>ERZ1027612.22-NODE-22-length-6812-cov-11.307554_pt1 | contig 6812 bp, 7 predicted proteins | sample MGYA00520520_ERZ1027612 | MGnify/ENA primary metagenome ERZ1027612 (study PRJEB33329, sample SAMEA3488691) | human gut metagenome | biome: ENVO:feces | place: Malawi | collected 2010-02-17 | study: EMG produced TPA metagenomics assembly of the PRJEB9818 data set (The... | reverse complement strand
TTTCGAAGTCTTTCAACTCCGAATCATAAGGAAAAGGCACATCTTTCATAAGCATGTGAAAATGTTTAAGGCGTTGAGAATCATGACGGAGCATATAAAACTCACGCCATGACTCAACATCAAAAAACTAACACCCGAATTACGAAAGAGAGCAGAACAATTCATCAACTGATAATATGAACAAGTACGCAAAAGAGCATGATAAAGAGCATATTTTGACAAATCAGACTTAATAAAAAGTTTCGGAAAATTGTATTTAAATTCATCCTGCAAAGTCTTAGAACCTACATATATTAACATACGTTCATACATTTTTTGCAACGTACGCTCATAACGTGCCTTAAAAGCAAACCAAAGGTATTCACGACCAAATTTGGAAAGTACACGGTCATACAACTTAGTATCAGTTACTTTATTGATACGTCCAGAAAAAACATTATCATACATAAGACGATTAACAGCAGACTGCCACAAAGGTATGTACTTATTCTGCAAAGGAGACCAAATACCATACTTAAGCATGTTCTGAATTTTAAGAGAATCCGCAGACTCGACAATACGCTTTATAGGAGCAAATCCCAAGTTATTGGACTTGTAAGACTTAGGAAGATAGTAACGAAAATAATTTTCACGCATAGCTTCAATTACACGAAAATCTCCAAGGTAGTCCAAATCTTTGCAAACATACTTACATACGTATTTAGCACCAGCTAATTGAGAACGAAAACGTGGATTACGGTCTCGTCCTTTATCGTCAACATAGCGCCCATTTACACGTTTAGGGAACATGTAACCAAGACGATGAACAAGACGTTTATGTCCTTTGCAATCGGTCTTAAAAGTAAGAGACCAACATTCACGGCAGATTTCAACAAATTGAACATATTTAGATTCATCCTTAATAAGAAAGGTACCATGCAAATGTGGTCGCTGAGTGGTTTTACCAAACTCAGAACATAAAAAATACTTATAAAAACCTTTACCAAATTCACGATTACAACGGACTTTCAAGCGGTTAAGAAACTGCTTAACGTCCGAGGATGAAAAACAAGGCACAACCACTTCATCCTTAGTAGTATAACGAGGGAGAAACAAGTCATTGTAAGTAAAAGTAAGCATAAGTCCTATGCCTCCATTCTTATACCAATCAAAGACCTCAAGGCAAAGTCTATCCTCCCAAGCAACTTTACGAGAATCTCGACAAGCAGCACAGGAACCACACGGAACTTCAATAGAAGACGATGAAACCGCAGGACGGAAATAAAGAGATTTGGGAAAGATAGTAACAGGAGACAAGCACATAAAATAAACGAATTTAATTACCGCTTAGGATAAGTGATAAATGTATTGTGATTAATACGGGTTGTATCAACGGTTACAATAACCGTTTTACCAACTACATCAACATTGCGAGACGCAGAACAAGAAGTCATAGCAGATACACCGAGAACGGCAAGGATAGCCGTACAGGCATAAATGACAACCTTAAGAAGAATAATAAAAAAATCCTTTTTACTCATAGCTATATATTTGTTAAAGTGTGTCCTTTGGAATCCAGAAGAATATTCTTGTTACCAAAATTCTTATTACCGAAAGGGAACAACAATTCAGTAATCTGTATATTAGGTATAGTAAGAGTGTTGCGGAAATCTGACAAAAGAGGAATATGCGCAAGAACCTCCAAATAAGGAAGAGTGAAACCGCATTGATATTGAAGCACAATTCCGTTACTCTCAAGAGAGGACAGCAAATGACAAATGATGTTAACTTGCTGCTTTGAAAGTTTTTTCAAGGCAACAGAATATGTATCCGTTGCCTTGTTATAAGATTTATAGAACTTAACCATATATTCACGATTTAGAAGTTCAGACGTATATAATTTAACCATTTTAAAGAGAATCTATACAACGCATACAAACATCATGCGTAAAGTCAGAAACAAACTTTCTGATAATATAAAATTTAGCAATCTCAGACTCAGAAAGAGAAGAAATTTCATTTACATCAATACTATAAAAAGATGTACGAATGTCTCCAAGTTTACGAGACAAATCTACCAACAAATGAATGTCTTTATTTTCCATAACTGTAAAAATTTAGATGTTAATAATTTTTTTGACACTGCAAAAATACATCGAAACTTTAAGAAATACAAGTAACGCCCATTATGTTTAATGGTATTTAACAAATTATGATAAGTAATTAACAACCGCTAACGAAATTGTATTAGAATTTTTATACGTTAGCGTCAACTTTAGTGTAGTTGTCGGAAAGCAGGCAAAAGAGCCTGTACCGATTGACATACACAAGGCAAGTAGGCTGACGCCACCAAGCTAAGTGGCGTTTAATTGATTACAACGATAAACAATACGTTCCTCCTAAAGGAGCAAGAAAAGGCAAGATATAAAGATAAAACTACAACAAAAACAACAAAATACGCTTAAAAATAAGACTCTCTAAGAATTTACTACAATGCGAAAACTAACCAGGTTAGAATGCTCGCTGCTTGAGACCTCGCAAGCTCGGTGAAAAATCGGGGCTGAACCCGATTTTGTCCTGCGGACGTTTTGATGTTTAGGGGGACGCTGTCGCTTTTTTTGGTGTCGTTGGATACGTCTATTGTTCATACGCGCCAACGGCTTGGGGTCGCTGACGCTCCTTGCGCCGTCGTCGAATTGGTTGTCTAACATTGTTTACTTGCGCACGCACGCGAAACGCACGCACGCGCATTTAGTAAAAAGTCGAATTTAATTTTAAATAAATACATATACATTCAAAATGTAAATAAATAAAATACAAATATTACAAAAAAAGACATTCAAATGTCTTTCAAAAAGAAGAACATTCAAATGTCTTAGTAAGAAGAAATTACTTAAAACCGCGAATAACCTTACGAACAAAACCTTTCGGTTTTGGAGGAGTATGAGAAAAACCCTGAACCTTAACAGGCTTGTCTTTCGAGAGCTGATTGCCTTTACCAAAAGCATAGCCAGTCGCAGCGCCACCAACAGCACGCTCGATAAAACCAAAAGGAATGCCAAGAACAGCAAGGGCACGATTAGTTTTAGGTTCGTGCTCCCAATTATTAAGCACTTTCCAAGTCCATTCACTTATAGACTGAGGGCCGTGCTCCTCAGAAGCCAATTTTGCAGCTTTAATAAGAGCAGAAGCGCTATGACTCTTAATATAATTCTCAATATTCTGATGCTCCCATTGCGCACGATACAGACGCGATTGTTCACCAACAAGAGGTACAGAAGCACTATCAAGATTAGCAGAAGCATAATTTTTAGCTTCTTCAGAATGCATAAGAGACCACTTACGCAACTCAGTCATAGCCTCACGTTGTGTCTTGATACCTAACTGAACAGCATTATTAAGTTCCTGGACTTTATTTTGGTAATCAATATCATTCATAGCACCATGGATAGAAGCATCAAGAGAAAGCATATTAGCACGAGAATTATCGGACTCATCGGCAGCAGCCTCACGAGAATCAGCATATTTATTAACAATAGACTGATGTAATGTTTCCTTGGTCATTTTATCAATTTGAGCAGTCAACAAACCAGCCTGTTTCATATTACGATAATTACGTGTTAGGTTGTCAATATCAATACCATCTGCCTCAGAATTCAACTTGCGGACATTAGCACGAGCAGTTGCAGCAGAAACAAGTTGATTAACAGCGTTATTAATACCTGTCTGAAAAGAATTAATAGAGCCCATAACATCAGGCGATGTAGGAATTGAGACACCATCCGATTGAGGAGCAGAAGCAGCATTTGCAACACTACCGTCTTGACCAAAAGCTGTATTAATACCAGCATTGATTTTTCCCTGCTTTTCAAGCAAAGGAGAATCTTGAGTTAATTGACGACTACGATTATACGCAATCGTAGCGTTTTCCTGGTTCATTGCGTTTTGTTGCTGCATCAATTTTTGTTGATACTTATACTGACGGTGGGCACTATTAGTAAGAAGACCAAGAACACCACCAGCAGCAGAAGCACCAGCACTAATAAGTGCAGCGGTTGTATTATCACCCATTTTTCCCATAAAAAAAAGTTTTAAAGGGAGCACCAAAAAGTACTCCCAAAATTACTAATTAGAAGATACAGAAGTGGTACGGTTGTCTACATCCTCATCAATAGTATCATAAGAATTCTGAACAGGCTTCAAAAAGTTAGAAACACGAACGTCAAAAACAGATTGAACGATAAAATTATCAGAAGACGGAAAGGAATCAATAGGAAAAGCCAAAGCCGAAGAGGCATCATCATTGTAAAAAAGGCGATTAAAATCTCCCATGAAACCGTAACGACAAACCTTCTGGAATTCTGTAGAAGAATTAGGGACTAAATTTGAAGAAAAAGAAGCAGAAACAGAAGTTACCAAACCTTGAGACTCATCTGTAGCAAGAACCTTAGAGTCAAGACGAGAATCATAAAACAAACGGTCATTAAAATAGGGCAACAAATCAGTCTGAAAATAACCCTTATACATATCACCATTGACAATATTTTTCTTAACCTTGAAACCAGAATAACGAGGAACAAAACCAAAAGTATCTGCAAAATGAGAAGAACCAGCTGAATCAGCTACAAAATTGTCTCCTACAAAAACAGAACGCGGTGTAGCTTCAAAACCAAGAGCATCAAACTCAGGTTGAGGAATAGTATCAAGGTCAACACCAAGCAAAGTAGGGTCTAAACCCTGGAAAATATTAGTGACAGGTACAATACAAGACATGACAAAAACAAAGCCATGAACAGGGGCTCTAAAAGTAAAACCAGACTGAGAAAAACCGGAACCTTTACCAGCATAAGCACCAAGATACTCACCTTTATCCTTAACACCAACGTTAGCAGTATCGGAAGTGCTGAAAACGTCATCAATATCGATATTAGTACGCCATTCATTGATACGTGAAGATTCTTCAAAAAGAGAATTACTAACGTCAGCACCATAATGAACACGAACCCAATCAGACATACGTTTACCAATCGCAGAATCCTTGTTGACGAAAGAGGTAAGACGCTTAAGTACATCAAGAGACAACTGAGAAATCGCATGAATAGACATAGAACCAAGAGTAGGAACAACAGTTTTAGAACTGTCACCAACGGGAACAAAATTAGGAGTAAAATTACCATTTTGTTGAACCAAGGTCGAAAGAGTACGCAAAGGAGTATTATTCACAAGTTGAGAACGTTGTGCAGCAATATAACTATTAGCGTCAGTATACCAACACTCGGAGAGTTCTGAAGAAAGGAATTTAACAAAAATAGAAGAAAGAGAAGACGAAAGAGTAAAGTCAATAGAATAACCTTCAATCAACTTAATTAGAGAGAAACAAGAAGTAGTCTCGAAAGGCAAGTCACGAGTCAAACCAAAACGGTTATAATAAGCCTTATAAAAAGCAAGTAAAGGAGCAACAGATAATTTTAACTTGTCACGAAAAGACAAAGAAAAACCAAGACCTACCAAAATCTTACGCAAACGCAAAGCAGAAGAAGAAAACTTAAAACAGGCAATAATATGATTACCACCCGAATGAGGACCGAAACGCAAAACAAAATCCGCAGAATAAGGAGTTATCTGTTTAACAGAAGAGGGGTAAAGAACGTCTTTAACAAAAGAACGCATCCAGGTAAATTGAGGATACAAATAACTTGATTCAGAAATATGTCCCAAATCGAAAGCAGTAAGAAAAGCATCAACACAAGACTTCATAATTGATTCATCAGTAACTAACTGATAATTAGTAGAGGAAGAAGTGTTAGCTTCATAAAAATCAACAAAAGAATGACAAAGAAGAAAATACAACAAGGTATGATTAGAAGTATAAGGCAACGAAACAGGGGTGTAAGTAGAAGACCCAGAACTAAAAGGAATCTTAGACAAAAGAGACTCATGATAAGGAACTACATCAGACATCTTCACGAAAGAAGCAAAATTAGCCAAATACATGCGCGCAAAAGAGGGCGTAGGCATAGGAGCAAGACGAACAAGTTGCTTAGAATTAACCTTAATAGAAGATTTAGGAAACATGTATTGAGAGAGTAAAGGCTGCAAAACGCCAAACTCCATGGTAGTATTGTTATCAAAACTAAGGTTATGAGTATAATTCTTACTCTGAGAACCTAAAATAACATTTTTAAAATTCATAATAAAAAATAGATAAAATTAAACAATAGTAGAATCATTAGAATCAACAGAATCTGTAAGAACAGTAGAATCTGTAGAATCATCGGAATCGTCAACTAAATTATCATTTACAAAATGCTCTGCATCAAGCTCGGGATTCTCAAAAATCTGAGGATTAACGAAGTTAAGAGGAGCACCAGCAGCAAGAAGAGCACTAAGACGATAATCTTCGTAAGAAGGCAAAGACGGCTTAGTATGTGCATCAACATCAACACGCGTAAATGTTTCAACACCGTCAACAATAGAACTTTTAAGTGATTGCTCAACTACAAACTGGGAAGCAGGAGCAGAAGGAAAAAATTTGTGATTACGAAATGACATAACAATAAATATTTAGTCTAACAAAGTGTCTCGTCAAAACCATACACACCAGAAGCACGTTTTGCATTAACTATAGCTTCACCGCGACGTGCATACTCATAAAGATTCTGAGCTTCAAGATAACGACAAAGACGCGAATAGAAAAAGTCGAATGTTTCGAAGTCTTTCAACTCCGAATCATAAGGAAAAGGCACATCTTTCATAAGCATGTGAAAATGTTTAAGGCGTTGAGAATCATGACGGAGCATATAAAACTCACGCCATGACTCAACATCAAAAAA
>ERZ1027612.21-NODE-21-length-6932-cov-68.116238_pt1 | contig 6932 bp, 2 predicted proteins | sample MGYA00520520_ERZ1027612 | MGnify/ENA primary metagenome ERZ1027612 (study PRJEB33329, sample SAMEA3488691) | human gut metagenome | biome: ENVO:feces | place: Malawi | collected 2010-02-17 | study: EMG produced TPA metagenomics assembly of the PRJEB9818 data set (The... | reverse complement strand
CGGAGTCTGTTTAGCAAAATTCCCGACCCCCGCGAGCCCGAAGTGGTCTGACACGCGCAAGCGTGTCAGCACGAGCGGGGGTCTGAGGTGCCGCGCGCAGCCGAAGGCGTAGCGCGCGGCTCCGAAGAAGTGGGCCCAGGGGGAAGGGTCGCACTCCTCGCTAACGCTCGGAGTGCTTAGTGACCTTAATAAGCAGACACCGACAAGTGAAATTCCCACGGCCTTGAAATTTTATTCTTTGAATCCTAGTTTGAAGGATACCTTGACCATTGGGTGTGGTCTTGGCATCCAGGGGTAAAAGGGTGTACTTGTAAGGTCTGTTCGCGGTGGTCTGTCCCATGCCGCGGCACTTTCATATTCTGTTTTCCAATCTTGCCTAGTCCACACTTGTGGCAGGCGTTCTGGAAACAGATATTTTGGGCCTCCTATTAGTGGTAGATGGGTGCGTGGAGGTGTAGTTGGGTTTTCACTAATTCTTTCATTAGTTTTTGGAGCTTTGACTTGATGTCTCGCTGCTGCTTGAGGTGCAGGATGAGCTTGTGCTTGTACTTCGTCTGCGGTGTCGCTTGTTCTTCTTCGCTTTCTGTCTCGTTCTCCGATGTCTTTTCTGATTCTGACCAGGGACCCCACCTTCTCTCCTGTGAAGTGCAGTCTCCGGCGGCAATGGCGGGGACCTCCAACTTGGATTTTTTCTTTGCTCCTGTAAGAAAGTCAGCATCGATTGGTTTTGCTGACATTCTTTTGAGAGCTTTCTCACCAAATAGTCCACGTCGGAGGTCCCAGGCTTTGAAGTAGTAGCCTTCGTCGAGTAGTTGCGGGTTCTCAATTTGTACTGTAGCAGGCTGTCCACTGGGGTCGGGAAACGGGTAGGTGGGCTGTTTGCAGGGATCTTTGATAGTTTGCTGTGTAATGGGATTTCCACCGAATAGAAATGTAAATTTATATTTTGCTGTTAATACCGCGCTTTTCTCTGAGCCATCATAAGCAAATGGGCCTACTTGTGTCATGTCATTCATGAAGTTTTGTTGGTGAAAGGCACATATATACCAGTTAAATCTGTATTCTATTGGTATGTAAGGTTGTCCATCTGGCATTTTACCATCTCCAAAGTTATAGTCAAATGGTACATAGCCTTGGTCTGTGTTATTTTCGTCATACATAGGTGGGTCTGTGTATGGACATATAATGCATATTCTGCATTCTTTCCAGTATCCTGCACTTTTTGTTGCTTTTGCTATATAGTCTGTGTATCCTAGGAAACACATCCATAGTGGCAAGTCTACTATTGGAAATGATAATGATAAATTGTCTCTCCATATTGCATCTTGTTTTGTGCATGCATCTACCCAGACTTTGTTTCCTATACCTTTGTCATTGTATGGGTTATAAACTACTTCTGTGTAGAATCCTGGAAAGTCTGGGCTGAGTCTTTGTTTGCTTAGGAAAATTGAAGAAAATAGGCCTGTTTTGTGGTTTAAGTACTGACTGCTAGTGAATGGTGGTGTGCTTCCTTTCCTTGAGCTGTAGTAGTTAGTGGCATTCTCTGTGAAGGCATCTATTATTTTTGAATTATATATATAGTCTCCCCATAGACTGTTTACTTTGTCATAACTGTATGGTCCTCCAGTGTAGTATTTGTTGTAGTTTGATGTCTGGTCTGATTCATTCTTTTGCTGTACAATTGGTGGCTGTTTAATGTGTTCTTCTGTTTTAAATGTATTAAATACAGTGCCAATTCTGTCTTTGTCTATAAAGTTACTTAGGGTGCCTTTTTTTAGGTTTTCATGCCAGTGGTTTTTAAGATAGTTCGTTAATGTGGTGTAATTGGATTGCAGTTTGTCAGGGCTAATAGAGAGCATGTTGCTAAATGCCTTGCTAAATACCTGGAAGTATATGCAAGGGTTGTCAGTTTGTGGTCGGCAGAACGGAAACCGCAAGTTCCCTATACTAGCTCCTATGTTAACCAGTGGCAGTTTGCAGAAGTCTCTTTGAAAATACCACTTATCTGTATATAGTGTGGGTGGTCTTACTCTAAATGTCTTTGTAGCTTTTCCTTTGGGGTGTGTTTTGAAGCTTTTAAGCAAAATTTTCCTTCTTTCCATCATTATGTTTGATGGGTGTAATTTTGGTCCTGTTAGTTGACTGTCAGTGAATGGTTCTTTTCTGTTGTATTTTATAAAGAAATCTACTGTTGGGTGTCTGTACAGTTTGAAAGAGCATCCTTTATATCTTATCAGTTCTAAGTCTTTGTTAGTCCTGCTCCAACTGTTTCTATGTTTTGTATATTCATCATACAGAAACTCTAGGTTAAAGTTTAGTGTGGATATTCCTCCTCCAAATGGATCAAACTTTTTGTAGTCTGTCGCATGAGACCCATAGTTTTTGTAGGTGGTTCCGGTGGTGCCCGTTCCACAGATTAGGAGGGGCGTATAACCGCGAATCACACATTTTTTTACCACGGAGGGGTTCCACTGAGTTATTACTATTTTTTTGCGTCTCTTTAGTCTAGCTCTTCTTCTAAGATACCTTCTTCTAGCCCACCCCCACCTCCTCCTCCTTTTTCGCGTTCGCCATCTTACTCTGCGTCGTCTAGCAGGTCTAGGAGCTCTTCGACGTCTTCTGGGGGCAACTCTCCTGCGGCGCCTCCATCTCCACCTTCTCTTTGGTCTCCACCGTCTGTTTCTCCACCAGGACCACCACATGGTTGCTGCCTTGTTGGTGCTGGTGGTAGAGCTCGCAAACCTCTGACTACTGGTGGTGTGGTGCTCGGCCCAGGACCACCACGCGGCGTTGGGGCGGGTTGAAAACCAAACGCAGCAGACAGAGCAGCCAGATGCCGAGGAGGATCGTTGCAGCCACAAAAAGCTCTGTGAGTGCAGTAAACTCCTCTGAACCAGTCTTCTTCTCTACTGGGTACATTTTGGGTTGGAGGGACCCAATCGCTCATGGTATGTTGTTTTTTCTGTTTTGGCTGCACCAGAAGCAGTGGCACTTTCCTTTTCTTTCTCCAGTTCCTGCCAATAAACATTTTTAAGAATGATAGCTTTAAGAGCCTTGCCCATAGCCCGGCCAGTCCCGAGCCCGAATTGCCCCTTGACTCCGGTGTGTAAACTCACCTTCGGCACCCGCCCTCGGGACGCGGGGGTCGCTGCTTCGCTGCTCCACCGCTGCGGACGGGCGTGGAAAACTCAGCCATTCGGAAGTGCACTTCTTTATATCAGGATGTAAACCACGCCCAGGAAGCGTACGACATACGCTGTGGTTGGCCTGCGGGAGTCACGTGGTTAGTGACGGACTTCGGGGGGGGGGGCCGGGGGGCGGAGCCCCCCGCGGGGGGGGGGTCCCCGCGCATGCGCGGGGGGGGGGCAGAGCCCCCCGGCGCGCGCGCGCAGCGCGCGCGCCGCCGCTGGACCGTTATTTTCAAAAAAGCGGAAGGAAGTCCGCCATTTTGTGATCTAAGATGGCGCCGATGACGTAGCAACCACGTGACCAGTCACGTGTGCGGGCCGCTTCCGGGTTCACAGCGTGCCCTCCCACGTGACTTATGACGTAGGTGCGACCTTTGACCCGGAAGATAAATACCTCCATTTTGTGTAAAGCGGAAGGCTGTCACCGCCATTTTGTTAAAGTGCCAGCCTACTTCCGCCTTACTTAAAATGGCGGCTGTGACGTCATGGAATCCGCCATTTTTGTAGTCCGGAAGGCCTAAAATCGAGGCCGAAGCCTATGGCAACCCCTTATACTGACAAATGGCAAGAAGATAAAGGCCTTATGGCGAAGTCTGGCCCCACTCACTTTCGTTGCTGTACGCCCACTCAGTGTCCAAGAGCACCTCGGAGTCTGTTTAGCAAAATTCCCGACCCCCGCGAGCCCGAAGTGGTCTGACACGCGCAAGCGTGTCAGCACGAGCGGGGGTCTGAGGTGCCGCGCGCAGCCGAAGGCGTAGCGCGCGGCTCCGAAGGCGTTGAGTCCCCCTTTAGGGTCGCACTCCTCGCTGGCGCTCGGAGTGCTTAGTGACTTATAGAGGTAGACACCGACAGGTGAACAGTGTATTGCCTTGAAATTTTATTGAAAGCCAAGTTTGAAGCTGACACGGAATTGGTCGGGGGGCTTAGGCATCCAGGGGTAGAAGGGGGTGTCTGTGTGGTATTTTCTGACGGGCCTGTCCCAGGCACCGGCAGTCTGATACTCATCTAACCAGGCCTCATAACCCTGTATGGGTTTAGGGCCTTTAGGCTCAAACATAAAGACTTTGTTTATGCTTGGGAAGATAAAAGGGGGTGTATGTGTTGCCCTGCTTGGACTTTGAGGACTTGGCTGGCGAGGAACTCGAGCTGCTTTCGGAGTGCTCGCTGTTCTCCCAGCTGCTGGATGAGTTGCTCCTGTACCGTCCCCTGCGCTTGCATTTCTTCTTGGCTGCTTTGCGTTTCTTGACTGGAGTGGATCCAGGGCTGGAGCTGTCGCTGGACTCTGAAAGATGAGCTTTCTTTTTGCTGCTCTTCTTCCGCCTGTTGGACACTGGTATCTCTGCGGGGCCGCTTGCCCGCTGGTCCTGTAAAAAGTGTAGGAGTTGCTGATTCCTCTGACATTCTTTTAATACTTGCGTGGCCAAAGAGCCCTCGTCGGTAGTCCCAGCTGTGGAATACGAGCGGTGGCGCGACTCTTTTCGGGTCAACTGCTTGTATTGAACGAGGCTCTCGACTGGAACCGGAGGTCTTGCAGGGATTTCTGACAACCTGTCCAGATATGGGGTTGCCGCCCCACTTCCAGTTAAACACGTATTTCATGGCCAGTACCGCGCTCTTTTCGTCGCCCTTGTAAGCCCACGGTCCGCTCTGCACTATGGCCTCCATAAACTCTTGTTGGTGGTACATCATTACATACCATTTGCACCTCCAGCTGAGGGGCACCTGCGAGCTGCCTCCTTTCATTTTGCCTTTGCCAAAGTTTAAGGAGTAAGGTACAAAGCCTTGGTTTTCATTGGAGTTGTCTGCTAGCATAGGAGTTGTGTAGGGGCACTTTATAACTACCCTAGTGTTTATGTTTACTGCCCCGTCTCCTGTGCTTTTGGCACAGAATTCGCTGTACCCGTTGAAGGAGGCCCACAAGGGCTGGTCTTTTATGAGGCATTTGCTGGTTCTGGGAGTGTAAACTGCATCTTCTTTGCTGAGGTAGTCTATCCACACCATGTTACCTATGCCTTTGTCCACAAAGGGGTTGTATATGATGTCTGAGTAAGCACCTAGAGTCTCAAAGTAGGCCCTGCCTGCTGACAGAAAGATAGAAGAATAGCAGCCCCCGTGGTATTCATAGAGAGGTGATTGTAGAGTGGCATAAGCTGGAAAGGCTTGTTGTGTTGCTTTCAGGTATCTGTTTCTGGCTGTTTCGGCTAGTTGTGAGATTTTTTCATTGTATGTATTACCATAGTACCAGGTGTCATTACTGGAAGTCTGGTTGTCTCCGTTGGCACTTAATGCTGTGTTGTTTTGTACCTCTTGCCATGTAGGAGTGACTCCTGTTGTTTGGCCTGTGGGTTTTAATTGTGCTATAGTTTCAAAGGTGTTGTAGTAGGCTGTTTTACAGAATAAAGCTGTTTTATAGTGTGTTAAATTTTTAGAGTCATTTGTAGAAAGAATACTAAGATGCTTTTTGTAAGCGGAACCTAGCACCTGGAAGTTGACGCAAGGGTTGTCAGTTAGTGGTGAGCCGAACGGAAATTGCAGGTCACATGCGGTTGCATAGACGGTTAGTAGGGTTGTGTCACAGAGCTCTGACTGGGGGTACCACTTGTCCTCATAGAGGCGAGGGGGCCCTATTTTAACTCTAACTTTATGCTTTCTGTTAGGCCTGGTTTTTAAACTGGGTACAAATATTTTTTTCTTATTGAGAATCATCATGCCAGGATGTATGCTGGGCCCTGTTAGTTCTGTGTCTAAGAAAGGAGGTTGTGTGTGTATCTGCACCATAAAGTCTACAGTGGGGTGCCTGTAGAAGGTTAGTCTAACACCTAGGTATCTGCATAGGTCTAAGTCTTCGTTGCTAACAGTCCAGAAGTTCATGAACCTGAGGTGTTCGTCATACAAGATTCTCAGAGTGAATTTTGTGGTGGTCATGCCTCCCCCATAAGGTCCCTTGGCCACCAGGTCGTCTGAGTGAGTGGCAAAGTTCTGGGAGGTGGTGTTCTCTCCACAGAATATGAGTGGCATAAAGCCCACTATAAAGCAGTGTCTTATAAAGTTTGGCTGCCACTGTTTCATTATTATTTTTTTTCTGTGTCTGCGTCGCCCCTTTCGCCTGCGCCATCGTCTGTAAGTCCGTCTCCACCTCCCCCTCCTCTTTCTTACTCTTCGGCGGCCTCTACGGCGGCGGTAAGTAGTTCTTCGTCTGCGAGGTCTGCGAAGCCTCCAGCGGCGCCTCCTTCTCCAGGGCCGTCTTCTCCGGCGTCTCCACCACCAGTAGGCCATGCCGCTCGATCACCGGAGGGGTTTGGGGGTGCCGGGAGAGCAGGCAGGCGTCTCAGGGCAGGTGGCTGGAGTTGCGGCGGGGGATGTGCACTAGGTGGTCGGCCCAGGTCAACAGCCAGACGGCTAAGATGGCCAATACAGTCCCCACAGCCACAAAAGGCAGCATGCGAATAAAACACAGCATCGTACCAGTTTCTCTCCTGTCCTGATACATTTTGAGTGGGGGGTCTCCACATACCTCTCAGTAGTTCGCGAGCTTTCGGTGGAGAGTGCAGTGGGGACAGTGACAGGCGCCTTTTCTTTCTGTAAAGTTTACCGAGAAACATAGCTTTTTTAAGAGTCTTGCCCATAGCCCGGCCAGTCCCGAGCCCGAATTGCCCCTTGACTCCGGTGTGTAAACTCACCTCCGGCACCCGCCCTCGGGACGCGCGGACTCCCCTCCGTGGTGTTCTCGCTGCGGACGGGCGT
>ERZ1027612.20-NODE-20-length-6984-cov-2.074522_pt1 | contig 6984 bp, 14 predicted proteins | sample MGYA00520520_ERZ1027612 | MGnify/ENA primary metagenome ERZ1027612 (study PRJEB33329, sample SAMEA3488691) | human gut metagenome | biome: ENVO:feces | place: Malawi | collected 2010-02-17 | study: EMG produced TPA metagenomics assembly of the PRJEB9818 data set (The... | reverse complement strand
AGCTTGGGCAGTTTCTTTCTCCATTTGGATTGAAACTCTGATGTGCGCACTCAGATTTCATAGGATTCCATGCAAAGGAGGAACTGAAAAATGGAAGGAATTACACCAGTAATGAATGTCGGGACTCCGGCAGCCACCTATGGCGATGGCTGGGGCGGCGGATGCGGCGCCTGGCTGATGTGGGTGATCGTCATCTTCGCTATGATGGGCGTGGCGGCTGGGGCGCTTTGGAAATCGCGCCGGACTCACACAGGCAGAGATGCAGGCCGGTTTTAATCACCAAGATGAAATGGGACAGCTCCGCGGGGTTTCCTACGGACTTGCGGATTCAACATTTTCTCTCAACACCACCATGCTCCAGGGTCAGGCAGGGCTTGAGAAAACGGTCATGCAGGGCAACTATTCGCTCGGCAGTCAGCTTGCTGAGACCGCTTTGCCCAGCAGCAGTGTTGCTGCGAAACAAACCGCAATATCGATAGCGTGCGGGCAGAAAACTATAAGAACACTTGCGAGATTAAGACCGCTATTCACGAAGAGGCTGAAAAGACCCGTGGCATGATGATGGCGAGCCAGATCCAGGATCTCAGAGACAGGCTGGCGGATCGCGACCGCGATCTCCAGTCCGCAAACTTCAACCTGTCTCAGGTGATGCAGAGCGCCGCACTGGTTAATCAGCTTCGCCCATTTCCACAGCCCGCGTATATCACCGCGAGCCCATACCAGACGCTCGCCGGCTACGGCCTCTGCCACTGCAGTACGGGCACGGGAACCGGAACAGGAACCACTTGATTTCATTATTTCCAAGACCTCCATCGGAGGTCTTTTTTATGGAGGGGACTATGGACTCAGCTTTGTTTTCTTTTTTCTTGCAGATTGTTTACGCGGTGGGTGCCTTCATTTTTGGCTATGCCTGGAATAAGCAGCGTGGACTTTCTGCGAGGCAGAAGGGGATGGAAGGTGGAACGCGTGCACTTCTCAAGATGGAGCTCTGTCGGATCCATCGAGAATCAACCGGCAAGGGATTCATTACTTACGATGATGCTGCGATTGCGGAGGAGATTTATACGGCCTATCATGTGCTTGGCGGTAATGGATCCGGCACACACATGATGGCCGACATTCGGAAGATGAGGATGATGGAACATGAAAGAAAGTTTAAATGGCTGATCGATCGGATCAATAGGGAGCGGAAGCGTACTCGGGAGGCGAAGTCGTCCATGCGCATTGTGTGGTTCTACGGCATCGGCCTTGCGCTGATCAGTGCGCTCCTTGTTGGCGGGTGGGTATACCAGTGGATTCTGACCGGGCAACCCGACCTTCCGCTCCTGGTGTCCTATTTCAAAGAATACACGGCAGCCTCAGTAGTGGCTGCCGTGACCTTTCTTTCCGTATTTAATGTCGATAAAAATCATGACGGGCGGCCGGATGCCGCGGAGCTTCAGGCCAAGAAACCAAAGGATCCGCCCAAGGTGCAATTCCCGTCCATGCCTAAGAAGGAGGCTTCCCATGACTAGAGAAGAGCTGGCTAAGGCCATTGCTGAAGGAATTATTGCAGTAGGTGTAGAGGGAGACTTCGATTCAGTTTCCTGCTCGACCGCCGGAGACTATCCGTCGATCGGCGTATCGCAGTGGGAGGGGGATAGAGCGGAGGACTTGCTCAGCCGTATCCCTGGAGGTGATTACTACTATGGGCGTGCATACTCAGATATCTACTACAGCGGAGACCTCGATGGGCTGAAAGATCTGCTGAATTCTCCTGACGGCCAGTCCGCTCAGCGAGAGAAGCTGGCGGAGGACTGCTTGGACTACGTAGATGAACTGTGGGAGATTCCGAATCTGGATGACACCCGCTGCACGATCTATGCTGGGATGTGGTGCCCGACTTCTACGTCCGTAGTGTGCCGCTTCCTTGCCAATCGGCAGTGGAATTATGACCTGCGCGACCTGGATGTCCTGTGCGCTCTCTTCAAATACCAGTATGCGCATGCGGCGGGGTGTGATGAGTATGCGGAAGGCTATGCGAATCGCGCCAATGCCACTTACGACTACTGCAAAGAGCTGGATGTATAAAAAGTGGCTATATCGAAAATATGCGATTGGATTAAATGGCCATGACAGGCTCCGGAGGCGTTCCACTTGAGTAATTATCAAAAGGGAATCGCGGACGCCTGTCAGGACCCAAATTCGCAATCCTTAGCGATTTGTATTATAATTGAAGGTGTGAAATGTGGAAAAAGACAAAATGCGTCTCGCTTGCTGCTGCGTTGCTGGTGTGCTCCTCTTGTTGGCCTGCTATTTCTTATGGCGAGGAGACTACGGAGCAGGAAGTGGTGATGTCGGCGGGTCAATTCAGGACATTGAAAGAGACGTCGGCGAAGCTCAGAGCGGAATTGACACTGCAAGAAGAGAAAATCAAAATGCTAGAGAAGAGCTCGGACGGATCGGCGGAGGAATTGATCGCGCTGCAGAGCGAGCTCACCGATTGCAGGAACAGACTGCAGCAGACCGAGAGCTCCTTGGAGAAATCCGAGCAGGCAATGAGCGCTGCCAAGACCTCGCTCTCGAACTTGAACAAACACTTGGAGACGTTGAAAGCCAAAATCAAAAGGCTCGAGCACCAACAAGTAATCGCAAAGAGACAGCGGGACGTGTGGGCAGCGATAGCAGTAGTGAGCCTCGGTAGAATCGTGCTTTCCGAACTATGATTTTGTCAAAAATTTGGCAAAAAACTATCCTAAATTTCCGTTATTTGCTGCCGCATTCCCCAAAAATTTCCAAAGAACGAAAGTAAAGAAATTCGATACTATCGAGCTTTTCATGATTAAATAAAAATTTCCGGATCAAACTCGGATACAATAAACGTAAAAATTAATTCAAGAAAGATGCGATAAATCCTAGCTTTTTCTCGCCAAGAAGCTGCTTTTGTCAAAAATCCGTCAAAAAGAAACGCCCCTGATTCCTGTGTGAATCGGGGGTGTTTTTTGTGTGCTCGAAACATGTTTAACCAAAAATTCTGTTTATATCATCTGCGGCCTTCTCGCGCATCTCATCCGTGTAATGGACGTAAATCAGCTCGACCGTGGTGATGGTGTTCGCCGAGGAGACTTGCGACTGTCTTGATATCGATGCCTTCGGCGAGTAGACGGGTGGCATATGTGTGCCGGAGATCGTGTACTGAGTGTCCGGGGACACACCGATTGATCAGGCAGTTGATATTGTGCGAAGTGCGGTAATGCGTCAGGCGGCGGTGCACGTAGAGGACTCGCTCCTCCAGGTACTCGTTTAGTGCTGTTACCAGAGCGGGAGGAATGGGAACGGTCCGGTTCGAATACTTCGATTTGACTCGTGCGATGCCGCGTACTCTATGATTGCTTGGATCCGTGACGGCCAGCTGCTTATTGATGGTGATGCTGCGATTGGCAAGGTCGATATCGGAACAGGTGAGGGCGAGGATCTCGCCGATCCGGGCGCCGGTGTAGACTGCGAAGCAGAGAACGATCCACGCTTCCCTGTTATGGTCATGTGCATATCGGAGCAGTGCTTGTACTTCATGCTGGCTCAGCGTTCGAAGTTTCGTCTTACCGGCTTTGTCTTCGCGAGGTTTGTACGCGAAGTCAGAGATGGGGGAGGCGGTCACGACATGATAGCGGACAGCCTCTCGAAAAAGTGTTTTCAGTAGGCTGACACGACCTTTGATGCTCGAGGTGGCGGCATTCCGCATACCATTGATCATCCGGCTGACGTCTGCGTAAGTGATGTCCACCATCGGCTTATCCAGCAGATCGGTCATGGATGCCATGCGGTTCCGGTAAGTGAATATGCTATTTGGTGCGAGTGTCGTGCGACCGGATATATACATCTCACCGAATTCGCGGAGCGTCATGCCTTCAAATACGGCATCGATGTCGCCTTTCTTTCGCACCTTAGCGAGTAGTTTTCTTTTTCTTTATCTGATGCTGCCAAGGATCTAAGAGCATAGCCGCCTTTTGATGCCTGCTTCCAGGTTCCATCCTTCGATCGATAAGATAGAATGAGTTGGTAGTTTGGCTTCCCATTTTTCCTTGGCCGGTTCCGGATAATGAAATTGTAATTCATTTCCATAGGCTATGCCCTCCTAAAAGGGAAAATACGTGGGTGTGGTGGGTCTGGATCGCTATCGCTAGCCAGTATTGTGTGCCAGAGAATCCACATCGAGAGAAGGATTGGACTCTTCTCGCCGTTTCTTCTGTATTTTTTTTCGAGTTCAAAGGCACGCTTCACGACGGCCTGCTCAGCGCGGATATCATCCGCCTGCAGATCGTCATGAAAACCTGCAATGAACTCAAAAAAGGCATTGGAAACGTCTTCGCGCTTCTCCGGATCCATGAAGAGGAATACCTCCATGATCCTGCGCTGGTTGGCGTCCAGATTGTACCTGGCGACGACGTCTTCTACGATGCTGCGGTCATCTGCATCGCGCATCTCCCCCTGTCCCGTTTTAAGCCAGGAGTAGTTGACGTCGAATTTCTTGCACACCAGCTGCAGGAAGGTGTCTGTTGGAACGACACGTCCCATTTCATACTCATGGAGAGCATTTCTGGTGGTGCCGCACTGTTCGGCAAATTTCGCCTCCGACGGTTTCGACTTGATGGAGAAACGCACAGCCCTAAGTCTAGATCCAAGGGTATCCATCGAGTTTGGTGTTTTCATAGTATCACCTCCTTTCTGACCATATCATACATCAATTTACGGCAGTTGTAAACCCAAAAACATTTCAGGCAATAAATAAATGAGTTTGCGCACTCATGGATAGCCATGCAAAAAGGCCACGCTATAGCGGGGCCTTTGCGCGTTCATTTATTTAATTTTCTTTCTTTACTTCGCGCTCGAGAGCCGCTTCAAATTTATAATAGGTTTCTAAATCATTCGGATCAGGACCGTAGATTGACCAGATATCCTCTAATACTTCTGGATCTATCAATCGCATCATTTCATCACAGTGCTCCTTACACTTAAAAATATTTTCCCACCATTCATAAGTTTCTTGGGGCATTTGGGCTTCTGCGTCGTCTTCACTATCCCACGTTTGCTCTACGTCTTCATCATCATACACATACTCGCTTGCGCAATCCTGCGGCCAATCTGTTTCGCTTTTCTGAATGAGGTATTCTAAATCTTTAATCTCTCCGGTTTCTTTGATTTTTACTTTCATTTGTGTCCATTCCCTTCTGCAACCACGTATTCTGAGTATGCTTTTTCAAATGTATTCATCATTGTTTTCTCCTCCCCTTTTTGGAAATTCATAAAATATGAAGTGGGGTGGGACTGAGCCTCAATCAGTCCCCTAGAAGCCTTACCAGCACGGGGCGAAGCAGCGACCGTCCGAAGTTACTATGAAGTCCCGCCCGAGCTTTTTTTCTACGAGTGCTCGCGTGCATTTGACCGCAAGGGCTCTTCCGTAACGGTCGTACTGATTATCTAACCATTTGTCCCGCTCCGCTCTGGTATCGAAGCGGCGAAACGTATAGTCTCGCGTTGATACGCCGAACGAATTTGCGAGCCAATCGGCGAACGAATCATAGGATGCATCATAAATAATCCCATGACGGTTGTATACTGCGTAGTAGTGTCTCATAGTTTTCCTCCTTCTCCGTCGTCTGACGGAACATATATATAATGTGGAATGAGGTGGGGCTGATCTTTTAATCGTCCGGGAAGTGCCGGACAAAACCAATCTAATAATATTATACTCATTGAGCGCGTTAATTTTAGTCAATTACGTCTCCGCATTCACAATATAGCATGAAATAACCGTGTTTGCAACTGCAAAAACCCAATATCTGAATATAAAAATGAGTTGACTAACTCAAAAGTGCGAGTATAATATGAGTTAGCAAAAGCAAAGTACAGCAAAGAAATGAGTGTACGCGATAAGGAGGAAATACCATGACAATCAACGAAATGAAAGAAACAGCACTGAATGCTGTATACGAGGCATACTTCGAAGCATTCAAAATGAAGGTACAGAGCCACTCAGACAGCCTGCCGCAGCGCCTGCACAATGTTGCGGCACAGAAAGCGGAGGACTATGAAATCATCGGGCTCCTGGACGAAGACGAAGTGAGAAATCAGATCATCAAGGCAGGAGAAAGCGTACAGCGCATCTACCATGTAAACCTGGCGGACTATTAACCCCAACAGTAGAACAAGGACAAGAAGACCACAGCCCGCCACGTGCGGGCTTTCCGGGGTGAGGGGGTACCTTATACCACCCCATATACACGGAGCCCACACAGGGCCGAATTTCGCAAAGGAGGAACGTATATGAAGTTGTATGTAGCGTATGGAAGTAACATGGACGAGGCGCAGATGGAAGTGCGCTGCCCGGACGCAAAGTTCTTCGGAAAAGGATGGATTCCTGGATACCGTCTGGCTTTCCGGGGGCCGGGGGATCCTCACCGGATACTACGCCACCATCGATAAGGGAGAGTCCACGCATGGAGGCGTCCCTGTCTTGCTCTGGCTGATCAGCGATGCGGATGAGAATCGCCTCGATCGATATGAAGGGTTCCCGAGGTTCTACCAGAAGGAAACGATCGAGGTGGAGCAAGTCATGGAGCGGATTCCAGACACGGCTGACCGCATCGATGCATGGACGCCCCACGGAATCCGCCACGGGCTAGTGTATATCATGACCGATGGGAGCCCCTACGGAACTCCCAGCAAGCGATACATGAGCCCTATCTGCCGCGCTTATTTTGAAGTATGGCATGGACACAGGGATCCTAACAGATGGAGTCAACTACAGTGCGCAGCATCAGTAATCACGGTACTTTCCTATAGATAGCCATGTAAAAAGTCCCCGCTATACAGCGGGGACTTTTCGAGTTCATTTATTTGGTACACATCTTCTCACAAACTCCCTTTTAGATATCTTTTTAATGACTCCGTCCTCGTAGATCCGTATGGGCGAGGGAGGGGGCATCGGAATCGCTAATTACTGGC
>ERZ1027612.19-NODE-19-length-7214-cov-2.542684_pt1 | contig 7214 bp, 12 predicted proteins | sample MGYA00520520_ERZ1027612 | MGnify/ENA primary metagenome ERZ1027612 (study PRJEB33329, sample SAMEA3488691) | human gut metagenome | biome: ENVO:feces | place: Malawi | collected 2010-02-17 | study: EMG produced TPA metagenomics assembly of the PRJEB9818 data set (The... | reverse complement strand
CCCACTGCCGGGGCGCGTGATGTGCCGGCCCGTCGCCGTGGTCAAGCCACGAAGCTTGGCAAGGGCGTGTATATTCTATCCGCAGCGGGGACGATTTATCCAAGCATTTATGAGATTTGCGGGTTGGGGTATGTTGATGGATTGGAGGGCGCAAACTGCCGTCACCGTCGTTTTCCGTGGATTGAGGGGGTAAGCGAACGCACCTATACGGACGAGAAGCTGCAGCACATTGATGATGGCCTGGGCTGCACGTTTGATGGGAAAACTTACACAGCATACGAAGCAACCCAGATGCAGCGGCGTGTGGAACGTCAGATCCGGGCACAGAAACGGCTTGCAAACGCTTATAAAGCAGCTGGGCTGACGGATGATGCTGCAGCAGCAAACGCAAAGCTTCGCCGCCTGGGAGCCAAATACAAGGCTTTCAGCAAGGCGGCGGGCCTGCCGGAGCAAAAGGAACGGTTAAAGGTGCTGTATGGTGACGCAAAGAGTGAAGCCGCTGCACAGGCACTAAAAGTGCGGCGCAATGCGGAAGCCGCGTTGCAAAATAAAGAAAATACTGCTATACTTAATGCAAAGATCACCAGCGGCGAAATATCCACAACAATCAGGCCACAGGTGCAGGCCCGTCACATCGAAGGGACGGCAGAATTTGAGCGGTACAGAGCGCAGAGACTTGCGAAGGGTCAAACGCCGCAGAGTGTTATGACCATTATGACGCAAGAAGCACAAGAATTTGTGGATAGCCATGCGGGAACCGGAACGGTTGTGGTTCAAATTCATAAAAGCGGAGCACTTAAAATTGTAGAGTTTACCAACGCAGATCGCGTGATAGGCCGTTATTACAAAATAATGCTTATCACGATACAAAACGCGCAGGAATTTACTACTCAAAAAGGGGCGTTCATATTGTGCCAACAGAGCCGAAGGAGAACGAATAAATGGTGAACATTTGGGATTATGCAAACCAACTTCCGCATGTGAAACTCGTGACATCTTCCGGCGAGCCGTTTGCGGGTAAGGTGATTGCAGTTTTAGACGCGCTGGAAGCGGACGATGAGCAGGATAATATGGTAGTGGAAGCGGACAGCGGAGAGATTAGGATTTTTTACCCAGACGAAATCGAAAGCATTGAGGTGCTTACATGATCGACGATAAGCTAAAAGCCGCCATAGAAAATGCACTTGCGGCAGGCTGCCGTGTGCAGCTGAAACGCATGAAAGACGGCAGTGTAAAAGCGCAGGTTATCAAAGCAGAGGAATTGAAGAAGTAAATACATTCCCGCAGCGCAATTGAGCGCGCGGAAGTGGCACGAAGAGCCAACTGACTACGATTTGTAGCCGGTTGGCTCTTTTATTTTATCAGCATTGCCGAGAGGCGTTAAACCGCTGGGCGACGGCCCAGAAAATAAACGGAGGTAAAAACTATGAGCGAACCTAACACGAATCCGAACCGGCCCCTGCGCCGGAGCAGCCCCCTGTGAAGACCTTCACGCAGGAGGAAGTAGACGCCATGATTGGCAAACGCCTTGCAAAGGCGATGAAGGGCATACCCAGTGAGGAAGAACTCACCGCATACCGCACATGGAAAGACGGCCAGCAGACCGAGCAGGAACGGCAGGCAAAAAGGGACAAAGAACTTGCAGACAGCAAATCAGCCCTGACCGCCGCGCAAGCAGAGATCGAGCAGATGAAGCGCGACAAATACGTTCTGAGCAAAGGACTGACCGGCGATGACGCGGAGTTTATCACGTTTAAGGCTCTAAAAATGGTGGATGACAAGACCACTTTTGAGCAGGCCGTGGATAAGCTTACCGAAAACCGCCAAAAGGTAAAGTTTGACTGGACGGCTCCGGCGGGCGGCGGGGAAAAGAAATCTGACACAAATGCCGCGATGAACTCTTTGATTCGCGGCGCATTGAAATGAAAAGGAGAATTGATACATGGCAACTATTGATCGCAATGCACTTTCCGGCCTGATTCCGGAACCCGTAACTCGCGAGATCATGCAGGGCGCTATCGCGGAATCCGCGGTGCTGCGCATGGGCCGCAGATTGGCGAACATGTCCAGCAAAACCCAGACGATCAACGTCCTTGATGCGCTTCCCTCTGCGTACTTTGTCAATGGCGAAGCTACCGATACCGGCGCAGATCAGGGCGCTTTCAAGCAAACTACGAAGATGGCGTGGGACAAGAAAAAACTGTACGCGGAGGAAATCGCCGTCATCGTTCCCATCCCCGAAGCGGCACTCGATGATGCAGATTATGACATCTGGGGCGAAGTCAAACCCCGTTTGACCGAGGCTTTCGGCAAGGTCATCGATGCGGCGATCCTGTTTGGCACGAACAAGCCCAGCACGTGGCGCGCGGGCGTTGTCCCCTCTGCCATTGCTGCCGGTAATGGTGTCCCCATCGGCACCAGCGTTTTTGATGACATTATGGGCGAAAGCGGCCTGATTGCAAAGGTTGAGCTGGACGGCTTCAATCCCAACGGCGTGATGTCCGCTATTCAGATGCGCGGCAAGCTGCGTGGCCTGAAAGACACGACTGGCCAGCCCATTTTCAAGAGTGATATGCAAGGCGCTACGCGCTACGGTCTTGACGGCATGGATATGTATTTCCCCATGAACGGTGCGTTTGACCCTGCGCAGGCTCAGATGATCGTCGGCGACTGGTCTCAGCTCGTCTACGCTATCCGTCAGGATATGACGTTCAAGATTTTCACCGAGGGCGTCATTCAGGATCCCACGACTAAGGCCATCACTTACAATCTCATGCAGAATGATATGGTCGCTCTTCGCGCGGTTATGCGTCTGGGCTGGGAAATTGCGAACCCCATCAATGCTTACAACGCCGATATCGAAAACCCGTTCCCGTTCTCCGTCTACGGCAAGGCCGGTACGGTTTCTGCTGTTACCGTTACTCCCGCAACAGTTACGCTGGCAAAGGGGGCAAGCAAGGCGTTTACCTCTGCGGTGGCCGGTGATGGCATCGTGAGTGAAGACGTTGAGTGGAGCCAGAACGGCGCAAAGTCCTCTATCACCGAGAACGGTGTGCTGACTGTTGCATCTAACGAAACGTCTTCCAGCATCACTGTAACGGCAAAGTCCAAGCAGGACAGCACGAAGACCGGCACGGCGACCGTCACTGTCCAGCCCTGATTTGAAAGGAGCTGACCCGCATGGCTTACGCTGATTATACATACTACTCCGAGACCTATATAGGGAACGTGAGCGAGGAAGATTTTCCGCGGCTTGCTGTGCGGGCAAGCTCTTTCCTCGACTACTACACGCTGAACAAGGCAAAAGACAATGCTGATCTGGACGCGGTTAAGATGTGCTGCTGCGCACTTGTGGACAAATACGCCGTCATCGAAGCAGCTCAGGCGCTGGCAATGAAGAACCTCGCAAACGCCGCCGCAAGCGATGCAGAAGTCAAGAGTGAAACGGTAGGCAGCTATTCCCGTACGATGGCAACCGGAGGTGAATCCGCCCTTTCTGCGCTCAGCGCGACAGGCGGCGCAAAGAAACTGCTGGCGGCGACATGCGATGAATATCTCGCCCATACGGGGCTGCTCTATCGCGGAGGATGCGGAGGTGGTTGCAAATGTATGCTCCCCACACTGTAACGATCTACAACATCGTGCGCGAGACCGACCTGTCGACGCTTAAAGAGGTCGAGCACGTCTACATCACCATCTTGCGCGGCGTGATGCTGCAAGCCAGCAAGGGCGCCAATGTGCGTGAGAGCGGCCTTGAAGGAGCCGATGCGGCAAATTTGTATATTCCGTTTGCAGTGGAAGCCGTAGACGGTAAGACGGGCGCAACGAAGACTTACGCAAAGCCGCAGGGATTTGTCAAAGCCACGGACCGCATCGGACTATGGACGCTTTCATATAACGGCAACGGCGGCGAAACCGTATTTGTTAAGGGCGAATTTGTTTCAGATAACATGGAAATTGTGCAGCATCAAGATGATTGCTACAACGTGACAAAGGTCGATGCGATGGACTACGGCAGCGCTGACATGAGACACTGGGAAGTTGGGGGCAAATAATGGGCATCAAGTTTACGGTGCACACCGAGGGCATGGATGCAGTCAAAGATAAACTTGCGCAGGGCTGCAAAAAAGCTGAACACGCGTTGGCGGTTCAAGTAATGAGAGACACTGACCCGTTCGTGCCAATGCTTACAGGCTCACTCACACAGCGCACGCGAGTTGTTGGCAACGCTGTGATTTACCCCGCTCCGTATGCCCGATTCCTATACTACGGGAAAGTTATGGTGGATCCCAACACCGGAAGCACATATGCGCCAAAGGGCGGCACTAAAGCACTCACCAATCGCAATCTGGTGTTTACCAAAGCATCGCACCCGCAGGCACAGGCGCATTGGTTTGAAGCGGCTAAGGCGCAGGATTTAAGCAAGTGGATAAACGTAGCTGCAAAGGCGGTGGAAAAGTTTGGGACAAATTAAAAAGGCAGTGCCGGCAGCAGAAGAGGACCAGGTATCCAGAAAGCTTCTTGTTTGGCTAAATACGTTCCCGGATAAGCCGGTGGATTTGATCCGATTTGAGTTTTTGCCCGAAGATACAGCCGCTATGGCTTTATCCACTATCCAGGCAACATACATTGTACGAAAATACATTCTCGGCGGCTATGAAGCCGAATACCAGTTCAAGATTATCTATCGCATGAAGCCGGGCAACAGCAATGACAAACGCCTGAAAGCGGACGAACTGTTAAATGCCCTTGGGGACTGGGCGGCAGCGCAAACGCCGCCGAATATCGGGGACGGACGGAGAGTGATTCGCATAGAGCCTACCGCGCGCTCTTCGATGTTTGCTGTTTATGAAAACGGCGACGAAGACCACCAAATCCTAATGAAAATGAATTACGAGGTGAATGTATAATGGCAGATTTGGAATTTAACACTACGGCGGGGCAGACCGTTGACCGTGAACTTCTGATCGCTTACCTGAATACAGGAACGTCTACAGAACCTGTGTGGAGTGCAATCGGCAAGCGTGTTGAAGATTCCAGTATGGAATATGACTGGTCAAAAGAAAGCAAGCAGGATATTTTGGGCAACGCTTTTACAACCATGAAAAAGCCTATTATCACGCAGTCTTTTGACCCGATCCCACTGGACGCGGGCGATGCTGCAGCGGTCAAGATTTGGAATTTGTCGGTAAAGGATCAGGACGCGCAAGCCCTTGCCAATCAAGATATGCTCATTGGTCATTTTTACGCTACAAGCGGCGCGGCCATTTTTGCAGAGCGATATGAATCCTGCGCTGTGGATATGTCCTCCAACGGCGGCGAGGGTGGCGGCACACTGGGTATTTCTACCGAAATTACCTATGGCGGGACCCGCACAACCGGGACTATTACAAAGGGCACAGGCGGGAAAATCGAGTTTACAACGGCTTAAAGAAAGCGGGCGGGATCCTTCCCGCCCGCACCTCCAAAGGAGAACGCAAAATGAAAGAATTAAAAATTGAAACCGGCGTACAGGAATACGACCTCAATGGGAAATGCAAGGTGCTGTTTAATCCGTCTGATCCGGCTTTTGCCGATAAACTGTACACCGCTTTTGAAAATCTGCAAAAAAAGCAAGAAAAGCAGCAGGCGGAAATCGAAAACATGACCACAAGAGAAACGTTTGACTATCTCAATCAGCTTGATATTGAGATGCGCAGCATTATTGACGGCATTTTCGGTCAGCCTGTGTGCGATCAGCTGTTTGGGACTTTAAACGTGTACGCTGTTGCAGGCGGCACACCGCTGTGGATGAACCTTGTGCTTGCCATCATGGATGAACTGGACGAAGGAATCAAGCGGGAGAAAGCGTTTCACAATGAGAAACTGGCAAAGTACACGAAAAAATATCGCCGATGATGTACGATCTTCCAACGTCCGTTGACGTGTGCGGCGTAAGCTATGACATTGAAACGGATTACCGGGCGATACTCGACATTTTTTCGGTTCTGGGTGACGTTGATTTGAACAACGAAGAAAAAGCCGTTGGTACGCTGGGGATTTTTTATAAAGACTTTTGCAGTATGCCGTCGGAGCACATGGGTGAAGCGCTAAAAAAATGCTTTTGGTTTATCAATTGCGGTAATGATGAAACGCCCAAAAAACCGCTGAAGCTGATGGACTGGGAGCAGGATTTCCAACATTTGATTGCCCCTATAAACCGTATTGCAGGTCGTGAAGTTCGGGCAGATCAGTATCTCCATTGGTGGTCGTTTATCAGTTACTATATGGAGATCGGAGATTGCTTTTTTGCTCAGATTGTACGGATCCGCAGTTTAAAAGCGAAAGGGAAGCTGAAAAGCAAACAGGACAAAGAGTTCTATCGGAACAACAAAGACGCGATCGATCTGAAAATGCATTATTCCGCAGCAGAAGAAGAGATCATCAAAGGGTGGACATAAAAAGCCGCCCCGAAGGAGCGGCTTTCGTGTTATCCCAGTTTAATAACGTCGGTATCAAACAAGGTTTTGTAATTATCGTCAAAAACGGTAATGTAAAACTCTGCCGTTTTTACAGGAGTAGAAATCCCGCTCTTCTCCAAATTGTACAGCAAAATTTCGTCGTTTGCAGACTTCCCCGCAGCGACCGTGCAAGAGAAAATGCTTTCGGCCATTACGCCGTTTACGGAAAGGTCTCTGACCTGCACGGTAACATCCTTTTCAGAACCATTGACTACCTTCACTTTGATAGCAGCATCGCCAATGTACCCGCTGGGTTCTGCAAATCCTTCAAAGTAAACTTTGATCCCGTCTTTGTTCGCAATTTCCGAGCCGGTAGCAATGCTCCCGGTATTCAGCAGAACAGTTTTCGTAGCCTGGTCCCATCCGACGTCAACGCCAAGGACGGAAGCGACGCCGCGTACAGGAAGATATGTTGTCCCATCAATCGAAAAAGGTTCAATGGTTGCTCCGCTTTCGGTTTTGGCGGTTACTGTCTGACCGTTCAATGAAATTTTGATTCCCGGATAGGTTAATGTGGCTTGTTTTGTGCGGAATGCGGCAGTTGCCGTAGTAACACAAGCAAACAGCATCGTTGTTACCAACACGCCAGACACAAACGATTTAACAGAAAAATTCTTTTTCATCATACATCCCCCTCATGTTTGATATTTCAATTATAGCATTGTCCCGTTTTATTTCCATGGGCATTTTAGCAAATAAATAGAAGGTGATTTT
>ERZ1027612.18-NODE-18-length-8324-cov-2.572527_pt1 | contig 8324 bp, 11 predicted proteins | sample MGYA00520520_ERZ1027612 | MGnify/ENA primary metagenome ERZ1027612 (study PRJEB33329, sample SAMEA3488691) | human gut metagenome | biome: ENVO:feces | place: Malawi | collected 2010-02-17 | study: EMG produced TPA metagenomics assembly of the PRJEB9818 data set (The... | reverse complement strand
AATGATACTCTTGAATTCATTAGGTTAGTAGCAATCGCTCCGTCGCAGTTTGCAAGCTTTCCTGCATATAGATTAATGACAGGTGAAAGAGTAATGAAGTTATCAAACTCCCACCCAAGATTGACATATATACAATCCTTACCGATTGTCTTTTCAAAACTGCCTAATACGTTGTTTGCGATTAAGCATTTAGTAGGCTTGTTGTATACATTGTAGTAAGTTGTACTAGCCATTAAAGGTAATATACCTAGTTCTGTATTACATACACAGAAACCACCTCTGATGAATAATTGATTGAGCATATAATCCCTGTCCCAATTGTCAGGCAGGTTGTCAAATTCAAAGATTGAATAGCATAAGTGAAGCAGTGCATTATAGTAGAAATGATAAGACAAGGCGTCTCTCATATGCACGTCTGAAGGCTTCACTGAATTGTACTGATTAACTAAATCATTGTATCGCATTTCCTGATTATTCAATGTACATACCCCCATTCAAAGAATCATTTAAAACTGTCTTATATTCGTCAGGTGCAGATGTTGGGACTTCTACATCTGCTGTCTGAACATATCCTGATAATGAACCGATATTTCTTACTGCATTTAAAGGTCTTCCAATAGTAGCACCAACACTTGCAGGGTCAACATTAGTATTGTGTGCCATTACCAAAACAAGAATATTTCTATAGCAGTTGAAAGCAGTAGAACCACCCATACTGCCTACTGAAGAAGGGTCAACACCCATGATAGAACGGATAGTATTATATGCACCTGATATTGCTCCTATAGCATTACCACTGTAACCACTTGCTACTGCCTGTCCTATACCTGTTATTGCGCCTACAACATTACCTTTTTGTGAAGTACCAATCTGAACAGGATATCCTGTAGTGCATGTGCCCTTAGCCTTGCCGTCAACTAGATATGTAATCTCACCTGTGAATGAATCCAAAGTTGCCTGAACAGGAATTGAAGACTGCCCCTGATAGTTGTCAGCATTTAAGGCAATGAAGCCATATCCTGGTAAGTACACTGCTAGTGATGTGAACTGTGCCCTGTTCCTGAAGTCACCTGTAGGGAAAGCCCAAGGAATGTTTATTTTGTACGTTTCACTGTAATTGTGTTCTGCTAGGTATCCCTGCGCATACGTGTTAAAATTACCTGCAAGAATAATTGTATGTGCCTTAGTACCATAGAACTTAGGCATATATGTGCAACTAGTTATACAGTTAGCATTATTACCTACAAGTTGTGAAATGACATTAGCTTCTGCCTTGTCTGTTCCTGTACCCTTACAGAAACCTAAATACCAATCTCTTGTTGACTGGATAAACTTATCTGACATTATATGTTTCTGTAGTCCGTCAAGCCAAAAGTCACCGATACCGACAGAAGGGCATGAGTTAGTGCCAACGTAGGTTACAACATATGCTTCACTTAGTTTAGGAAAAACTTCAACTGCACTACTCTTTGTGATTGTAATAGGGTCACTACTTAATCTATAGTCAGGAATACCGATATCATAGTCACTTGTAGAGAAAGTAACGAAAGCAGTAGTTGCCATGATGTTATCCTTCCATGTTGCTAAAGGGTCTATCTCACAATGCACTTCAAAAAGGTTCTGTCTAAGTGTAACTACATCTGTAACATAGTAGTATCTGTTCGCCCAATAACAGTAGTTATCGTTATAATCCCAATACTCCGATTGGAATACAGGTGAATACAAGAAACGTCGTCCAAAGAACGACATTCTCTTATGTCCACCTGTTGGGCGTTTAGTACTGTTCTTTCTCTTATTGAAGAATGTATAAGCCGTTACGTCCATAGTGGTTCACCTCTCTTAAGCAAGTAAGAATACTACTGCGTTTTCACTTAAATCATTGAAGTACATTGTTATCATGTGATAATACACATTATAGTACAATCCTGCACTGTTGACAGGAGTTGTAGAAGTTCTGTACTTCTTCTTATAAGTTCCCATTGCTTCACGGTCATATAAGATACCCATTACTAGAGACTGTGTAATACTTGCACCTGTTCCACCCGAAGCACATTTCACATTGATTCCTGTAGGTGTCTGTAATGACTGCCAAAATGGTACAGTCTTGAAAGGAATGTCGATAGCGACCTGTTCCATGTTGAAAGCCTTTGAATTGATGTTCGTTTTTAAAGAATTGACTAAATCAATAAATAACATCATTCTCTGTTCAGATTTAGGAGTGTGACGTGTGTATGTAGGTGTATCACTACCGTCTTGATTTGCTGAAACATTGTATAAACCTTTTGTCATGTATTCTAATGTAGTAGATAATGAATTAATTCTTCTTACAACATACTTTAAGAATTCTTCATCATTAAGCGCATTCAATGGTTCAGTTGTATGGTCAACACCTGTCTTATCCTTATACTCTGTGACAAGATTAATAACTCTATTAGGGTGGTGTGTTTTACCTTTGATAATTTCTGCAATATAGTTGTTAACGCAGTCCATGCTTAGGTTTTCCATAGCAAGCTCAATTCTATTCTGAACTTCACCGAATACTGCTGAAATGAAAGAACCCATTGCTTCTGCACTAAGGAACGCTTTTTCTAGCATATCCAAGTGGATAGTAATATGAGTCTGCCATGGTGTTTCTGTAGTGAATAATAACTGATTAGCCTTTGGTTTGTTGATTGCATACATATCAATACCAGCGCCGTCCTTTAAATCGTATGATTGGTCTTCTTCTGCGTCAGGCATTCCGACCTTGATTTTCTGTAGGATATTACCCCATTCAATAGAATCACGTTCAAAGTCAGGGAAATGTGAATGATAAGCCCTGAATGAAACAATAGTGCGACCAATACGGTCAGTAAGAGCGTTAACAAAATTGTTCTTAGTGGAGTCTGAACCTAACACTGTATTACCTAAAGCGATAAGCCCTGTATTGTCTATAACTGCAATAGCTTTATTGCCCATAGCCTGTTTCGCCACTTCATTTACTATTGTATAAATCTGATTAGATGTTAAAGCCATATATATTCATCTCCTTATTTTTTGTCATGTGCGTATCTAGAGAAGCCTAGCCATGCATTGTCTAAGGCTTCCTTTGTTGTTTCACCACTGCCGAACTGTAGAGCCATTTTTTCACGTTCGACCTTTAAATCTGTAATCTCCTTATGAAGTTTTTCTAACTCCTTATTCTGATTCTCAAGTACTTCCTTCATAGCAATGTAAGCAGGATTAGCCTTGATGTCTTCTGTACCTGTTTCAGGTTCTGCAGGTGTTGGATTTTCTGCACCCTGTTCAGGTGTTAAGTTTTCTTCCATATGTTATCTCCTTTATTCTAAATTAAGGTGGCAATGAGGGAATCACCCTGATACAAGCCTTCCGAGCCCTGATTATGTATCCCACTAACTAAAATATACTACATTATGTGAATATAGTCAAGTTTGATGTTGTAATCCTGAAAGAACATGTTTCCACGGCTTCTGTATGATTCTAAGTAGTGCCAAAAATCTAGTTTGAAAGACTTCAACGTCTGTTCGTCATATGATACACACTGCGCCTTTCTCCTGCATACAAAGATAATATCTTTTGATTTATGTTTATAAAAGTACATATCCTTATAACTACATACAGGTGTCAGCTGATTGTAGTTGACTTTCTTAAGGTCACCGAAATAGTCAGATGTAAAGTCATTCTCTAGTGACATATCATAGAATGATGTACCCTTAGTCAGCTTATAAAGTCTTGTCTTCATCTTCATGTCGGTAAAGTTCTTGTTTTTTAAATCTTCATAGTAGATACCACGTTCCTCGTCAATGTATACATGTTCATCATTCACCTTCATTTGTCTTATGATTTCAGGTATGTTGAGTGTTCTAAGTATATCATCATCTAATGTGTTCGCATTAGAAAGCATAATCACCTTTACGCTCTTTGAATTATCTACAGTGCCGTCAGGATTGAACTCCCTGTTACGATTGACTGTTTCAATCGCGTTCATGAGAAGCATGAACTCATTTTTCATCTTTGACATAGGGTTAGTATTAATGAACTCGTCAAATACGATATACTCTACATCTGAAAAGTCCATACCACGGAATTTACCGAATGTAGATAATGCGCCTGCGTAACCTATTATTTCAGGATTCTCGGGGTCTTCATCATCTGTAATGACTGCCATATCCTTAACTACTTTCAGATTGATATGTGTTCCTAAGTCAGCATTGATAGCCTTGAATGGATTACTTACAGGGGAACAGCAGTTCTCGACTTCTACTTCACTTCTTCTAAGATAGATGAATCTGTTTCTAGTGGTGTGCGCTCTTATGGCAAACTCTTTTAATGAGCCATAAGTCTTACCTGTTCCACGACCACCAACAAAGATGTATAAAAGAAAATTAGGATAGGAATGAATCCTATCCCAAACATTGAAGTAGATATCCTTAGAATTGGATTTCACTGTCATTGCCTTTCTTTTCCTTACGTGCATTAGGTAAGAGTTCTGCACGTAAAACGATTACACTTGTGAAGTACTGCTTCTTTCCGTCCTTTTCTGATACTGTAGTATGGATTGAACCTTCAACTAGTACCATATCACCCTTCTTTACATACTTATAAAGGACTTCTGCAGTCTTTCCAAATGCTGTTACAGAAACAAATTCTGTCTTGTCCTTTCCTTCACTGATTGCTAGTGAGTTAGTCACGAATGACTTGCCTTCACCATATTTGTGTGCCTTCCATTCTGCACAAGTTCTACCACATAAGATTACTTTATTCATATTAATTTCTCCTTTTCTATTTCATACTGATTTTAACAATAATTAATGCTACTAACATCATTACAATGAAGCCTAAACAAATATAAGTTCCTAAGTCCATACTAATTCTCCTTTACGATTATATAGATATAATGTTCTATTTCATCATTATTTTTAGTATCTATCATATTTCTAAGTGATATCTGATAAAGCTCTAACTTTCTATAATCTGCATTTAATTGTGCTAGTATATCATACTTACTACCCTTTAAATAAATACTTCTTCTATTTTCTCTAGTAAAGACTTCAACTACAAGAAGACTGTAAGGGTCAACTGTTTTTATAATTTCATCTAGTGTCATGGTTTCACCGCCTTTAGCCATAAATCACTATTATTACTGATAATATTTGTAACAATCATATCACCGACCCTATTAAGTCTGTATTCTTCAACATCAATAATCTCATGTACAGTACATACAATAGACCTATTATCATAATGGATAATAACTGACTGGTCAGTCCTGCAAAGGCTGATTACTTCATTAACTCTCATGATTTATATCCTCTCTTACTACTAATACAGTACGTGTTCCGTAATCACTATCTGGTGTTGATAGTACTTCTACAACATATAGTTTTCGTTTAAATAGTTCTTCATAATTTATCTCATTTAAATTTTTACGAAAATCACGTTCTAGTATAACTTCTTTTGTAATACAATCACCACAACCATTTATTCGTTCTACTATTTCTATGAACTCAAACATATAATAGAGACTTAGAATATATGATAAATTATTTTTGTCATTCATAATCTTCTATCCTCTCTTTTAAGTCTTCTGTACAGTGAATACGAATCTTACCGAACTCGTCCTGTAACTTAAATACCAATGCATTGAGAATTTCATCATCAAGCACTTCTAGCAGGTCGCATAAGTCTCCTGCAGGCTTGCATACAACTACAGGATATCCGTTGTAGACTATATCAACAAGTACGTCCTGCCCGCACATCATTAATACATCATATAGTGTTATTTTCTTTGCCATAATCCATACTCCTTCTTCCTTTTATACGATTCTGTTTCTTCATGAATGATATCACTTAATTCATGAATAGTGATACCGTACACTTCATACAATTTCATAACCTCTTTCAATGTGAATTGTGAAGAGCCATGCATTTTATTTCCGACTGCCTGACGTGAGATTCCTAGATAGTTGGCAATCTCTTCATAGGTAGCGGTTCTAAAACTTACAATGTTGTCCATTTTCTTATCACCTCTCTTTTCTGTACCTTTATATTACTATATTTTAGGTTATTTGTCAATAAGTAAATATAATTATTTTAACCATTTCTTCATTTCAATAGTATCAATACGTTCTGCTCTTGAGGCATACTCTTTCCACATCTTGTCTAATGTCTCAAGACCTTTCTCTTATGCATTGCCATATCAAATAGTTCAAGATAACATCTGAACCTATGTTATTATCAATCATCTCATTAACATTCTCTTCTAAGAATCTTCTGAACTCTGGACTATCTTCAATGTCTATACCTAGATTGCTCTTGATACCTTCAATTGCACCCTGAACACGATTCTCATTGATATACTTAAGACCGGATAAAGAAGTAGATTTACTACCTAACTTTCTTGATACTCCTAGTGCCTGCTCGTATAGAGTGTTTATATCTTCTTCCATTATCTTCTTAATACTCTCTGTATAACGTGGTCTCTCACTGCCTAGTTCACGCTGTGCATACATATATCCTGTTGTCTTTTCAGGGTGTTTATTTCTCCTTTCAATCTGTCTGAATCTTTCATTCAGTCTCTTATTCATGAGACGTACTTCTCCTGCAAGTGCTTCTTTATCACCTGCCCTTTTCATCTCGATAATTCGATTGGTTCTTTCTTCCTGTTTAGCCCTCTGTTTCTGTTCGAATTTCTCAATTCTTTTCTTATTGATTTTCTTCATAACCTTTATCTCCTTGTAATCTTTCAATGATATCTAGCATAGTATCTGTAATACCTAATGTATAGGTAGTATCAACAATTGCTAGATTACTAGCAGTGCTGAATGTACAGCCGTCAACTGTTATGTTATGTATCTCTGCTGAATTGTACTGTGCTATAGTTCTGCCTGAATCGTAGAAAACCTCGTTTCTTTGGAATCGTCTCAAGCCACCTTTTTTCTCAAGTTCCTTAGCACCCTTCTTTTTAGATAATCCTGATACAGTGATACCTAAGTGTCCGTTCTGCATATATGCATACTTCTTAGCACCTAATGTGATGAACTCGTCATATCCTTTCTCCTTATCAAATATACCCATATAATATCTCTTACCATTCACTTCTGCATAGTTCTTGATTCCTTTTTCTTCACATTCCTTGTTTAGTTTTCTGTTATACTCCTCGAACTCCCTGTCATGGTTGCCAACGAATTTCACTGAATCAGTATCGCAGTAGATAGTGTCAAGTCCTGCAATGTTAAGACCGTCTTCCAATTCGCGTCTAGCATAAGCAGTAACGAATACCCCCCATGAATAGTTAAGAAAAGACCTATGATTCTTATAATATTTATCTAATGCTTCCTGCATTTCTTCTTCCGACATCTTCTTTTCTGTATATTCGCCGTCATGGTATGCGATTTCTGTATTTAGAATATTAGTAACTGTCATACCATAGATAGAGTTTAGTTTATTTTTAGATTTCATATACTCGTAGTAATGTTCTTCATCACCTTTCAACTTTGACTTCTTCTCAAAGTAGTACATGATAGTATCTCTTAACTCTTTAGGCAGTAGACCTTTTCTAGAATAATGGAACTCCTCTAATGCGATTTCATCATACTCGTACTGTTCCTTGACAACTTCATAATCAATGTTAGTCATTGATATTGTAAGGTAGTCAGCATGTAGTATTCTTCCATTGTACACTTCTCTTTCATTACCTATCTCTAGACACTTTGATAAAGGGATATAAGGAATAGGCTTTTCTTCTCTTAATCTGATATTTTTGAAGGAATATCTAGCAATGGTGCAATACTTCCTGTTGTACTCTTCTAATGTCTTAATATCAGGAATTACCCCATAGTTCCATTTACCTATTGGATAGTCACGAGCAATCATCTGAAATGGATAAGATGAACTCAAGTCAAAACTTCCGACTACCTTAAGAATAAGATTAGTCAGATATCTATTACCTGCAGTGTTACCACCTCTAAAGCATTCTCTAAGAAGTTTATACTGTAGGAGTGTTAGCCTGCTTCTAAGAAACATCTGTCTATTCTTCTTATTCTTCCCCATTGCTTTGCGACAGTCACGTCTAACATAGCCTGTACTTGTAAGTGGTATTGTTGCAATGTTATCTTCCTTTAATAGTTCCATGACACATTCATATAAACCTTTTACATCATTAAAGCAGTAGCCTAATTCTACTTCTGTGAGTGGTGTGTCAGGGGTACGTACAGTTGAATAATCTAAATCATCTACTCCTTTATAATGTAGAGTATTAGGTGTATTTTCAATAAACTTAGCAAGTGACATATTGCTTAACTTGTATGAACATCTGAATTCTA
>ERZ1027612.17-NODE-17-length-8675-cov-2.199696_pt1 | contig 8675 bp, 9 predicted proteins | sample MGYA00520520_ERZ1027612 | MGnify/ENA primary metagenome ERZ1027612 (study PRJEB33329, sample SAMEA3488691) | human gut metagenome | biome: ENVO:feces | place: Malawi | collected 2010-02-17 | study: EMG produced TPA metagenomics assembly of the PRJEB9818 data set (The... | reverse complement strand
CGGTAAAAAGTCTGTGATGATCGTTCGCCGCGCTTCCAGAAGTTCTGGTAGAATGAAGTTTTTCTTTAAATCCCTGTCCCACTGTGCCCATGGTAACTCAGGCTGACCCGTGTTGAGTTTTGATGGGCTTTTCAGACCCTCGTTGTATATCATATATGGGTCTGCGTTCTCGACTCGCTCCATCATAGCTTTTAGTGAAGCCGCCTGTTTGTCATTGGAAGCCGCCAGAACGTAAGCCATACGGGCATTAATACTGCTCTGTCTGATAGCTATCTCGACGAGTTGTAACTCTCTCGCGTACTTGCGAACAATGTCCCAGATTCCAGTGTAGTCCGGTGTAAGCTTAAGTACCTCGCACTCGCCGCCTATAATAAGCGGTCTGTCAAAGCTAAAGTACGGCGTTGCAACCTGCAATCCGGTTGGCTGTCCCTGTAAGCCGTAACCTGTAGGCGTTGCAGGTTGGAAAGTTATACCATATTGTTTTGTCTTAAAAACTGCCAGGAACCCCCGTACAAACAGCCCATATAGAAATGCGTCCTTGTCAGTCTGTACTTGATCTTGTCTGCCGTCCGGTAATCCATCGAATACAAACAGTGTACGCATACGCTGGAATAAGGAACGCTCCCAGTAACTCAGTGACTCTGCGGAAAAACTCGGAGTTGTAAACCCCATGCACCCGTAAGCATTATTATATGTATACACGTTATCACCTCCTATTCAATAAACACACCGCTGTCCATCATGCGTGATATTTGGACCATCTCGGACCCTCTAGCACCGGACTGCAACGAAAACCCACGCGTTTTACAGTATCCTGCGACCGGAGTTGCGACTCTCATAACGGGGTGCCCATATACAGCGGTAAAGCCTGCATCATCGATCGGCTGATAATACAGGAGCGTAAGTTTTGCGTTCATGCTCTGCCCCAGTGCCGCTGATCCACCCAGACTGCCCGCGCACTGCACAACGGGTGATAATGTCTGTATAGTTCCCTGTGTTATATTGTTTAGTCCCGCGGCGGCGGTTGATATGCCGCTTCCAATTTCTCCGGCACCAAAAAGCTACCAACAATGGCTCCCAAGCCTCCACCAAATTCCATTGCACCGCCAACAACCTGTGACGCGCCACTGATGAAATTCTGAGCCGGAATGTTACTTGATCCAATCGCATAAGGAATACCCATGTTTCCAGATCCCGTATAAACACAATAATCTCCGGCATCGATTCTCACGCTTAACCCACCCGTCAACAATTCTACTGATACAGTTATGTGTAGTGATGCTACGTTGTTGCACTGGTCAACCGGAATAGCGACTGTTCCAATATATGGTACATACATCAGCATTTGACAATTCATGCGCCGCCAATCTGAAACTTGCCACGGGATTTGAATATCTGTTTCAACCTTATAAATCGGGTTACTTCCCATAACGCGCCCTGACACTTTGGTATCATAGTCACCTAAATAAATTCGCTTGCCAGTTTTTGAAAAAACGTCCTCAGACAATGGAATCCATGTACATCCGCGAATAGCTGAGATTGCAGAACCCTGGGCCAGTGAGTTTGTTGTAAAGTATCGCATGATATCCTCAATCGTTTCCAGAGGCGTTACCGCTTCGCTAATATCCGCACTGATAGAATCGATCAGTTTAGACAAGTTCGCATCTATGAGAGCGTAAGCCGTTACTCCACCATTCTTTCCGACTGCGGTAAGAACGTAAGTTCCATTTGTTGACACCTTACCGCCCAGAATATCGGCTGTAGCTGTGTTCACAATCGGTACATTACTGACATTTTGCCGTGTGTCCTGTAGCCGATAAACCGCACCGGATGCGTCCGTGTTAAATCCATACTCGATCATTCCAGGCGTTCCCATGATAGCGGTCTTATAGGTTGCGAGAACATCCATAGACGCGGTTATCTCCCATCTGTCATTTCCAAGTGAGACAATCGAAGTCACCCAGTAATACGCCAGACGGTCTGGCATGTAAGCATAGTTCCAATCTAACAAAGCAGATACCCCAGGGGCATAAATATGCCACGATGGGGTATCGATGTCTTTTTCATTCTTCCAGAGTGCTTTGGTTGTGTACCATGCGGAGGTGTCCGGCTGTAAGGTTGAGTTAAAACGTTTAAAGCAATGCCCTAAGCGAATCTCAAAAGCCATTCATGCACCTCCTTAAGCTGCAACATCTTCCATATAAAACAGTACCATGTTCTCTGTGAAGTCGTTCCTGTAGTCCTTGCACCAATGATAGAATGTGTTGTAGTAGTCACCTGCTGCGTTGACCGGAGTTGTTACAACATCCTCCTGGTGGTAGCACGTTGTAATCGCCCAACGGTCAAACAGCACACCAAGCACCTTTGCACCGCTCATATCAACCGTAGCGTCAATACTTGTGCCTGTTGTCGGGTTAATGACATTAGCTTTGGTGACCGGAACATTTAGCGGATCAGACGGTGTCGACCAGAACGGAATGGCTTCGTAGTTCTCAATCCGTAAATATCCGTCATGGAAGATCTCCGGAAATACCATAGATTCCATGTCATACAGAACGTTAGATGCAAGCATGAGCCGCTGCTCTGCTTTCGGAGTGTGTCTCCATAAATGGAGTGTAGCGTTTCCGTCACCTTTTACATTCTTCGGCGTGACGTGGTAAAGTTCTGTTGCCTGTTCCAGTAAATCAGACTGATATTTAAGCTCTGAAACGAAAAACTGCGTGAACTCCTTTAAATGGGTGCTGAGAAGCTGCGCGGTTGTGTACTGTGTGCCATACTTATCGTTGTACTCTTTCGTCATGTTTCGTGCCATGCCTGCCGGAAACTGCTGTGCGGCGGTCGATGTTTTAGTCTGCGCGTAACAACCTGCGATTCCGTTTAATACCACGGCGCGGTTTTCGATCTCTTTTAACATCTGGATTTCATTGTTTAGCTGGACTGCTTCGCCCTCATAGAATCGTGCAAAATCTTCGGCGTTGCTAAATGCAAGTTTTAACTGCTTGCGAAATCTGGTATAGTGTTTCTGTAACACCTTGTTACCACCAAACCAGACCTCAAGCGGATACCGCTTCTGAATCTTGTAGTGATCCACCGCCTGCCCGTCAACCAGTTTGTCTCCGGTCTGCGTTGTGTTCCAATCCTGAGAATCTTCGAACGCTCCGCTATAGTAGCTGATCTTTCGCATATACTGTCCGTACTCTTCGGGGTCGGATTCAATAAGTCCGAATCGGGACCGATATGGACGTACAGCCATCAAAACGCGCCCCAGTGCCAGGGAAAGCTTGTTTAACGTATTTTCATATCCATATAACTGCGCTGCCTGCCCTACTGTAATAGTAGTCGACAAATCCAGACTGTTAGATCCTGCTCCGGTTGCATTGTCAACTAGTGCGTTAAAGTTCTGATAGACGTTTACTGGTAAATTACTGTTTGCCATCACTGTTCTCCTTTCTGGTATTGCCTACAATACCCATGATAATATCGTCAACGGTTGCGGGTTTCGGCGTGTCGATGGTCGGCATCGGCGGGCGGTTCTCCTGCGCTGTCAATCTCTGGTCGAAGGCGTTGAGCCGCTGTACATACTCGTTCATGGAAATAGGCTGTTCATCTCTGTACTGATAGCCAGATAATGGAACGATCGGCTGCGGTGCCGGAGTCGGCACGGTTGGCATCGGCTGCGGTGCCGGAGTCGGCACGGTTGGCATCGGCTGCGGTGCCGGAGTCGGCACGGTTGGCATCGGCTGCGGTGCCGGAGTCGGCACGGTTGGCATCGGCTGCGGTGCCGGAGTCGCGCTCTGTACATACTGTTCATACGCGCTGTATACTTTCATAAAGTCCGTAAAACTTAACATTTTTATCCTCTCTTTCCTGCTTTCCAATGGAGGGGCGTGGAAAGCAAAAATCCAAACCCTCATACTTCCGGCATGTTTGCTTTATGGGTTGCCCCTCATAGAGGAGTATATACCCCCCGTTATATTTTGTCAATCCTTAATAGTTAAAATACTGCCTAAATTTAAGTAATAGCGGCGTTGACTGAAATGTAATATATCCGGCATTGTACATCGTCCGAAACTCTGGGTGACCAACTTCGCACGCCCATTTACTTTCTGGCGTGTTATCAAAAATCATCCTAGAGCCGTGCGCACTCTCACAGACATATATGCTAGTGCCGTTATGCCATAAATACATACCATCAATGCAGGCAAGCGGTTTGTACCCCTTAATCGGTTTTGGCTTTACCAGGTTAAGGGAATCGTAGCTAAAGCTATTATCAAGTGCCATTTCGCGGAACGTGCCGCCTGCCTGTTTGCTTTTGAGATAACTCATCATAGCGGTTTGGGAACGTTTGTCAATCACCTGTTCAGATCGCGGAAAGGCAAGGAACACACCGCCGTCTAATATGGCGTACTCATCACCGCGGCGGGTAAGTTTGTCAAATTCTGCCGTAAGTCCCAATGCACTTAGTATATCACTGGATATGTCAAAAGCGTTCGCCGCAAGCCATAGCTTAAGCGGCGGCTTTCCCTCTAACTCACGGTTGCCGTTTATGGTAACATAAGCATTTAATAATGCATCTCCCTCAGCTTTCCTTTTTATAACGGTTTTCTCCGGTATGAACTCATCAAAAAACACATCTGTAAAAGCATATCCTGCGAAACCTCGCATCTTCGCGATCGTCCCCAGGGATAACCCCAAGCCGCGCTTATGCTCAATCCTGCGCTGTTATCCTCTGTCACGGCATCACCCCATACATACAGGTTTTTCCCCTCTTTCAGAATGTCGACATGATAACCCTCTTTCTCCAATGCCATAAAGGGGTTTAAGTCCGCTGAGGACGAAACAAGTTCTAACTCATCTGCTGTGCGTCTCAAATAAATCGCGCTAATGTCATTCACAACCAGATGCTTTAATATACCATACGTTTTTCCAACCTGTCTTGCGCCTACGATGACATTTAACCAACACCCCAGTTTCGCGATTGATTCTATATCAATCCACCCATCCGGCGTGTACAGGTTTACTTTCTGTTTTGTCATATAGTCCTCCAATCTAACAGAGAGGGTATTTTATACCCTCTCCGCATTGTCTGTTATTTAAGCTGTGCAAGCACTTCATCAATGAGTTTTTTCTGATCGTCCTCACTGATATAAAGACCATAGTCATTATACCATTTACCGTCCGAACCTTTGTGCTGTGAGGCTGTAATGAATCGTCCATTTGACCCCTCTACCAGTCGCACGTTGTAAAGGCTTACACCATCACCGCGAAGCGTGAAAGTTACCAGTTTATCGGATACCAGGCGTACGTTTTTGATAGAATACTTGCCAACCTCCAAATAGGTTTTTTTTCTTCGTTTTCTTTCTTGAATCCCATAACTTAATCCTCCTTTTTCATTGCATAACCGTCATTGTCAAAAGTCCAATATGCACTCACAGCATCCGGTCTTAGTGTGCATTTTTTATAATACTCACCTGCGCTCTCGCCGTAGGCGTACCACCAACCAATATCATCCAGACACCAACCGATACGCTCATACTTATGCAAGTCGCGTTTTCGGATAGCCAACAACCAAGGTGTGCCCTCCAATTTGCTTAACCGGACGCCCTGCGTCACGCCTTTTGCTTCGATAACATACCCGTCACCCAAATACATACCAACGTGTCCGGCTTTCCATAGCGCGTCTCCCCATTTTAGCTTAGAACGGGTCAGCGGCACATTGTCATATTCATTGCTACGTTTCGTTGGCAAGTCGTGAATCTGGGAGCTGCCAATATCCGAAATGCCCCATAAGGAGCACACCAAACCGGAACAATCAATCACAAGTTCGCCCATGTTTTTCGCGGTTGCCGACTTGTAAGCCGCTGTATAGGTTGCCGGACTGTTTGCCGCAAGTTTGTTTAATACAGATTCCGTTAATACTCCTGTGCTACGTTTTGCCCCCAAGGCGTATTTATATTTTGCCAAAAACTCCAAGGCATCCATGAGCATTTCGTCATGCTTCGTTAATGGTGTCATTTTTCTTAACCTCCTTACGCTAAAAGCTTCACTGTCAGTTTCTAACGCCCATGCCGCGGCGAGTGCCGCGGCGCTCATAAATGTTTCTGATTCTGGCAGGTTTTTATACTGCCAGTGCACCGCACCGCTTGACACTGACAGTGTCTTAATTCCAATTCTAATCACTTTATCACCTCCGCATATACAATAGCATATAAGCTATTTTTTGTCAAGCGTATATGCAATTATTCTACGATAATTTCATCATCTCGAATTTCCAGGCTATCCCGGCTATCTGTCACTAGATACTGTCGGGGAGTCATAACAATATAGCTTGCTGTCCGTGTCTGGCGGCTCCATTCGGTACGCACTGTTATAGGCTTGTCGTGATACGATAAAGCAAGACCTCCTGCATCTTCGATAAACAAGCCATTTTGCAAGTTGGCAATATCTCCCTGTAAGGCTTTCACACCATTTTTCTTTCCAACGCCTGCTATGGTTGATTCGATAACATATTGTTTCGTTTTCTTGTCATAAGCTTCGGCGGCGTAACATTTCGCGTGAAGAAATGTAAAACGCTTATAACCAAACTTAACCATTGGGTGCTCATCTTCCGCAACGCCAATATATACGGTTTCGCCTTTTCGATTCTGGCATACTGCCATACGCTTAACGCATTGCTTACGGACTTCGTCATTGTATTTTTCTACGGCGGGCATCTTTTCACCCTCATACTTGCAAGAATCCGTATCCCAGTAAATCAGATTTTCCCAACCTACCGCAATTTGTAATTCAAATAGTTTCCGGCGGCTTAAACTTGCCGTCCAGAGACCCCATAAGAAAGGGAACTTGTTTCGTTGCGTCTTATATACTTCCTCATCGGTCTTTCCGTCCAGATTATCCTCCCATTTTGTTGTATCACAAGTCATGATTTCGCCTATATCTACGGCATATTCGTCTCTTACGGTTTTCTGAGCGCACGCGCCAAATATTGTATTAACGCATACCTTTGCAAAGTTCCGATCTGGACCATCTTCCGCGGATTCTTTCACCTTAAATTTATCTAAGATAGCGCCGCGGAATGCGGGTGGCAGATAATCTAAATAAAAAGCCAGTATCTCAACGCCTACAGCATCTTCATAGGTATATGCCTGTTTAAATCTCCACCAGTCATTGCTATCCATATAAATAAAAGCATCTTCGGCACCCATGACGCGCCCATTATCTTTTCCGCGTAGGCCATTGACTGCGGAACATTTGCTAAAAGATATGGTTGGATTCGGACACTCTGGGCGTATCTGCCAGTTATGAACATAGACTTTTCCTAACCATCCATACCCCGCCGCTTCGATCGCGTCTAAATCTTCCTCACTTAAATCCGGCGGCATAGTTACAGGCTTGCCGCATGGAAACTTGCGTAAAATCTGCTGCGATGGATGCGCGCTTTTTAAATCATAACTATTACAGTTATCATATACATTACCCGCGCGCCAACGTGTTCCATGCGTATCACCGCCCGCCATGCACAAATACGCAAGCCGTAACTGTTCCTTATTAAGGTCAAGTTTTCGCATTTCGTTGCGCGTCTTTTGCCCGCGCTCCTTGCGAAGTTCTGCGTTCACGGCTTCGATAACCATACCTGTATTTGTAAATGGTATGGTAGCCTGGTTGTATCCATGCTCTTTTTTCAGTCTCTCAATGGCTTCCCATAAGCCGATAACATCATTTACACAATAGTCAAATTCTTCCTGTGTTAACGGCGTGTCTGGTGTGCGATACACAGTATAGTCTAAATCACCAACGAGTTTCTCATGCTTACAGCCAACCGTAGCGCGGGCGAGTGATTTCTGAAAAAGCTTAAGGCTGTCTCTAAACTCAATTCCAATAGGATAACGGATTGATAACGGCTTGCGCGGCTTTGTAAATAAGCTTTCTGGTGTTCCCCATGCATCTGTGAGAATCTGAGTTAAATAAAAATGTTCATATCCTAAGTTATGTACATAGATAACAAGCCGCCTGTCATTGGACACCATGTAATTCTCTGCCAGACCGCCCAGGACTTCCAATAAGTCCTCAACATATCGAACAACAACACACTGACCATCTACGCACATCTGAAAACTATATGCAAAGCCGTCTGCATCTGTGTTCGTTGTTTCTATATCCAGTGTTGCGGTAATGTCGACATACTCTGTTTTGCCGCGCCGCTTGTGCACTGTGTTATATGGTACATAGAATAAAGAGTCCAATAATTCATGCGGAGTTGTTGCTACATGTAAATCGTGAGATTTCCGCATGATTTATACCTCCAGTTACTTTTTTGTTTGCCGCGCCCGTGCGTACGCTAATAACGCTTCGCCCCCTGTTTTGGGGGCGGCGCGGCTCTCCTGTGTGATGGTTTCAAGCACATTAAGCCGCCCGGATGTTAACGCCTGGTAAATAACATTACTACTGAATAATGATTCATTGGACTTTGCGAACGCCTGTTCTACTTCCAATTCAAACTCGTCCTTTGTTCCTACATAGCCATGTTCTACGGCAGTCTGATAACGCTTTTCCTCTGTGTCTCTCCGTCCCTGTACGGTTGATGTTTTCGCGCCGGAAACTATTTGAATTACAAATTGCGGTAGGTTGGGAAAATCTGATTTACTGGGATACGGATTCTTGCAAGTATGAGGGTG
>ERZ1027612.15-NODE-15-length-9483-cov-4.794357_pt1 | contig 9483 bp, 9 predicted proteins | sample MGYA00520520_ERZ1027612 | MGnify/ENA primary metagenome ERZ1027612 (study PRJEB33329, sample SAMEA3488691) | human gut metagenome | biome: ENVO:feces | place: Malawi | collected 2010-02-17 | study: EMG produced TPA metagenomics assembly of the PRJEB9818 data set (The... | reverse complement strand
CTGAAGTTATTGTCTCTCATTTGTTTTATTGTGTCTGTGATGTTTTACAGGGTGGTAAGTAGACAAAGAGAAAGTTACTGTCTCTTGGATCTGAAATTTTTTTTTCCAGGTGCTTGAATTGATCTTTACCTGGTTCTGTTGGGAAATGGGTCTTTTGTTGCTTCAGGACCAGTAGTTGGTTGTGAGTATGATTGAGCGTCTGATGCTTTGATGTGTGCCTTAACCATAGTGTTGGTCATGAATGTTTGCCAGTAGTGTCCGCAGCCTTTTTTGGTGAATAGAGTTTTATATAAGTTTTCTAAGTCTGTTTTATTATCTCTGTTATATAAGGAACTTGTTTCAACTGAACCGTCCTTGGTAAATTGCGGAAGGTCTATATTGAGACACTTATTGTACAAGTCCCCGAGGACTTGGAACCTTACGCAAGGAGAGTCAGTTAGTGGTGAGCCGAACGGATGTGTGAAATCAGCTGCGGTCATGTTCAGTTGGATGAGGGGCACCGGGCAGAGGTCCTGTTGAGTGTACCACTTGTCTTGGAATAGTTTGGGGGGTCTGGCCCTGAAGGACACAGTCTTTCGCCCCTTGGGTTTAGTTTTAAAGCTGGGCACCATTATCTTGTATTTGCTCTTCATGAGCATGCCCGGAGTGGTTAGAGGGGCCGTGTACTGGTTGGTCTTCATGGGGGGATTGTTAGTAAAGTACACTATAAAGTCTGTGTCTGGGTGCCTGTAAAAGGTCCACTTGCACCCCCTGTACCGGGCCAGGTCTAGGTCCTCGTTGGTGTGGGACCACCTGTTGAAACCCTTCTGGTACTGGTCATAGAGGACCCTCAGTGAGAAAGTCTCTGTCGCGAAGGAGCCCCCGAACCCCTTGTCTACCACAAAGTCATCTGAGCGGACGGCATAGTTCTGGCCCCCCGTGCCCATGCCCGCCCAGATTACTGGCATCAGTCCTCGGATTATGCACTTTCTGACGGTCTGGGGGTTCCACTGAGTCAGTACTATCTTTTTGCGTCGCCTGCCCCGTCTACGGTAGCGTCTCAGTCTGTACCGGCGCCTGTAGCCCCTCCGCCACCCTCGCCTCCGTCTCCTTACTGTTCTTGTTCGATAGCGCCGAACAGCTCGTCGAGGTCTTCGGGCCGGTACTCTTCTTCGCCGGCGCGGGCGCCGCCATCTCCAGCGCCGCCGCGGGCGCCACCAGCGCCTTCTCCATCCCCACCAGGCCATCTAGCCTGGGGACCCTCGCCGGGGTAGGAGGGCAGCGGCAGCAGGCGCCTCACTGGGGTAGACGCCGACGGGCGCTCGTCCGTGGGGGGCGTCGGAGGTCCCTGATGGTGAGAACGTGCAACCAGACGAGAAAAATGAAGAACAGGATCACCACAGCCACAAAAAGCATCGTGGCTCTCTCGAACTGAGCGGTACCAACATAGCTCGCGGGCGGAGACATCGCCGCGGGGCACTCGCCAGGAGGAGCTCATGGAAGATGGCGCCTGTGGAGGACGCACAGCCGGCAGTAGCAGTTTCCTTTTCTTTCTGTAAAGTTTACCGAGAAACATAGCTTTTTCAGAGCCTTGCCCATAGCCCGGCCAGTCCCGAGCCCGAATTGCCCCTTGACTGCGGTGTGTAAACTCACCTCCGGCACCCGCCCTCGGGACGCTCGATCGCTCCTCCGTCGCGATCTCGCTGCGGACGGGCGTGGAAAACTCAGCCATTCGGAAGTGCACCGCTTTATATTATCACGTAGACCATGCCCAGGAAGTGCACGACATAGACTCTGGTTGGCCTGCGGGAGTCACGTGGTTAGTGACGTACTTCGGGGGGGGGGGACCGGGGGCGGAGCCCCCGCGGGGGGGGGCCCGCGCGCATGCGCGGGGGGGGGCGGAGCCCCCGGCGCGCGCGCGAAGCGCGCGCGCCGCCGCCGGTACGTTATTTTGAAAAGAGGAAGGAAGTCCGCCATTTGTGATTCAAATAGGCCGCCGTGACGTAGCAGTCACGTGGTTAGTCACGTGACGGGGCCTACTTCCGCATATGACGCAGCAGGACCCCTGCACGTGACTTATGACGTAGCTGCGACCTTTGACCCGGATGTTTTTGACCGCCATTTTGTGCAGGTTCCGCCGAGGATGCCCTCTGACCCGGAAACGCAGTCCTGGACGGCACCTACTTAAAATGGCGGTCGTGACGTCACTGAATCCGCCATTTTGGTAGTCCGGAAGGCCTAAAACCGAGTCCGAAGCCTATGGCGACCCCCCACACGGACCAATGGCAAGAAGATAAAGGCCCTATGGCGAAGTCTGGCCCCACTCACTTTCGTTACTGATTCACAGCTACAGTGTCCAATGGCAACTCGGAGTCTGTTTAGCAAAATTCCCGACCCCCGCGAGCCCGAAGTGGTCTGACGCGCGCGAGCGCGTCAGCACGAGCGGGGGTCCGAGGTGCCGCGCGCAGCCGAAGGCGTAGCGCGCGGCCGCCGAGGGCGTTGCACCAGGGCAGAGGGTCGCACTCCTCGCTGACGCTCGGAGTGCTTAGTGACCTTAAGAGGTAGACACCGACCAGTGAAACTCCCACGGCCTTGTTTATTTGAAACCGAGCTTAAAGCTCACCTTTATTTCAGGATTGGGGACGGGGAGCCAGGGGTAGGTAGGTGTGTCTGTGAGGTACTTTCTGGGGGGTCTGTCGAAGGCCTGGCAGGCCTCGAACTCTGTGTTCCATCCGTGGTATCCTTGTATGGGAGTAGGTTTCTCAGGTGGAAACAGGAACACTTTGTTTATTGCGGGAAGGATAATAGGGGGTTTACGTGGAGGTTCGCCTGGGTCTTGGCGAGTTGGAGCGCGAACTGCTGGAGTTGGAACTGGAGTGCTCGCTGCTCTCGGAGCTTTCGCTGGAGGAGCTCCCTCGTCGTCTCCGCCGGGTCCTCCTCCGAGGAGAGGCTCGGCGTCTGGCTCTCTTCGAACGAGTACCGGGGTCTTTTGGCCTGTGAACCTGAGTCGCTTTCGGCAGCGCCGTCCTCTCGTTGGAACTCTGAGGGTAGAAAGAGGAGGGGTGTCCTGAGGGTTGTAACAGCATACTCGCCAGGTAGTGGTTGCTTGAGCAGACGTCTGAGAGCTGTTTCAGTAAAGAGGCCTCTTCTCTGGTCGAAGCTGTGGAGGACCCACGGGGGCGTGACGAGCTGCGGGTCAACGACTTGTACTTCGCGAGGCTGTCTACGGGGTCCGGATACTTGGTTGTCTTTGCACGGGTTTCTGATGACCTGAGAGTGGACAGTGTTACCTCCCCACATGAATCTGAAGGAGTATTTGGCCACTAGCTGGCTGTTTTTCATATCGTCTCTGTACTGCCAGGGCCCACAGGTCACTATGTCATGGAACACGTCCGTCTGGTATCTGAGCATCACATACCACTTTGTCCTCTCGTGTAGGGGGATGTAGCCCCCTCCATCTATCCACTTGCCCCTGCCAAAGTTTCTGTTGTACACTACGTAGCCTGCTGTCTCGTCTTTGGGGTCTGTCAGGGGCGGCTTGGTGTAGGGACATCTGATGAGAACTTTGCCTTCTTTGCTGAGGTCCCCGTATTGTATTTGAGTCTCCAGGTAGTCTACGTACCCGCTGAGGAGGGCCCACAGGGGCAAGTCTTTGATTTCCCAGTGGCACTCTGGTTTTTTAAATTTGTTGTCTGACTTTGTGTGGTATTGAAACCATACCATGTTGCCCTGGGCCTTATCTAGGAAGGGATTGTAAACTATGTCTCTGTAGGCAGTAAAGAATTCTATATTAGATCTGCCATCTGAGAGGAAAATGGGGCTGTAGAAGCCCAGGTAGTAATCTAGCATGTGTGTGTTTCCTCGGTACTGTGAGGTATAGTCTCCATATTTGTCGTTGGGGCCTGTCTCTAGAGCAAAGTTATTATCTCTCATGTTTTTAATATAGGTGGTGATTTTGTCTGGGTGATAGGTGGCAAATAAAAAGGAGCTGTCTCTGGTGTCCGTGAAGGCCTTTTTCCAAGTAGCAAATTCGTCTTTAGTAGGTTTTGTCGGGAAGGGGTCTTTGTTATAGGTAGGTGAGGTGGCTGCTGTTTGGGCGTTTTTTGCAGCTGTTGCATCTATGTGGGCTCTGACCATGCTATTGGTCATAAATGTCTGCCAGTATTGACCTGATGAGGGTTTTGTGAATAATTCTTTGTATAATTTTTCTAGGTCTTCTTTATTAGGTTTAGTGTAGTTACTTGTGGTTAAAACTGATCCGTTGGCATCAAATTGCGGAAGGTCAATATTGAGACATGTATTGTACAAGTCACCCAGCACCTGGAACTCTACGCAAGGAGTTTCAGTTAGTGGTGAGCCGAACGGATGTGTGAAATCAGCTGCGGTCACGTTCAGTTGGATAAGAGGAACTGAACACAGGTCTTGCTGGGTGTACCACTTGTCTTGGAATAGTTTGGGGGCCTCACCCTAACTGACACTGTTTTGCGACCCTTGGGTCTGGTCTGAAAGCTGGGGATGAGTATCTTATATTTACTGCGCATGAGCATGCCGGGGTCGTCAGGGGGCCGAGAATTGGTTGGTTTTCATGGGAGGATTGTTAGTGAAGTACACTATAAAGTCTGTGTCTTTATGTCTGTAGAAAGTCCATCTGCACCCCCTGTAGCGAGCCAGGTCTAGGTCCTCGTTGCTGAAGGACCACCTGTTGAAGCCCCTTAGAAACTGGTCATACAGCACTTTCAGGGAGAAGGTCTCGGTGGCGAAGGAGCCCCCGAACCCCTTGTTCACCACATAGTCGTCTGACCTCACTGCATAGTTTCTGCCCCCCGTGCCCATCCCGGCCCATAGTACGGGCATCATGCCTCTTATTGTACATCTTCTAACAGTCTGGGGGTTCCACTGAGTCAGTACTATCTTTTTGCGTCGGAACCTGCGTCTGGCATAGCGTCTCAGTCTGTAACGGCGCCGGTAGCCCCTCCGCCTCCCCCTTCGCCTCCTCCTTACTGTTCTTGTTCGATAGCGCCGAAAAGCTCGTCGAGGTCTTCGGGCTGGTACTCGTCTTCGGCGGCGCGCGCGCCGCCATCTCCACCTTCTCTTCGGTCGCCACCAGCGGCGCCTCCATCCCCACCAGGCCATCTGGGAGCCGGACCCTCACCGGGGTAGCTGGGGAGAGGCAGCAGGCGTCTCACTGGGGTATTCTGCGGCGCACGGTGGTCGTCCGTGGGGGGCGTCGGAGGTCCCTGATGGTGAGAACGTGCAACCAGACGAGAAAAATGAAGAACAGGATCACCACAGCCACAAAAAGCATCGTGGCTTCCTCGAACCGCCTCGTACCACCGGGACTCGCGGGTGGAGACATCACCCCGAGGAGGACACCAGCAGCGGCTCATGGAAGATGGCGTCTGTGGAGCACGCACAGCCTGCAGTAGCAGTTTCCTTTTCTTCCTGTAGATTTTACCGAGAAACATAGCTTTTTCAGAGCCTTGCCCATAGCCCGGCCAGTCCCGAGCCCGAATTGCCCCTTGACTGCGGTGTGTAAACTCACCTCCGGCACCCGCCCTCGGGACGCTCGATCGCTCCTCCGTCGCGATCTCGCTGCGGACGGGCGTGGAAAACTCAGCCATTCGGAAGTGCACCGCTTTATATTATCACGTAGACCATGCCCAGGAAGTGCACGACATAGACTCTGGTTGGCCTGCGGGAGTCACGTGGTTAGTGACGTACTTCGGGGGGGGGGGACCGGGGGCGGAGCCCCCGCGGGGGGGGGCCCGCGCGCATGCGCGGGGGGGGGCGGAGCCCCCGGCGCGCGCGCGAAGCGCGCGCGCCGCCGCCGGTACGTTATTTTGAAAAGAGGAAGGAAGTCCGCCATTTGTGATTCAAATAGGCCGCCGTGACGTAGCAGTCACGTGGTTAGTCACGTGACGGGGCCTACTTCCGCATATGACGCAGCAGGACCCCTGCACGTGACTTATGACGTAGCTGCGACCTTTGACCCGGATGTTTTTGACCGCCATTTTGTGCAGGTTCCGCCGAGGATGCCCTCTGACCCGGAAACGCAGTCCTGGACGGCACCTACTTAAAATGGCGGTCGTGACGTCACTGAATCCGCCATTTTGGTAGTCCGGAAGGCCTAAAACCGAGTCCGAAGCCTATGGCGACCCCCCACACGGACCAATGGCAAGAAGATAAAGGCCCTATGGCGAAGTCTGGCCCCACTCACTTTCGTTACTGATTCACAGCTACAGTGTCCAATGGCAACTCGGAGTCTGTTTAGCAAAATTCCCGACCCCCGCGAGCCCGAAGTGGTCTGACGCGCGCGAGCGCGTCAGCACGAGCGGGGGTCCGAGGTGCCGCGCGCAGCCGAAGGCGTAGCGCGCGGCCGCCGAGGGCGTTGCACCAGGGCAGAGGGTCGCACTCCTCGCTGACGCTCGGAGTGCTTAGTGACCTTAAGAGGTAGACACCGACAAGTGAACAGTCAACGGCCTAGAAAATTTTTATTGGTAGCCGAGTTTGAAGCTCACACGGAACTGCTGGGGCATCCAGGGATAAGTGGGGGTGTCTGAGTGGTAGGAGCGGACGGGCCTGTCCCACGCGGCGGCCGTGGCGAACTCGTCCGCCCAGGCCTCTCTGCCGCAGATGGGCTTGGGACCCTCGGGGGGAAACATGAACACCTTGTTCACGGCGGGCAGTATGACAGGGGGTTTACGTGGAGGTTCGCCTGGGTCTTGGCGAGTTGGACTGCGAAGTGCTGCAGCTGGAACTGGAGTGCTCGCTGCTCTCGGAGCTTTCGGAGGAGGAGCTCCCTCGTCGTCTCCGCCGGGTCCTCCTCCGAGGAGAGGGTCTCCGTCTGGCTCTCTTCGAACGAGTACCGGGGTCTTTTGGCCGGTGAACCGGAGTCGCTTTCGGCACCGCCGTCTTCTCTCTGGAATGCTGAGGGTAGAAAGAGGAGTGGGACCCGGGGGGGTTGAGGATCATACTCGCCAGGTATTGGTTGTTTGAGCAGACGTCTGATAGCTCCTTCAGTAAACAGTCCGCGTCTCTGGTCGAACGTGTGGAGGACCCACGGCGGTGTGATGAGCTGCGGGTCAACGACTTGTACTTCTCTAGGCTGTCGACGGGGTCCGGAAACTTGGGTGTCTGGGCACGGGTTTCTGATAACCTGGGAATGGATGGTGTTTCCTCCCCACTTGAACCGAAAGTAGTACTTGGCCACTAGCTGAGCGTTTTTGTTATCGTCTCTGTACTGCCACGGTCCGCAGGTCACTATGTCATGGAGGACGTCCGTCTGGTATCTGAGCATCACGTACCACTTGCTCCTCTCGTGTAGGGGGATGTAGCCCCCTCCGTCTAGCCACTTGCCCATGCCAAAGTTAGTGTTGTAGACAACGAACCCGGCGGTGGGGTCGTTCTTGTCTACGAGTGGCGGCTTGGTGTAGGGGCACCTGATGAGGACCTTGCCCTCTAGGAGTATGTCCCCGTACTTGATCTGGCTCTCTAGATATTCTACGTACCCGTTGCAGAGAGCCCACAGGGGCATGTCTTGGATCTCCCAGTGGCACTCTGGTTTTTTGAATTTATTGTCATATTTAGTGTGATACTGGAACCAGATCATGTTGCCCTGGGCCTTGTCTAGCAGCGGGTTGTATACTATGTCTCTGAAGGCTGTGAAGAACTCTATATTTGACCTGCCAGGTGACAGGAATATTGGGCTGTAAAAGCCCAGGTAGTAGTCTAGTAGGTGGGTGTTTCTGGTGTACTGGCTAGTGAAGGACCCGTACTTGTCGTTGGGGCCTGTCTCTAGAGCAAAGTTATTGTCTCTCATTTCTTTGATTGTCTCTTTTACTTGGTCAGGGTGGTAGGTGGCAAATAGAAAGTTACTGTCTCTGCCGTCAGTGAATTTGTTTTTCCACTCAGAAAATTTTTCTTTAGGTGGCTTAGTAGGAAAGTCAGCCTTGTTGTAGGCTGTATTTGTCCCCGAGTTAGGGTAGTTTGTAGTGGCTGACTGTGCCTTAGTGGCATCTATGTGTGCCTTCATCATGGAGTTCGTGATGAAGGTCTGCCAGTAGTGACTGCTCTCTTTTTTACAAAAGAGTTCTTTATATAAATTTTTTAAGTCATTTGCATTTTCTCTAGTATAAGTTGTAGAGGACTCTAACTCTCCGTCTTTTGTAAATTGGGGGAGGTCAATGTTGAGGCAGTTATTGTACAAGTTCCCTAAAACTTGGAAAGTGATGCAAGGGTTTTCAGTTAGTGGTGAGCCGAACGGATGTTGCATATCCGCTGCGGTCACGTTCAGTTGGATTAACGGAACTGGGCAGAGGTCCTGCTGGGTGTACCACTTATGCAGGAACAGTTTGGGGGGTCTTATCCTCACTGTCACGGTTTTGCGACCCTTGGGTCTGGTCTTAAAGCTGGGGATCAGTATTTTGTACTTGCTCCTCATGAGCATGCCCGGAGTGGTCAGGGGAGCCGTGAACTGGTTTGTCTTCATGGGGGGATTGTTAGTGAAGTACACTATAAAGTCTGTGTCTGGGCTTCTGTAGAAGACCCACTTGCAGCCATAGTACAGGGCCAGGTCTAAGTCCTCGTTGCTATAAGTCCACCTGTTGAAGCCCCTCTGGTACTGGTCGTAGAGCACCTTCAGGGAGAAGGTCTCAGTGGCGAAGGAGCCCCCGAACCCTCCCTTGCTGACATAGTCATCTGAGCGCACGGCGTAGTTGCGGCCCCCCTGGCCCATGCCCGCCCAGAGTACGGGCATGAGACCCTTTATGGTGCACCTCCTGACTGTCTGGGGGTTCCACTGAGTCAGTACTATCTTTTTGCGTCTGTATCTGCGTTTGTGCAGGCGTCTCAGTCTGTACCGTCGCCTGTAGCCCCTCCGCCTCCCCCTCCGGCGCCTCCTTACTGTTCTTGTTCGATAGCGCCGAAAAGCTCGTCGAGGTCTTCGGGCCGGTACTCTTCGTCGGCGGCGCGGACGCCTCCATCGCCACCGTCTCCGCGGCCGCCACCAGCGGCGCCTCCATCCCCACCAGGCCATCTATCCGGGGGACCCTCTCCGGGGTAGGAGGGCAGCGGGAGGAGGCGTCTCACTGGGGTAGCCGACGCCGGGCGGTCGTCCTGGGGGGGCGGCGGAGGTCCCTGATGGTTAAAACGTGCAGCCAGACGAGAAAGATGAAAAACAGGATCACGACAGCCACAAAAAGCGTCGTGGCTGTCTCGTACCGAAAGGTACCAGTGACGCTCACGGGAGGCGACATCGCCCCGGGGCACCCGCCAGGTCGAGCTCATGGAAGATGGCGCCTGTGGAGGACGCACAGCCGGCAGTAGCAGTTTCCTTTTCTTCCTGTAGATTTTACCGAGAAACATGCTTTTTTAAGAGCCTTGCCCATAGCCCGGCCAGTCCCGAGCCCGAATTGCCCCTTGACTCCGGTGTGTAAACTCACCTCCGGCACCCGCCCTCGGGACGCGCGGACTCCCCTCCGTGGTGTTCTCGCTGCGGACGGGCGT
>ERZ1027612.14-NODE-14-length-9671-cov-2.226215_pt1 | contig 9671 bp, 14 predicted proteins | sample MGYA00520520_ERZ1027612 | MGnify/ENA primary metagenome ERZ1027612 (study PRJEB33329, sample SAMEA3488691) | human gut metagenome | biome: ENVO:feces | place: Malawi | collected 2010-02-17 | study: EMG produced TPA metagenomics assembly of the PRJEB9818 data set (The... | reverse complement strand
TACCGCTATAGACAAGAGCGTTCACATCGTGGTTGGCCATCTTCTCAGAATAATGTCGTCCGTAAAGAACGGCGTGCTGACGGCGCAATATGTGCCAGTAGAGCTTAGGGTCGGTCTGCTCAAGCGCAAGGAGGTCGGTAGAGAGAGTTTCTACTGCTGCCCACATCTTCTTCTCGGTGGCCATGCCGTTGGCACGTGCCTGTTCAATCATCTGTTTGTAATTCATTTTGTTTGAGTTTTATATGTTTAACATGTAGGGCAAATGCCCCGAAAATGTGGGACAATCAGGCTTTTTTGCACAGAGACATGCAATATAGGATAGAATGTCTGCGCTTCGGGCTTGCTTTCTGCCTTTGCCTCAGTGTTCGAGGCGGTCGGTGGTGTGTCTTTCTTTTTCATATAGCTTTGTGAATTTACGTTGAAGGATAAGCAACAGCAACACGAACCAGTTTGACAGATATGCCACCACAATAGCCGCCAGCGTCGATGTGTAGACATCGTAGCCGAGGTAGAGCAACGCCGACATTGTAACCCAAAAAGTGAAACACTGAGGGCATGATGCCACCTTGTCAACAACATGGGCAATGGCTTCGGCCAGTCCGAGGTGTTGGGCGAGCGTGGCGGCTATCATGGTGGCTATAGCTATCAGAACTATCATGGCTTTATGTAGTTACAAGGGTGAGCGTTACGGGGCAGTCGGAAACGAAAGTCTTGGAACAGCTGCAGCACGACATGCGTGCTATGCCGTTCTGGACGGTTCCCACTGCTATTGTTGCCGAATTGATGGCGGTGGCGCTGAACACAGGAATGGTGAAGTCTTGCGACACAACTTGTGAGCGTGTGCAGCACGAGCCGCAGTTGCAAGGGATGTAGTTTATTACGCCCTCAACGTGAATGACGATGATATACTGTGAGGCGCCTACGTTGGCAATGCTCTTGACGGAGAACTTCGGAGCGAACACGGGAGTCTCGTCTACACAAGCCGGTGTGCAGAGCTGCTGTGTGATGTTGACATCATAATAGGGTGCGGCTGCGGTTGCACCTGCCGCAAGTGTGGCTATGATGATAGCCGGAATGGTACGTTTGTTCATAATCGTTTTTGTTTTATTATAGCGACGATGCTTGCCGCCGCTTGGTTTGTTACTCTGTTCAATGTTTTACCTGATAGCCTTGCGTCTGCCCTACGGGTAGGTTCTTGTCAAGAAGATCGGCAAGCTCGTTGAAATCTTCTTCTTCAAACGTCACCATGCCTTCGAGCACAGACAGCGGTCCGTTATCGCGCATCTTCTCCACGATGTCGTGTGCCATCTGCGGTATGCTCTCTTCGGGTATCTGACCGAAATATCGGGCAAGCATAGGGGCGACGAGCGAGTTGATGATTGGTTGGATGAGTGGTTCGATGTCCTTCTGTAGGGCATAGTTACCACTGACAATGCCTAACGAACTGATGGTGGCTTGCAGAGACTGAAGCATGGGTAAGCGCATGAGGTTGCCTGCGGCTATCTGCGAAATGGCGGGTCGTGCCCATTCGGACACGACTGCCGCCAAGATTTGCGAATTTTTGTATTCCATATATAACAGAATTACGTCATTCTCTTACTGATTGCATCCGCAACCGCAACCAGTCTGGCATACGTTGGTTGAAGGAATGAACAACTTGGTTACGCCCGACAACGATGCCACCTGCGACTTGAGCACGTCGATGCTGGCGTTAGCTGCCGCATTGTAAGCCATCTGCTGTGCGTTGACGGCTTGCTGCGCATCCTTGTTTGCATCCACCTTGTCTTCCAGTCGGCGCAACTTCGTGTCGAGATACTGTGTCACTTCCACGAGCTTCTTGTCGGTGTAGTTCTCGCTCTTCTGAATGGCAAGTTCGGTCTTCAGAGTGCTGTTCTCCTGAATGAGGTTAGTCTCACTCTTAGTTACGAAACGCGCGTCAGGGTCGGACGGGTTGGCGGTCATGCCGTTGTTCCTTCCGATGCCCAGAAGCGAGGCGCTGCCTCCCAATAGGCTCGTTGCCAAGCCTGCGATGCCGAGACCCAAGGCTGTGTTGCCAAGTCCCTTGCTGGCAACATCATAGTTGCCGTCATTAGTTTTAATCTGCATAGTTGTTTGTGTTTGGTTGGTTTCGTTCATTATTGAACTTATTGCAAAGGTAGGGGAGAAATAGATTGGGGTGAAGTGTTTCTTATTAAGTGTTCTTGCTGTGGAATAACGTATAATTTCGGCTAATACTAAAATAAAAAAAAACCTCACGCTGCTAATGTGAGGCTTAGGTCGGTATAAGAAATTCTAATGACTATCGAGGCTGCGGTGTGAAATTCCCTTGTGACTCTTCGGCTACAGAAATGTATGGCACCACTTCGTCGCGAATGATGTCGAGAAATAGTTGTGCTGCTCGCTTCTTAGGAACGTCCTGCATCCAGTGGGCGTTGCTCATCAACTGCTGTTCGAGTCCTACGATTGGGCGTGCCACAAGGGTAGGGTGGTTGCGCAGGTAGAGTTTGGGCATAAAGGTGACATACTTGGTTTCTTCCACCAAGGCAAGAGCTTCGTCGGGGTCGCTGATGATACACTTGAAGTTGAGCTTATACAAGTCGCGTTTGATATTTTGCTGAAAAGTCTCAATGGCACGCTCGCCTATGTCGGGCATGATGATGGGGTGCTTCAGAATGTCCTCATACGACACCTTTGGGAGCGAGGCAAGGGGATGTGTGTCGCGCATGATAGCATATACATTAAATGATATGCAGGGTCTCGACTCTATCCCTTCGTGCTGGTATGCCATATTCATGGTGAAAGCAAGGTCTAACATGTGCGCCCTTAGCGATTGATTAAGAAGGTATGCTTTGGTGAAATCAGCATTGATACGCACGTTGGGGTATCTCTCCATGAATATCAATGCTGCCATGCGGACATACGGAGAAATAAACGAGCCTACGCCAATGCGCAATTCACCGGTCATGCAGTTGTTGAGGGCGTTGATTTGCTCTTTGCAGTCCTCGGTCTGCTTCAGTATTTCTTTGGCACGAGGAAACAGGCATCGCCGCTTTCGGTGAGCATAATGCCGTGTGATGTGCGGATAAGCAGTTTGCAGCCCAACTCGTCCTCCAGAGCGCGAATGTGCTGGCTTACCGCCGACTGAGTGACGCAACAACGTGTGGCAGCCGTACTAAACGACTTTGTTTCGGCGACATAAACAAAGGAGCGTAAATGTCTTAGTTCCATAAATCCTATAAGTTTTAGTTATTCTACGTTTACAAAAATGTAATCAAAAAAATCTTTTCTAATTGCAAAATTAGCGCAAAGCATAATGTCATATTACATTTTATTATTAAAAATGCTAATTCTAAAATAAATAGTAGAAATCGCTTATGAACGAAGAAAAAAAAACAGGATTTACACAGATACAGAAATTTTCCGATTATTTCCACATCCGTACAAAAAAAACCGCATCTGCCCGTCTTTATATTAAAGATTGACAAATGCGGAGAAATATGACTTAGAAGATTTTTAACCGTGAGCGATTATTTTACGCTCTTCTTTGCCGTTGTTCCTTCCTCGTCACTTGTACTAAAGAAAGAAGAATCGGTATCGTCGAGCTGCTGGGTGGCGATATTGCTTTCGCTCTGAGTTTCAATATCGCTTACCCTTTTTTTGTAGGCGAGAAGCGAGTCCCAACCGCCTTCGGGCTCTGAAATCTCGTAGCGTCCGTAGATTGTGGGCTGGAGAGTTCCGCTACAAACAACGCTACGTTCATCGTCAGATTTTTTGCCCGTGTCGCCCTTAATGCCACCCGAAGCATACTCTACCTTATGCTGAGAATCGTACACAATGATACTTTTCTCTCCATCCTGGAAGATGTAGCCAAGGTCAAGGTTGTTCAGAGCGCGGCCCACTTCCGCAGACGCTGCGTTTACACTTTCAAATACATAGTCAATCTGCTGTTTGTAGCCGCCTCTTCGGCCAAGGGACTCGAAAGAATGTCCCTGGCTACTCTCCTTACACTCGAATTTGTAAAGACCCTTACCTGTGTTGAATGACTCAGCAGTCAGAGCAGGGTAAACGTTTTTTTCTGCCTTCAAAGGAGCTTTGAGGTCGCCCTTGATGAAAACATACACATTGACGCCAAGGCCGCCAAAATTCTCTAAGCATTCGTTAGCGGCGAGAATATCCTTAATCTCAGGACATGTTGCTGTTACTGCCATATTCTTATAAGTTTTTGTGTTGTGTTGATTAAAAAGAAGGGCGACGGGTTAGCAGATTCCGTCAGGCCAGCCGCGACCGTCGCCCTGAAAATATAGAGTGAAAGAAACTCCGTTGAAGGATTAGCCGTTCTTCTTGAAGAAGGCTGTCAGACCCATATTCATGCCGGAAGCTGTAAGCTGAATTTTCTTATCGGTCTTGCCGTTGCTCCAACCAGTAAACTTATAGGTAGTGCCATCGGCTGCCTCAAGAGAGAGGATCTGATTAGGTGCGGTCTCAAGCGGCTTGGTGTAAGCAGTGCCGTTCACCTTCACTGTACCGTCCGGCTTCTGACCATCAGAACCAGCGAGAGTAATCACGAGCATAGTATTGTCGTAGTCGCCGGCTACATACTCAGGAGCAACGAGATTACCGTCGCTGACGCAAAGAGCATATTTCAAGAAGTTGCGGATACCTGCTCCCTGTATTGACTGAATTTGGAACGACAAGTCTCTGTGATCTCGGTCGGAGCCGAGGCGAACACTTACATACTGCTGGTTGCTCTGGGTGTCAACACCATAGACAAAGTTGTTGTCGATGGTTGCGTACATACGGTCGCCTTCGCCGAAGTTGGCAATAGGACAGATAGTAACCTTAGAGAGACCCGGCAACTTGAAATTGTCGCCCTGGTTGTACTCTACGCGGAAGTTGCCGTGGAACTTGTTAGCATAACCTGCTGCAATGTTCATGGCAGTAGCCTCATTCATGTAAACACGTGTCGGAACCTTGCGAAGACGCTCGTCCCACTTGGCGTGCCACTTGATGAAGTTGTCGTAAGGAGCAGAATCGTCGCTGTTGGCAGGAGCAGAGATAGCCTCGCAAGGAACGAGGTTGCCGTTAGCCTCTGAGATAAGACCGTCCTCGATGTCGTGCTTGATGCAAGTGTGGAAGCCATCGTAGAGAGCCATTGCCTGGTCGCGAGCAGGAACGGATTCGTCGCCATTATCAAGAGAGATGTCGCCGAACCACAAGTTAGCAGCAAGGTTGTCGGCATAGTCCTTGAGGATTGCCTCTATAGCCTGTGAAGAGAGAGGGAACTGGCCCTGAGCATCTGTGCCGAATACTGTCTCACAGAAGTCGTCTATATTGCCTGGAAACTTATCCCAGGAGAGCTTCGAGACAAGAGTACGCTCTTTCAAGAATCCTGCTTCGCTGTTGATTTCGCGATGAACGTCCTTACGACGTGTAGTGCCACCCTTGCGGATGAACAAGTGGAAAGTGCGCTTGAACTGAGCACCAGTGATGATGTCAATGCCAAGGCGATCCATCTCTTCGGCATCCGAATATCCAGGACCCATCACAATCTCCTTTGACACCTCCTCGGCTACATGCTGAAGAGCGTCAAGACCGATAAAATCTTTTGGTAAATTTGCCATAATCGTTTGTGTTTTGTGTTGTTAAATCTTTGTGTTGTTTGTGTTGGTAGAGGGCAGCGAGGCTTTTATTCCTTACCTTGCAAGAAACGCTTGAAAGCAGCCTTTCGCTCAACATTGGTCTTGTACTTGCTACCATCAAACGAGCGCAGCTGCGGCGTTTTCACACCTTCGCCATTGTTCTCAGGAGCCTCGCCGCTGTTCAGCTCTTCGCCAGCCTCATTGGTGAGGGCAGCAATCTGAGCCTGCTTGTCGGCAATGGTCTGCTCGGCTGTAGCAAGCGCGTCCTTAGCGGTCTGAAGGTTTGCCTCGGCATCAGTCTTGTCGGCTGTGAGCTGGACAATCTCCTTGTCCTTTGCCTCGGCGAGAGCTTTCAACTCGTCGTCCTTTTTGGCAAGAGCCTCGGTGTGCTGTGCGTTAAGGTCGCTTAGTTCTGTACTATGAGCCTCGTTAGCCTGGGCGAGTGCGGTCTCCGCGACTTCCTTAGCTTCATTGGCTGCGTTTACATTGGCGGAGAGTTCATCAAACTTACCCTGCAATTCTGCGAGAGCGTTCTCCGCTGTGGTGGCTTTCTGCTCGGCATCAGTCACCTTCTGCTCGGCCTCCTTCATGTGGGCTTCGAGAGAGTCAAGAAGCGAGGCGTTCATATACGCGCCCTCCTCAGTAACGGCAATCTCGCCAGCCTGCAATCCACAAGCTTTGCAAATAAGAGGATATTTCTCCATATTGATATTAGTGTTTGTGTTGGTTGCAATAGTGTCATCCTTTGGCTTTGAATCATCGTCAGCAAGGAAACGGTTTACAAGCTCGTCAAGAGTTGACTGTCCATCGTTGAGTATGCCTTCAACATCCTTTGCCTCGAAGGTGGCTCCATGCAGATGCTCGTCGGTGACATTCGGACGGTGGGCCTTTACATCGGTCATAAACTCCTCGCAAGTATCGTCAAGGTCTTTCTGCAATTCCTCGTAATCGCCCTTGGCGGCATCACGATACCATTTGTTCTTCTCGTAGCTCTGTGTGGCGTAAATCTCATTCCAAGTTTCGTTTGTATAGGCATTTTTCTCGCCAGACAACATAGTGTAGAAGCCCCCCATCACACCGATAGAACCGAAACCGTCCTTCACGTTCATGTAGTAAATCTCGTCGCAAAGCACAGCCAGATACATAGCAGCCGAATAACAATCACCATCCACAAAGGCAATCACTTTCTTACCCTTTGAGTGGGCATAGTCGATGGCGTACTTATAGTCGGGAATTGCTGCTGCCGAACCACCACCGGAGTTGATGTAAACGATGATGCCCTTACACTCCTCATAGTCGGAGGTCTGCATCATCATGTTGCGGAAGTCGATAGATCCGTAAGAGCAAGCGTCGCCATTACGTGTGATAGGTCCGCATACCGGAATTACGGCTACGAAGTCAGAAACCCTCTTTTCGCTTGGATCACATCCTGCGTCTGCATCATCACTTGCCGACATAGAAAAACGAGATCTCTCGCCGTCGGCGGTCATGCCGATAGCATAAGCCTGGCGCTTTGCTACCTGCTCTGCTGAGAGGACGACACGTCCTGCGATGTTCTCCTGCATGGCCATGCGGATAGCATTGAGGATAGGCGGGTGCATCATCCATTCTCTTGTAGCGGAAACTTCAAGAAGTGTTGTTATCATTAGTAGAATCTGTGTTTTGTGTTGTGTTATCCTGAATACTAACCTTTTTACCTGGTTGCTAAAAGTTGCGGAGAAGGGACTCGAACCCTCGACCTCTTGGTTATGAGCCAAGTGAGCTACCATCTGCTACCACTCCGCTGTGTTATCCATGTGCAAAATTAAAGACCGTGGTTTTTAACATTAGGACATAAAAAACGCCGCTATCCTCGCGGACAACGACGTAATATATAATCTAAGGTATAGAAAAATGGTCTAAAATACTATGCCTCTCGAAGTGTGATAGGTATCGGCTCCGACAAAGCCTTGAGGGATGCAGCAAAGGTACGGTCTTGCGACTTCTCGCTGCACGTGATATTGTTCTCAACGGCAAATGAGCCTGGCAAAGTATAGCAAAGCAGAAGCGAACCGTCCAGTTTGCGCAATACCACATAATAACTCTTATCACGCATAATTTGGTATGCTCTACGCACATTTTCGCCACCAAACTCTATATTTGCACTAATATTATATGTATATATAGTGCCATAGCCCTGTTTTGCCAGCGTCACCTTCACACTCAGGCTCTCCGCAATGACAAAGTTCTCGCCACTCGTAGCCAAGCGCAAAGTTGACTCGGCGGGCAACTGGCAGTTGTTGATATATAACACTTGTGCCATGCTGAACGGCACGGGGATTACACAATCTTCCTTCGGGTAAAACATTACATCGGTAATACCTTCGAGGAATAATTCTTTGCATTTAGTGGCTGAGCAGATACGTAATAAGATATTGGAACGTATGCGTGTGTATTTACCTGAATTTGAAATTTAAACTAACATATTATGCCAAAATTAACATTAAATGAATATCAGGACAAGGCAATGAGCACTTGTATGCCTGAGAGCGACAATCTTTTCTATATGCTTGCCAATCTCGTAGGTGAGGTTGGCGAGTTTGCAAGCAAGGCTGGCAAGCACATGCGCAAAGGCAAGTTGCACATCACTACAATGCAGCGCGACGAGGAAGGCAAAATCCTCCATACACAGGTGTGGAACGTCTCTGATGAGGAACGCCATCTTATGCTCTCCGAAATCGGCGACATTCTCTGGCAGACAGCCGGACTCGCCAAGGTTATGGGTGTTACGCTTGAAGAAGTGGCAGAAGAAAACCTCGCAAAACTTGCTTCGCGCCAGCAACGAAATGTCATTGCCGGTGATGGTGACGAGCGTTAGTTTCTTATTTGATAATGCACCTTATGATAAATAGAAGAAATTATGAGTAGAAAACCGCTTCCCGACCGAGAGGAATTTGTGCGTTTGCAACCTACGGTCTATCAATTCCATTTCAAGGATGTTCCGTCAACGCAATATGCCAAGTCACTTGATGCTCTTTTCCACAACCCCGATTATCTGGACGCTGTGGAAAAACGTAACCGTCTTGTTGAAACAAGCAAACGTATGCGTGTTGGCACAAGCGAAATGAGTAATCTGTTGCGCACCATCCAACAGCACGACCGTCGTTTGGCTGATATAATGTATGCTACGATGGTGCAAACTAATTTGCGCTCTGATGTCAGTTACGACTTTATGAATTTCTCTACCTTGCTAAAGTATTATGTTGACTATTCACAGCCAGGTATGAAGGAGAAGGTTGACTTGCTTGCTTCCCAGCTTGACCGATTGACATTTCTTGCTGAGTGTCTTGACCGTATAGCCACTGACATTCGTGGCAATATGCTTGATATTTTCAATGGTAATATAGAGTTCAATCAGTTTGATACTGTCTCGCAGGTGCTTCATCAATTACGTGGCTATTTCCGGTCGGCAGGGCCTAAAGATGTAGATTCTCGTGAGGGAGATTTGTTCTATGAATATGCCGACTCAATCTACAATTATGTTGATAAACGTCTGCACACATTCACTGCCAAGTATCGCAAGATGCACCCAGCCTCGCCTATTTACACTGAAGCCGACCTTGTGGAAGGTCTTAATCAGTTCTTTGGCCGTAACGATAAGTTCGATTTGAGTCTTATCGGACATACCGAGTCAGGAGGCTGCTATATCAGTGTTGGGGACTTATGGAAGATTTTAAGTGAGGACGAGCAAAAGAAAATTAGGTCATATCACTCCTAAAATCGACTCTGTAAAGTTTGATGATTTGCAGTTGCGTTACAGTTTCAATGCTACCGATTTAATTATGAGCCAATATAAACGGCCCAAACCAAAACGATAACCGTTATGCCTAACATTTACCTTCGCCTACCTACGAGTCGTTGCCAGTTCTTCCGCAATCGCGCCCTCCTCAGTAACGGCAATCTCGCCAGCCTGCAATCCACAAGCTTTGCAAATAAGAGGATATTTCTCCATATTGATATTAGTGTTTGTGTTGGTTGCAATAGTGTCATCCT
>ERZ1027612.13-NODE-13-length-9672-cov-2.174542_pt1 | contig 9672 bp, 16 predicted proteins | sample MGYA00520520_ERZ1027612 | MGnify/ENA primary metagenome ERZ1027612 (study PRJEB33329, sample SAMEA3488691) | human gut metagenome | biome: ENVO:feces | place: Malawi | collected 2010-02-17 | study: EMG produced TPA metagenomics assembly of the PRJEB9818 data set (The... | reverse complement strand
TGCTGGTATGACTGGGTTGAATAGATAGATAAATATAGATGGAATGTTACTAATAAAGGTTATGAGAAAACTGGAGCTACCTATCCTGCTCAGCAATCAATGGTCTTGTCTTTGGCAGATGATCTGTACATTGAGACTTAGTATACGTAATGCATATTCATACTTTATGATATGTGTAGTATTTGGTCTTGTGGATTCATTAGGTAAAAACATGGTATTACGTTCATGGAATGTCGGTGGATCTACTACAGATGATAACATGAATAAGTGGTATCCTTGTTTCTATGATATGGATACTGCAAACGGAGTAAGTAATACTGGTGAGGAGAACGTAGCTAAAACCGCCTATATTGATGGTTTTAGTAATGCTAGCACTACAACTGGAGTAAATTCATTAATTATCAAACAAAATGATCCTAACAATGGTTACGATGAATATTCTAGTAGATTATGGGATGTATTACGTGATAGTAGATTTATAAATACAGGAGTATATTCAGGCAGTGATTACAATGGATTGTGGGATTTATGGAGAACTAATACTTCTCTATTATCTAACTCATCCTTGTTTGTTGAGAATTATTTTAGTGCTCAAACTAAAGACTGTGGTGAATTACTATATAATTATGACTATCGTGTTAAGTATTTAACCAAGTATCAGAAAGACGATTAGAGTCCTGCTTCATATGCAAATGTTGAATTCTTGCATGGTACGCGTAATGATTTTGTTAGAGACTGGTTAAAGAAGAGATTAACCTTCATGGATGGTGTATTCCTATTCTCAAACAATAATGTAGTATACCCATATAACGAAAAAGGTTCGTTTAAGTGCGGTGGAGCATAGAGTAATAACTCTGTATTGACAGTTAAGATGAATAGTCCTGCTATACTTAGTATCAATATAGGTAATGCGACAGGTGGTGAAACAAGATACTTTGTAGAAGAGAATGTGGATACAGATATCTATTTGCCATCCTTATCCTCCTTCAATACTCAGATAACAATTAACAATATGTCTGAGATAAGTAAAATGGAAGGTTTGGATATTATACGTTTCCAAGGTTTCATGACTTCTATGTCATTGCCAAGTATGTCTGAAATTAATGTATAGAATACAGATACTTTGTCTTCTAATCCTATCGATTTTTCTACTATATTTGTTAAAAGACAAGATGGAAAGTCTATGTCTGATATTAGACATATTAATTTATCAAATACTAGTTTCTGGTCTGGTAACAGTGGAGTAAATTCATTTCCAGTAGATATACAGAATTACAATAAATTGAAAACTATTGATATATCTAATGGTTGTGTGACGTCATTGGCATTACCGAATGCAGCTTTGAGTAGCATCATAATAACTAATTCCACAATTGAAAGAGTTACTTTAGCTGATCAACCTTTCATTAGTAAAGTAGATTTCACAGGTTGTAACAAGCTTCAGTCCGTTGAAATAAGCAACTGTAATCAAATAACCGAATTAGATCTACGTAATCTTAATGACTTAACTAGTATTAATGTAATTGGGTGTGCAAAATTACAAAAGATATATGCACCTAACTGTAATAAGTTAGCTACGTTCAACGTGTCTAACTCTAATGCACTTACTTCAGTAACATTATCAAATTGTGGCAATAACAACCTTACTATCAGTTTGGTAGGTGCTCCGAATCTTGAAGAACTGTATTTGAATAATACTAATACAGAAGACACTATAGAATTTGCATTGAACTTTGACAAGCTTAAAATACTTGATCTATCGTCTAAGCAACATTAAAGCATTTCAATATGGTAATAATCCTGTAGCAACTACAGAGGATGGAGCTGTTATACTTGATTTTAAGCCCATTTACATTTGACAATTTAAATGTACGTTATAATAGTTCAAAGTATATTAAGTTCAAGAACAGTAAAACAAACCCTTATCCGGTAAACAGTAGCACATTTAGTAATTGTTCCGATCTACAAAGAGTATTCGGTCATATCAAATTAACTTCAGGTAGTGTGTTTAGTACTTGTAATAACTTCTTTATACATAATGTATTAGATGATATTACCATTAAACCTACTAGAAATCAATGGTATGGTCCAGATACAGATACAGAAGATGGGACTACTCAATGGAATAATAATTATAACCTGGAAACCAATATAACTGTAGCTACTACTAATTTAAACAGTTGTTCTATGGAACCAAATGTAATCTATATGATGCATATTACATATTAAACATGTGCGATAATGTTACAGATATATCTTTAATGTTTAGTAACTGTATTAATATAGTAACTGGTTTTGATAACCCACTGAGCAGAGATACATTCAAATATTGTGGTAATGTAACTTCAGCAGATTCATTATTCTGGAGTTCCAGAATATCTGGTCCATTATATAGTCCTACCCACACTGGTGATACTATTACTTAGTATAATGGTCTACTAAGTCCTTTAAAGAACTTAGTATCCTGTCGTAATATGTTTAGAACAAATACTACAGATAAGTTTTATATAGATGATTTGTTCTTTTCCAAAGTAAGTAGCACTGAGAGTTTAAAGATAAACAGTCTGCAAGACATCTTCGATTATGGTGGCAATAGTGTAGTATTCGTAGATAACTGCGATGAGACTATAATTTCAGATGAAATAGCAGAACAGCATAGAGCTTATGCTAGAGCATCTAAACTATTTGTTAACTTGCCAGAACTAGTTGCAATAACTCACATGTTCTGCAACTGTTGGTTTAACTTTGATACTGAAACTACTGATAATGGAATAACTTATAGTCCTCTATTTGCTTATAACACCAAACTTAAAGTAATAGGATAGAGCTTTAGAAATATAAAAGCTAAAGGTTCTTTAATCAACATGTTTGGCGGTAATGCAGAGTTTGACAACTCAAATCTATTCTCTAAGTCTATAACCCAATTATTATATAGCTTCTATATTACTTCTTATGATGGTGATAAAGTATACTTCCCTATTCATAACAGTATGTTTAGATAGATTAAATTATCGTTGTAGTACATCGGTTATAGCACTGATTTGAATCAAGTTCCAGAGTAGGCATCAACCTGTTTCCACGGTTCTGGTATAAACAGGGTATTTGTAAAGAGCAGGATGAAACCTATCCGTATGATGTATTTAGAGGAGCAATAAACCTTATAGCATGCCCATGTTTCTTCGCTAATATGACAGTACCTAATTCAACTGGTATTGTGTATGAATTGCCAGGTAACATATTTACCGATTGTGCCAATCTATAGTAGATAACAGGATGCTTTAGAGAATAGACGGTTAAGTATAAATTAACAAGTAAAGGATTTATCAACAGTAAAATAACCAATGCTGCGTATGCATTCTATGAAAATGCTTTAAGTTTCACAAAAGAAGGTGGTATACCGTATGGTTTATTCTATATGGAACAAGATACAACTAATACTTGTGTAGGATGGAATCACGCAGATGCTACTAGGTTAAATGTAGATGAGAATTTTTGGAATTACAGATCAAGGTGAACATGATCCATCTGCCGTATTACCAGATACTATAACTTATACTACTACATTAAAGACGGTTAGAAACAGTATTACCGATATGCGTTATGCATTAGCTAATTTTTAGAGTACTAATGCGGCTTGTTACACTATGGATACTCTTACTTTGGATACAGTAGATAATGCAGGTGATCTGCTAATAAATAACTCTAATTACAACCCTTGCGAATACATAGTAAATCCAAGCTATGATCCTAGAGATCAAATACCAAATCCTGCATACGATCCTAATAATCCAAGCGTTGCTCCAGAGTATATAGATAATCCAAATAAAGATATACACAGAGTAAAGAAGAATGCCAATTACAGTCCGTATAAGAAGTTATGGAATATAGACTTCTATGATGGAGTATATGGTTTAGGTGATCTTATAGAGAACAGTATCTTATATGAGAAAATAACATCTGGAGAAATAACAGACGTAGATCCAATAATACCTGATGAGTTCTATAATACAGATGATATGAAGTATCCTACATCTACTACAGGTTATGTTAGATTTAGACAGTATGAATTACATAGTACCGTCGGTATTTATTTAGGTATTGCGTAAATAATGCAAATACTAATATACAATACGTATTATATAACAGTGGTAGAAGAACTGATGGTGATATCAACAGACGTAATTTTGGTATATACGGTAGAATACCTAATAGAATATTTTTACATATACCAAATCTAACTAATGTGTCTGGAGTATTTGCAGGTTGTAGGTGTATTAATCCATATACTTGGAGTGATGCAAACAATAGTGGTAAAATGTTCTCACCGGATATGTTTACAAACAATGCAGCACTAACCAACGTTTCGGATCTGTTTGAAGGTGTTGTTATACCAGCTAATGTAATAATACCACCCACTTTATTTAGTAAGTGTTTATCACTCTCTAATATATCTAGATTGTTCTTAGATGCTATATTCTCAGGATCTGCTGATGGTGCATAGCAATTAAGTGATACTACATTTGCTTATAATGCTTTACTTTAGAATGCAGCATATGCATTTGCAAGTACAGAAAGTATTGGTGGTTTTATGAATCAAGGACCAAAGAGAATTGGTTCTAGTCTATTTACTAGGACTAAACACAAATTACTTAATAATATAACAGGTATGTTCTTTGGTAATGGTACTACTACTGGTTCTGTACCAGAGTTCTGGGATTGGCTTAATGCTTTACCTAATAGTAATAGACAGAATGTATTTGCATATATGAAGAAAAGTCTTATTACTAACAGTTCTAGTATACCAACACAATGGTCAACTAACATGGTAGATTAATGGATATAAAGTTATTAAGTGATAGAGAGTTACTTGAACGTATTTATACTATGTTACAATATGTAGTAGTTAAAGTAACAGAGATAGATAATGATGATAAACAATTTGGCATGAACCTAGCTGCTGATTTACTCGGCAGCATGGTTTATGATGCTCAACCTAAAACTAAGAATTATGTTTAAATGGTTAAAAGTAAGTAATAGAGATAAGCATTTTAAATATGCTATATTACCAGGATTCTTATTCACGATATTGTGTGTACTTGGATTAGCGTCTGGTATGGAGTTTAAGGATAAGCAATATGGTAATAAATGGGATTGGCTTGATTGGACAGCAACTATGCTTGGTGGATTAGTAGGTCAAGTTATGCAAATAGGAGTTATATACGCTTTAATTAAATTACTATGATTTATTTTACAATTAAAGAATTAACAAAGACTAACACAAGTATAGATAATACTCCAGATGAACAAGCTATAGCAAACCTTATTTAGCTTGTAGATAACGTATTGGATCCTTTACGCAAACTATATGGCAAACCAATCAGAGTTAATTCTGGATATCGTTCTGAAGCTGTGAATAAAGCTGTTGGTGGTGCTAAAAATAGCCAACACAAATATGGTTTTGCTGCTGATATAACTGGAGGTAGTAAGAAAGAGAATAGAATACTATTTAATTTAATTAAAGATAATTTACCTTTTGACCAATTGATTGATGAACATAATATGTCTTGGATTCATGTATCTAATTTAAAGGAAGGTAGTAATTAACGTAAAAGAAAATAAAGATTAATTAAATAGAAAACAATATTATATAATCCTATATTTATTAATCCTCAAGCTTACTACGTATTTCCAAGATTAACAAGATGGTTACAACCAGATGAAGAATCTGTACTTGAACCAGTTAATTATATTGGTAGTATAGAAGTTAAGATAATAGCATATGGAGAGTTTGAAGTAGGTTATACTAGGAACTATACTAATACAAGTGAGATAGACTTTAGTGACTTTAAGAAACTCATATGTTAGAATAAGCTTATTTACCTCTCTTGGTTCAGTAGTACTTGGTGAATGGAAAATTGGAGATTTAGAAACCACCGTAATTGACCCATCTGTACTTGAATCCTTAAAAGCTGTTGTCATATGCGATGGCAAAACCAACGATGACTCGGATAGGGATGTTATACGTAATCTTGTAGACCCAGATAATCCATTTGTAGCGAGTAATTTTGCTTGGACAGAAGATAGTGGATATAATAAAAGTACTTATGACGGAGCACTTGTATTCGATGGAGTCAACGACAGAGTAATATCCACTAAGACCATGCAGGAGATGGTTGGGGATACGAATGCTGTAACTGTTGTGAGTATGATTCATCAAATTAGTTTGTATTCGACGAATACAAGAAACAACTATGTACGACCAGCTACAGGCAGTGGATATATGTTTAATAACGTTGAAACTACAGGTGTAGATAAAACGGGAATATACGGATATAGTGGAAGTATTCCATCAATTAAGCAAATTTCACCGTTATTAGGAGATAAAGCGGATTATAGTGTAGCATCAGCTGCTTTTAATGGTGATATGCCTGTATTTAGCGTCAATGGATTCATTCAAGGTAGTGAATATTCACAGATGTCTAAAATCGCATGGTACTGGACAATCATAGCCAACAAAGTCCTAACCACCGATGAAATCCATCAAGTCATAGCTTACTATAACTTGGATAAGCACGTCAAGCCGGATATTTATTATGACGTTAAGAAGCAAGGATTGACTAACGAGAATCATGCGCAGTTCAATGACAAGCTGATAGACTATTCGGGTAATGGTCATGATATGCAGTTGTATAATATCGGATGGGATGAAACAAGCGGCATAAATGCAGATGGTAGTTTGGTACTCGATGGTGTTAATGATTATGGTAAAGTTACAGGTGTGCCTGTGTATAAGGATTATACTGTAATCGGAGAGTATATCAAAGATAGTTCTACAGTAAATGCACCGTTTGCGTCTAAATCAGAACCATCGACTAAAGGTGCATTTATTATGGATAATGGTACAAGTACATATAGCTTTATGAAAGCTAACAGTATTACCAATCCAAATCTGAATATACGGTATCAAACCAAGTACTTCTATAACGGTAAAGCTATCACAGCAGGAACAGCAGAAGATTCCGATACTCTTTACTTAGGCACAGTGAGAGGTGATGATAATAAGTTCGCCAATCTTGCTCTCAATTTCTTAATGACGTTTCCCTACTCCTTAGACGAATTCCTAATAGAACGTCAATTAAAGCGTCATAAGTTAGGTACGTTGCATCCGGATTTGATTGAGCTCAGACCTATTGTGAAAGCAGATGGAGAGATAAATTACATAGATTATTATCTCGATGGTTGGTCTAATAGAATATATCCGGGCGATTATATTCCTAAGAACAGAACAATAAATCTAAATATCTATGGTTTAAGTGAGGTAGATGAGTTCAAGAAAGTTAAGATTAATGGTAAAGAATTGACTTTCACACAAACGGTAACTTCATCTAATATTGCTTATGTTTCATTTAGGGGTATCGTCTATACCAAAGCTCCCATAAAGATAGAAGTATCTCTCGATAACTACATCAGATTCGAGGATATTAAACAGCCGTATCCTGTTGAATTTACATTTGTCAATAAGGAGACTGGTGAAGAATATACTTGGGGTGACAAGATTAAGTATGGTACTAAACTGCAAATAATCAAGAAATTCAATTTGTTGGTAGGAGTATATAAGCAGACTATTGATACTATGTTTACTTGGAATGGAAATGTGATAGCACAAGACGCATTGATGTCCAAGGAATTTGTCGTAGGCAAGGATAAGTTGGTGTTCGGTGTACAAGGATTGGCTTGCGAATTTACCAACGAACCGAATGTAATAGCAGCTCCACAGAAGCTACGTCTACCGAATATCAGCTACAAACGATTGGGTTACATACCGGATATATCAGGTCATGGCAATAATATCAAGCTGTATAACAGCGGATATAGCGGTATGAGTGGTGTTGATGGGTATGGTATTGACTTTAATAATTTAAAGAATATAGCTACTGCCGCAGGTAAAATATTATCAGTAGATGAAAGTCATATTAAGTATTTAAAATATAATATCGGAAAAGAATTACTTTACTTTGAAACTACTGCAAATAAAACATTTATGCTCTACGCAGATGTTCCAATGACTGTAGATTATTTGGATGGAAGCGGAATAATAGCAAATATTCAGGCAGGTAAGGCTACTAAAGTTGTTTGTCCTAAAAATGGTATTATATATTTAAGAACTGTTAGTTTCAATACAGTAGGAGACATCATTACCATCAAACAAGTAGGTTTATACGATGGAGCATTCTGTTTCGATGGAGTTAATGATTATGGAATTATTGATAAATCTATAATATCCAAACAGCAATTTGTTAAATTGAATAGATTTACAAATAAAACGCCTCTATTATAGATAATAGAACCACAGATATTAAAAACAGTTATATTATTAGTTTACAGAGTAGTACAGCTTATGTAAATTATAACACTTATATAGATGGTATATTAAACAAGAATATACTTACCGAAGAATTAAACGGAATCACGCATAATGCGATGATACAGAATAAAACTAATGTAGCAGCACCTGTTACAATCATGGCTTCGTATGACTGTTATAATTATTTGAACGGAGCTATGTACGCATACGCTTCATTCCCCGAAATCTCCGATGAATCGGAAATAATCAGATTCAACGAAATCATGGGAATCGAGGGTAAGTACGTTGAAAGACCTATGAGATACTTTGATGCTTATGGTAAGACCAATCAAGATACCGATAAGGATACTATAACTGACCAAGTAACTAAACTTCCTGCTAATGCACTTAGCTTGAAGAATATCGCTTATGAGGGAATGAGTGGGTATAATGGTTATCCTGTTGTTTTTGGTGCTAATAAGTCGTGGGAAGAAGAGGATACTAAATTTTATGAAAGTGAAATATTACCCAATAAGATTCAAATAACTAAAGTAAATATTGAAAATGGTCTTTTATATAGTTATGTGAAAGTTGGTAATACTATTAAAAATATTAAAGAGATACCTGCATTTAAATTGAAAATAAGTGGATTGGAGAAAAAACTACTGTTATTTATAGGTATTTAGCTACCGCTGACGCTAATAAAATTGTTAACATTAAATTAAATAATGGTATTAATGAAGTTCCTAAGTCATTTGCACCAAGTGATACTTTATTAACTAATAAAAATGACGTTTGGATAGGGTTTAGTATTGAAGCAAGTGGATATACTATACCTTACGATTGTGATATAACTCTTGAAGTTCTTCCAGACTACGAAAACGGCTTGGCATTAGATGGAGTAAATGACTGCTTGGAGAATATCACATCACCTGTATTGTCAGACTTCACGTTTATTACCAAGAGAAAGAATCTGTTTAACACGTATGCGGATGGTACAGAGTATATCCGCAAAGGATTAGATAATAATAATAGGAAATGGGCATTGCTTGGTGAATATTGGTACAATGGTAAATGCATGAATTATGTATTCAATAGAAAAAGCAATGATATTACTCCATTTGATTTACTTGGGTTTATAACTCCAACGAATTATAATGGAACAACAATGAGTTTTTCAAGTGGAGAAGTTCACGAAGATAGTCAAGGTATATACATTGGAAAAAGTCATTGGAAAGGAGTATTCTACAAGTTGATGATATTCGATAAGAGTATAAATATGCTTAGTATCAATATGATAAAGAATTTAATGAATAAAGATGGTATAG
>ERZ1027612.12-NODE-12-length-9802-cov-2.321964_pt1 | contig 9802 bp, 10 predicted proteins | sample MGYA00520520_ERZ1027612 | MGnify/ENA primary metagenome ERZ1027612 (study PRJEB33329, sample SAMEA3488691) | human gut metagenome | biome: ENVO:feces | place: Malawi | collected 2010-02-17 | study: EMG produced TPA metagenomics assembly of the PRJEB9818 data set (The... | reverse complement strand
CAAGGTATTCAAAGAGGCAGTCGAGGAAAAATAGTACATAGAAACAAATGCCCGATTGCGGACGGTCGGCATCAAGCACCCAGATAGGGCCACGGTCTTCGTACATCTCCTGCTCTTTATCAGAGTTTTCCCCCTTACGCTCGGAAAATTTCTGTACGATGCTGTCAGAAGTAGTACCATCTTCGTTAAGGTCGTGATGAGCGTAGCATACACGGGCATTGCAAAAAGGTTTTATGGGGTAGGGGTCACTTACATTGATATACGATGTCAGTACATCAGGCACCTTTACGCTGTTGCCTTTAGGGTAGGTATAGGTTTTCTTTAATACAGCTTCGTGCTTGTCGCCAGTCTCCTTACACTGAGCAGGATAAGAAAAACCAAGAGCTTGCGGTGAGAAGGTAGAATAAGTATAACCTCCACCTACCGAACCAAATTTTTTGTCGCCCTTCTTTCCTTCATATTTAATTACCACCTCTGTATTATAACTTACGCTCACGTTCACCTCGTCAATTTTCTCTCCAATCAGGAGTTGGTCGTGGTATTTTGTAGGGATAGGCACCTCGTTGCACTTGAGGTCGCTAATGAGGTCGGAGAACGACTGTGTGCTTGCATCGACGTTGAGCGAGAGGGAGTCTTCCAGTCGCTCGTCTTCCTGGATGATGGCTGTGCCCGATGCAAAGGGCACTCCGTCGGCGATGATTTGCATCGGCGTGTGCTCGTAGATCACGGGGCGGATGTCGCTACTAACATCATCCACGTTTTTGAGGAAATGACGGTTGCCTTCGATGGGCAGCTCAACGGGATAGGAGAACATCTCTGTGTCGTTGAACAATGGGTTGCTCAACTCGATACTGATGGATGCATCTTCTTTTAGGGCGAGCGGCTTGCCGTCGGCAAGAATTGTAAGTTTGCTGTTCATGTTGGTTTGTTATTATGATAAGCCTTACTGGGCCTTTCTGAGCCTTGCTGAGCCTTGCTGAGCCTTACTGGGCCTTTTTAAGCCTTTGTTGTTATACTATTATTTTGGCGTTGCCGTATAGCGTGATGTTGCGGTCGGTCTTGCAGAATACCTTGGTATCGCCGTAGGCTTCGAGCTTGCGGTAGGAGAGAGCCTTTACGGTGCCTCCGTGTGCCTCGCACGTCACGCTGCCATTCAGAACGGCATCGGCGGTGGTCCATAGGCGGGCGGCTGTGTCGGCATGTATACAGCCTTTGCTTACATGGCCATAGGCAAAGTCGTGAAGTCCTATTAGGGCTTGGTCGCAGCGGTCGCTATACACCTGACTATGATTCCACGCATGGACGGTGGCTTTGCCCAAGACGTAGCAGCGGGCATAGTCGTTGATGTCAACCACGAAGTCGTAGTCGGTAACGATAACAAGCACGAACTCTGGCGCTGTCTTAGGACATTCGTTGACGTAGATGCCGGCAGCGTTCATCTCTTTGCGTAGGGTGGGGTAGATGGCAGGCAGACGGTCGTTGATGATGTCGGCATACTTGCTCTCTACGATGTCTTCCCAGTTGGCTCGCCATACAGCCATGAGCTGACTGATATTTTCGGTGGCGAGCATGGCACGATAGCCTTCGGCGCAAGCGTGGTGGTCGTGGCAGGCGGTGGTGCAGATGTCTTTTAGTTGGTGGAATGGGGTCATGGGTCTTGTTTTTAAGCCTTACTAAGCCTTTTTAGGCCTTTCTAAGCCTTTGGTTGAAACTTCGTCTTTTTACTTTCTCCAATATTGCCTCGTAGCCTTTCAATTCGTCCTCAGTCACGATGTCGGTGTAGTCTTTGCGGAGTTGGGCGATGCGGTCGGTAAGGCCTTTTGCACGTGCTTTAGTGGATGGCTTGTCCTTTCGCATGATGTACTTTATGAGAGCGTCGGCTTCGGATTTGTGCTTGGCTGCTGCATCGCGGGCGGCTTTCACCTCGGGGCGGTCGTTGGCTATCTTGTCGGCTACCGACTGGGCGAAGAGAGGGTCACGGGCGAGTGCCTTGTCATAAAAAGGACGGAACTGGGCGCGTAGGTTCTGCGGTGGCACGTTGCACGCCTTCTCTATTCGGGCGATGTATTCGGGGTCGCCGGTGCGCGGTGATAGGCGAAGGTAAGCCTCGCCAATTTCGCGGTCTACGTTGATGTAGATGCGAGGGAGGATGTCGCTTTCTATCTTCACGGCACGGGTGGCGAGAAGGGCAATCTCTTCTTCGGTGTAGATAGGTCTGCCTGCCTTCTCGTTGGCTTCGGCCATGGTCTTGGCTTGCTCTGCCTTTGCTGCCATCTCGTTGCGCAAGGAGCGCACGGTATTGACTTGCTCTTGCAGACGTTCGGAGAGGAACGGTCGGAGCTGCATGAGGTTGGGCATGGTGGACGCAATGGTCTCGCCGTTGGGGTTGGCCACGATGCCGCCGTAGGTGAGAGGCTGCAAGGTGAGGTCGGGCTGCAAGTCGGGGAAGAGCGAGCGCCGCGCTTCCTCAAGAGCCTTCTCCTTCTGTGCCTGTGCGTAAGCTGCCTGCTCCTCCTTTGTGGGGCGGCCTACGTGACGCTTTATCTCCGTGCAAGAGGTCTGCATGGTTTGCAGATAGGTGAGGAGCTGACGCACACGACGATGGTAGTCGCGGAATCGTCGGCTCTCCTTTACGAACGACATTGCCCGTGGGTTCTGCTCAAGAAGAGTAAGACCACGCTCGAAGGCTTCACGCTGGTCGGTGGTGAGGATGCGAGCGGAGAGGGCAGGGGTTAGAATGCGGATTATTTCTTCCATAATTTTTCTTTTAAGTCCTTACTGGGCCTTTGGGGTCCTTTCTAAGCCTTTGGGGATGATGGGCCTTTCTAAGGCTTTGGGGAAACTAATACAGCAGTGGCGATACGAATATCTTGCTGTCGGGTTGGTTGTTCTCGTAGCCTTTGCTTGTTGAGTCGGTGGTGTTGGTTGAGGGCTTGTCTGGGGTGGTGTTGGCAACGTCCGCTGCCTTGCGCATTTCCATGAGCCGGAGCACCGAGGTGCGTAGGGCGATGGCTTCGTTGTGGGCAGCGGCTCGGCGTGCCTTGTCGATAGTGAGTATTGTTGTGCGCTCTTCGAGGTGAGCCACCATCAGGCGACGAACCTTGCGAAGGAGTGGCTTGTCGGCAGGGTCGTCGGTGTGGAGCAGACGCTGCACCGTGTCGTCGCCGATAGCCTCGCTGATGTATTCGTCCTGGATGAAGTGGAGATCGGGCAGAAGACGGATGAACTTCTCACGGCTTTCGTAGATGTCGAGGTAGTGCTGAAGGTCGGCACATGTGGCAATGAGGAGGTCGTGGTGGAGATAGTAGTATTGACTCTCCTGCCACAATAGGCTTATCTCCTCAATGGCCTTGTGCTCCTCGTCCTTGGACTCGGTGGTCGGTGGCTCGGTGGAGTCGGCTTCGACGATGGGTGCGGGTGTAGCCATCTTACGTGCCCAACCTTCAAGCATTACGAGCATCTGATTGAGCGACACCATTGCCTCACGCTTATAGCCCTGCACGCCCTTGTCGAGGAGGTCTTTGGATGCCGTACCGTAGTCGTCGCTTGATGCCACGTTAATGCCAGTGCCATTGATGGAGAGGGCCTGTGTGTAGGCGAAGCGCGACATAGCATCGTATGTCACCATACGCTGTGCCATAAGCAGAAGCTGCATCCAGGGCTGCTGAGTGTGTTCGCCGTTGCTGACTGCCATATAGAAGTCGTCGGGCGAAACGGTCTGATAATACTCGCACAAACGGTTGTAGAGCGAGTCTCCCAACTTGTCGCAAAGAAAATCTTTCTCGCTGTTGTCGAGTATACCTTGAAGAGAACTTATCTCGTCGATGGCGTTGCTGGGAATGTGGAGCCGAAGCTCCTTGGTTGTTGATAGTATCATGCGCTATGCGAATTTTGAGTTTTGATTTTTGAGTTGTCGCCGTTGGCGATTAGGAATTATCCATTTTTGAGTTGTCAGAACAGCGTGAGCTGCGCTTGCTCCTGCTTAATGCGCTTACAAGCCTTGTCGTAATACTCCTTGTTGAGTTCAAAGCCGATGAAGTTGCGCTTCTCTTTTATACAAGCAATGGCGGTGGTGCCGCTGCCCATGAACGGGTCTAAGACGGTATCGCCTTCTTTAGTACTGGCGGCTATCAGTTGTAACATCAGCTCTACTGGCTTCTGTGTCGGATGAATCCTATACCCCACACAAGGGTATCTGAAAACGGTGTTCTTACAATGGAGGTTGAATGTTGCACCTTGCTTTTTACCATAAACGCACAACTCGACCCCACTTAACCAAATAACCGAACCATTCATAGGCGAGGGATTTGTTTTCTCCCATACAACGATTCTTGTGCTCAAACCTTTTTTCAACATTGCTTGCCGGATAGTAGAAACTTGATTGAAACCGCAAAATATATAAATACTGCCTTTGGTCTTGTCACATAGATTTTGTGTCAGCATGTCAACATTAAATACTCCGATGTCAGCATTGGATTTATCTAAGTTTCTCAGACCATTGTCAGCACGATTACATTCGTTGTAGGGTATATCCGTCACAACACAATCCACGCTCCCGTCGGGAATCCTTTTCATTCCTTCGAGGCAGTCTTCATTATATATCTTATTCAGTTCAATCATTCTCTATATCATTTATTCGTTACTATTCCTGCTTCGCCACCCCCGTTTTCGAGTTATCCAGTGTGGTGAGCACTTCGCGGTCTATCTGCCACACCAGGTGCGGGTCCCAACCATTGAACTTGCTTATCACCTCCAATGGTCGGAGCATGAGCTGCTGCAATGGAGCGAACTGTATCTGCTTTACGAGGAAACGTTCGCGGAGGTCGGTGCCTCCCGATGATGTAGCGTCGCCTGGGGTGTTGCCGATGAGCTTTGAGTCGAGTCCCATAGCAAAGAAGATGATTGAGGAGATTTCCTGAAGCTCGGTCTTCTCGGCTTGCGCCTGTGAGTTTGCCTTGCTCTCAATCTCCACAATCTCCCAAGCCTTGTGCTCCTTGCCGTCCAAGCCGGTGAACACGGCAGAGATGAGAGCCTGACCTGCGTTGTCGGGATTGGAGAGCCAGCGGTTGATGTCGGTGAACACCTCCTGCTGTATCTGAGCCATCGTCTTGCTCTTGTTTTCGCCCTGCTGGGCGTAGAGCTGCTTGAGGTATTCCTGATGAATGTATATCACGCGACCGATAATGTTGCTGTTGCGCTTGCGAGTGAGTCGGTCGTCGATGATGGTGAAGGCATACTCAAAGATGCTTCCGGCAAAGATGCTGTGCCACATGGCATCGGCATAGTAGGGACCGCCAAAAGTCGCGTGGCGACATGATGAAGCGGGTGGGGCGGTTCTTGCGGCTCACACGCTGCTGACGTGCCTCACGCACATGGCGGTTGAGGTCTGAGACGGCTGTGTCGGCGGCGAGATAAGGCACGGCGGCAATGCGACGGTCGGTTTCGGTGAGCGTCTGGGTGGAGTCGAGCCACTGGTTAGAGAGGTAGGCATAGTTGATGCGATACTGACTATCCATGCGCTCCAGTCGGGTGGTGAACACCGAGCGAGGCTTGATGCCGACAATCTTCGGGTTCCACTGTGACGTAGGCACGGGGCGACCTTCAGAGTCCAACTGGCGTTGGTTGAGATGCAACTCGCAGAAGCATTGCGACATGAGCGACATATCGCCTGCCATCTCAAGATAAGTGCGCATAAGGCCGTTGTTCTCGATAAACTCTTGCAGCTCCTTATTGGTGCGCTCCCATTCTTCCAATGCGGCCTTGAGCGACTTCATCTCTTCGCTGTCCTCATTCTCAGAATTGTTCGCCGATTGAGAGAATTTATTATCCAACTCTGACGTTTGATTTACCGAACGTGACGTTTGGTTTTCCGATTCTGACATTTGCTTTTCCTTAGCCTTGAGGTCGGCTATCTGTCCGCGGAGCAGGGTGCCAGCCGAAGCATAGGGGATAGACTTCTCGGTGATATTGCCACCGACATACTGCGTATAGTGATACTTGGGCGAAGGACCACGGCCTACGAGAATTTTCTTAACGAAATCCACTCCTGCTGCCGGAAAGGGCGACAGCTTGGAGAGCAGATACACGAGGTTGGGCAGTTGGTTGCCCACGCCCCACTCCATAAATCCCAGTCCAGGCGTACCCACACCTTCGGGTTTGGCTTTGTTCTCGCCGCCCGACGAACCGAACACGGAGGAAATCTCCCGTCTTGCCGCATTGCCTTCCGCTCCGGTCATGGTGGCCGAAGCCGTGAGCTTCTGGTGAACGTACTCGCCCCACGAAAACACGTTGCTGCCTCCCTGCTTGGGCGCACAGAACGCGCCAGGCAGAACTGCCTCGTAGCCTTGCGACTGAAGCTCCTCACTAAGCTGTTGGAGGGCTCGCTTAAGTTGCTAACTGTTGTCATTGTGAAGAATATATGTTTTGTTGAATGTTTTTATGATGCAAATATAGGGAAAGACGGGGAGAAGGGGCGGACATGCTCGGGGAGGGAATAAACAAAAAGTCCTGCTATCCTCACGGACAACAGGACCATGCCTAAAGTAAAATTTGCGAATGAAACATCCAGTCAAAGTATATTGTTAGTTGCGCCCGTCTACATGTCGTAGTCGTCCATTTTGTTGGCAGCGCGCATCTCGTAGTTTTCTACGTTCTCAATCACCATATCCTCGCCATTGAACTGCTTGATAATAATCTTTCTGTTCTTCGGGTCGGGGTGTACACTACGGATATTGTTGTTAGAGACCCATATCGGGTGGCTGGTTTCCTTAGTGTATACCACAAGATACCACGGTCCAGCCTTGTACAGGCCCATTGCAATATCAAAATAAGTCGTAAAGAAGCCAGAAACATTGCCGATAGTTTTCTCGATAAACTCCTCCTTGTGCTTCCGTCCAAACTTGTCGAGCCAAGCGGCGAAGATGGAAAACAGCAGGATTATGAGAATCACGATGAGTGTTGAAAAAATGATATTCATAATTGTTTTTGTTTAATTGTTATTGTTTATACTAATTTTTATAATTGTTGGTTACTACCCATACGCTCAATCCTATGTTGAGCAAGAGCATGATGATAATAATGGCCCAATACTCCTTGTTGCTCAGTTCTACCGAAAGATACTTGAAGTCGGAAAACTCCTTCGTTTCCACTCCTTCTGCACAATCGGTTCAATGTACGAGGCAAAGGCGCAGAGGTCAAGTCGGTGCGACGTAAACCAGTCGCGGCTCTTCACGGCAAGCACGGGCGAGTCACACCAGGAGAAGGCATCGCTCCACATCACGCGGTTACGACTGTCAAGACCTACGCACACCACAAGCTCGTTTTTGTTGCCTCCCTGCCAATAGGAGCGTTGTCGGTCGGCAATGGATAGCGGCTTGTTGCGATAGAAAAGCAGATAGAGGCGAAACTCCTTCTTCGGTCCGTATCGGGCGTTGAGCACGCGGATGGCTCGTTCCTGACGGGCAGAGAACTTTGCTCCGATGATAGGCGACTGGTCGCAAAACCGTATCTTGGAATAATCATGCAAACCAAGTCGGCGAGCCTCCTTTTCGCTGATGTCCTCAAACTTAAACACCGAGCGCGAAGCCTTCACCTTGTTCTCATATTCATGTTCACGGGTAACGGAATAGAGCGTAGCGGGTTGATCGTTCCATCGGTATTCATACGCATCGCCATCACGGGTGTAATAGTGGCGGTGCATATCCACGAACACCGAAGCCACCGACAAGCGACGCTTCATAGCCGAAAAGTCTTCATTCGAACATTTTCGTTCACGTCCCGAATGGTCGTAGTAGGTCCAACTTTCGGGATGATTCTCCGTGACATAGTAGGTTTGGGTGTGCCGATGCTCTTTCGAGTCGGTATAGGAGCGAGTCTTTCTCACGAGTTCGTTCCACGGCTCGTAATAGCGTATCTTCGTGACGTAGCTGCCTATGTATTCTGTGTCGCTCGACTCTATGCGCTCAAACGCCCATATCATCGCTGCGCCCACAAGGAGCGAGGGGATGATAAGTATAGCATGTTCCCACCATGTTGTTTGCTTGCGGAAGAACAGCAGCAACACAGCCGACACAAAGAAGGGAATGAGAAAAACGAGTAGTTCCATACGCCTTTACTCTTTTTTGTCCGAACAGATCAACGTCATTGTCTTCGCCTACATCCATCACTTCCTTGGAGCGCGACGACGAAATAACCTTATACTCGATAGGCATGGTGTTCGACACAAACCATCGGGCAGGGTAGGTGCGAGTGAGCGTTTCGTGCTCGCGGATGATGTCAAGCATACGTTCCTGAGAGGTCTGAAACTCGGTACGCTGTATCTCAATGGCCTGCATGAGGTCGCGGTAGAGCGATACATCGAAGTTGGGGTTGCTCTCCTTTATCCACTTCATCATAGTGCCCTTGTCGTTCTGATAGCGTCCGGCAATAAGCTGCGGATAAATCTTCTCGAAGGTCTGCTTATACTCGTCGGTGACCTGCGCCTTCTGCTGAATGATTTTCCACATCTTGTCGTGAACACCATCAATCTTTCCACGCTGCGCTTCGGCTTGCTGGCGAAGGGCAATCTCACGGTTGTTATAACTAAAGTAGGTGGCTACCAGCGAGCCGATAACAATGGCAACCACAAGTAGTAGGGATGCCATAACAATTTTCTTTGTTTTCATAAATTACATTGTTTATTTGTCTATAAATTCTCAAAAAGATGTGCAGTGGTTGAGTTTTCCTTCTCCTCGCTCGTCTGCACCAAAACCCGTTAAATACGTTGGACGGAGTGGCGACATGCGGTACACTGAGTACGGTCCCTTGGCCTTCGGGATGAGTTGTTTTGTTTGGCTACAGCCGTTTGAGAAGCGTGCAGCATCGGTAATCGAACGCCTTCCCTTCGTAGCCCAACCTTTCATACCATTGCAACACCCACGGTGGAGAGTCGCGTCCGTCCCACGATATTGCGACGGTCGCTATGCCGCAACGCTTCAGCTCCCTTTCGGCTGCCTCCATCAGGAGTTTTTGCCACTCCACGGCCACGGTGCCGTTCGCCCACCCACAGCGAATAGATGAGAGCGCCAGCTTCGCCATCCAAGGGATTGTCTTCGGTGCGCTTGGGGATGAACACCTGTATGCTGCCATGATGCTGCTCGTCGGTAATGAGTATGCGAGTGGAATCTTCCCAATGTTGATGTTGTATCATAGATGAAATGTTGTTTTTGTTTGTCACCAGACGAAACAAATGAAAACGATGTTAGTCTCATTCGTATCATTCAGTGATATGTGCAAAGATAGGTGTTGTCGGCGATATGGTGCGGACATTCTTACAGCTCCACCAATACCTTAATCTCTTGGTTCCCTCCCCTTGTGTATGCAGCGTGGGCGATATTCCCTTTGCGGAATACACACGGCGGCTCTGCTCAAACATGCGGTCGTAGGGTGTGGTGAGCAGGAGACCGAGGCAGAGGGTGTGAATGGGGCTATTCATCGGTTGCCATTCTTTCGTGTGCGTCATGTTCCTTTTTTTTGTCGTAAAGATAAGCACACACCAAGAAATCCATGTCGAACACATTCGCTTTCATAAAGTGAGGGCAGGTGCGACACTCTTCTTCTCCAATCTTTCGCTTGGTCTTTTGGAGGGATTTATATTTATACTTACATTCCTGTCCCATTTCAATGGGCTCGGCTGACTTAAAGCGATTTATGAACGCCTCTTGCTCGTCTCTTTTCTTTCGCGAATCCTCTTTGAGACTTTCGATTGTCTTAAACCTTTCGTTCAGTTCATTATACATCCGTTCTAAGTTTCTGTTTTCAGCCG
>ERZ1027612.11-NODE-11-length-13594-cov-4.198262_pt1 | contig 13594 bp, 17 predicted proteins | sample MGYA00520520_ERZ1027612 | MGnify/ENA primary metagenome ERZ1027612 (study PRJEB33329, sample SAMEA3488691) | human gut metagenome | biome: ENVO:feces | place: Malawi | collected 2010-02-17 | study: EMG produced TPA metagenomics assembly of the PRJEB9818 data set... | reverse complement strand
TCTTCACCTTTTATTTCAACCACAAACATCTCTTTTTCACATCTTAATCTGTTATCTTTGTTTTCATACAGTGCCGCAAATCTTCTCATCTTTGGCGTCTTGTCGATAGTAACTACATTTGCATTTCGATTAAGGAGATAATAACATGGGAAAAATCACAAGAACAATTACAGAAACAAAAGTTAAGTACAAACTTTATAGCCGAGTAACAGGGTTGATTGAAGAAGTAGAAAACAGCTACTTAGGTAATCTCACTAGAGAGAAAGCAATCAGCAGAGTTGCAAAAGATTACAAAGATAACACAAGTTACATTTTCATTGATGTATTGACAGTGGAACCAAAAGAAACAAAATACACAATGAATTCAGATGTATTTATTAAAAATTCAGAAGTAGTGAAGTAATATAAGAAGTGGCTATAGTCACTTCTTATATTTTTTAACAAAATTTTCAGACAACTTGCATTAAAGTCTAACAGTTTTCATGCACTAACTCTATTGAAACCACACCTGCCATCTGCTATACTAAAAACAACAAATAAATCAAGCACATAGAAAGGATAAACAAAATGAAACTCAAAAGAGTTGATTACTATAATTATACACATTTATACAATGATTATATCTCTATATATATTGATAAATCAAACTACGGGTATTTTATTTCAATGTACTATCCTAGAGATAAAGAAAGAATTAAATTTTTTTCTGTTAATACACTTGAAGAAATCATTTTAGAGATTTATAATGTAATCTTTTGGACTCTAAAAGGAATTAAAACTGAAAGTATTATCGGTGATTATATTTGGGAAATGTTAAGAGGGTAAAAGATGAGAAAAAACTACATACCATTGTCATCCAAAGGAATGACAGAAAACATCAACAAAATGACAACTAGCGAATTATTTCACCTTCGCCGTGTACTAGCAAAACGTCTTAATTCAAGAGCCTTATCGCTTGAGCGTAAAGGTTTCACAAAAACAGGTGCCTACAAAGATTATGAAAATTTACTCAACAAATTTTACAGAGGAAGAAGTAGGATTCCTGAAAACATGAAAAATGATGAATACAAAGGCACTCTTAAAACACAAATTACTGCTATCAGAAAAGTGCTTAGTGAGAAATCCTCAACGGTTCAAGGATGGAACGAAATTAATGATAAAAGAAGAAGAACGATAAAAGAGAAGTACGGTATCACTTTTAAAAGTAATAATGAAATGGCGCTATTTTTCGAGCATGAACAGTATCGCTTCGCATCAAAAATGTACGGCTCAGGGCAGGGAATAGAGGTTCTTGCAAACAAACTAGAAGCAAGTGATAAACCAATGCAAGAAATTATGGACTCACTACAGGAATTCCGTGATAAACGCAACATAGAAAAAGCAGATGAAGTAGCACAAATGTATGGTTTTGCAAATGATGTTGAAACGATGCGTTATTTAAAAGAATTGAGAATAAAGAGGGGAAAATAAGATGAAAATAGCAGACTATAAAGTAATGAAATATAACGACTATGATTATAGTCTGCTTGAGGTGAGTTGGGTTAGACGCTCTCATGCAGGAAAGCCAACTTATTCTTACGAAAAAATTATAACTCTTGATACAGAAACCTCTTTTATCCCTAATACTGATATAGGATTTGTCACTGACTGGTCAATCACGATTGAGAATACAGTGTGCTTATATGGAAATCATATCAAAGACCTTATTACAACTATTGAAAAATAGCAAAAGCACTAAGCGCAGATGAAACACACCTTGTAAAGTTTTTTGTGCATAACTTTTCGTATGACTACAACTTCATGCGTAATCACATGTTTCAAAAATGGGGAGTTCCAACAGAAAAAGACAGCCTTGCATCGAAGTCACGCAAATATATATTTATGCGATTTCCTGAAATTGGTGTTGAGTTCCGAGATTCTGCGATTCTCACTCAACGCACTCTCGAACGTCTATGTGAGGACATGGGAACAACACAGAAAGCTACTGGAAAATGGGACTACTCAAAATTCAGAACACCAGACAGCAAACGTACGATAGATGAAATTATCTATGCATGTACAGACACTATTGCACTTGTAAAAGCAATACGAAAATACATTGAACAAAGAGGATGTAATAGTGCAACAGTCCCATTAACAAATACAGGATTCATCCGCAATAAAGCTCGCTATCTTTCTCGAAAAGATAAAAAATGGAGAATAAAATTTCTTGACATGCGGCTCTCATTAGAACAATATAAATTACTCACTGATTGCTACCATGGCGGCTACACTCACGCAAATAGATATTATGTTAATCGTATAATCACAGAAATCATGCAGTGTTACGATTTTGCTTCCTCATATCCAGCAGTGATGTGCTATGAAAAATATCCGATGTCTGCATTTACAGAGGTTTCGAATATCACTGTTGACGATATTTTAGAATTAAAAGATGATTTTGCCTTTGCTGGATATCTTGAAATCGGCGGTCTAAGATGTAAAAAAGATTCACCAATGCCACCGCTCGCTTTCTGGAAAGCTAAATACGTTATTTTTCCTGACGAATCACTCACTAAAAAACAGAAACAGGAATCATTCGTTGACAACGGGAAAATATTACAAGCTGACTTTGTTGTATACCCATTCACAGACCCTGACTTGCAAGCAATTATTGATAACTATGATTTTGATTTTATAAAATGCTCCCATGTAATGAGAGCAAGAAAAGACTATCTACCAGAATGGCTCACTAATTATATAATGGAACTGTACTACAACAAGAGCACAAAAAAAGATGTTGACCAGGTTCTGTATATGATTTCAAAGGGTGAGTTAAACAGTGTCTATGGTATGATGGTTCAAAAAATGATTCAGGATTTATGTGAAGAAGATTTTGAAACATCAGAATGGGTAAAAAAATCTTTTGATGGTGAAGAAGAGCAGGAAAAACTTAATAAATTCTATTCAAGTAGAAATTCTTTCCTTAGCTACCAGTGGGGGGTGTGGATTACTGCATATGCACAGGCGAACCTTTTTGAGCTCGGAAAATGTTGTACACATTGGATATATTCTGACACCGATTCTGTAAAGGGGTACGGATGGGATAAGAAAAAACTTGATGATTATAACAATAATATAATAAGGAAATCAAATGATAGAAACATTGGTCTTGTAGAATATAACGGCGAACAGTTCAGACTTGGAATTGCTGATTTTGATGGAGAATATACAGAATTTATAACTCAAGGCGCTAAAAAATACTGTTATCGTAAAGATGGAGAGTTACACATTACACTTGCAGGAGTCCCAAAAGACGGTGTATATTGTCTTGATGATGATATTACAAATTTCTGCACTGGGTTTGTTTTTAGAAACAATGAAACATACAGAAAGAATTACAAAAAAGCAAATCCAGATAAAGAAATCAAATGGAAATTAAGGACAGAATATATTTATAATGAGGGGATATCGACTGTAAATGTAGATAACTGTGAAATAGAATACGGTTGTGCTGTCAGATTATCGGAAACCGAATACAGACTTAGTCACTGTATCGCATATGACATTGAGACAGGGCTACCTCTCGAAGTAGAATTTGATGCACCGTTATTTGATTAAAAAGTAGAGAGTAGAATAAATTCTACTCTCTGATATATATCTGTAAGTCGTATATCAACTAAGCCGAATGACAAGAACGGTATAGTGTGGGTGGCATAATTTCAGCCATGTCATCCCATTTAAACACCATGGTTGATTATAACGACAAGATATCTAATACACTAACATGTGCATAATTGCTTCCTTGCACTGCAAGTTTTTGAAACGAAAACACCCCTGATTGAAAAAATACTTAAGATAAGAAATAACCTGTTCGTTGTTTTTCAGCATTAGATAATTCGGGCGCATGTCATCAGTGGTGATCGAAATCCTGTAGCCGAAAGTCTTATCAACGTTTTTTCCGCAGTACATGATTCCCTTATCTTCATAAGAACGAATACAGTACTCTTCGCCTTTATAAATTATAGTTAGCAAATATTGGTTATCACCTGTCATTTTCTCAATAAAAGTCATATTATCATCAAGATACACATTTTGAGAAGAATAGTCAAGGTAACGGTTATCTACAAATGCCGAGTTGAAAGCGCTATTCTGTTGTGCTTCTCTTGCACTCTCATTCAGAGTCTGTTCAAGAACCAATCCATTACTTTTTAAAAATTTGGTGTTTTTTTGGATTCTCTCACTTAATCCAAAAGCGACAAAATAAGGGTTAAGAAGTGAAATACAGTTACCGACAAGAAACGTCTGAACAAATCGCACTTGATGTCCTTTTCCACGTGCAACCGATTCATGCACGCTTCTAAATTTTCTGATTTCGTCGTTGCAATATTTGTTATCCTCACTTTGGAATTCGTCCAAAAGCATGTATTCTACGGAATTAAACAGATGTGATAACTCTTTTATTCGCGACCTCGAATTTAGGCATAAACCATATCCGCAAAGCTCATCATCGAGATATAACTCTACATACGTTCCGCCATCTTGTACTTTTCCCTCAAATTTATGTTCTGAAAAAAAGAGTGTCCCAATATCCCCCCAGAAAGCATCTGCTAAGCTAGCTGCAGAATATTTGAATCTATACACAAGGGCGAACTGTTCGTGACGCTTTAGCCATTTGTTAACCATAAGGCGGTTAAAATATACAGTTTTTCCAGCAGTTCGATTTCCACAGCAAATTATAAATTCTGGTGTATTTCCGTTTATATCTTTTAAACTTAATAGCTTAGTACCATCATAATATTTACTTTTCATAACTTAACCTTTCATAAGTAAAACTTATAGTGTAATAAGTATTTGCTATGATTACATATTAGCACAACTAATTGACATAGTCAACCCCCTGTGCTATAATTCAGTTATAAGAAATAACTGTAATTCTATATCGTTCAAGTGTCTATGATAAGAAATACTTATAGAAAGGAGTTGTTATATGAATGATGTAGCAAACATGATTAGCAGTGTAGGTTTTCCCATCGTTGCATTTTATCTCATGTATCAAATGTGCAACAACACGATTAACAAGGTGAATGACAGCATCAATGAACTAAAAGAAACCCTCGCAGAGTTAAAAGGAGCTATAACACATGACGAGTAATGAATTGATTAACTGCGCAAAATCATATCTTGGCATGCCTTATGTATGGGGTGGTGAATCATGGAACGAGGGCGGATGTGATTGTTCAGGATTGTTTTATCTGACATTAACAAAAGCCGGCTATCCATGTACACGGACCACAGCTCAGGGGTTTAGCACCTATGGTAAATCAGTATCAGAAAAGAAAGCAGGCGACCTATTATTTTTTGGTCGGTCTGTGAACAAGATTACCCACTGTGCTATCTACCTTGGTAACGGTCAGATGATTGAATCTCGCGGTTCTTCTAAAAACACAAGAGCAAACCCGGGTATCGGTGTGGTAATTTCAAATGTCAATCGAAGAAATGACCTTGTTAAAATCACACGTATCTGTGATGAGAGCAATGTTTACACCGTTGGAAAAATCTACACAGTACAGGTTGATAACTTAAACGTGCGCACAGGTGCAGGTGTAAATTATGTAAAGAAATCAAAATCACAGCTCACACCAGACGGTCAGAAGCATGCAAATGCAAAAGGGCAGTTAATGAGAGGGACTGTCGTAACCTGTAAAGCAGTCAAAGCGGCAGGTGAACTCACATGGTTGCAGATTCCATCAGGTTGGATTTGTGCAGTAGAAAAAGGAAAATCTATGTATCATAGAAAGTGAGGTGATTTGCGAAAGCACAGCAAAAAAGATAAAACTATTATGATAGGTCAAATGATCTATACTATGTTGTGTGAGTAGCAAAAGCGTTATGCCGTGGGTTTCAAAAAGTGGCGCATTGACAAGTGGCGAAACGTTAAACAATGCTAATCTGTTCCGTGAAATATTTAATGTCATGGGATATGACATTGCAACGATAGCGGCACTTGCCGGTAATGCAGAAGCAGAATCTGGAATTAATCCCGGTAGAGTGGAAGCTGGTGGTGGCGGTGGATATGGTATATTTCAATGGACGCCAAAATCAGACTTGATAGATGCTTGTAGTCACCTTGGGTTATCACCGTATACAGACGGCGATGTTCAGTGTGAATGTCTAAACGGGGAACTTTTTACGTTAAGAAATCAGTGGTACACTACAAAAGGATTTATAACACCTTATTATCCTAGTGGTGCTACTTCTGATATGATTGGTGTTACGCCGGAACAGTTCAAGAATAACTCTCTCGGTTGGTCTCCTGCCAAACTTGCGGTGCTTTTCATGGTCGCATATGAAAGGCCATCCAGAGACCCTGAAACGAACCATGTAGAGCGCAGGAAAGAATATGCTAACAAATGGCACGAATATTTTTCTGGTCAGCCTGTGCCACCTGACCCACCAACCCCGACCCCCACAGGAAAACATAAAATGCCTGTATATTTTATGATACAGAAAAGGAGATGATAAAAAATGGCAATTAGAACAGTAGAGGAAATCATGGAAGCAGTCAAGAATCGTATTGGCGATGCAATGGACGATGATTCAATCTCGTTTGTCGAAGATATTTCCGATACATTGCAGGAACTCTCGAAAAGAGATGAGGAAGATTGGAAAAAGAAATATGAAGAAAACGATGCTTCTTGGAGACAGCGCTACAGAGACAGGTTTTTTTCAGGCAATGAAGAAACAGTAATTGAAACAACAGAGAAAGTTGAGCCAGAAGAGGCAGAAAAAACAGATTTTAAAGATTTATTTAAAGGAGATGAGTAAATGCCGAGAAGAATTTCAGTGCAGAATTTAAATGCATCGTCTGTTGACATCATTAATGTTATCAGGCAGAACGCACCTTATGATTATCAGCAGTCCGTGCCAGAGATTACCACAGCAAGGGACATCCCAAAAGTAGGCGAGGTTTTGTATGGAAGTCCTGCCTTATCCAACAGCTTTATGAATGCATTGATAAATCGTATTGCACTGGTACTTATTAAGAGTGCAGGATTTAACAACCCGTATTCTGTCCTGAAAAAAGGATATCTCGAATACGGAGAGACAATCGAAGAGATTTTTGTGAACATTGCAAAAGTTGTTGACTATAACCCAGAAAAGGCAAATCAGCGAGAATTTGCAAGAACGTTACCCGATGTTCAGTCAGCTTTTCATGCGATTAACTGGAAAGTAATGTACCCAGCGACAGTCAGCGATGTAGATTTCAAGCAGGCTTTTTTGTCAGCATCGGGAGTGTATGACTTGGTTGCAAAAATCGTGGATTCCATGCGACAGGGTATGGAATACGATGAATTTCTGCTGTTTAAATATCTGTTGATTAAAAAGATTGCGCACGGCGGCGTTCACTCAGAAAAAATTGACACTTCAAATATGGATAACTCAGCAGTCGCATTTCGTGGAATGTCAAACAAGCTCATGTTTATGCACAAAGATTACAATGAGTTGAAGGCTCTTACATGTACACCGAGAGATAAGCAGGTAATCTTTATGAGTTCTGAATTCAATGCAAAATATGATGTTGAAGTACTTGCGGCGGCTTTCAACATGGAGAAAGCAGACTTCATGGGGCGGCTGTTCCTGATTGATGACTTTGCAACATTTGATAATGAGCGTTGGACAACTATTCGTGAAAACAGTAACGGTCTTGAAGAGGTAACGTCCGAAGAGTTAACCACCATGTCAAAGATTCAGGGTGTACTACTTGATGAGGATTTCTTTCAGGTTTATGATAACCTGATTAAGTTTACAGAAACCTACGTTTCTAGTACACTTAACTGGAATTACTGGTTACATAACTGGAAAACAGTATCAACAAGCCCATTTGCTAACATTGTAGTGTTCACGGATAATACAGCGAACAACGCAGTTGCAAACAGCTACACTTTGAAAATCGTTGATAAGACACAGTCCGAAGACGCAGTAACGTTGTCAATCGTAGTACAGGATGACAAAGCTGGGCTTGTTCCTACAACCGTAAGATTCATTCAGACGGAACAGTTAACCGTTGATGGTATCGGTGTACATCCGTACGGTGCATATCTTATTCCTGCTGATGCTATCAGCAAAAAAATCAAAGTCTATGTGTCTGTTGACGGTACGATATTGGCTTCATCAACTACCATTTCATCTGCAAACAAGGTTGGAGACACATTCGTTGTAAATAAGACTAATGTATAAGATTATAGGAGAGGTTATACCTCTCCTTATAGAAAGGAGAAATTATGACAGAAAAAAATATCTATCCTGCTGATAATGTTGATAAAGACGGTGTAGCTTATCCGACTGTGGGAGAGAATATTCGAAACGGGAATAATAGAGCTTCGTTAGATTTTACAACATCAGATGATGTTAATAATTGGTTGTTTAATACGCTTAGTGAGTCAGAAAGAAATATGTTACCTATTTTTCCTTTTTCTAAGGGCAAATGGGTGAAGATTGTTGATACTATTACCGATGGAGGTTTACATTCGGTAGATAAATTGCAAGATGTTACTCACCCCTCAACAAATAGAATCTTGTACCTTAATAAAAAAGTTAAATTTATAATGCAATATTCTACGTCTTATACAGGTGATAGAACTATATTTGCTATTAGAACACAAATATCCCAGCAAAGTAATGCGAGAGAAACTAATTCATTTAGTGTATCGTTCGAAGGACAATCCACGCCAAGCTTAGCAGGTGAAAGTTGTATATTCTATGTCTACTTAGAGGATTAATATATGTATATCGAACCGACTACAAACATCAGAATGTTATCAGGAGTCCCTCTTGATAACGGTTACAGAAACACCATCGCATTTTACACGAACGCACAGCAAAATTCATATTTCTTAAGTAAGCAGAAATACAACCTCGGTAATTATTCCTATGTTCGTGTCAGCAACGGGACTGCTAGAGTTGGCATTAATGCTAATGACCTGTACGACTGTAATTACATGATGTTTAATAACATCAATTTTGGTAACAAGTGGTTCTTTGCTTTTGTAACTGACATTGAGTATATAAATAACACCACTTCACTGATTCATTTTGACCTTGATGTTATGCAGACATGGTTCTTTGACATTACGTACAAGGAATGTTTTGTTGAGAGGGAACACCCGAGAACAGATGATTTTTATGAACATTTTGAACCCGAAAATGTTGACACAGGTAATATGATTACTCTGGAAAAGCACCAACCACAAATAAGTGACTCTTGGAACATGGTAATCAGCACAGCACCATTATCCAATGAAACAATGGCATTAAAATATAACGGAGAAGTTACCTGCACAGAATATTACTGGTGTGCTCCAACTTCTGCTAGTGTCATGGATTTTCTGAATAATACATTACCAGACCAGTCACAAGATCAGATATACAGTGTATACTTATTCCCCAGTACATTTGTAGGTAATTCAACAGGTAACGGACACTTGATTGATATTGGATTAGAAGAACCAATATCTGTTAATATGCAAGTTACGATGCCAGACAGCATTAACGGGTACATTCCGAAAAATAAGAAGCTGTTCTGTTCTCCCTACACTGTCTATGAAGCTACCGACCAGTGTGGAAACGTTCAGTATTACAACCCAGAAAATTTTAACTCAAAAATTCTGAATTTTAAAATTTATGGCAAGTATACCGGAACACCGGAGATTGGAATGATTCCGCTTAGCTATAAAGGTGAGCCAGAAAATTTTGCCGAATCATTCAGTATTCAGAACTTCCCCATGGTGGGATTTGCGACTGACACCTTCAGAGCATGGCTTGCGCAAAATGGGACACAGATTGCATTACAGACAGCAGGTAATCTTCTGTCAACAGCAAGTAACATGTCAACAGGTAACGTTGCAGGTGTGGTTGGAAACGCTATCAATCTATCCTCAATCATTAATTCGGCTGTGGTAGCTTACAATCGCCCAAACAAACTTGTTACTACTGATAACAGCGCGTTAAACACGTCATTAGGAGCTAAGAAGCCTACACTTAAGATTAAGTGCATGACTGATTCATTCATTAGACAGGTTGATGATTATTTTTCAATGTTTGGCTATGCGATTAATCGTGTAAAAATCCCAGACATTTACAGTAGACCACACTGGACGTATATTAAGTGCTCAAATGCATTAATCGTTGGAAAATGCCCCTCAACTGACATTGCGAGAATTGAGTCCATTCTGAATAGCGGCATAACGTTCTGGAAAAACGGGGATGAGGTTGGAAATTACAGCCTTGATAACTCCCCAGAATAGAGGTGATAAAAAACGGGAAGAAAAAGAAATAAACAGTTCTGGCAATCATTACTGAACAACTCTAATACGTACAGGCAATATTTTAATCGATTGATGGAGTTATCAATGTCAATGTTCGAGTGGAAAAATTTACCAGACACAATGGACGCTCGATATCTTGAACTTGGGCTATTCGAAAATGGCTCTATGATAGTTTTTGAGGATGAAGTTATGGGACTTCTTAATCTCAATGTTAATTCTTCTGGTAATTTTGACTGTTACGGAAATCCAATCAGACGTCAGGCGTATTCAAAATATAATGGTTACATCAAGGATTTATCGCCTAACGACAGTGTGATTGTATGGAATAATGCATTGAGAATCAACAGCATTCTTGATGTACAGATGTTTGCGTTGAGACTCTACAACCTTGACCGTATCATTGACACAAATGTCAATGCACAGAAAACACCTGTGATGATTTTAGCAGATGAAACACAGCGAATGACGATGCTCAACCTTTACAAAGAATATGACGGTAATCAACCTTTTATCTTTGGTGACAAAAATCTTGACCTTAAGGGTGTTACGAGTTTGAATACCGGGGCTCCTTATATTTCGGATAAGATTCAGGAACTTAAGGCAGAAATATGGAATGAGGCATTGACCTATCTTGGGATATCTAATGTAGGGTTTCAGAAGCGAGAACGCATGGTGAGCGATGAAGTCAATCGTTTACAGGGTGGCGCAATCGCAAGCAGGTATTCCAGATTGACAGCAAGAGAAACTGCGGCTGAACAGATTAACGACATGTTCAGAACAAAGATTGAAGTGCATTATAGAGAGGACTATGATACAAGTCAAGTTAGTACCGAACTACCAGAAAGTGAGGTGAATGAAGATGAGTAAATATACAACGGAAGTCCGCTATATCTGTGAGACACTAGCCGGATATAGTCAGTCGCAGGGCCAGGCAAAAATTACTGATATTCTTGAGAAGAGTTGGAATAAGATTTTTGACGAATTGCCAGATTTTTTCGATGATTCTTACAAAAAGCCGTTGTGCATGAAGATTCTTCGACATTTTTACACACGGGAAATAGGTGCAGAAACATTTGGGTTGTGGAAATCATGGATGATTATGAAAATGTTCGAAATCATGCCGTATTATAACCAGCTCTACAAGTCTGAACTTCTGACTTTCGACCCTCTGCATGACGTGGATTTGACTACTACTCATAGTGGTAGGGGTACTAATTCCGGTGTTAATTCTGGAAGTAATAACCACTCTATGTCGGAGAATAATACAGGTTCAACCAATGACAGTGGTCAGAGTTGGGACTTATTCAACGACACACCGCAGGGGTCAATACAGGGTATCGAATCACAGGATTACTTGACCAACGCTAGGAAAAAGACAGATAGCACTAACAGTAATTCATCTAATCACACAGCTCACAGTGAGAGTGGCAACACAACCATGAGTACCGATTTTAAAACCACAGATGAGTGGTTAGAACACGTGACTGGAAAAAGAGGTGGGGGGGATTATTCTGATTTATTGAATAAATACAGAAGTACATTCCTTAACATCGACTTGCAGTTGATACATGAATTCGATGATTTGTTTATGATGTTATGGTAGAAAGGGTGATGATATGGGATATAACTACAATGACATTTCGAAGCTGAACTGGTGCAACTATACACCGATTCTTCCGACTGCTTATGATGATAGTTTAAGTTATTCAGATCTTTTAAACAAGGTTCTCTATACTCTTAACAACACAATTGATGCGGTTAATTTTATTGGTAATAATATAGAAGCAATTTTTACAGATTGGATTGAGCAGAATAAGGATAGTGTGCTGCTTAACGCTTCATATAATGAAAGAACGCAGACGATTACAATGTACGCAAAGGAGTAGTAAAATGACTAGAAAATATGTAACAAAATTTGACGGTCTTGCTGATGAAGAAATCTACGTGAAAGATGCAGAAGCTAGTGCGAATATTGAACAATTATTGTATTGGAAATCCAACGTTGATGGAGAAATAACATCCTTACACCATCACAACTATCACAAAATTATCCTTGTCATGGATAGTTATGGTGCTACCTATCCGCAGAATTTAATTGATAATGCAGGATGGAAATTATTTTGGAAGGCAGGGGCAGGTTTCGATATCAACAACGGCACAAATTTCAAGGATTGGGCAATAGACGAAATCAACAAGTTGTCGGCAAGTGAATTATATTCATATGACAAAATTATCTTTTTAGGTGGTTTTAATGATCGAAATAGTTCACAGGAAAACATTCTTTCAGGGATTGCACAATGTAGGGAAAAGCTTGCAAGAGTTTATGTATCAAAAAGATTAAATTTTGATGAAACTGTCATGTGTGTGGGGCATGTTGGATGGAGTTCACTGTTAGAATCAAGTGAACGTGACAAAATGTTTTCGGCTTCGATTCCTGCCTATAAGAGATGCAGAGAGCAGAATATAGCCTATGTTGATAACATCGAATATGTGTTGCACAAATACAGTCTTTTTCAGTCTGACAACGTACACCCATCCACTAGCGGTTGTACTGACTTACATTATTTTTTACGGCAATATGCCATGACTTGTAACTCACATGTTGACCGTGGTTACACTACTATCCCTATGACTGGTGCAGGGACAACTAGACCCTATGCCGTCGGTTACTGGCAACATGATGGATTTTGCGAACTGTATTTACCGTTCGATACGATTGGTTTTTCGACTAACAAGTTATTGGACGGTAACAACCCAGTTCAGTTATTGCAGTTACAAAACTCTGCAAAAGATAACGTAGTAATGGGGATGTTTGATGGTGGAAATAACGTACAACACATGATTTCCTTGTCTGGTTATTTCACCGTTGCGTCAGGTGGGACAAGTAAGTTTATCTCTTTTGATGGAATGAAATTCTTTATTCAGGGGGGATTTCTCTGGTGTTTACCGAGTTCCTTAAATGGAGCACATTCTGGTTTCGACACTGGTTATGTATCATCTATGCAGATAAGAAGTGGTAGTGTGAGTGTACCGTTGATGTTTTGCTAATATAAAAGAGGGCTATGAGCCCTCTTTTTAATCACTAATTAATCTCACGTCCATAAGTATTTCATCTTCTTCCTTTTTTGCTTTTGCTTGATTCCATGCTGTTGTTGTTATATCTTCACCTTTTATTTCAACCACAAACATCTCTTTTTCACATCTTAATCTGTTATCTTTGTTTTCATACAGTGCCGCAAATCTTCTCATCTTTGGCGTCTTGTCGATAGTAACTACATTTGCATTTC
>ERZ1027612.10-NODE-10-length-18032-cov-5.073722_pt1 | contig 18032 bp, 20 predicted proteins | sample MGYA00520520_ERZ1027612 | MGnify/ENA primary metagenome ERZ1027612 (study PRJEB33329, sample SAMEA3488691) | human gut metagenome | biome: ENVO:feces | place: Malawi | collected 2010-02-17 | study: EMG produced TPA metagenomics assembly of the PRJEB9818 data set... | reverse complement strand
TTTCGTTTTGTGTGTGTTTATTTTTTGTTTTTTTGGCGTGTTGGGCGTGTCGCGTTTTGTGTGTGTGGTATTATGTAGATATCAACCACAAAGGAAGGTAAATAAAAAATGAACATGGTAATTGACAACAACAACAAGACATATACGGAGCGCCTTTCTTTCGATGCTCGCAATAATGGTGGTTTCGCTCGTTGGGATATCGAGTTCACCGCCCCGAACCGCAAGGGCGAACAAATGCACTTGTCTATCACGTCCGGCCATCCCATTTCAGCATCTTTTCAAGCGTGGTGACGGTACGTTGCGCCTCAGCGTTGAAACGTATGTCTACGATGCTCATGGCAATTGCTTTGGCCGTTATAATCCGATGGTCAACTACTCCAGGAACACGGTTAATGTCGAAAAGATTTTCGCGGATACGGATGCCAACCGCAAGCGTCTTATCAGTGAGGTCGGAGAATTGTTCTACTCGGCCTGAGATGGCTTGCTCTGGGCTTTCGGGCGTGAGCCTATCAATCACGCCCGGTAATCACCGTCGATCATCATAAGGAAAGGACAAAAAAATGATTAACATTGACGCTGCTGTTATTGAGCTTAAGCCTGACAATTCTTATAAGGTTATTATCAAGGATGTATATGCCGGAGTTGTCACCGATAATGGCGAGATTGATGATAGTGTCCTTGCGTTTGAATCAGCGCTTGCTTCAGTTATCGAAATTTTTTTGAGCTACGATTTCGATTATGTTGAGACTGCTCGGGGATTATCTCGTAAGGGGCGCCCTCTTCGTAGATATGTTATCTCGATTGACAACGGTGATTGACATATAAAGAACGCCCCGCAAATTGGTAGGGCTTCTTTATGCCGGGATGTCAGTAGTGAAGAGCCTAAGTGAGAGGTGGATTGGCGTGTGGCATTATTTACTTGTTTTTGATGAGTATTTAAAGATAAGTCAGATTTTTCGTTGGCGTGAGGCGCTGTGTGATTTTAGCGGGCCGTCTGGGGTTGATTACCAATTCCAGTTGTATTGTGGTTTCTGTGGTAGATGTCATTCCATCATAGATTTTATTGATTTAGACGATGGTATTGAGTACTGCCGTAATTATGACTTTAGGTATTTTTATAGAGATTTTCATGCGTTCTTTTAAGGCAATATAGCAGTGATTATGACTTTTGTTGTCCTGTTGTTTTTTTAATATTATCTGTGTCTAATATAACAGGAAAGTAAAAAATAAGCCCCCGTAGATCGCGGGGGGCTTATTGCGTTAATGGATGTCAATAGTGCAGTATTTCTCCGGGGTAGATGAGATTTATGTTGCCGGAACGATATCCCTTGATACTGTGCATGCTGACTCCGAGCCGTGCAGCAATACCGGACAGCGTGTCGCCCGATCGTACCACGTATGTGCGTCGTGTGGTGGTGGCGGCGGTGCCGCTTCCGTGGTGGCATGCTCTGTCTCCGGGGTATACTATCGACGGATTCCCGCTAGGTACGGTGACGTTCCACCAGTCCTTCCAGAACATACTTACGTATTGCCCCCTTTGGATGACGACACAATTGGCTGCCGGTGTACTGGGCTGTGGCTTGGGCTGCGGTTTGGGCGTGGGCGTGGGCTTAGGTTTGCCGGAGTTGGTCGGGCGGCTGCCTGCGTATGCATACCATGTGTCCAGGTTGCCGTATACTACACTGAGGTCGAGGGGGCCACGCCAGTTTTTCAGTCGCCCATTGCCCGTGTATTGCCATGCAACGGCGAACGGCCAGTGTCGTAGTGTGGGTTGCTTGTTTGGCGGGTTGAATCCGTAGATCGGCGCATTGCCGCGCGTGTATGAAGCGATCCATAGACCATAGTTGCCCGCTACCACGCTGTTCCAGTTGTACGTGTTTTCCACGTATTGATATGTGTAGATTATTGGTTTGGTGCCCCACGCAGCCTCGACGGTGCGCAGCCATGTGAGCGCCCAACCGGTGTTCCACGGGCGTGATGGCTCCCAGTCGAGTATAGGCACAACGCCCTTTCCGATGTATCCTCGCGTATGGTCGATGAAGTATTGGGCTTCACGGCGCGGGTCATTTTCGGTGCGCGCGAAATGGTAGACACCTACGCCCTGCCCTGCCTTCAGCGCGTCCTGTACGACGCGGTTGCAATCCGGGTTAACGTATCCGACACCTTCCGTTGCCTTGGTTACGACGATCTGTGCGCCGGACGTGGTGACATTGATGCCGGTTTGCCAGCTAGATACGTCGATCATGTCCGCCGCGTTCGCGGATGGCGCGAATGTCAGCAACAGTGCCGTGATTGTGGCAATTATACTGTATGCGCTTGTCTTAATTTTCCTTGTCATCGTTCTTCTTCCTTTTGATGTTGAAAATGTTGAGAATGTCCGAGTCGGATAGTTCGGGGTTGATTTTTACACAATTTTCCATGATCGATGTGATTTCGATCAGGCAGATGCCGGCGCATACGGGAATGAATACGGGCAACTCAATTCCGAGGTTGATGTAATCCGAGCCGTATTCCACAATTAATGCGACGCAGATCACCGCCAGATAAGCGAATTTATGGCCGAGTCCCTGCCGCATTCTTTCACTGGACAGTTCGCCGTGCATGATCGCGTTTACCACGCCGGTCACATAGTCTATCAGCACCAGCAGAAACACGATGCCGACCGTAATCAGTTCGTGAATTGGCATGAATATTCCTCACTTTCTTATTCCTGATTGTTGTAATAGGCCGCCGAGGATCATACTGAATTCCGCCTTTATTTGCGGTGTCTCAAAACGTAGTCTACCTACACGATAAGCGTTTAGAATTTTCTGCGTCATGTCGTCTGATCGTTTGAGCATGATGCAATTACTGTCGACCAGTCGATAATCAAACGTAAAATCACGGGTGATTTTCGGCCTTTTTTTGGTTATTATATACAATACGTCGTCGATGTCGCTTAACTGCTGATATACATTAAAAACACCATATTCAGTAGTCCTTAGCGAGAATGCGTAACCGGCGTTACTGAAATCACTGATGAGAGTATTGATGTTGTCTCTAAACTCATTGTTGATCGCATAATTCGCATAATTTTCGTCATGTTTGCGTAAAAATTGTCCGAATTTCGACGTTGCAACCTTTGCGCTGAACCCGCCATAATCGGCCAATTCCACCATGATGAACCCGTCGCAATACCGTTGATATTGCGTGTGATTGTCCAGCTGCGGCTTTAGATTGATGTCGAATGCTGAAAAATACGGGTTAGCGAGGGTTACTGCATTGCTGCACATGATAACCCTCACCCTATCATTCCACCGATCGACCGTATTGTAAAACTCTTCCAGCGCCGTAACCTCTCCGCCAAGATATCGCATGTTGTCGGGGAATATTTCGTCGAAGACAATGGTGCGCACCTTGGGGTAGGCGACCGATTTTACTTGTCCTGCCTGCGATAGGGCAATGAAGTATCCCATGATGTGCCATGTGGGGCGTTTCTTGCCGTGCTTGTCAACGGTGGCGTCCCTGTCGTCCAGCCAGTGACATTCGGCTTGATTGCCGGATACGCGAAATTCCAATTCCGGGTATCGTTCCGCAATGTCTGCAAACCATGTGCCCTTATTTTTCTGTTCCTCGGCGGTGCGACGCAGGTAGATGAATTGCCAGCGTTTTTTAATCCAATCTCCTATGACCAGTTTTTTTGCGCCATAGGTTTTTCCGAGACCACGCGCCCCAATGACAAACATCCATGCCGCATGATATGACAGGACGCGACTATAGTTGTAATAGTCATTTTCGCCCAGAATCCTTTCCATGCTATCCACTATATCACGAAGTGTGGATAACGGTAGATGTCTACCGGTTCGGCAGTGCGCTAATTGGTGATATATCGTCGTATCTCCCATCGACTCGCCCTATGCATTGCGCCCGACGCCGTACGCAAATTCGGTCCGTTTCCCGGTCCACCGTGAGATAACGTCTCATCCCCGCCGTCCGCAGTAAACATCTCTACATGGTCCCATGACTGTGTGTATGCACCCCAGTCCAGCAAGAGCAGATCGGCTGCGCGAGCTTTGGCAATGGCGTCCGCTACGGACGTGTCCGAACTGCCGCATATGCGACTGCCCTTACCTGCCATAGCCCCTGTCCATGTGCCCACATCAATGCCCAGCACATCCTGGTACGCCCGCCAGCATACCGAACTACAGTCGCCATAGCCGGAACTGTCCGGGTCCAATCGTCCGCCGCCCTGCGAGTAGGCATATTTGCCGATTCGTGCCCGCAACCACTCCACGACACGCTCCGCGTCCTTGCTGCCACTCCCGGAACTTGACCCGCCTGAAGTCTGCCCGCCGCCCGGTTTGGTTGACTCGAAAGTCTTGTACACCCATGTCTGCGCCGAGCTTTTAACGAATATGGCCGTAGTGTCGTCTGTGCGGTAGACGAGATTATCGCCCTGCAATTGTATCCACGCGGTACTCGCCGGACTGCCTTCAATGCCGGGGTGATCGCCGCCCGGCGTGTCCGACGGTTTGGAGGTTTGGCCAAAATCGGGCGGCGCTGACGTGCCATCCCATGCTTTGAGCAGATTATAGACGGTGGTGTATCGATTGCGATACTGTCCCAGTACACCGTCCGCCAGAATGGTGGTGTACAATAGTTCGAGCGTGGCCGTTGCAGAGCATGACGCCAGTACGCGCTGCGCCCGCGCGGGAGATTGATGGTAGGCGCTCGCCCACAGTATGCGCTCTTTCACACTGCCCGCCGGAAAACCGTACCTGTCCATAGTGGACATGTACCCCTTCCAGTCATCCTCCCATTGCGCTTCTTGGAACATGTGATTTTGGTTGCGTTGCGCCCATGCCTTCCACGCGTTGCCTTCCGCCGTGGTCAGGTAGCGTGTCGTCCAGTTAATGGTATTGTCCTGCACCTGCCGGGCGAGCGTGGGCGCGGCTGCGGCGAACGTGTTCCATCCGTCGGGGTCGGCGGTGCGCCCTCGGTCCATGAGATCGCGGGCGCGTGTTCCGTACCATTGCATCATGCCCATAGTGATGGCGTCAACGTAATTGCAAGCACCCCAATCGTGGTTTGATTCCACGGTGCCGATAACGTACATGGCATAGTATGCGGTATTATCCATATGTAATATTATATACCCCCACGACTTTGCCGTAGGGGTATGGTGTTACTGCGAAAAACGAGGTTATGCGATCGGTGTTCCCGTATTTACCAAATAGATTGATCGCGCGAATGCTGCGTAGATGCGCTCCTGTCCTCCTGTCCAGTTTTTGCCGGATGTCGGGGAGGTGGCTGCGTACTGGAAAGTGGCTTGAATCTGACCGTCGGCTGTAATCCTGAATGACGTCGGCCATCCCCCGATGGTACTGGAGCCTGATGGTATATTGCCGATACTTGAATCGCCGGCGACATAGAAACCGACTCCGCTGTAGCGCGTTTCGGAACTTGGGTGCATCGATGAGGGGAGTTGGGAGGCTAGCGTGAGATATGCGCCCCCATGATTAAGCCCCTGCGCAAGGACGTTGCCAAAGAACATAAACGCCCCGATCGTCTCATTGTACATAAAACTCATATTCGTGTTATGGTCTATGATGGAGACGCCGGACGAATTAGTATGACTCACGGTTCCCGTTTTCCAGCCGGTAAGCCACGCTTCACGCCATGAGGTGTTGGAGCTGATAAGCTGGTTAAGAGCCTGCGCGGTGCCCGAATATCCGCCCTGCTTGGTAAACGTCGTGTCCACCTGCGCTTTGGTGTACACGCTGGATGCGTCCGCCTTGCTGTCCACCGTATTGGACAGCTCGGATACTGTGCCTTGTAGGGTGGTAACCGTGGTGTTTTCCGCCTTGCCGTTAATGGTGGACATCAGGGATTGCGCCGTCTGCTGTGACGTGACGCCAAGCGCGGTGAAATATGACTCCTGTTTGCTGATATTCGACTCGTTGGTTTTCGCCAATGACAACGCACTGTCCGCAGTGTTTTTGGCGGTGTTCGCGGTGGATGTCGCGGTTGTCGCGTCTGTTTCGTTGCGATACATTCGCGAGTCGATCTTGCTCATGTCTGACGTGTAGTCGCCTCGCCATGACGGTTTGTCTTCCGCGCTGTCCCCGAACTGGGAGAGATTGTAGTGCGGGGTTTTTTTGATGCTGGCCATGATGGTGCTCCTTCTGTGCGATTGTATTATTTTGAGACGCGGACGATTCCGCTGTCGTCCGTCCACATGGAGTCCAACTGTTGCGCCGTCAGTCCCTTGGTTGACGGAGGAGTCGCGGTTTTGTCCGCTTTGGCGGCAAGTCCACTGGTCAGGGATTCCGTCGTTGCGTAGGCACTCAGATCGATGGTGACGGGGGAGTCGCTTGTACCTTTGCCGGACAGTGGCGTGGATACGCTGACTTCCCGCAGTCCACCGGACGAGGCGATGTTATGAATCGCCGTGTCGATTTTCGACATATCGCCGTTGTAGTCGCCTTGCCATGTGGGGCGGTCGGTCGGCTCGAACTGGGAGAGACCGTAGTTCGCGGTATGATTGGTGGCTGTCATTTTATTCCTTTCTGTCAAAATTCTGTGCGGTCGGGTTGCGTTGCACATACATTTCGTCGGCGTCTCCTCGTGTCAGATAGATGTCGGCCGGCTTGCCTTCGGGGATGCTCCTGCCGTAGGGGAATTGGGAGCGTCCCGGGAAGTTGCCCGGCACACAATTGTCGACGGCAGTGGCACGCAGATCGTAATCGCGGGCCGACAACCCCAGAGCGTCATACACGGACGCCTGAAGTTCCATGTTATCGTAATCACCCCAGAACAGGGCGTGATTGCGCGTATTGTCGTACATGCCGTCAAGCACCGTCTGCAAGGCATCCTGCCTGCCGTATACGGGGGACCATGCGACACCGGTCGCCTGCGACTGTTTGATAAGCTGTATAAGTTCCTCACGCAGTGTGGCCATCTGTCTGAGCAGATTGTCGGCCATATCCCTGATATCCCGGTTATTGTCGTCAATCGCCGTGTTCACCGAATCGACCAGCGAATTAAAATCGGATTGCAAGACATCGAGATTATGACGCAAGCACTCGATCAACTGCAATGTCGTCAACCCGTCGCGATACGTGAACGGCACTGATGTAGGCACCCCGTTGAACAATCGTTGCCGTGGAATCAGAGCGTTAATAGTCACCATGATTACTCCCATTCTCCATAATGGTAGCTGTTGAAAATTGTATCATAGGAACCCCACAATTGCATGAAACATGGTTCGAGACTCCGCACGATCTCCATGTCCACGTTGATGATGGCGTTACGGTATTCCTGCACGAGGCTCATGGCGCTCTGGCTCCTGCCGATCACATGGCTTTTGCCCTTGGAGTTGCTTGCATCATGCTGGTAGTCGGTCGCGCTGTGCGATGTGGCGTGACTGGCTGAGTCCTGCGAGCTGGAGGCGGTGCCGCTGCTGTCCGCCTGTGATTCGTTTGCGTGTGAGGCGTATCGTGCGAAATCGCCTGCGACACCGGTTTGAGGCACGTCGCTGTCAAAGCTTTTTGACGTGGTGGTGCTGGCATTGTCTGACTTGCTGCTGCTGCTGCTGGTCGAGTCCTGCGTGCTGGATGCCTTGCTGGACGATTGGGATTCGCTGCCGTTTTCGCTGTCCGTCGTCATGTCCACGGATTGCAGCGGATTGTATTCCATGTCGAGTGTTCGATAGCGCTCGTTGAAATAAGGCATGATTTCCGCCATCGTCACGCCTAGGTAAAAGATGAATTGCTGGGCGGTTTCCTGCCCGATCTCCCTCAGCGCGTAATGGCGGACGATTTTCTCGTTCAGCTCGGTGCGGTGGTTTTCGTCATAAATCGGATAATAGTCGGCGGACAGATGCAGCTTATCGTCCGTATCGTATCCAACCGCAATGAGATTGCCGAGGGTTTCGGTGTACTCGCCGGGCGTTTCCATTGCATAAGCCGTAAAATCCTGCATCATAGCACCCCTCCGATACCATTGTTCTCCGGTTCTGGCATGTCAATACTGGTTGTCTCAAAATAGCTCTTGTCGGACTGGAGTGCGTTGGGTACGCCGGAGGACTGCGCGTCGGCGTATTCCACCCAAATGTCAAGCTGCGGCCACAATCGGTTGATTTCGGTCGCCGCCGCCTGCCGAGCCTTGAGGAAACTCAGCCGAAACACGTCCACTTTTTCATTGGCCTGCGCGACCTCATCGGAGATGAGTCGTTCTTTTTTTTCGGTGCCACTAGATTGGATGCCCAAATATCCCAATACCTCATTGGTCACCTGAGTTTTTTGCTGAATGAACTTGTCCAGTAGATAGGGCGTGGTGTTGGGCCACGGTTGAAACATCGAACCGGGGTCCAGCGAATCGTATCCGATAACATAATCCTGTCCGTCTTGCCGCTGCTGCAACATGTTCTGGACAGTAAGTTTCGTACGTTGATCGGCCGTAATGATGGTCGGCAGTTTCAGGCTCTCCAGATTCACGTCATACGCCTTATCGATATCAGCGAGGCGTCGCGCGTACTGCCATAACGTTGGCTTGAATCCGACGCGCATGCGATTGTCCCAGATCGGAATGCATTCCGTCCCGGCCTTAAGCTGCCGGTAGTGGTAGTTGACGCCTACCGGCTCGAACATGGTGGGGTTATTGTATACGTTTAGCCGCCCTTGATATCCAGCCTGTGTTGCGAGGAATCTGCCGATGCGCTTGTCCTCGAAAAACAGTGCGCACCCGTATTCACACAGGCATATTTCCAGCCAGCGTTCGTCCACAGTGGGGGCAGTCCGCGCCAGCTAAAGCGGTTCAGCGCCAATTCCATCAACAGGTGAAGATACATGTCGTCGAGTGTGGCGGCACGCGTTTTCGCGTAATTGCCGCGAGGATGCAACGCACCGCCAACTCGACTCTTTTTAGACCTACTCATATTGTTATTATATCACTCATAGCTGATGCCCGGCAGTGGCTCATTATCCGCCCAGTCCGTCACGCCAATATATTCCGGCTTGCTCCATACGGTAATACCCCGCTCGAACATGCCCTTGATGGTCAGGCGATATTCCTCGGGCAGCGTGCCACGGACATAAGCCTCCTGCATCTGCCAGAACGTGAATTTCGCCATACATTCCAGCGAGGCGGGCGGAGTGACGAAACGTTGGACAAAATACCCGTAACGCAACATGTATTCACCCGCCGCACGCAACGCGCTCGGCGCGCACGTCTTGAATCGCACCAATACGCCCATAATGCCGTTGCTGAGGTTGAACATATCGCCACCGAGTGCACCCGAGGTGGTTGGCGGGGTCAATTGCATCTGCTGTACCTGTGCATTGATGCCCGCGATGGCGTTCTGGTAATCGCCTTGGGCGGCGTAAGCGGCCAGTCCGTAATTGGCTTGTGATGTGATGGCGTTGAGTTGATTGCTCAACCCGGTCGCCCCGCTCGCGTAGGCGTTGGCTTGCGAAGTGGCTGCCGCGTTGGTGGCGATCTGATTGGCCGTACTCGCTGCCGCCGTGGAATTGGAGACGGCCGCCGATGAATTGATGCCGTAATTGGCTATATCCGTCCGCGCAGAGCCGAGGAACGCGTTGCCGACCGCGTTTATCGCGCCTAGCGGGTCGCGGTTGACGACGGCGTTCAATCCTCCGCCGACAATGCTGGCAATACCATTGAGATTGTTGTTCCTGATGTTCTGTTCTACTTGCAAGCTGGCCATCTGATTGGTTTGGTTCTGGCTGATGGCAAGTGACTGGTTCAGCGAGTTTGCCGTGATGGCGTTGCTCGCGGTGCGGTTTTCGTTGGCTAGACTGGTTTGGCGCGAAGCATATTCGCGCTGCCACATTGAGTTGGAATTGGCGACGTCCGCCGACGCCAATGCCTTCTGGCGCGTCCATTGCGCGGACTCCTGCGCATATGCGCGAGTATACGCGCTGTTCGCTACAGCCAGCGCACCGCCATTATTGACGACGGAAAAATGTGGTAGATTGGTGATACCGAAACTGGCATGAAGCATTTCGCCGCCGTCAATGGGCAAGCCGTATCCTCGGTTATTGATCTGAATCGGGTTCAGCGTGTCCGCCCCGGCCTCATTGTATCCGGGAATGTAGAAATTGATTCGCGTACCGGACGGGGCATATGTGTATGTTTCTCGAATAACGAGATCATCTGACTGAATGTCCTCCGGCCTGTAATTGACCGTCGCGCCGTTGAGGCAGCTACATTCCACGGCACAGTAGGGGTAGCAGTAGAGTTTACGGAGATTACGATAGCGTTGCGGAATCTTAAAAAGATTTCTGAAACCGGGTACCGTCATGATGTCCTCGTAGCGCATATCCGAATCAACGCCGCTTTGAAAACTATAGACCCGCCCCCAGCTCGTATTGACCGGCTGGCCTAAAATCTGTGTTACCTCCTGACCGTAGCGATTGAGGTAATCTTGCGGAATTTTCGGCACCATATACACTGCGCAGATGCCTTGAGTGACCCACGGGTATGCTGCTGCGTATGCCATGATGCTCGCCACGTAACCCAGTCTGGATTCGCAATAATAAACAGCGCATCCATCCGTCGCACCCTCGAATATACTGCCCGATGCCGTGCTCAAGTCGGGTTTTGATTCACTGCCGGGAGACTTGGTTAAATCCGTGGTGCTCACGACAATCACGCCATAATCAACCCAATTCAATTCCCCGTGAACGGTGTCCAGATGTTGCCCTGATACGATGGAATGATATCGTTGTGCCGTCGTCACCATCTCGCTGCCGGTATCCAGACCCTCCGGGAGCGCCAAATAAGTACGTCCGTGGCCATCCCATTGGCGTTCGTTCGCCACACCAATATGTCCGCGCGTCACGTAGCAACTGCCGAACGTGATATCGTGCTGGAAGCTTTGCCACACGTCCAGCATCAGGACCAGTTGCGTACAGTGGGCGTTGACGTATTCAACGCGCTGAACGAAGTAATACCATGCTCGCGGCCCCTCAAGATCTGGGTAATCATTATAAGCTACCAGATAATTCCAGTTCGACGCTTCGTTGAACGGGAGTTCGACACGGGCGGGCGCGTTGAAAATATGCATGGTGGCCGGACGGCATTCCACGCCGTCTACCTGCTTGAACCACTGTTCCTGTGTTTCACGTGAAACAAACCGGACGACATCACGATATGAGGCATCCCACGGTACTCGGCAGAGCTTCAACGTAGTATTGGGCGTCCATTCCGCCCAAGAAAAACTGGCTTCCGCATAAGGATTTGCGTCGTCAATCATCAATCCGACCTCCGGTATAGCAAGGCCCGGAGCGCTCACGTGGGTTGCGCTCCGGGCCTTGCTTGCATCACACCGTGAGAGAGGGTAGCCAACCGGCTACCCTCCCATCATACCACTAAGACACGGTCACACTGGCCTTGCCGGACACATTGAACAGCGTGGCGGTAATGTCGGACGCGCCCGCCTTGACACCGGTCACCACGCCCGATTCGGACACGGTGGCGTTTGCCGGAGTGCCGGACGTCCATGCGGCTTGCGCGGTCACGTCAGCCGTGCGCCCGTCGATCATGGTCGCCACGGCGGACGCCTGCACCGTATGGCCCGTGGTCACGCTCGGGACGGTTACGGCAATGGACGCGATGATCGACGGGTTGAAGCCGATGACACCGTCACCGACAACGGGCACGTCCAGAGCGGCGGACACAGTGCCCGGCACTTCCGGCGTCGCCGGGTTCGTGTACAGGGCGGTCGCGTTGATCGGGATGGTAGTGTTCGGCTCATCAAGGCCGACCACCAGCACGCCAGTGGGAGAGATATACGTGTAATCGCTCTTCGGTTTAACGGTATCACCGATTCGGTATTCAACCGCATTCGAGCGGAACGAAGCGGTACCGTCATTGCCGATAGACGTATCAGCGGTGACCTGCACCGCGCTGCCACGCGCCACGTCCTTCGGGGTTTCCGTGCCACCGCCGTACATGGCGAGCTTGAGCTGGAAAGTCGGCGTCTTGGCTTGTGTGCCGGTGGGTGGCACCGTTTTGGCGCTGGACCCCGTGCCCGTCCAGAACATGACGGCCGGCGCGAAGCCGCTTGCCGAAATGATGTGCTGGACATGCAGATAATGGTTGACCGAATTGATGTTCACCGGATTGACCTGCTGAGTCATCTCATTGATAACGGGAATATCAATGAGGAACTTGTCGGTGGTGAGAATGGCCTGCACGCCATTCATACCGAATCGGTCTTGCGGGATGACGATAATCCTGTCAATGGTCGGTTCCGCGTCGGTGCGCTGAAATACGGTCGCCAGTCCCTGCACGTCAAGCGCCGACTTGACTTCAGGCGAGCAGAACAGCACAAGCTCATCGGGGCGGGCGAACGTCGGCATATGGCGGGCGTTATACTTGGTGGACACGAATTTCAGCGTATCGGCCCACGCACGAATCTGCCGCAGCATGTCGCGCGCATCGGTTTCCGTTGACCCCATGTTGTTGAGATCATGCTCCATGTGGACACGCCAATAGCCGCCGAGCTTTGCATACTCGACGAACTGGTGACACATGGCCTCGAACAAATCGACCTCCGCCGCATTATAACAGGAGGTGAGAATCTGCGAGGTGAGCGACGCCAGCCCGTTCTCGGCCGTAAACGCTCGCTGGAGCGTCTTGTCGTCCGTGGTCGCCGGATACCAGTGGGCAAAATCGAGACGATGGTACAGAGAGTCCACGTCAATCTTCCATTTACGGAAGTTGTCTGCGCCGAGGTATTCGGCATCCGGGTCGTACACCTGCGCCAGTGGCATTCCTACGGCGATTTCCTGCCACGTATCGCCATACGCCTGCGATGCGCGCTGGAAAACCTTGAGCGGATTGTTCCACCGCCACGTGTTCACGTAGGTGCCGCCGATACGGTTCACCAGCGCCGCGTAAAACTCGTTCTTGAGTTGAGTGCTGGACATGAGTGTAGCCATCTGGCGGTCCATGTTCATCTGGGTGGCCGAAGGCATGCGCTTCTGGTATTCGGGAGACGCCTCATTTCTGATCATGTTGAGAATCTGCGCGTTATTGAATTCGGTGAGCGGCCGGAGTTGCTGCGGCGGCGTCACCACCGGAGTGGTTGACATGATGATCGTCCTTTCTGTTGCTTAATCTTTGTACAAGTCGTCGAACGTACTATAGGTGCCGTTGTAGTCGTCGTCGGTCATTTCCGTAGAGCGCGGCGTCACGTCGTCGGGGCCGTCATGCAACACATGATCCGCCGCCGCATCACGCATTTCTTCAACGGTTTTGGACAATTCCGCCATAGTCGCTTCCAAAGCGCTGAGACGATTAGCCATGTCGGTGTTCTTGTCGTCGTCCGCGCTTTCAGGCTCGTTGTCGCCCTGCGTTTCAGGCTCCGGGGCCGGCGTATTGTCGCCGCCGGTCGCGTCCGGCTCGGCGTCAGGCGTGGTGTTCGGCTTATCGTCGATTTCAGAATCGTTCATAATCACCTCTTAAGTAGATGGCACGGCAACAATCACGCTGCCGTGCCAGATTGCTGGACTGTGCGGATTCCCTCGCCGTCGATGGGCGCTGGCTGCGCACGTCTACATCCGACCGATCGTCTTACCGATTGCCTGCCGGTCGGGCCATCGAATCGACTTGGGACGCACACTCCGCTATTGGATATTATAGCACGAAAGCGTGGCCGTCGTCATTGAAATGACGTGACCCGGTTGTAAACTCGTCGTAGGGGATAGGTGCGGCCCGATGCACGCCGCTCAAGCGCATGACAATATCGCCGCATGTTTCCATACCGCAATATTTACGGTTGCCTAGGATACGGAGTTTTTTGTAGGTGTGATCGTTTTTCCACGAGCCTAGTTTCTGATCGTCCGGTTCGATGCCTATAGGCGCGTCCAGCCCCTCCAATATCATGCCGTCGGTGTCGGCATAGAGCACGCGCCCGGTGTTCGCATTCATCGCGCGGGATAGTATCTGTCTGCCGTAGGCGTTGACATAAGCGGCGGTCGGCAACCATGCCAAACTGTTGGCCGACTCGGGCTTGTCCACGGTGAAATCCACACCACCGTCCACAGATGGTTTCGGGTGCAGTAGAGGTCGGTAGAGCGAGGCCCCGAATTTTCCCGTCAGTGAGTTTAACAGCAGTTTCGCCATTTGCCTGCGCTCGCCGGTCGCGGTCTGTTTCACGTGAAACCATTTGTCTACGTAGTTGTAATACAGTCCATGCGATTTGCGGAATTTCCATCCACCGACATGCTCCCACACATGTATGTCATAGTTTTCCGTAAGCGTCTCCCAGTCCACATTGGTTACGGGTATGGTGACGACGCCTAGCGTGCTGTCCAAACGTTCGCCCTCATACCCCCATACGGGTAGGATATTCGTAAGCGTCGCCGTTTTTTTTTCGTTTCAGTCTTGCGTCAAACGATATGACGTCAATATGTAGCGGATAATCATCGTCATGTCGATATTCTCCGTCGTACCATATGGGGGAGCCTGTCGGCATGGGGGCGTCGCGCATGATGCTTGGATAGAGACTGTTCACGTCCCAGCTCCGGCAGTCCTGATATTCTCCCGGCTTACTGTATACTATCGCTCCATAGTATGCTGGGCGCATCCGGTGATAATCCTCTTTGGTTAACGGCGGGAAATGACGCCGGAATCCGGCGTAATCCCCGTCGATATAGTCGGTCATTGCCATAGACGCTATCGTGGTGCCTCTAAGATTCAGCGCAGCGCATTCCTGCGCGATATTCCATGTGGTTTCCAAGTCATTCGCGCCACCGAATGTTTCACGTGAAACATTCAGGCCGTCGTCGCGTGTGATATTGTGTATATCCAGAAAATCCACGGTGACACCGCCCATGCGCACTCGAAAACTGTAGAAATGACCGCGAATGTTGAACGTACCCCACACTCCGTCTTTAGCTGGGTTCGATTGCAACGGCAGTCGTTGCAACAGCTCGGCGGCTATGGGCTTAATGTCCCGCCACCCGTGGACGCACCATACTCTTGTATGGTGATCGAGCATGGTAAGGCGTATAACGCTGTTCGTCGTCAACGGTTCCACGCCGTCATCGGTACACAGTGTTGCGCCGTCTGTTGCCGCTATTCGACGCTCCCGCATGATTCCGTCCATCCTTTTTTTAACGTCGTGTCGCGCTGGCCATCCATTCGTCGAGTCGGGTCTCTACATCTCCCGCATCTGCTTTAGTCTCCCATTTGTGTGCCTTGTCATTGTACCATGCCGCCTCGCGCACCACGGCACTGAAATTCGTATTGTTTATTAGCCACCGTTTTTGTCGGTTCGATAAAGATGCAAATTTTTTGGCTATATTTTGGTCGAACGCTTCTAGGCGCTGCTCAACCCTACCAAAGTCGCTCGTGCCCTCATTCTTAGGTATCGTCTTTGTACCGGCCTGCAATTTGGCTCGGCCTATAAATCCCGCGTATTCGAGCACAAGCTTTTCCGCCCTGTTGCGCCCGCCTTCTCTCGCCATTGCACGCAAGTGACTGATTCCGCGATCTGAGCCGAGTATATTGGCGCGATTGCGCGTAAGTTCGTCACGCGCCGACCCTCCGACCGAGTGCACACCCAATACGTCCAATGGCGACTCTCCCGCACGTTCCATCTCTCGCATTTCGGCCACGGTATAACGGGCCAGCCCCAGTGCCTCGAACTGTTGGGCACGTTTGATTTTCTGCCGCGCTTCAATACGACGCCGCTGCTGCTGCCGTAATGTCTTCCGCCGTTTTGACGGGGCGGCGGCGATTTCCGCATCGGATATCAGCGGTCGCGCCGCCATTTCATGATCAAGTCTCGTAATATGCACATCGGGCACAACTTGATACGGTTCGTTATCCCGCGCCTTTAGTGCCTGCTGCCTCTCCCCGAATTCCTGTCCGACACGGCGTGCTACCTGTTCGAGCTGCTGGACGGTGAGCTTTCCTAAAAATGTTTCGGTGATTTGCTTGGGGAGGAGTCCGGTACTATAGTCCCTAGCCGCTCTCTCTCGTCGTACCTGCGCCGATCTGATGGCGGCGTTGCGTTTCAGAGTATTGGCGCGTCGATTGGCCTTGCGTTTCGACATACCCCCCCCTCCTCTTTTCTACGAGAACGAAACGCCCTCCCGCCGCAAGGATGGAAGCGACGGAAAGGCGAGTTTGGCGGCAATGTCCCTACAAGGACATTACCATGATATCACATGACGTGGACAAATGGCCTACTTGCCGTTTTTCTCATACACCAGTTCGATGTCGAAGAACTTGTATCCCCGACGGCTCTTTTTTTCCACCACCTTAAGGGCGATTGGCTTATCCCATACGTTCGGCGTGCCGAAAATGGCAAACAGACTGCCGAAAGAGCGGGCAAGAGTGGGGGAGGTGGCGGCAAAGTCGCCTTCCTCGGAATGGATGACGACGCGCGTGGACTGATTGAGTTCGCCGTTTTCCTGATTGACGACTTCAACGGCCTGCGCAAGCACGTTGGTAACATGCAGCGGCTCGTCCAAGTGATCGTCCACCTTGTCAGATGTCTGCATGGCGTTATACAGCGCCATCTTGCCGTCCGTGCTGGTGGTGTCGAAGAAATGCGAGACGGCATTAGTGCCGTTCGCTGCAAAATTGTTGCCGTTTGCTACGGTCAGTTCATTGTCTTCCATTGATATTGCCTTTCCTTATAGGGGTTATTAATTATTTTCCTCGGAGATGATATCATCCTCAACCACGTTGCCGCCAACCGACCCCGAATAGTCGATAATGATATCGTCTCCAAATTCACAGTTAGCCCAATAATCCTCTTCCTTCATGCTCGTTACCTGCGCATGATATTCAGCAGACATGGGCAGCATATTCTTGTTGATCTTACGAGCTTTTTTCATCGCCATGTCGGCCGTGCGACAAGCGCCGTCAACAAGAGTCTCGGTGTCAACGAGTTCACCGTTTTCGTCGCGCGTAACGCCGCGTACAACGGAATAGTGTCTGGTTCGCTTAATGTATGCCATAATCATATCACCTTATCTTGATGTTGTTGCTGTTGCGATATTCTTGCAACGTCTTCATCAGTATATCTCACGTCGGTTAGATCGTCAAAACGACAACACGCAATTTTGACAAGAGTTTGGGCGAACTCGTTATTATCCCAAATTTTGCGCATCTCATAACAGGTTGCGCCCTTGATGCGACAGACCGCGCACCATGCCACTAATGCCGGACAGTAAATAAGCCCAGACAGCATCTCGATATTCTGTGTTCGACACAAAGCGCCTACACGGGATGTCCAAGGGGCAAGGGACAGGCAAATGTACGCCGCCTGTTCAATGCTGTCCGCGAACGCGACTTGCGCTCCTTGAGGTTTATAAAAACCCTTCAATAACGCCACACTGCGACAAAACGTCTCCCAATCACCCTCGCCCTTATTATACTCTCGCAAATGTAGGCGACCACGACGGCCACGGATGACACGACGGACACGCTCATCATCCAATATATCATCATCAAACCAGTTCGTAGGCTTATCATTATCGCCAAAATAATTCGTTCTCATTCTCCCGACTCTACCACCTTATAGCGCAATTCGATACGATAATACACGCCCGCCGAGTCAGCGCCTCCATAATATTCGATGGCCTTAACTGCGCAAGCATGGCTATTACATTCCGCCACACATTCACATTGCCGATCACCGTAATAACGTAATACAGCGAAAATCTGAATAAGTTGCATACCCACCTTCATTTCACCTCAATCGAGTCACGGTAAAAAGTCATATTCCGCAATGCTTTATCAATCGTAGGCCCGTAACCTACACCCCTACAGAAACTGCCACGTTTACAGAATACAAGGACGAGACTGCCGAAACAATGTACATTAAAAGCCATTCTATTCACTTTTTATTTCCTCCTAAATATTATTTAATGCTGTATCAAGTAAAATTATTTTTTATTTCAGATCATAAATTCTTTACCATAGTCCGCATAATGTTGTTCAAGATATGCATTGAAAAACCTCTGATCAGTATACGGGCAAAGTTCTTCAGCAACCTCTTCACGGAT
>ERZ1027612.8-NODE-8-length-20289-cov-7.373177_pt1 | contig 20289 bp, 14 predicted proteins | sample MGYA00520520_ERZ1027612 | MGnify/ENA primary metagenome ERZ1027612 (study PRJEB33329, sample SAMEA3488691) | human gut metagenome | biome: ENVO:feces | place: Malawi | collected 2010-02-17 | study: EMG produced TPA metagenomics assembly of the PRJEB9818 data set (The... | reverse complement strand
TGAAGGTTGGATTCGTTTCTGCGAAAACGAAATGACTCTTACTGATGGCGGCGACCTAAACCTTCTTGATAGCTTCAAGCTATGGGGAGAGCAAGTTTTTGGATGGTATTACTATGTAGAACGTAGTATTCCAGAGGTTCAGCCAAACGGAACATTGATCCATAAAACTAAGATGGTCAAAAAGCGTCTAATCAACAAGCAGTATCTGATCGTTGGACGAGGCGCTTCTAAGTCATTGTACGATTCTTGTATTCAAACATATTTCTTGAACATGGATACAAGTACGACCCATCAGATTACAACCGCACCTACTATGCGTCAGGCTGACGAGGTAATGTCACCTATTCGAACGGCTATTACTCGTTCAAAAGGTCCGTTGTTTAAGTTTCTTACGCTTGGGTCATTACAAAACACTACGGGATCTAAAGCTAATCGAGCGAAGTTAGCGTCAACCAAAAAAGGTATCGAGAATTTCCTTACTGGTTCATTGATCGAAGTCCGTCCTATGTCAATTGCAAAATTGCAGGGCCTTCGATGCAAGTATGCAACCGTAGACGAATGGCTGTCTGGTGACATTCGAGAGGATGTTATCGGCGCTATTGAGCAGGGCGCTTCCAAGCTAGACAACTACCTGATTATTGCTACCTCTTCTGAAGGTACCGTACGCAACGGTAGTGGCGATACGATCAAAATGGAGTTAATGGACATTCTCAAGGGCGAGTATTCGAACCCGCACGTGTCTATTTTCTGGTATCGTCTGGATAGTGTTGATGAAGTTGCTGATCCGACTAAGTGGGTAAAGGCAAATCCAAACATTGGCAAGACTGTTACGTATGAGACGTATCAGTTGGATGTCGAGCGTGCTGAGAAAGCTCCTGCGACACGAAACGATATTTTGGCGAAGCGTTTTGGCATCCCGATGGAGGGTTATACGTATTACTTTACGTATGAAGAAACGGAACTTCATCGTCGTCAGAATTTCTGGCAGATGCCGTGCGCTATGGGCGCCGACTTGTCACAAGGCGATGACTTCTGCGCTTTCACATTCTTATTCCCATTGAGTGGAGAACGTTTCGGCGTGAAAACCAGAAACTATATCACTTCACTTACTCTAAACCGTCTTCCTCTTGCTATTAGAGAAAAGTACAACGAGTTCATAAAAGAGGGTTCTCTGATTATTATGGAGGGAACTGTTCTTGACATGGACGAAGTTTACGACGACTTGGATCGATTCATTATTGATAGCGAGTATGACGTTCGATGTTTTGGCTACGATCCATATAATGCAAAAGCATTTGTGAATCGCTGGGAACAAGAGAATGGACCATTTGGCATCGAGAAAGTTATTCAGGGTTCTAAGACAGAATCTGTGCCCTTAGGAGAACTAAAGAAACTCGCACAAGAACGAATGCTTCTGTTCGACGAGGAACTTATGAAGTTCACTATGGGAAATTGTATCGCTCTAATCGACAACAACGGAAATCGAAAGCTTTTCAAGTATCGAAGAGAAGATAAGATCGATGCTGTTGCTGCTATGATGGACGCATATGTTGCTTATAAGTTAAACAAGGAGGCATTCGAGTAATGGACTACGAAGTTATTCAACACCATGGCGTCAAAGGTATGCACTGGGGTGTTATTACTAAGAAAGTTTCGTCTTCAGTTAAAGCTCATTCCGATAAGCGAAAGTCTGAGAAGGAAACACGTGCTAAGCTAAAGAAAGCTTATTCAACAAAGAAACCGACTACTAGGGCTGAGAAATCGGCTGCTCGTACGTATTATCGACAGCAGCGTACTCATTCGTTTAATACCTATCGTAATCAAGAAATTAAGCTTGCTCGAAAAGAAGCGACCCTTACCAATGAGCAGATTAAGAACGGTCGATATCGTATTGCGAATGCTCGCAATATTAAGTTGAAATCTTTTTCAGCTGTTATGGGGGTTGGTACAACCGCTTTGGTTGCTGGTGCAGCGCCACTTGCGGCACCCATTGCCGGTCTTACTGTAGCTGCTCTAAGTAATTATGCATCTGGTGGCTCTTATTATGCAAAAGAGAAGCGAGCATATGGTGATAAGCGTGCTAAAGTTCAGTCAAAATCGTAAGGAGGTAGTATGCCAGAACCTTTACGATCTAGGTTGAAAAACGCCTGGAATATTTTTAGAGGGCGAGATTCAAAAGATAGCACTTACACTGAAGATTATGGATCACCATCGCCAGCGATTATGTACACTGGCCAACAGATGTACAGCTATCACTATCGCGGCGGAGATCAGTCAATCGTAAATTCCATTTACAATCGTATTGCCATGGATGTCGCATCGGTTGATATTCGACACGTTCGTACTGATCCGGATCATCGCTATCTAGAAACGATCGAAGATAGTCTTAATGCTTGTCTTAGTACTGAAGCGAACATCGATCAGACCGGTCGAGAGATGATTCAGGATGCGGTTCTGACATTGTTCGATGAGGGTTGCATTGCAATTGTCCCGATTGAGACTGAAACAGATCCTGACGACGGAAGTTATAATATTTACTCTCTGCGTGTTGGAATCCCTGTTGAATTCTTTCCTCAACATGTGAAAGTTAGTCTGTATGATGATCGAAGCGGACAACGAAAAGAAGTAATTGTTCCAAAGACTCAGGCAGCCATCATTCAAAATCCGTTTTATACGATTATGAATAAGAATGACTCCTTGATGACTCGTCTGAATAGAAAATTGAACCTTCTTGATGTCGTCGACGAGCAAACAAGCTCTGGTAAACTCGACCTTATCATTCAGCTGCCATATACTATTAAGTCAGAAGCTCGAAAGAACCAAGCAGAGGAACGTCGAAAGACGATTGAAGATCAGCTTGCTGGATCAAAATACGGAATTGCGTATGTTGATGCTACAGAGCATATCACGCAGTTGAACCGATCTGTAGAGAACAATCTTCTTAAGCAAGTTGAGTATTTGACGAATCTTGCCTACGGTCAGCTAGGTGTTACGCCTGAGATTATGAACGGCACAGCCGATGAGAAGGTTATGACCAACTATAATAGTCGAGTCATCGAGCCTGTGCTGTCGGCTTTGACCGAAAACATGTCCAGGGTGTTTATCACGCCTACTGCAAGGACGCAGGGTCAGGATATTAAGTACTTCCGAGATCCGTTTAAGCTCATGCCTGTCAGCGATATCGCTGAAATTGCCGATAAGTTTACTAGAAACGAGATCGCTACGAGCAACGAGATTCGTCAAGCAATTGGCATGACTCCTTCTTCTGATCCTAAGGCTGATGAGTTGAGGAATGCAAACCTCAGTGCTCCAGCCGATGAGCAAGAAGGCTATGACGATCAAATCGAGGAAGAGACTCAGGATGAATAGATACAGATTACATCAAAATGGGTTTCAGAATCGTTTGAATAACAGTAATGTAATTGCAAATCAAAGGAATGGAGGGAAATGATCAACATGGATGAAAATTATGACTTTTCTGGTTGGGCTAGTAAGTACGAAGTTCCGTGTTCTGATGGTCGAACGATCAAGCAGAATGCATTGGCCGCAGATGATGGAAAAATCGTTCCTTTGGTTTGGAATCATCAGCATAGCGAAATGAAGGACGTCGTAGGTCACGCATTGCTTAAGAATTGTCCGGAAGGTATGTACTGTTTTGGATATGTGAATGGTACTTCAGAAGGCGATCGAGCCAAAGAACTACTAAAACACAAAGACATTACCGCATTGTCGATTTTCGCAAACAACCTCAAGCAGAATAAACGAGCGGACGGTCGTAAAGATGTCGTTCATGGCAAGATTCGAGAGGTTAGTCTGGTTCTTGCTGGCGCTAATCCTGGTGCGTTCATTGATTCCGTGATGGTTCACTCTGACGATGGTGAGCCGATCGAATCTGAAGATGAAGCCGAGATCTATAACGATGACAATACCGTTTGGTTTGGTCATTCCGATGAAAGTGAGAAATTTATGGCAGAAATGCTGGATAACGAGGATAATTCGGATGAGGTTGATGACTCTCAGTCTACTGAGACTGTAGAGCACGCCGATGATTCCGGTGACAACTCTGATGAGAAGCCTGCTGACGATGAAACTGTTGAGGATGTCCTTAATTCAATGAATCCCCATCAGCGTGAGGTAATGCAGGGTTTGATCAACTATCTTATTGCTCAGGGCTCGAACGGTGAATCCAATGAGTCTGATGATTCCGAGAAGGGAAATTCTAACATGAAGCACAACATCTTTGACAACACCGAGGAGAACGACGAGACTCTTGAGCATTCTCTCGGTATGGACTGCGACTTTGAGAAGGCTATTTCTGATATGAGCCGTTATGGCTCCCTTAAGAAGTCGTTCCTTGCGCATGGCGCTAACATCGATAAGCTGGTTGGTGATGAGTTCCTGGCGCATCTCGACAATGGTACGCCTGGCACTGATTACGGTATTGGCAACATCGATTATCTGTTCCCTGATTTCCAGACCGTAGGCGGCAACAACCTTAAGTTTGTCAAGCGCAATACCGAGTGGGTTTCTCGTGTCATGAACGCGGTTTCTCATACCCCGTTTACTCGAGTCAAGTCTGTCTTCGCTAATATTACTGAGGACGAGGCTCGTGCTCGAGGCTACATCAAGGGCAAGAAGAAGAAGGAGGAAGTGTTCCCCCTGCTCAAGCGTACCACGACCCCGCAGACTGTATACAAGAAGCAGCGTCTTGATCGTGATGATATTCTTGATGTTACCACGATGGACATTGTAAGTGTTCTTCGTCAGGAAATGCGTATGATGCTTGAGGAGGAGATTGCTCGCGCTATCATCATTGGCGACGGCCGTGAGTCCGGTAGTGATGACAAGATTAACGAGGATCACATTCGCTCGGTTCTTAATGATGATCCCTTCTACTCGATCAAGATTACCAAGGGTTATAAGACTGAGCCGGATAATAGCACCTTTGCTGCCGACTTTGAGGAGCGTGTCGTCTACGGTTTCGAGGATTATGAGGGTTCCGGTAATCCGCTGATGTTCACGACTCAGCGTAATCTCAACCGTCTGCTTATGCAGAAGGATAAGGTCGGCCGTCGAATCTACAAGTCCAAGCAGGAGCTTTGTGCCGCGCTCTGCGTTTCTGATATCGTCCCTGTTCAGGTAATGAAGGATCTCAAGCGTACTCCTCTCGCTAAGGAGACGACGCTCACTGGTAAGACTCTTATCGTCGACGCCGTTATTGTTAATCTTAATGACTACAACGTTGGTACCGATAAGGGCGGCGCTGTGTCTATGTTCGACGACTTCGACATCGACTACAACCAGGAGAAGTACCTGATCGAGACTCGTATCTCTGGCGCTCTTACGGTTCCTTACTCTGCTATGGTCGTTGAGCACTATGTCGATTCTTCCATCGCCGCTGACACCAATTCGGTGACCAAGACCGATCCGTCTGATGCTGATCAGAAGGCCTCTAAGTAGGATAAATCAAAATGGGAAAATTCTACGGTAAAATTTTCTACGGTCAAACTGTAGAGCGAGAAGATCGACCTGGAAGTTGGAAGACTCAGTTGGTAGCTCGAGACTATTATGGCGATATCACCAGGATGTCTCGACGATATTCTAATGACAATGCTGTAAACGGAAACATTACGTGCAACAACATCATTAGCATTATTGCTGATCCATATGCTGTAGCTCATTTTTCCCAGATTAAATGCGTGGAACTTGTTGGGACGAGGTGGACTGTTACTTCAGTAGAGGTTCAGTCTCCTCGTCTTATTCTTACGCTTGGCGGTGTGTATAATGGGTCTTAGAGTAGACTTACAGAGCACACTGCAAGAAATCATGGGAGATAATAAGGTTTATTTCCAACCTCCCGAGAACGTATCTATGCAGTATCCGTGTATTCGATACAGTCGCAGTACTGGAAATACTCGATTTGCGGATAATTCACCGTATACGTTCGACTGTCGATATGAGGTTATTCTTATCGACGAAGATCCGGACAGTGAATTCTTCGAACCGATAACACAACTTAAATCGTGTACGTTTGAACGACATTACGTGTCCGATGGTCTTAATCACGATGTGTTTTATCTTTATTTTTAAGGAGTAAATTATGCCCGAGCCCAATTCTAAAGCCCTTGTTTGGGACAAGGCTGGTCAGCGTTATTACGAGAATGGTGTAGACCATTGTGCGCTGTACCTTCAGAATTCTGACGGTACCTATAAGAATGGTGTCGCGTGGAACGGTATTACCGGTATCACCGAGTCCCCCGATGGCGCTGAGGCAACTGATCTGTATGCTGACAACATGAAGTACGCTTCTATGCGTTCCGCTGAGACGTTTGGCGGTACTATTGAGGCTTATATGTATCCTGAGGAGTTTGGCGAGTGCGACGGTACTGTGACTCCCGAGGGTACTAAGGGTCTTTATCTTGGTCAGCAGACCCGTACCGCTTTCGGCCTTGCTTATCGTACTAACATCGGTAACGATACGATTAGCAACTCTGATGATGGCTATAAGCTGCACCTTGTTTATGGCTGCACTGCCTCTCCTTCTGAGAAGGCTTATGAGACCATCAATGACTCCCCTGACGCGATTACGTTTTCTTGGGAGTTTGACACCACGCCTGTTGCTGTTGAGGGCTACAAGTCTCTGTCTACCATTACCATTGACTCTCTGACGGCTCCTAAGGCTGCTCTTGCGGCTCTTGAGAAGAAGCTGTTCGGTGATGCCACTACCGATCCGACGCTTCCGCTTCCGGCTGAGGTTATTCAGATCTTCAAGACCAATGCCGAGGCCCAGGCTCAGACTGTGAACGGTAAGGCCACTATTTAATCAAAATGGGATTATGAAAGGAGAATCTTCTAATGTATAAGAAGACTATCACATATACTGACTATTTCGGTGTCGAGCGCACTGAGGATTTTTACTTTAATCTTACTAACTCTGAGATTATGCAGCTACAGCTGAGCACTCAGCAGGGATTCTACAATGAGATTCAGACTCTAATTGATTCGCATGACGGTCCGAAGATCATGGAGATCTTTAATCAGATTGTTATGCAGGCTTATGGTGAGAAGTCCGAGGACGGTCGTCGATTCATGAAGTCTCCTGAGATTTCCAAGGCTTTCACTGAGACTCCTGCTTATGACAAGTTCTTCATGGAGCTCATTGAGGACTCTAAGGCTGCTGCCGAGTTTATCAATGGTATTGTTCCTAAGGACAAGAAGCTTTCTAGCGATGAGACTGCCAAGATTATCGCTATGGCTGAGGCTAAGAACTAGTTAAGGACGTGATTTGGATGCTCGAGATCGAGGTACCCCGAACTGAGATTTGGGATAACGAAAACGAGGTGTTTTCTTATGTTGACTCATGCAAACTCGTTCTCGAGCATTCGTTGATTTCCATTTCCAAATGGGAATCCAAATGGAATAAACCATTTCTTACGAGAGATGAAAAAACTCCAGAAGAAATGATCGATTATGTCGAATGCATGACTATTAATCGAGTCGATTCAGCGGTTTTTAGTTGTCTCACTTCAGATAACTACAAGCAGATAAACGATTATATCGCTGCTCCTATGACTGCTACCACTTTTAAAGAAAATGGTGGTGCTCCTAGGGGTAATCGAGAAATCATGACTGCTGAAGTGATTTATTTTTACATGATTTCATTTGGAATTCCATTTGAATGCGAAAAATGGCACATTAATCGACTCCTTACTCTGATTCGAGTGTGCAGTATTAAGAACTCTCCTAGTAAGAAAATGAGTAAGAGTGCTGCTGCGAAACAACAGCGAGCTCTTAATGCTCAACGAAGGGCTAAGGCTCATAGTAAGGGGTGACGCTAGTGCGTATCTCATTTTCAGAAAAAGGAGATTTCAAAAGAACTGAAAAATGGCTAAAGCGTTGCCAAAAAGCTCTTGATAAGGGTGTGTTTGACAAGTATGGTCAACGTGGTGTGGCTGCGTTGTCTGCCGCAACTCCAGTAGATAGCGGAACGACCGCGGCTAGCTGGGATTACAGAATCGTTGTCACTTCCAGTGGCGTCAATATCGAGTTTCTTAATACAAACATTAACAAGAATGTGAATATTGCTATTATTCTACAGTACGGTCATGGAACTCGAAATGGCGGCTGGGTAGAAGGTCGCGATTATATCAATCCAGCAATTGATCCGGTGTTCAGCCAACTGGTACGTGAAGTCTGGAAGGAGGTTATCTCGCTATGAGTAATTCTATTGACAGCAAAGTCGTTGAGATGAAATTTGATAATCGAGACTTTGAAGCTAATGTCAAGAATACTATGTCCACCTTGGACAAGCTTAAAGATAAGCTCAAGTTCAAAGGCGCAGAAGCTGGACTAACCTCTATTCAGAAAGCGTCAGACAAAATTGACTTTTCTGGGGTCACTAACGGACTTGATATCGCATCTGTCAAGTTCTCGGCTCTTCAAGTAGCTGGTATTACTGCTATAAGCAACATCACCAACTCGCTTCTTGGGCTTGGTACGAACCTTATCAACACATTTGCGATTCAGCCTCGTACTCAGGGCTTCGAAGAGTACGAACTCAAAATGGGATCTGTTCAGAACATCATGAACGCTACTGGTGCTTCTGTAGAAGAAGTGGGTAGATATCTTGATGAACTGAATACCTATGCGGATAAAACCATTTATTCGTTTTCTGACATGACCGCCAACATTGGCAAATTTACAAATGCCGGTGTTAGCCTTGATAAAGCTGTAGCCGCAATCCAGGGTATTTCTAATGAAGCAGCCGCTTCTGGTGCTAATGCTAACGAAGCTTCCCGAGCAATGTATAACTTCGCCCAGGCATTGTCGCAGGGCTCTGTCAAACTGATCGACTGGAAATCCATCGAAAACGCCAATATGGCTACTGTGGAGTTTAAGAACCAGCTAATTCAAACAGCTCTAGAGATGGGCACTCTTGTCGAGCAAAATGGCAAGTATATTTCCACAACTACCGACGCAACAGGTCATGTTTCTGATGCTTTTGATGCAACGTCGATGTTTAATGACTCGCTGGCATCTCAGTGGATGACTACCGATGTTCTGGTAACAACACTTGGCCGTTATGCCGATGAAACTACCGATATTGGTAAGAAAGCCTTTGCGGCAGCTAAAGATGTTAAAACCTTTAGCATGATGTGGGATACTCTTAAGGAGTCCGCTGGCTCTGGTTGGGCTGAAACCTTTGAGCTTATCTTCGGCAACTTCGAAGAGGCGAAAACTCTTTGGACGGGCCTTACTGATGTATTTAGCGATGTTATCGGCAAAATTTCCACCGCGCGTAATACTTTGGTTAAAAGCGTTATGCAGGGTTCATGGGGACAATTCACCGATAAGATTACTTCAGCCGGGATCAAGCTCGACGATTTCAAGGCAAAGTTGACCGAAGTTGCTAATTCCCACGGCATTGACATGAATTCTCTTATTGAGAAGTATGGCAGCTTGGAAGCGGCTCTAGCTCGATGTGATAACGCCGGGTCGCTTGTCACCGAAACTATTAAGAACTTGGTCGATGCATCTAAGGCGGCTGGAGATTCTCAAGAACAATATAGTCAAAAGCTTAAGAGTTTTCAAGATACTGTCGGAAAAGTTTGGAACAGCGATCTGAAAACTAGTGAAGAGCGTTATCAAGCTCTTACGGATGCTGGGTATGATTATTCCAAAGTTCAAGATCTGGTTAATAAGACCGTCAAAGGGCATACGCTAACTTTGGAAGACCTTAGCGATGAGCAACTGAAAAATATCGGATACACTCAAGAAGAAGTCGACAAACTTCGAGTGTTTTCTGACGAAGCTCAATCCGCAGGATCATCTCTAAGTCGTCTAATTAGTTCGTTGGGTTCTCGTGGTGGTCGAGATCTGATATTCAATCAACAAGACGGAATCATCATGAATTTCGTCAATAGTCTGCTTAAGTTGGCTGAGATTGGTCAGAAAGCGTTTGAAAGAATGTTTCAGCCGATCAATGCTAGTCAGATTATCGATGTATTGAGTGATATTCAGCAAGCTACCGCGTGGGTGTTTAATTACTTGGATGCTCACAGTGAAGCTATGAGTAATACGTTGGCCGGTTTGCTTGCTCCGTTGAAATTGATTAGTTCTATTCTTTCTGGCACATTTACAGTTGCCCTGAAGTTGGCAGCTAAGATCATCGGTAAAGCAGACGGAACTATTTTCGATCTTACAGGCAGTGTCGGAAACGCTGTTGCTGAGTTTACTAACTTTATTACTAGCGCTAAAGTTCTTGGCCGAGTGTTCGATACTGTTTACAAGATTCTCAGTACTCTCATTGACGCTGTAGCGAATCTGGTATCTAACGTTAAGAACTTTGTTGGCAGCATCAGTATTGTAAAGAACTTTAAGAAAGCATTCGATTCTTTCAAACCGACGCTTGCCACCATAAAGAAATTGATGGATAATGTTGCTAATGGTACGCTGAGTTTCAAAGAAGCAGCTAAACGTGCTTCACAAGCCGTCGACAAATGGTACGACTCTTGTAAGCCGTTAAAGACATTCTTTAGCGATTTCGGCGGTAAGATTTCCGATGTTGTTGAGCCGTTAAAGAAGTTTATGGAACAGCTCCTTCCGTTTGATGACATTGACGAAAAAGTTAAAAAAGCAAAAGAGTCTCTCAGCGGTTTGCTAGATGATTTGTTTGGTAAGTCGGATAGCTCTAAGGGCAAAAAGACCGTCAAGCAAGCTATTGATGAAGTTGCTACTTATGCTAAGGATTACATAGCTGGACTCGGTCCAATTGACTTCGGTCAGCTTTTTCAAAATGGGTTAGATAGTCTTGTAAAAGTTAAGGATCGTTTCTTTGAGACTATGACCGGCCTTAAGACCGACGCTCAAAGCACTGGAAACGCAATTACTGACTTCATTCAGGGGATTAACTGGAAGCCTTTGTTGTCCATGGCAGGAGCCGTTGGTGCTCTTATTGTGATCAAGAAGTTTTCCGATAATATTAATACCTTGAGTAAGACACTTACTAATGTTACTAAACCGTTTTCCACTTTTGATCCATTGGTACAGGCGTTGTCAAAGACCGTTCTAAGCTTTAAGAGTCTCTTGGGCGGAGTTAAGTTCATGGTCGTTGCCCAAGGCATTCTTAATCTCGCTTTGGCAATCGGCGTGATGGCTATCGCAATCAAACTGATTGGCGACATGCCTTTGGCTAATTTGGCTGCTGCAACTGCTGCGTTGGGAGCACTGATCATTGCTATCGGCGTCGTTGCTGCTATTGCATCGAAAGTGGCTACTCCTGCTAATTCTATGGCATTTGCGGCAATGGGTGTTATGTTCGCTGCTTTTGGTGTGATGATCGGAATCATTGCTGGTGCTATTTTAGTCATTTCTTCCATTGATGCTGCTGGTGCCACACAAGGCGTAGTAGCGTTGACATTTTTGATGGCCGCTATGACAGGAATGATGTCCGCTATTCTATCTCTTACAAAGAAGGGCGGAAATGGTAAGGCGCTTACTCAGGCCGGTTCAATGTTTATCCAGTTGAGTATTGCATTACTGCTTATGTCTGCGTCAATAGCTATTATTGGAACTATGAACATGGGAGAAGTTACTCAAGGACTTCTTGTCATGGGTGGCATGACTGCTATAATTGCAATTTTGATAGCTATGCTTAATAAAATGCCGGTTAGCAAGGCAAAGGCGATAGGTACAATGTTTAAGTCATTGGGTGTCGCTTTGGTTCTTATGGCAGCAGCCGTTAAACTTTTTGGTTCTATGGATCGAAATGACATGGATCAAGGTCTTGTCGCTGTAACTGCTATGGGTCTTCTCTTTGCAGCAATAATCCATGTCATTGCTTCTAATGGAGTAGCTCTTATCGGTGTTGCTGGAACTATTCTTGCAATTACAGTTAGCATTGGGTTGCTGATCGGTATTTCTAAACTAGCGGCAAAGCTTAAGCCAGAAGAGTTTGCAGCTGGTGCAGCGGCTATTGCTATCTTTGGTGGATTGATGTCTGCCTTAGTCGTAATAGTTACTCGTTATGGCGGTCCTACCGCAATCAAAATAGGAGGAACTGTAGCTGCTCTTTCTATTGGTATTGCAGCTCTTATCGCAGTAGCCATCCTATGCGGATATGTAGACATTGATCAATTAGGCAAGGGTGTTATTGCAGTAGGCGTTCTTGGACTTATGTTTGCGGCTATCATGAAAGCCTGCAATGGGATGAACGAGAATGCTCTTATGGGTGCTGAGAAATCCATTGTTGCTATGACCGTAGTGATTGTTGCTATGACCGCATGTGCTATTGCCCTTGGCATGATGGATACTTCCAAATGTATACAGGGCGTTGTTGCTGTAAGTGCTATGGGCCTTGTGTTCGCTGCAATGATTAAAGCTTGCGAAGGCCTTCAGAACGTTAAATTTGGTAATGTTCTAACTACGGTTCTGCTTCTGACCACAGTTGTCGTGGCTATGGCTGGCGTTATTTGGGCTATGAGTGAACTCAATGTTCAAAATGCTTTGCCTAATGCTGTCGGCTTAGCGTCTCTGCTATTGGCTTTTGCTGCATCGATCAAGATTCTGTCAACTATCAATGGTGACATTAAAGTTAGCGGCAAAGTTCTAGCCGAAATGGTTGCAGTAACCGCGGCTCTTGGAATCGTTCTAGTCGCGATGTCGGCGTTTCATACCGAGGGTGCAATTGAAAATGCTATCGCAGTAGGTATTCTTTTGAATGTCTTTGCTGCATCTATCAAGATTCTTTCAACGATCAACGGAACTGTGAGTATCAGCATTCCGACTCTTGTTGCGATTGGCGCGGCGTGTGTTCTTCTTGCGGCTATTTTAACAGCTATGTCTGCGCTTAAGGTTCAGGACGCAATCCCCAACGCTATTGCTCTAAGCGTTCTTCTGTTGGCATTTAGTGCTGCTACTGCGATATTGGCCGCAATTGGTCCTGCTGCTGAGTTTGCCATTGCGGGCGCTGCGGCTATGGATGCTGTGATTGCAATTGTTGCGGCACTGCTTGTAAGTCTCGGAGCATTGACGACTAACTTCCCTCAGCTTCAAGAATGGCTTAATACCGGTATTCCAGTTCTTAAGCAAATCGGAGAAGGTCTTGGAGAAGCGCTTGGCGCATTTGTCGGTGGAGCACTTGAAAGTCTCAGTGATCATCTGCCTGATATCGCTACAAACCTAAGTAATTTCTTTGTGAATCTCGATCCGACATTCACCAAGATCAAGCAGTTGTCCGGAATGGACTTTAGCGGTATTTCGTCGCTCGCTACAGCGTTGCTACAATTGACTGCTGCGGATTTGCTCCAGGGCATTTCCAATATCGGTGACTTCTTTACCGGCAGTAGTCCTGCTGAGCGTATGGAGCAATATGCAGATGCTCTTGTAAGGTTCTCTGAAAAAGCATCAGACATTGATGTTGCTGGAATGACCAAGGGTGCTGTGGCTGCTCCGATTCTAAAGCAGGTCATTGATGCTATGCCTACCGAGGGCGGACTTGCTGGATTCTTTACTGGCTCTCAATCTGAGGGCATTAGTAACATGTCAGAATCTCTGCCTAAGATTGCCGATGCGGCAGTTAAGTTTGGCGATTCCGCAGCTGACATTAACGTTGAAGCAATTCAAAATGGGGTTAAGGGCGTTGAAGCCATAAGCAAAGTCATGGGCATGGACTTCCCGACTGAGGGCGGTCTTGCCGGCGTGATTTTCGGTTCTAAGTCTGAGGGCATCAGTAACATGTCTTCAAAGCTTGTTCCTTTGGGTGAAGCTGCGAAGGCCTTTGGCGATGCCACTACCGGAATTGTAACCGATGGCGTATCTGGTGCTATTTCAATTCTTAATCGAATTGCAAAGGCTACTGCTAGCGATGATATGCAGTCACTTCAGTCCAATTTCTCTACTGCTGGTCTTAAGACTAAGTTTGAGAATCTTGGTACTGCCGCTGCTAATTTCGCTACTATGACTACCGGTAAAGATTATGGATCTTGCTCTGCCGCTGTTGAGGCTTTGAATTCGGTTGCTAAATTTATAGCAGGCCTTACTGATTTCAGCGGAGACGGAGTTACCAGTTTCGTGTCAGCAGTTAACGAATTGGCTAAGACTAATGTTGCCGGTTTGGTCACTGCATTCCAGAATGCTGGTCCACAACTTACTACTGCTGGAAGCGGGCTAATGCAGAATTTGGCTGCCGGTGTTACTGCTGGTAGCGGAGCTGCTACAAGCGCTGTTACCGCTGTGGTTAGCAACATGGTTACGTCTTGTACGACTGCTGTAGCAACGTTTGGTCAGAGTGGAACTTCCGCTATGACTAATTTGGCCGTTGGTATCAACGGTTCCAGTGCAGCGCCGACTAGTGCTGTTCGAACTGTTGTTACAGCTATGATTAATGTTGCTAACTCTGCTGGATCGAAGTTTACTAGCGTTGGTGCTAAGATGATGAGTCAATTGGCTAGCGGTATTCGCTCGAATGCTTCTAAGGCCAAGTCTGCGGCATCTTCAGCTCTGAACGGTGTAGCCAACACTCTTCGCGGTTACTACGACGGATTCTATTCAGCTGGTGCGTGGTGCGCCATTGGTCTTGCCCATGGTATTACATCAAAAACCAGCGCTGTTACAGCCTCTGCTCGCAGTATTGCTAGGGCGGCTGTCGAAGCTGCTAACAAGGAAGCTGGCGTTGGCTCACCCGCTAAGAAGTTCATCACAATCGGTAAGTGGTGTGTGATGGGTCTGGCAGTCGGTTTCAAGAAGAATACCAAGATCGCCGAGAAGGCTGGTGGCGATTTGTCTAAGGCTGTCGTCCAGACTGCTCAAGACACGATGGATCTGCTCAACAGCTACTCGAATTTCAAAATGGGATATGCAAGCATTACTCCCGTTGTCGACTCTAAGAACTTCGGCCGTTACACCGGATCTTTGGATCTGTCCGCTAACATCAGTCGAGTTATTGCTGAGCCGATTAAGAGTAACGCGACTCTCATGACTGAAACTCAGAAAGCTATTGAGGCATCTAACACCCAAGTCCTTAACGCCATCAACGAACTCAACGACAATCTCGGTAGCTACACGGATGCTGTGGCTAATTCTGAGACCGCTATGTATGTTGACGGCAAGAAGCTTGCTTCGTCCATCGCCAAGCCTATGAATCAGCAGCTCGGTGTTCTTTCTAGGAGAGGAGGTCTGGCGTGAGTTACCCAGATTTACCCAACAACCGTCTAATTGTAAACGGTGTTGATTTGTCAATTCGTTTTCAGATGGTTCTGTTGGACGGTTACACGCTGGAGCCCCCTGAACCTAAGACTTATACGGTTGATATCCCCGGAGGCAACGGAGTCATTGATTTGACCGAGGCGCTTACCGGGGATGTCGCCTATAAGAACCGCAAGCAGGAATTCACCTTTGCAGTTATCGACGTCAAGAATTTCGAGAAGGTCAAGACTGAGGTAAGCAACTTCCTCCATGGTCGAGCGTTTGATTACACTATGACCATGGATCCTGGCTATACATACCACGGACGTTTCTCTGTGGACTCATATAGTCATGAAGCTTATGCAAACGGCCTTCTCGGACAATTCAAGATTAAGGTCGATGCGGATCCGTATAAGCTTAGGGAAGCTACTTCCTTGCTAGTCGATTGTGCTGGAGGAAAATGGTTGGAGTTGACTTCTGCTAGAAAATCGGAATATCCGAAGATTTCGGTTTCTTCTAACACAATCGTAAGTTATTATGACAAAAGTAATACCTTGCAGAACATTCAATTAGAGCCGGGAGTCTACATCATTAGAAGCTTTAAAGTTTCTAATCATCCAAAGAGAGTGTATATAAATAGTAAACGTTTTTATACGGTTTCTTGGAACGATGTGAATGTCTATGTTACTGTTCGAAGCGACAAGTGGGATTCACTATCCAAAAAAACATGGACCAATATGGCTAGCGATACATGGGGTTTTGTTGGTAAAGGCGAATCCTATCTAAGTGTTACTTGGGATGCTGCAAAGAAATTCACTTGGGATAATATTCATTATCAGAAGTTGGGCGCTACAGAATTCGTTCGCAATGTCAGTTGGATCGATATGCGCAATCAAACTTGGAGTGAGGCCCACACAAAAACGTGGGGGTATTACACAAAGAATGTTGATACGTTTGATAGCAAGGTACTTATAGAATACGACATGGAGGATTTGTAATGGCTAAAACTCCGAATCTTGGCCTAAATCTGCTTAATGGTGCTGATTTTGTAGATTATACGGCTTTGAATACCATTTTTGAATCTCTTGATGCACTCGGCTTGGATTATATTGTCGAGCAGGGCGTTTCCGGAGAATGGTGGTATAGGAAGTGGAAATCTGGTCGAGCCGAATGTGGAATCGATGACCACAATGCCGGTGATCAGGAGATCATTGCTTGGAACTGGCTGTGGATGTCTCATTTCATTTCTATTAGTAATTGGCCGGTTACTTTTAAGGGACGACCTGGTTTTCATGTTGGTGTAAACTGGACCGGAGATAACCGTGGCGATGTATGGGCTACTAGCGAGTGGACTGAAAGTGGACTGAAAGTAGCATTGACTACTTCTTCTAATAAGCCAGTAAAGCAGTGCCACTTGAGCATCTACATGCACGGAGTTTGGAAGTAGTATGTATACTTTGACCGTTGATGGTAACGATCTATATATTCCAGAAGAGAAATATTACTCTCTTAATTCTGCAAAGATCAAAACGAATTCTGACAGAGTCGCATATCTTGATTTCGAAATCCCGAAAACCAATAAGGCATACGATTTTCTTAACGAAAAGACGTCAACGGTCAAAGTTTATAAAGACAATGTTCTAAAGTATAAATTTTTCGTCGATACGATCGAAGATGATTTTTACTTTAACAAACTTGTTTCATGCACTAGCGTTATTGAGTACTTGAGTGATAGCATTGTCAGACCATACTCTACCATTGAGTCTGAGCCTGGTCTGCTAGCTCCTTCAAGTCTTGATGGATATTTTCAATGGTTAATCGATCAACATAATGCTGTTTCCGATACAAAAAAGAAATTCTATGTTGGCGTTAACCAGGGCGCTTCTCTAGACAATAACAATTATGTTTATCGAGCATCTACTCAGTTGCCAACGGTTAGTTCCGAGATAAAAGATAAAATCCTTACTCCTTATCCGTCTGCTTATATCACTGTAACGTTTGACGGAGAAAAGAACATCATAAATCTGTACGCTGATATTCATGAGAAAAACGATCAGATAATAGATTTCGGTGTTAATTTGTTGGACTTTGTAAAGACTTCAGATTATTCCAAATGCTATACTGCCGTTCGACCGACTGGATATACTCCAGAAGGATCAGAAGGAAACACGTCGACGCTTCCTATAACGATCGAAAGTATTCCTGACGGAGTTAGCAAATGGAGCAGCGATGTCTATAAGAAGAAGGACGTTGTATATTCTCTGTCTGGAGTAAATACGTGGGGATATAGAGAGTGTTCTTATTCTAACACCGATATTAAGACCGTCGATGGTCTATATCAAGCCAGCGTAGCATATTTGAAGAGAGTTTCTAGTCCCGCATTGACAATTGAAGCTAAGGCTATCGACCTTGCTCTTTTGATGGGCGATAAATATTCAACGCTACAGGTCAGACAAGCAGTTAGGATTCGAGCTACGCCGCACAATATCGATACGTATATGACAGTCTCGTCTATTGATATTGATGTATTGGATCCAACCAATGATTTGTATACTTTAGGTGAATCGTATGATTCGTTAACCGGTCAGCAAAGCGCATATGTAGCACGATTAAATGCATCGATAAATTCGGCAGTGGACGTTATCGGATCTGCTTCAGATGCTGCTTCGAAATTGGCAGAAGCTGCCAGCAAAAAAGCTCAAGAAGCAAAAGAGAAGGCAGAGACTGCTGCGGATGCTGCTGCAGATGCCGCGACGAAAGCTGACAAGGTAACTGATACGGCAAACTCCGCTGTAACTAAGGCGGATACCGCTATATCTAAAGCCGATACAGCCATCTCTACTTCAACCGAGACTAAAGCCAAGGTAACTCTTGTAGAGAAGCAGGCTACCGAGGCTAAGAATGCGGCTGATACTGCCAAGAAGGCTGCTGATGACGCTACGACTGCTGCTAATTCAGCTCAATCCTCTGCTGCTAAGGCGAATGAAGCGGCATCTAGTGCTAACACGGCTGCAAGTAATGCTCAGGCTACTGCCGATAGCGCTCTAAGCTCAGCTAATAAGGCGAACGAGGATGTCGGTAGTGTCAAGACTCAGATTACCGAGATCAACAAAGAAATGACCTCGGTTAAGCAGGATGCTGCCACTCTGCGTGATGACTTGTCCGGTCAGATCACCACAGTCAAAGAGACTATGGAAGCTGACTACGCCAAGAAGTCCGAACTGAGTGACACTGAGACGAATCTCAGGACCGAGATTACTAAATCTGCTGCTGGACTTCGTACTGAGGTCTCTCAGACTTACAGTACAAAGAAAGAGCTCGAGACTACTACAAAAGCGGCTCAGACGGCTCAATCCACGGCCGATGCAGCTAAGAAAGCAGCTGAATCGAATGCATCTGACTTGGCAAATGCCGTTAGCAAATTTGATGGCGATATTACAAATCTCAAAGATCAGATTGACGGCGCTATTCAGACTTGGTTCTATGATGGCATCCCTAATGCGTTGACAGAACCTGAGGTACACTGGACTACTGATAAGGATCGTCAGACTCATCTTGGCGACCTTTACTACGATAATCAGACCGGATTCTGCTATCGCTACATGAATCAAAATGGGGTCTATTCTTGGGCTAGGATTCAGGATACTGACGTAACTAAGGCCTTGTCCGATGCGGCAAAGGCTCAGGGAACGGCTAATGCTAAGAAACGATATTTGTCGCTACCCTACTCCTCCTTATGACGTAGGCGATTTGTGGGTTCAAGGCTCTACTGGCGACATTCTGCGTTGCCAGACACCTAAGATCGACAGTCAGGCATATGCCGAAGCAGACTGGGTTAAAGCGAGTAAGTATACTGACGATACTGCTGTGACGAAGCTCTCGAACACGGTAGAAAAGACTTATGCTACCAAGTCTACTGTAAGCCAGCTTAGCGATAAGATTGAGCAGACTGTCAGCAGTGTGGAAGAGGTTCGAACTGACGCCTCTGCCGCCAAGACGACTGCTGATAACGCTAAGAAGGCTGCTGACGATGCAGCTGCTGCGGCCAATACAGCTCATGAGACGGCTACCGCTGCTCAGACCGCTGCCAATACCGCTAAGGAGCACGCTACCGCTGCCTCTACTGCTGCCTCCACAGCCAAGGCCAATGCCGACGCTGCCCAGGCTGCTGCTAACAAAGCTAACGCTGCTCTGAGCGATGCCCAGAAGAATCTTACGGATCTTCAAAATAGGGCCGATGTGACTGACGAGGAGCTAACTGCTGCTAAGAATGCTGTGGCTACGGCTCAGTCTGCCGCTGACAGTGCTAACTCCGCCGCAAGCAAGGCTAAAGAGTTGGCTAACACGGCACAATCCACAGCGGATACTGCTAAAGCCAATGCTGCCACGGCTCAATCCAAGGCCAATGCTGCCGCCTCTGCTGCCAGTACAGCACAGAGTACAGCAGACACCGCCAAAGCCAATGCCAAGAAGGCTCAGGACGATGTTAACGCTCTCAAGAATCGTGTGACCACCGCTGAGACTAAGATTACTCAGAATAGCGAGGCTATCGCGCTAAGGGCGACTAAGACTGAAGTTACGAGTGCTGTTGATAACATTCAAGTCGGTGGTAGGAACATACTCCTTGGAACCGGAAATTCATATACTGTTACCGGAGCTGGAGCCTCATCAAAAAATCAAGTTTTTACTCCATATTCGTTACTCGAAGGTATTAGTACTTTTAAAGGTAAATATTTAACTTTGTCTTTTCACATAGCTTCTACAAAAAATGCTAGCGGTGAGTTGATAGTTCAAAGTGGTGGACCCAGGTGGGATTACGACTTTGGTGTTGACGAAGTAGATTTATCAAAAGTAGGAACATCTGGCGTTGATATCGTTGGTATAAGAAAAGTCACAACTAGTGATAATGGTTATCAAATTCGTCTTGATAAGGCTGTTGGCAGTTTTACATTTACCAAGATGAAACTCGAACTCGGCAACAAACCCACAGGACTGGTCACCGGCTCCTGAGGATTACTCCACTACGGACTGAGATGCAATCCTCAATCAACCAGACTTGCTGAGTCTATTAAGTCGACTGTGGCCGCTAACGTATGTCAATAACCA
>ERZ1027612.7-NODE-7-length-27390-cov-8.966842_pt1 | contig 27390 bp, 42 predicted proteins | sample MGYA00520520_ERZ1027612 | MGnify/ENA primary metagenome ERZ1027612 (study PRJEB33329, sample SAMEA3488691) | human gut metagenome | biome: ENVO:feces | place: Malawi | collected 2010-02-17 | study: EMG produced TPA metagenomics assembly of the PRJEB9818 data set (The... | reverse complement strand
TGATTCATGTTATAATAGAAGTATAAAAGGAGGATATTGAAATGGATAAACAAAAATTAATCGAAAAAATTAAATCTGAAATTCCCAATTATTTACCTATTGACGATACATTGATTGGTAATTTGGCAGTATCTATTATTGGACTAACAACAATGAATGACAAGTTATTGAAAAACATTGATATGCTAAGTCGAGATAGATTGTTTATGAGTGGACGCAGTAAATTCATAAATGAGGTTGAAAGTGGATTCAAATTACTAGGTGTAACACCATCACAACGCAAGAAATTCATGGCAGAAGTTGAGGATGAATTAGATGGTATCTTATAGTATTGGTGAAACATTTAACCACTTAACTATTATGTCATTACATCATACTAGGCGGACTCCTAATGGTACTATTCGTTATTATATGACTTGTAAATGTGATTGCGGTAACGAATGTGTAAAACTTTTAAATAAAGTTAGAACCGGTCAAGCTAAATCGTGTGGATGTTCTAGGGGTGAAAGTCATAGAAAACTAGTTTATTATTATAAACCCTTAGCTAACATTTTAACTGGTATGAAACAAAGATGTTATAACATTAACGCTGAAAAATATAAGACTTATGGTAAGCGTGGTATAAAGGTATGTGATGAATGGTTACGTGATTCAGATACATTTATTGAATGGGCTTTACATAATGGCTATAAAGAGGGTTTAACAATAGATCGTATAAATGTAGATGGTAATTATGAGCCGAATAATTGTAGATGGATCACAAATAGAGAAAACGCTTGGAATAAAACAAATAATAACAGTATTATTTATCAAGGGGTTAAATATTGTTTTTCAGAATTTTGTTATAAGTTTAATATCAAAAATAGACCCAAAGCGTATTATAGATTTTATAATAGAGGGGATAGCGTAGAAGACTTATTACATCAAAGAGACAATGGTGATTTTGATAAGGAGGTAGTATAATGTTACAACGTGCAATTAATTACGCTACTTCCTCTATTGGTAATGAAGAAGTACCAAAATATGTACAATTACAATGTAAAGAATTTTTAAAGATAGTTAATGAGGAAACAAACTATCATATCAATAAAGAAGCATTGTTAAAGATGGAACGATTATTTAAAATAATCATAATGCCTACTGGTAAGAATACTGGTTTACCGGTGCTTGATAGTTTAGTAGGCTTTCAATGTTTATTCTTTGTTGCCGTGTGGTGTACATATCATAACGATGATCCAACTAAGCGAAGATATGAAAATGTTATATTGGAGCTTGCACGTAAGAATGGCAAAACATTCTTGATAGCATTACTATTTATATTGGCTTTATTAACTGAAGTTAAATTCAGCCGTTTATTTAGTTGTGCTCCAGATGGTTCATTATCACGTGAGGTATACCAATTAATACAACAATTTATTAGCATGAGTCCTAAAATTCAAAAATGGAAAAAGAAAGACTTATTCAAGATCACACGTGATAAATTAACTTGTAATGCTACACATAACGAATATGTTCCACTAAATTATAGTACCTCACGTATGGATGGACGTATGCCGTCTGTCTGGCTTTGTGATGAAACAAGTGCTTTACCGTCTAGTTATCCTATCTCCGCTTTAAGACTTGGATCATTACCGGTTAAAAACAAACTAGGTATCATGATTAGTACCAAATATTCAAGTGTTGCAACGCCGTTTGAGGATGAATTAATTTATTTTAGAAATGTACTTGATGGTGTTGTTAATGATGATACTGCATTTAGTTTAATATATGAGCCGGACGAGGAATTAAAAAAGCAATGGGAAACGAACGATCTAGTATTAAAACAAGCTAGTCCGTTATCTGTTGAAATACCTAGTATATTAGATGAAATTATGAAAATGAGGGAACAAGCGATTCAAATTCCATCACAACGAGGTCAATTCTTATGTAAAATGTGCAATATTATCAGTGCTGATACCGATAGTGAATCATATATTGATGTTCAAGATCTTAAAGAATGTCGAATTGATAATTTTGATTGGAATGGTAGGGATGTCTATATTGGGGCTGATTTAAGCCAAACAACAGATAACACAGCAATAGTAATGGTTACACGTGATGAATATGGACATCTAGTATCAAAACCGATGTGTTTTGTACCAACAAATAGAGTAGATATTAAATCTAAGGAAGAAAAATGCGACTATAAACGCTACATCAATGATGGGTTATGTATCTCATGTGGTGATGATGTTATCAACTATGGTGTAGTTGAAGATTATATATTATCCTTAGAAGATACTTATGGCGTTAATGTAATATCGTTTGGATATGATCGGTACAATGCGTTATCTACTGTAAACAAGCTAGAATCTAATGGTATGGATTGTGTTGAGGTTAAACAACATTCAAGTGTGTTAGGGGCTCCTACTAAATTATTATACGAGGAAATTTGTAAGCATAATTTCAGATATGAAACCAATGAATTGTATGAAATTAACTTTCAAAATTGCCGGTGTACATATGATACAAATATGACTAAATTTGTAAACAAAAAGAAAAGCCGAGCTAAGATTGATATGGTTGTAGCTACTATAATTGCCACTACTTTGTTACAACAAGCAGAATTGTTCGATGATAACTGGGTATGTTCGTAGTTGACATATAGTAAAAGCTATGCTATAATATAATTACAGATTAGACAATGTCTGTACTATAATTCTAATAATCAAGAAGACAAATTAATTTTATTTATAAAAGTCCGTGTTTATCAACAGCGGAAAAACTAACACTATATACAATGTCTTTTGAGCCACGTGTAAAAGCGTGGCTTTTTCTTTTGAAATTAACACTTGCATTTTTGTTACAACAATGTTATAATATAACCATCAAAAGGAGGTGAACATATGGCTAACCTAACGAAACGCTTGGCTTTCAGATGTACAGATGAAATGTACGAGAATGTGAAAGCACTTGCAGATGATAAAGGTCAAACTGTAACAGATCTTATTACGTTTTTATTAATTGATGAACTTGGTAATTATTATGATGAGAAAGGAGGTGAAGAATAAGAGTGTTTAATTTCTTTAAAAAAGAAAATCGTTCCACGGAAAATGATGTGATTGCCGATGTACTTAATGGTCTTAGTCCACTGGTTAATGGTAAGACTATCACAAAACAACAAGCTATGAGTATTCCGGTAGTTACTAAGTCAGTAAATTGGATTGCTAGTGCGATTAGTGGTTTACCAATTAAGATGTACAAGCGTACTGATAAAGGGTATGTGGAAGTATACGATGATTATCGTTTACCATTACTTAACAATTATAGTGGTAACTGTATGACGGCTAACGACTTGAAAAAGCAATTAATTACAGATTTACTATTAGATGGTAACGGCTACGCTTATATTAGTAAGTTGGGTAACAAAATCGAGAAATTATCTTATATTCCTACCAATAAATTGACTTATACAGAATCTGTTGATAATATCAACAAGATTGTAAATATTTGGGTAGATGGTAAGCAAGTACAAGATTATAACGTGTTCCGCTTGGTAAACAACACAAAAAACGGCGTGAGCGGTATCGGTTTTGTTAGCGATTGTCAAGATTTACTATCTACAATCTTAGGTAGTTTACAATATGAAAACAGCAGTATCAGTAGTGGTGTACGGCGTGGCTTCCTAAAATCTAAATCTAAACTAGATAAAGACAAGATGGACGAGTTAAAGCAAGCATGGAAGCGTTTAACTAACCCAAACCAATCAGATGTACTGGTACTCAATGCCGGTATTGAATTTGAAGACGCTTCTAGTACTGCCACTGAGAGTCAGTTAAGCCAAAACAAAACTATCAATATGCACCAAATTCTTGCGTATTTTGGCTTACCTACTAACTTCTTTGAGGGAGCTAACAGTGATTCATATCTAACTGCGGTACGTATTGCAGTACTTCCGATTGTAAAGCAGTTAATAACTGCACTTAATAATTACTTGCTTTTAGAAAGTGAGAAACAAGATCTCAAATTCGATATTGATACTTCCGAATTGTTACGTATCAATGCGAATGAACGCTATGCGATGTATCAAATGGCGATTGATAAAGGTATTCTTACTACCGATGAAGTAAGGCAGATGGAAAACCTCCCAGTATTGGATATGCCTTATTTAAAACTTGGTTTAGGCGATGTATTATATAACATCAATAATGGATCTATATTCGTACCTAATACTGGAGCCACAATAGATAGTAAAAAATAATACTTCCGATGAAATTAATGCTTGACATTGTTATAACAATAATGTTATAATTAATAACATAAGGAGGTGAAACATAATTGAAGATTGAATTACGTAACGGAGCTATTCATTTAGAGGGTTACGTGAACGCAGTAGGTAGAGAAAGCCGTGAATTACACGATGTACACGGAAAATTTATTGAAATTATTAAGCCGGAAGCGTTCAAACATTCCCTTGAAAAGCGTTCCGAAGTAGGTCTTATGCTCAACCATAAGCGTGATTTACAGCCAGTAAAATACGAATTGTATGAGGATAATATCGGTTTACGTGCGTTCATTGACATTGATGATCCGGAAGTTGTAGAATTAGCCGAACATAATAAGTTAACAGGGTTTAGCTTTGGCTTCGTTGCTAAGGCGGACGAGTGGGATACATCAAACGAAGTAAGAAAACGCACTATCACAGATTTAGACTTACAAGAAGTATCTATCTTATCTGTTACGCCGGCGTATTTTGGTACAAGTATTGAAATGCGTGGTGATGAGCTTTATGAGGAACGTGTACAAGATTCCGAATTTGAGATTGAAGATAAGAGAGTTAACCTTGACTATCTTAAAACGTACAAACAACACCTTGAATTTTTAAAACAAAGAGGAGAAAAATTATAATGAAATATCTTATTGAGAAACGCAATCAATTAGTAGAAGAAATTAACAATGTATTCGTTCAAGCTGAGAACGAGAAACGAGCTTTATCCGATGAGGAACAAGTATTATTCGATTCTAAAACGGCTGAATTGAAAGCACTTGACAAAACAATCGAAGCCAAAACAGAAGCACGTTCCTTGTCTATGATGGAAGATGAAACACCAAAAACACCGGAAGAAAAAGAAGAAAAACGTTCCATCGAAGAATTAGAAGCACGTTCCTTTGAAACATTGATTCGTGAAAATCGTGCTGATAGTAATATGTTGAAAGCTGATAATGGTGCGGTTATTCCTACTACAATTGCTAACCGAATCATTGAACGTGTAAAACAAATTGCTCCTATCTATGCATTGGCTACTAAATTCAATGTAAAAGGTAAATTGACATTCCCAGTAGGTAAAGACGCTATCACTACTGCATATGGTACTGAATTCACTAAATTAGAATCTACAAAAGTTGGCTTCGATTCCTTAGAACTTGATGGTCATTTGGTTGGTGCATTGTCTAAAATCTCCAATTCCTTGATTAACAATGCTCAGTTTGACATCGTAAGCTATGTAGTTAATAAAGTAGCTGAATCCATTGCAATTTTCTTGGAAAACGAATTGATTAATGGTACAACAAAAATTAATGGTGTACTTGATACAACTAATAATACTAACGTAGCTAAATTTGAAACAACTGCCGATGTACCAACAACTGACGAATTAATTGCTATGCAAGTTGAAATTCCACAACAAAATCAATCCGGTTGTATGTGGTTAGTATCTAATAAAACACTTGTAGCACTTCGCCAATTGAAAGATGGTAATAACCGCTACTTGTTGCAAGATGATATTACAAACGGCTTCGGTTATACATTATTGGGTAAACCAGTTATGGTATCTGACAATATGAAAGATACAAATGTTGTATATGGTGATTTCGCTGCTATGTATGTCAACGTACATGAAGATGTTGCAATTCAAGTATTGAATGAAAAATATGCTGACGAACACGCAACAGGCGTACTTGCTTGGTTGGAAGTTGACGCACGAGTTATTGAACCACAAAAACTTGTAGTATCCGCTAAAAAAGCATCCGCCACTGGACGAGCTAAGGCAAGTGAATAATAAGTAATAACTAAGGGGTGAGGGCAACCGCCCTCCCCTTTTTTACTATCATAAGGAGGTAACATTGAAAGTATCAGAATTAACACTAGATACAATCAGGCAATATCTACGAATAGATGGTAATGACGATGATATGATCTTAAATATGTTATTGGACTCCGCTATTCAATATTGTACTTCTTATATGGGATGTACTAGAGAAGATTTAGAAAAGTATGATGATGTAACCATTGTTGTATTGGCTTTGATTTCAGATAGTTATGAGGTTCGCCAATTCACAACAAGTACTGTTACGCTAAACCCTATCATGCAAGGCGTACTTGATTTACATTGTGGCAATTTTCTTGGTGGTGATCCTGTATGAGATATATTAAAGATATGCGGTTAAGTAGTATCTGTAAGAATCGTATTGAGGTTTGGGGAACTGTAACAAGTGATACTAAGAATCGACTAGGGCAATACCCAAAAGAGGATAAGAAATTATTTGATGTATGGGGTGCCGTGTTACCACAAACTGGTGGACTATTAAATGGACGGCAAGCAGATACAACTTTATGTAGAACAACTCACAAGATAGTGTTACGCTATACAGATAAAATTACATCCGCTAATTGGTTTGTGTATAATGGTGTTCGATATGATATCTTATACATCATGGATCCATATCTTAATAGCGAACGATTAGAATGTTATTGTGAGGTAGTAATTTAACACTTTACATTTTGTTGTAACAATGTTATAATAGTAACTGTAAGGAGGTGAAATATACTTGCTGACAGTTATCGACGTTATTCGAGCATTGAGTGAATTAATTGAAACGAATTATCCTAACTATCCAGTAGTAGATATGGATGTTGATGAAGATTATCCACGTCCTAGTTATTTCATAGATGCGGAAGACATCAACACATCATGGGTTGCTAGCGATTACATCAAAGAATCTAGTAACTTAAAAATAGTTTTCTTTGCTGAAAATCGTTATGAGGGCTTCTTAGATTTACTGGATATGAAAAATAATCTCACAGTATTGTTTGATGATCCGTTATATATCACCGATGGAAAAACTGAATACTATTGTCAAATGTTAACTACTAATTCTGACTTGTACAAACAGGATAAAGTATTGACATTTAACATTCAAGCTGATTTAATTCAAAAGGTTGAACGTAAAGAAGTCAAGCCTTATATGGAAAATCTTGAAACTAATATTAATTAATGAAAGGAGCTAAAACGATGAAATGATAAGCATAGGCGATACGATCAGAGGGATGTGTGTTATCGATAAATTACATAATCATAAAGCTATGTATTTATGTTATTGTGTTGATTGTCATGCACTACATATATTACGTTCAGACGCCTTGAATAAAAGTCGAAAGGGTAAAATAAAATGTGATTGCGGTTTACATGACAAAAGCCGGACACATGGGTTAAGACATCATAAGCTATACAATATTTTCAGCCATATGAAACAACGTTGTTATAACAAAAATGATAAACGCTATGAAAATTATGGCGGACGAGGTATTAAGATTTGTGATGAGTGGTTAAAAGATTTCAAATTATTTTATGATTGGTCGATGTCTAATGGCTATAACGATGATTTAACCATAGATAGAATTGATGTAAATGGTAACTATGAACCGTCTAACTGCCGATGGGTAGATTGGACAGAACAAGCAAGAAACAGAACTAACAATAAATATTATACTATTAATGGTATAACTAAATGCTTGGGTGAGTGGTGTAAAATTTATAATGTTAATTATGATATGGTTAGAAGTAGACTAAAATATAATTGGTCTATTGAAAAAGCATTGACAATACCATCAAGAAAGGATAAACCAAATGAGTTATAGAATAGATCTCCCATCTATTGACATTGTATTCCGTCAGCTTGCTGTTAGTGCCGTACAACGCAGTGAGCGTGGTGTATTGTGTGTTATCATGCAAGATGAAAAACAAGAAACTGGTATTAAAAAATTCGTATATAAACGTGGTGCAGATGTTGTAAAAACAGATTTCTCTACCGCTAACTATACTACACTTATGCGTGCGTTTGATGTAGCAGTTAATAAAGTATATGTATTACGTTGTGCAACTGGTACTGAATTTACAGATGTAGCAAAACAATTGGACAAAATTAAATTTAACTATGTTTGTACAAACGTAAAAGCAGATCAACAAACGCTTGCGAACGATATCGTACAACGTAACCGAGATAATCAAGGTCATAAATGCGTATGTGTTGTTGCTAACCCTACGCAAGCAGATAGTAAATATGTTATTCAACTTAAAGGTACTGGCGGTACTTTAAAAGATGGTACAGAAGTTAAAGCTGAAGACTATATCATTCGTGTGGCTAGTACATTGTGTAACTTACCAATGAATCGAAGCCTTACTTATTACGTGTTTGAAGACTTGGCTAGTTGGGATGATTCCTACATCGATACTGAAAACCCTATCGGTAAATGGATTTCTGATGGTTGGTTAACATTAATCAACGATGATGAAGTTAAATGCGGTCGAGCTATCAACTCTTTAACTACATTTACAAGTACTGATACGGAAGATATGAGCTACATTATTATCGTAGAAGCTATGAACTTAATCATCGAGGATATTTACACAACATTTAAGGATTATTATGTTGGTAAATATAAAAATACATTAAGTAACCAACGTTTATTTATTACTTCCGTCAACTCTTACTTCCGTCAATTAATGCGTGAAGAAGTGTTAGATGATAGTTACGATAATCAATGCTATGTAGATGTTGAATCTCAACGCTTAGCATGGACAGGTATCGGTAAGACAGAAGCCGAAGATTGGTCTGATTCTAAGGTTGAACAAATGACATTTAGAACATTTGTTTATCTTGGCGGTGATGTCAAAATCAGTAATGCTATGGAAGATCTTAAATTCACTATCGTGATGGCGTAAGGAGGTAAACAATGAATAGTCAATCTGTTATTCTTGGTACATTTGGGAAGTTATACATTAATAATGTACGAGTTGCGAATATCAAGTCTTTTGAACTTAAAGCAAGTTTAAATTATGAAGATATTCAAGTTAATGGTAACTTGATTACACAATCTAAATATACTGGTGCTACGTTAACCGGTACTATGGTTGTTCACAAAGTTGATTCTTTCAACATTAAACTAGTTAAAGACGCTATTAAAACTGGCGTTATGCCTAGTATTAAATTCATGGGTGAATTGGCGGATGCTAATATCGATGGTGATGAAGCTATCGAAGTTACCGATGTAATGTTTGATGAAGCTACTTTATTGAGCTTTGCGAATGGCGAAGTACGAGAAGAAAGTACTGCGTTCCGTGCCGGAGATTATAATTACTTGTCTACAATCTAAATTTTGTTATAACAATAGAGGGTATTTTATAATGCCCTCTATACATTTATCACAGATATTTTATTTTAGAACATTTTGTTACAACAATATTATATGTTAAGACTTATTTTTACCGCATAACTTTAAGTCATAGATTGTATGCATTTTATATATTAGACATTTTGTTATCCTTAGTGTATTATAATAGATGTAAGGAGGGAGTAAACCTCCTAGATATTATATTAAAAGAAAGAGGTAATAAAAATGGCTAAATATGTAATCTTAAAGAAAATTAATAACACTTGGTACGCAACACGCAACAGATACACAGCAAAGGAATTAGAAGTTATCATTGATAAACATTATGACGATGTTGTAGACTTTGAAACACTTAATGATGGCGATTATCAAGGTTTAGAAGATGGTGTTATTATCGTTAAAGATGATGGCAGAGAATTAGATAAAAATGGTAAGTATTTAAACGATGATTTAAAAATTGAAATTAATACAGAATTAGAAAAAGGTTTGAATTATTTGGTAGGTATTCCAATTTTCTTTATGGGTTGCTTAACTAATATCATGAGCATTGATACCGCTTTATTGTTGATGTTTATTTGGGTAATGTTAGTACATTTTGCAATTGTGCCAAACATTAATAACAACAAAGAAAATAAGCTGGAATTACCGGAAGATCATAAACCGATTGGGATGATGTAGTATGTCAGTTGATACAAAAGAGTTAGATAAGTATATACAAACGCTAGCCAATATCAAGGATAAGAAGATAGATAGAGGACTCCGTAAGATGTTCAATAAGGCTACATCAAAAGCGTTAACATATGTTAAACGTACAGCGAAGTCAAACGCAAAAAGCAAAAACAACGGCTTGAATGATAGGAGCTATCTATCCACTTATAAAAAAGGTAAGTTAGTACATAGCGGTTCTAATTGGCGAATTCGTATCTATAACAAAAATGGGAAAGCTCATTTCTTGGAAAAACCACGTTTTCACCATCATAACAGCCGGAAAGGTATTAACGCACTTGAACAATCAAAAGATAATGCGAATAGTATATTTGTAGATACTTGTAACAGTTTACTAGATGATATAGTTAAGGAGCTAGGAAAATGATTAAAGTTGAAAACCTATTAGAAAAATTTAATAAGAATCAAAATCAAGATTTTACAGTTAAATTAGGTGATGATGAATATCAATGTCATAAAATTCCATTCAAACAAGTACTTGCGTTAGATGATGAATACGATGTTGAAACACAACAAGGTGCTTATGATCGTAACCTTGAAATGATTTACTTATCTTGTGAGGTGTTCCGTAACTTAGCTAACCAATTAGATGTTAGTGGTGAGCCACACAATGTAATTGAGGAAGTGTTAAGCCCTATTGAAGTGTTAACATTCTATACACACATCCTAAATCAATATACAGGACAAATTACACAGGATATTGAAACTGTAAAAAAGTAATGAAAGATGGTAAGTCAGATGAGTTATTCGTCTATAAATACTATCTTGATAGAGGTCATACGTTCAACGAGATCTCAAGTTGGACATATGACGAATATGTATGTGCATTAGCATTTATTTTATACGAGGTTGATAAATGAGCAAAACATTAGATATTATAATGAGCCTTAAGGATAATGTATCACCTCAACTGGGAAAAATGAATTCTAATCTACAAACTACTAGCGGTAAACTTAACGCCGTAGGTAAGTCTGTAGGTAAGTTAGGTGGTATAATTAAAGGTGCTTTGGTTGGCGGTGCTATTGCTAAATTCTCTTATGATTGCTTAAAGGCGTATGATGTACAGATTCAAGCTGAAAAAAGCGTCCAACGTGCATTAGAAAAGACAGGCAAAACTTCCGTTGAAGCTCAACAAGGGTTAAAGGAGTTTAAAGACTTCGCTAGTAAGCAACAAGATATAACCGCTTTTGGTGATGAGGGTACGCTACAAGTCATCAGCGGTTTAATTTCACAAGGCTTCGGTAAGAAGTCTATTGAGGATATTGTTGCTATGTCGCAAGATATAGCACGCAGTACAGGCGATGAACAAGAGAATGTTACAAAAGCCCTATCAGCATATGTGAAAACTGGTAAAGGTGCTACTAAACTAGCTAAGGCTTATAAGTTAAACGCTGACTTATTAGGTAATGGTGCTACTGAATCTGAGCGGTTGGCTGAGGTTTGGAAAGCGTTTTCACAATCGAGTCATATGGGAGCTAGTACCGAATATCTCAAAACTTTTGATGGGCAATTATCAGCCGTCAAAGGTCGTTTAGATGATATGAAAGAGCCAGTAGGTGAACTTATCAATACACTATTAGGTGGTAACTCTGAGGGGTTGAGCGGATCTACCGGAGCTATGGCAAGTTTAGGAGAAGCAATTAAAAACGCAACCGCAGATATTCAAAGTATGACAGATAAGTCAAAAGAATTAGGCGGTGGTATTATTGGTGTTGGTTTAGCTTGTGCTGAAGCTCATCCATTAGCTACTTCTTTTGTTCTAGCTATTGCCGGCGGTGAAACGCTTTCAATGTTCGCCAATCTTATAACCTCTATTGCTACGATAAAAGGTGCTATTGTTGGTTTAGGTGGTGCTATATCGGTTGCAACTGGCTTAGCTATGGGGCTTGTTAGTGCTTTGGCTTTATTGGTTGCCGGTGCGATGAACTGGATGTCATTATCTCCGGAAGTACAAGAATCGTTAAACGCAACGCAAAGGGAAGCGAACGGCGTTCAACAATTTAATAATAGTATTTACGGCGGTATTGATCCTAGTACGTATGATATGAGTAATAGTAAATACGGAAAGAAAAATGCAACTGGTACAAATTACTTTGAGGGTGGATGGACTCATGTAAATGAAAATGGCGGTGAGATTATGAATCTACCGAACGGAACTCAAATTATTCCACATGATGTATCAACTAAGATGGGTGGTGGTTATACTATCAACGCTCCAGTAACCATTCAAGGTAATGTTATCGGAAATTCTGAATTCATTGATGAGATCGGAAACACGCTTTCAAATCGTATCGGTTTAGCAATTGCGAATATGTGATTTAGTAATGGGGTATGTTTATATAGCATACCTCTTTTTCTTGATTATATTGTTATAACATGATATAATATATAGTATAAAGGAGGTGAAAGAATGGACTTAACAAGTCTTTTAAATTTATATCGTACTTACTTATCATATCAAGGTAGAAAAAATGTAAGGGCAGATATCACATTATTGTTAGAGGGTGGAGACAGCGTTACATTCCCAGTACCGCCGGACAAACTTCCACCAATCACAAGTCCCCAAAATAACGATACGTTCAATTCCGTTATCGGTGATGTATCTATCATGGGTCTTTTAGGGTTGCGTACAGTTGAGTTTGAAGACTTCTTGTTGCCATCTGATACTAGTCATTATTCATGGGCTAGGGGTGATAACGGAAGTGATATCATTAACTTTATCAATGACAATCGTCAAAAAGGGCAACCATTTAGGATCATAATTACCAAAGGTGATGTAACGTACCTTAATATGAATGTGCTTGTTGATACGTTCGACTATTACATGGATAATCAAGCAGACTATCATATGAATGGTAGTTTTACTGAATATCGTACGTACAATAGTCAGACAGGAGGGTTAGAAACTTGATTAGGATTGAAGTAAATCAAGATAATTCACCATATATCATTAGTGCATTTTGTGGTAACATTACACGTGAAGATGATATTAAATCACTAGGCGTTAAACTATCTTTTGACTATCTAAACAATAAAATCATCGATAAGAATACTGTTTGGATTGATTTACATCTTGGTGATACTATTTATATGTACGATGACGATGAAGTGTTATTTCAAGGTACTATCCAAAAAGCAACACGTGATGGACTATCTAATTATCAATATGATGTATTCGATAATGCGTGGTATCTCAACAAGCAAGAAGCACGTATCCAATTCAACGATGTGGATGTCAAAACCGCTATTGAGACATTGTGTAAACAAGAAAATATACCTTGTGAGGTTGCGTGTGATATTCCTACAAAGGTTACAAAGATTTATAATGGTGATACTATCAGTAAGATCATAGATGATTTATTGAAGCTAGCAACCGATGAACTTGGTAAGCGGTACCGCAGAGAATATAATTATGGTAAGTTGTATATCAATGCTTTTGATAACTTAAAGATGGTTTATGATCATGAACCGCTTGTATCTGATTTTAGTCAAGAATTTGATTGTGATGGTATAGCGAATAAGGTTGTTATATTAAGCGGTAATGAAAAATCAACTACTGTTGTTGCAACGGCTCAGAATGATGAATCTATCAAGAAGTTTGGCTTGTACGTACATTATGAAAAGGTTGACGATAAGAAAAAGGCTAAGGCAGATCAGATAGCGAAGAATAAACTCAAAGCTATGGCGTACCCTAAGAAGTCAATCAAGTGTACATTACTAGGTGATAACTATGTACGCTCCGGACGTATCCTAAAATTCAATCAACCTAATATAAGTATGGTAGGTGAATATCTTGTAACACATTGTACACACAATTATGATATGGGTAAGCATACGATGGAGTGTGAATTGATGTTAAATGATGAGGTGAATATTAATAATGAATAGTAACGGATGGGACTACGAACTAGGGGCTTTGTTCCGTGAGCGTGATAACCCTAAGACTAAGATGGGAGCTATGCTTGGAAAGGTAGTATCTACATTACCGCCTGTTGTAACAATTCAGAATGGTAAGTACACTATCAAGGGTGAACAATTATATGTAGCATACCATTTATTGGAACGTAAAAGTGCATATAGTAGCATGAAGCAAAACGGAAGTATTACAGTAAGTTGCCCTCATGGTGGTGGCTCCTATACATCGACTAGTAGCGGTGATATCCAGCTGGAGGAAGTATGGAAAGCCGGAGACTTAGTTTTGGTGATTCCGTCAGAATCTGAACAACAGTTTTTTGTAGTCGATGTAGTTAGACAATTAAAAGGGTGTAACTCACAATCTAAATAAAGTATTTACATTGTTACAACAATCTGTTATAATATAATTGTTAGGAGGTGAACACTATCAAAAATATTAAATTCGATTATGAAACAAATACGTTTTTACCGGATACAGAAACCGATAACGTAAACGATGTTGAACAATGGGTAGAGTTATATATCAAGGTCGAATTAAACAAATATAAAATCTATGATGATAACTTTGGTATGGACTTCTCCGATATAGTAGGTTATCGTCTACCACGTAGTGTACAAGTCTCTGAGATTATTAGACGGCTTAAACGTGGTATTCTTAATGGTTGCGATAATGTAACGGATGTGCGTGATTTTAAGTTTGACAAAGGTAAATTTACATTTACTTTGGTAACCGATCTTGGAGAGGAGGTATTATTAATTGTATAACGATAAATCTTTAAACGATATCCATAATTTAATGTTAGCTAATATTGATAATGAGTATCGTAAGCATCAAGGCTATCCTACTTATGACTTGAGTAGGGGTTTTGCGTTTGGTGTAAAAGCGTCATGGGACTTAGCCTATCAAACGGCTTTGAAGTTAGATGTAGATAACCTTACTGGTAGTGAGCTAGATACGTTTATTTCTGAGCGTACTGGTTTAGATAGAAAACGTAGTACAAAATCAAAAGGTAAAATCACTATCTTGAATGGTAATGGTAGTATCTTAAAAGGTGATTTATTCGCAACAGTTGAGGGTATACAATTTGTTGCAACAGAATCGAAAGAGGTTCATTCCGGTGATAGAGTACAAGTAGAATCTGTTATTGGTGGTGCTGATATGAATGTAGGTATTAATGAAATAACAGAAATGCCTATTACGTTACAGGGTATTTACAAAGTAACGAATGACGAAGCGTTCACCGGTGGTTATGATACTGAAACCGATAACGATTATCGGAACAGATATTATGTCAAACTACGTACACCAGTTAATGGCGTAAACGCTAACCAGTATATATTATGGGCTGAATCGGTAGATGGTGTAGGCAAGGCAAGATGTATCCCTATTTGGAATGGTATTAATACAGTTAAAGTTGTATTGATTGGTAATGACTTTAAACCGGCTAGCGATGATCTTGTACAACGTGTACAAACATATATTGATCCTAATCATAATGGGGACGGCTCCGGAGTTGCCACAATCGGAGCAGTAACAACTGTTGTTAAGGCAACACAACAAAGTTGTAATATTGATATCTATGGTTTAAAAGTTAGCAGTAATTTGGAAACAACAAAAGAAGCTATCAAAACAAACCTTGATAGATATATCAAGTCTACTGCATTTAATAAAGATTATATTTCATTGGCTAAGATTGGGCTTGTAATTGCTGAAACACCGAATGTAGATGATTATAAAGAAATTAGACTTAATGGTGCTCATGAGTCTTTAACTCTTGAACAAGATCAATGCGGTATACTTGGTGAGGTAACATATCATGACTAAGGAGGAAATGCTAAAAACTTTACCGAAGCTATATCGTAAAGATAAATGGGTTAATCAGTTATATAACACACAATCATTACAGAGTGTTGACAATCTAGCCAAAATAGATTATAATAATATTTTCATGAATACCCTAGATGATTATGGTTGTACAATATATGAAAAAGACTTGTTGTTAGACCCAAAAGATACACTAGAAGAAAGGCGTTCCGCTATCATAACTCAATGGCGTGCGAATTATCGTTGTACCCTACATCTATTACAAGATATTGTAAATCAATGGTTTGGTGATAAATGTGAAGTAAGTTATGATGGTAACGCAACTGTAACACATACAACAAAAGTAGGTACACGCTATGATCCTAACAACTATTATTACAAGTCATTCTTAAAGCATTATATGGATGTATTTCCAGCTCATTTTAATCTAGTATGGAACCATACTCATAATAGATGGATAGATTATTGTAAACCTCATAACTGGGGATATGCAAAAACTAACTATCTTAATTGGGGTGTTCCACAAGATCATACATGGGGAAATGAAAAAGCTGTATTGCGGGGTAAGTATTGGCAGTACAATCTTACTAGAACATGGGATGATGTGTTCGATGATGCTATTTATTGGGAGGAATAATGGAATATACAAAGAATTTAAAATTACATAAGCCGTCATATGACGATGATGTAGACATTCAAGTACTTAATAATAATATGGATTTGTTAGATGATAAGGTTGGAAATTTACCATATCTACCACTTGCCGGCGGTACCATGAAAGGTGATATTAAATTACCGTATAATACGTGGGTGGGCTTACATTCAACAAGAAGTGTAAGTGAGGAAAGGTTGAATGACGTTTTTTGTTTTGCTAACACAACTAATAACGGTGTTCAATTACCATCAGTTGTTTTGAGAAGTGATAGACTATCTTATTACACACCTAGCGATAAAATGTTCGCAGTAGATGATACTGGTGTTTGGTTTAATAACGACTCACTAATTCGTGATTTATATAGTGTTAATGACGAATTCTCCGGATATACAAAATTATCAACTGGGTTATTGTTACAATGGGGTTTTGTAAACCCTAGAGGTTCAACATATAATATCCAACACGCAACATTTAAACTGCCGATGGCTTCGTCTAGCTACGCAGTTTTTACATCGAGAAGTTTTTATACAGGTAATTTATCATCAAATCGTGAAAATAGATGGGGTTCATCTACTTTTAACTTCACTACTACTGGCTTTGACATTTGTTGTGCGGAACCATCCGCTTATGGTACCGCTGAATTTTGGTTAGCGATAGGGAGACATAAATAGTATGCTAGGAAATAAAATGTACAAAAATAATTTTAATGAATTTGAATATGGAAAAATGGCAGATTGGTGTAACAAGAATAATTGTGCGATTGAGGATAAAGGAGAATTTTACGAAGTAGTTGAATATGATACTACTGCTAATGATCTTGCGTTCAAAAAGCATAATTTACAGAATGAGATTAACGCTATCAATGTTAAAATCTCTGAACTTCGTGGTGTGAGTGAATGTGCTATTTCTGTTGATGGTAACAACGAATATGATGTATTTAAAGATGGTGAGCTTGTTACCATGAATGAAACAGAATTCTTAAACTACTTTGATGAGCTGACTAATACAAGATCTGATTTGTTACAACAATATAAGGAGTTGAAATAATGGCTACTAAAACAACGAATTATAATCTAACAAAGCCAGACTTAAATGATTGGGCTGACATTCGTGTACTCAATGCTAACATGGACATCATTGATAGTGCGATGAAAACTATTTCAGACTTAGCCGGCTCCGGTGCAGATATTGACTTATCCGCCTACGCTTTAAAATCTCAACTAGATGGATACTTACCACTTACCGGTGGTAATGTTACTGGTACACTTAAATATAATGGTAAAGAAGTTGCTACAGTTAATACTGCTAAACAAGGTACTAAAAAGGGTGAAGAAGCTAACCATTGGAAAACATATCTACCGGACGGACGAGTCATGTTTAAGGTAACCGTAGGTACACAAAGGCATGTAACTTTGCCGGTAGTCATGGCTAACACTCAATATAGTATCATTCTTTGTGATGAGAAATTATGGGACACTATCAAAGAAAAAGAAACTGGACAAATTGTTAATCGAGGTGTACGTAATAAAAGTACAACTGGGTTTGATGTATATTCTCAGAAGTTAGTAGGTTCAACAGTATATTATAATAATTACTGGGCTATGAGTAGTGATAACTATATTGGTACGTGTGATTGTATTATTATCGGATGGGAGGTTTAATATGAAAGCGTTTGATATTTCTGATTGGCAAGATTATTTCACAAGCGTTGAAGATTTCAAGCAAGCTAAGGAACAAGGGTATGACGTTGTAATTGTTAAGTTAGGTGAATCTTACAATGAGACAGAATGTGGTAGAAAGCAGATCTTAAACGCTATCGAAGCCGGTTTAAAGGTTGGCGTTTATTATTTCAGCCACGCATACAATCTTGAAACGTGTGGCTACGAAGCCAACTGGGTTATCAATAAATTGGCTGAGATTGGATTGACTCCTTGGCACTTGCAAGCCGGTATTTGGTATGACTACGAGGATCATACACGCTTACGCAGTTATATCAATAACGGTAACCTAAGTTATCAAGATATTACAAATATCATGTGTGAATTTGTCAACCGGTTGAATAAAGCCGGTTGGGACTTTGTAGGTATTTATAGTGGCTATTCCTTACTATGGGATGAAACATATATGTATAGTCAAGTCCCTTGGGTGCCTGTATGGTGTGCCCAATATAATAGCAGTTGTGATTATCCTAACCCTTATATGTGGCAATATTCCGATAAAGGGGATGTGTGCGGACATGAAATGGATGTGAGTGAAGTATTTATTGCTCCGTGGGAAAACAAAGAGGAAAAACCAAAGAAATGCAGTTGCGGTTGTGATTGTTGTAGTAAGTAATAGATAGAGGGAGGTAATTACCTCCCTCTATTACTTTATGTAATATTAAGTATGCGTTTTTGATATTAGACAAAATAGTAGACATACTATATAATAATAACTGTAAGGAGGACATACCTCCTAGATATTGATTACATAAAGGAGATAAGAAAATGATGTATGACACAAACGAAACACTAACAATCAAAGCTATGGATGTTATTAATGAAAACCATGTAACTATTGACGAATTAGTAGAAATGACAGGCTTAACAAAAGCAACTATAAGTAAATTTGTAAGAGGTAAAAAAGTAGGCGGTAATACAATCTGTACAGTATGGAACGAATTAAAAAGTAATGGATATTGTAATAATTATAAATACAATGGTTATCAATGGGTTAAGGAGGTGAGATAATATGTTTTGGAATTGCTTTATTGCTTTCAATTTCTTGGTAGGTGTTATAACAACACTATCTTTATTAACAATGGGCTTGGTTTATATCGGAGGTTAATATTATGACTTTATTATGTTTAATTTTATTAATGGCTATCGGTTATCATTGTTTTAAAAAAGGAGTATAAGATTATGGGACAATTTATGGAAGCATTACCATGTTTTGGTGTAGTATTGGCAATTTGGTTTGTAGGGTTTATGATTCTAGATCCTAAAACATTTATTAGATTCTTTAAATAGGAGGTATACATCATGGATAAACAAGCGGTAATTATTGCAGTAGTTTGTTATGCTATTATGTTGGTTATTATCGGTGCATTATCTTATGTGCATTAAGTTATATAATTATCAACAAGATATCATAGATAAGTTAGAACCATATAATAAAGTTGCTTTATATATGGAATGTGGTACCGGTAAGACTTTTACATCATCCGCTAAGGCAGTTACTTATAACGCACCTATTCTTATTGTATGCCCTAAGGCGGTTATATCTCAATGGGTAGAACATTTTAATAATGTACATACAGATTATTGTACGTACAATCTAACCAATAAGAAACAGTTACGATCTTTCATGGATGATAAACAAGATCATAAATGCGGTATAATTACATATGGTTTAGTGTGGCGGAGACCGGAACTATTAAAATTAAAAGGGTACACACTTATTTGTGATGAAAGTCATAACTTATGTAACCCTACCTCAAAACAAACTAAGGGAGTTAATAAGCTACGTTATGACAATTTAATTTTACTTAGTGGTACACCGAATGGCGGAGCATATGAAAAATTATATACACAAATGAAAATGTTAGGCTATAAACCAAACAAAAAACAATTTGAAGATAGGTATTGTAATATGTTTACGATGGAAACCGGTGGTATTAAATTCAAGGTACTATCAAAGAAGAATCCATACAAACATACGGACGAACTTAATCAGATATTAAGGGATGATTTACATTGTGTATTTTTAAAGACGGATGATGTTCACGATCTACCAGAACAGCATTTTATAGATGTACCTATTGAAGTTAGTAAAGAATATAAGAAGTTTATTAAAGATGATTATATAGATTTAGGTGATAGGGAATATATAGCCGGCTCACCTACTGACAAATTATTATATTCACGTTTTTTGTGTGGTGCAGAGAATCAAAATAAAATTGATGTTGTAACAACATTGTTAGATGGGATAGATGATAGAGTGATTATATTCTATAACTTTAAAATAGAACAAAATGTTGTAACAAAAATATGTAAAAAATTAAAGAAACCGGTATTTATATGTGATGGATCGGTAAAGGAAATAGATAAATTTAAAAATACAGATAAATCTGTTTTGTTAGTACAATATCAAGCCGGTGCAACTGGGCTTAATCTACAATTCTGTAATAAGGTTATTTATTTTTCACCTCCGCTATCCTCTAACTTGTACGAACAAAGCAAGGCTAGAACTTGGAGGTGCGGTCAACAATCGGTATGCAATTACTGGTTATTGAAAAGCGGTATTGAAAACGATATTTATAATTCGTTGGATAATAAAAACGATTATACATTAAAATTATTTAGGGGTTAGAATATGAAATATAATTTTGAGATTAAGGAAGTATCAAAAGAGGTTGCGTTGGATATGATCCAAAAGTACCACTATTCCAACACGTTGCCACGATTAAATAAATATTTCTTAGGCGTATACCTTGACGGCGAATTAGTTGGCGTGGTAACATTAGGCTATGGAACACGCCCTTTACATACCATTCAAGCATTATTTAAAGACGCTAAAACCGAAGACTATCTAGAAATTGGTAGAATGTGTATGACGGACGATATGCCCAAAAATAGTGAAAGTCAGATGTTACGTGCGGTGGTTAAATGGATAAAAGCCAATACAGATATCAAGGTATTATTTACATGGGCTGATGGTATGCTTGGCAAGTGTGGTTATGTATATCAAGCAAGCAACTTTATGTACGTAGGTAAATCTGAAAGCGATATTTATCTATTTGATGGATACAAGATTCATCCACGCCAAACAAGACCTATCTTTAAACGTGATGAAAATGATACACGTGTTACCATTCGTCCTACTGTTGAGCAACTTAAAAAGTACCATATTAGCCGATATAAGGGACATCAATTTAAGTACTTGATAGTATTAGGTAGTCATAAAGAAAAGCGTGAAATGATGGAACATGCTTTGTTTGAAGTGTTACCACATCCAAAGGAGAAAGACTTGGAATGGAAAACATATAACCTAGATACACGTAAATGGGTACCATGTGGTAAACCTCCTTATAAAACAGATTTCAGTAAAGACTTTAATAAGGATGAATTAATCAAAATGATTAAACGAGCCGGAGGTGATGAAGTATGATCAGAATTGACAATCTACAAATTTATGGTATTGAAAGTGCTGTAAGGGGTATGCGAAACCCTATGAACTCATGGCACTTGAACGATACAACAGATATCTTTATTGGCGATAATGATTTAAAACTATTAAAGCAATTGGTAAAATCCGGAGCAGATCATAGAAAGGTACTCCGGCAGATGTTTATTTCTTGCGATATTACGGCTCCGTTGTATTGGTGGAAAGAATTCGATACTTATAAAGTAGGAGTTACCGCCAATAGTCAATCAACCATGCATAAATTATGTAGCCGTCCATTAACTGTACATGATTTTAGCTTTGAGGATATGCACGATCAAGAATGGATAGTAAGTGTAGTGCTTGATAATCTCAATTCACGTATTAGAGACTACAAAGAAGATATGAAACAAAACAAAGCACTATGGCGTACTATCATCCAGTTATTACCTTGTGCGTACAATCAGACTAGAACTGTTACCATGAATTATGAGAATGTATTGAATATGTACCAACAACGCAAGAATCACAAACTATCTGAATGGCGTTATTTTTGTCAATACATGTACGATAACCTAGATTATTGTAAAATTCTAGTTGACGAGCTAGAAAGTAAATGATATAATGTACGTACAATAGATGGAGGTGATATTATAGCCGGTGAGAAAAGATTAGAGGAACGCCTAAAAAGGTGGTTACAATCTAAGGGAATATATCCACCTAATACTCCGAAGCAGAAAATTAAAGCGGAGCCAATAGGATATTATGAGAAACGCTTTGGAAGTCAATTCACCATTAATGGGTTACCGGACATGCATATTTGTATAAGGGGACATAGTATTGATATTGAATTGAAAGATGTAAGAGGAAAACCTAGTCAAGCCCAGTTAAAGATACTATCTAATATAAACAACTGGTGTTGTGAGGGTTATTTGATGTATCCTAACGATTGGGATAGTATCACCAAACGAATAGAGGAGGTTATAAATGAATAACATAGAAAGATTTGAAAGCCTACTAAGGGAAACTAAAAAGGATAATATTGAAGCGTTAATTCAATATTATCGTGATAGTGATTTTTACACTGCATGGGCTAGCAGTAGCTTCCATCTGAATATGCATGGTGGTTTGTTACAACATAGTTTGAATGTATGTGATTATGCATTGAAATTATGGGAAAGTTTTAATTCATCTGTACCACGTGAAAGTGTTATCTTTTGTGCCCTAAATCATGATCTTGGTAAAAGTGGCTTAAAGGGTGATGAGTATTATATTCCTAATACTTTAAAAAGCGGTAAAGTTAGCGGTAGTAAACCAATTAAGATTAACCCTAGTTTACGAATTAAAAACCACGCTTGGCGGAGTGTGTTACAACTATCTAAATACGTAGAGTTGACGGAAGACGAAAAAGTGTGTATAATTAATCACGATGGATTCTATCAAGCTGAAAATCGTCAAGCTATGCTTGATATATTTGAATTGCTTTTTATAATTCATTCAGCTGACTTATACGTGGCTAGATTCGTTGAGCCTGTAAAGTCCTATAAGGGAGGTGAAAAGATTGATTTATGAGAAACTAAATAATATTCAACTGGAGTTAAAAGCTCCGAAGAATAAGCGTAACACGTTTGGCGGTTATCAATATCGTGATTTAAGTGGTATTTTGGAAGCTGTTAAACCGTTATTAAAAATCTATAAATGTGCTATCACGTTTGATGATAATGTTGTTACAAAAGAGGATAGAACATATCTTGAATCTACTGTTACACTCATTGATTGTGAAGATGGTACTATGTGTAGATGTAAAGGTTATGCACGTGAGCAAGATTCCAAAAAAGGGATGGATGATGCTCAATTAACTGGTGCTTGCTCCTCGTACGCTCGTAAATATGCTTGCAATGGATTATTGGCTATTGACGATAGTCAAGACTTGGACAGTATGAATAATACCAAAGAGGACGAGGAAAAGCCAAAAACACGTAGAAGCCGTAGAACACGAAACACGATCACAAAAGAAGAATTGAAAAATGTACCATTTTAGGAGGTAATAAATATGAGTTTTAAAGATTTCAATATGGATATGACAGATTATAACGCTCAAATTAAAGAGTTAGAAGCTAATAAACCAAAAGAGGAAACTAAGAAAGAATACAAAGATCCTGTTGATGGTGAGTACGAATGTGCTTTAATGGGTTTGGGGCTAGGTACTAATAAAGCCGGAGACAAACTTATGTTGAAAGGCTCCTTTAAGATTCTGGATGGTGAATTTAAGAATCAGCGTTTATGGATCAATAAATGTATCACAGGGACAAAAAACGACGCTTTTAGTTTAAAAACAACGCTTGACTTCTTAGGTACGTTTGGATCTGAACAAGTACCGGAGTACAAAGGGGACTTCGATGATTTAGGTACACAGATTGAGATTGTATTAGCCGATGTAAAAAACTGTACTTTCTTAGTAAATAAGGTTACTAATAATAACGGCTTTACAAATCTATATATCAATGATGTATTTGATAACTAAATGATATAGGAGCGGTAAGAATACCGCTCCTATTACTTTATGTAATACTTGCTATGCGTTTTAAGTATTAGACAAATGCTATAATGTAGTGTATTATAATAGATGTAATGAGATTACATTACAAGGTGTTATTACATAAAGGAGATATTAAAATGTACAACATTATTTACAACAACGAAGTTATTGATACTGCCAAAAACACATACGAAGCGGTTAAATTGGTGAAAGAATATCGTATTGCTTTCAAGTCTAATAATGTATGGTATAAACGAGGTGAATAAGATATGAACAAATTTGTAGATTACTTGATGATGGGTTTGTTAGCCACAGTATTGATTATTGTGGTGTATTGGTGGATAGTGTTATTAATCGTATTTTTAGGATGTGTACTATAGGGAGGTGAACACATGGAACAATTAACAAAAGCTCAAACATATGTAAGCGATTTCTTATATAATGTCTATCTTGAAAGTGATAGTAAAGAATTGGATGAATGGCTTATCTATCTAGCACGTGAAAATGGCGACGAACAACTTGCTAAAATGATTGGAGGTAATGAATAATAATTGTAGATGGGTTGATATGAAAACGCAACAAAATAATAGAAGTAATAATATACTCTTAACATATGATGGAAAAACACAAACTATATCACGATGGGCAGATATGCTTAAAGTACCTAGAGAAAGACTAAGTAATAGGTACTATAGAAATTGGAGTATTAAAGAAATTTTACTAGGTAAGGAGTGATTATATGATATTCATAGACGTTGAAGTATTCGCTTTTGATTTTCTTATTGTTGCGTTTGATGGGCGTAAGTGGTATTATATAGAAGATAGAAATAATTTAATTTCATTTTATGAGGAACATAAGAAAGATCTGTTTATTGGTTATAACATTAAAAATTATGACCAATATATTATAAAATCATTACTGCTTGGTATTAACCCTAAACTGGTGAATGATTGGATAATCAAAGAGGGTAAGGCCGGATGGCAATTCACCAATAAATTCAAAGATATCGAACTCAATATCTATGATTGCATGGTGTTTGGTAAAAGCCTTAAACAGTTAGAATCGTATTTAGGTGTTAATATCCATGAAACAGATGTAAACTTTGACATCAAGCGTCCATTAACAGATGAAGAAAAGCGTTTGAATCGTGAATATTGCCGTGATGATGTATATAACACTGCATTGGTATTCCAACATACACAAGATGATTTCAAAGCTCATATGGGCTTATGTCAATTAGCCGGTGAGCCTATATCCAGTATGGCAAAAACTAAGGCTCAATTATCCGCTAAAATCTTGAAAGCTCAACGCCTTAACCCTAGATACTGGGATGAGGAGTATAACTTTGAATACGTTCAATGTGTGAAAGATTATGACTACAAACATAAAGATGTGTTAGCTTTCTTTGATAGTATTCGTGATACGAAAGATCCTAAATCAAAGTACGATACAGAATTATATGGCGTACCTCATGCGTTCGCTTTGGGTGGTTTACATGGTGCATCAGAAAACTATTTTTATGATAGTGAACAAGATACTGAGAATATCTTACTGCATATTGACGTAGCTAGTTTTTATCCTCATATCATGACAGAATGGGGCTTGTTATCACGTGCGGTACCTAGTGTACAAACATTTGTTGATATTATGGACTTACGATTGAAATATAAACACGAGGGGAACCCTTTACAAGCTCCGTTGAAGATTTGTATCAATGGTACGTATGGGCAAAGCGGAGCCGGTAAGTATGAAGATGGTAAGTATCAAGTATTATCAGATTTATATGATCCTGTTCGTATGCGTGAGGTATGTATCAATGGACAATTAATGTTATTGCAATTAATTGAAGACTTATCTGATTATCAATTAATTCAGAGTAACACAGATGGTCTTATTTATAAAGTACCAAAAATGTACTTACAAGATCTGAAAAGCATAGTTAGTAAATGGGAACAACGTACTAAAATGTCTATGGAGTACGATTATATTACTTATATGGCTCAACGTGATGTAAATAACTATATTGCGGTATTTGATAATGGAACCATAGAAAGAAAAGGCGGAGCCGTCAAGAAAGCAAAATTATTGGATAATAACTTACCAATCGTATCAGATAGTGTTGTTGAATACTTTGTGAATGGTGTAGATCCTACAGAATATATCTTGAAAGAAGATAATATGATGAGGTTTATGAAAACATATAAACTATCTAGTAATTATAGCCACGCTATTTATAATGGTGAGGTGTTGACAGATAAGGTATATCGTGTGTTCGCAAGCCGGAGCCGTAAGGATGGTATTGTGTATAAATGTAAAGAGGGAGGTAAACCGGAAAAATTCGCTAGTTGCCCTAATCACAGTAAGATCATAAACGGCAATATTCAAGGTATGAAAACACCTAACTGGTTGGATAAACAATGGTATATAGACGAAGCGTGGAAACGTATTAAATCATTTAAAGGAGAATGATAACATGGTAGATATTATAACATTAGCGAATCAGCTAAACAAAGATATGGACTACATCAAGCAGTTATGTTATAACTGTGAGATACCTATTCACGCTGATAAAGATGGTGAATTTATCAGTGATGAGGACGCACAATTATTTATTAATAAGGAAACCAAACAGCCTAACAGATATAACAAGCGTGGTATGGAATGTGTAGATATTCAAAGTATATATTGTGGTAACAATAATATCCAATATTACTATCTATCATGTATCCTTAAATACCTATACCGCAGATTGAATGTAACAGACTTGAAAAAGGCTAGGGTATATCTTGATAAGATGATTGAAAATGCAGAGGAGAAAGGGGTTATTAAATAATGTTCAGAATTGATAACTTTATTAATAGCGTAGGTGAATACGCTTATGATTGTACCAACAGAAATGATATGCTTTTACGTGAGGTTGAAACCGATTGCATTATCATTCAAACAAATGAGGGTGGTATTGTTGTAACAAAAGATACTAAAATTATGCTTGATAATGGAATGTACTGCTACGCTAATTTATTACACGTTGGCGATTGTTTAAAGCACTACACCATGAATAAAGCAGTTATTACTGGTATTAGCGGAGGATGTGGTTATCCAATGTATAAAGTGGTAGATTGTGATAACAACTATCTTGTAGTTAATAATTTCTGCG
>ERZ1027612.6-NODE-6-length-27597-cov-6.055843_pt1 | contig 27597 bp, 40 predicted proteins | sample MGYA00520520_ERZ1027612 | MGnify/ENA primary metagenome ERZ1027612 (study PRJEB33329, sample SAMEA3488691) | human gut metagenome | biome: ENVO:feces | place: Malawi | collected 2010-02-17 | study: EMG produced TPA metagenomics assembly of the PRJEB9818 data set (The... | reverse complement strand
TCTGCTGTGTGGCTTTCGGGCAGATATAAAGAGAGGAGAAGAAAGATGAAAAAATATGAATTAACAGATGACACTATACGGTAGGTAGCAGAATATCCCCCTGCCAAATTCCATGGAGATACGGGGCAAGGGGAATTACAAAACCCGGTATCTACTCTGAAAGCTTTCTCCGTGATCCATAGAAAATATGGTGAATATGTGGATAAGGCACTTCGGTGAAATAGCAATGGCTCATATCTTCTGTAAATACACTTTTCATTTTTTTAGCCAATATCCACACCATATCTTTCTTTTAGGATTCTTTTTCATCCGGTGATGCAATCTCTGCATCCGGGATGCCTGCCTCTTTGCAGCTCGTCACAAGTCCATCTATCAGTCTTGCCATTTCTGCCGTGTCATAGGTGTGAGAACCTCTCAGGAGCTTATATGTACGGTACATTACACCATCCACGCCCTCCCTGACTTGTGAAGTCGGCTGCAGGTGATAGTCTGTCGCATTCAGCACTTTCCTCTCTGCTTCTTCTGTGTCAGGGATCGTCATATAGATTGCCTTGTCCTCAATGATCTCCGGCTGTCCGTAATGGATCAGCATCCGGTTATGCATCTCAGGATTTGATGTCTGCATGATATTTGCGAGTTTTGTCAGGAGTACCCAGTAATATGCATTTGCATCCAAGCTTCTCTTTTTCCTGTATCGTTTGATTTCAAGGCTTAGCTTTTCGCAGTCTTTCAATTCCTCATACGCTTGTGAAAAATCTTGCTGTGGCTCGAATAGAATGGTCAGACGGTGAGTTGCAAAGTCAATAATCGGTTCTTTCAGTCTGCCAGTAAATCTCATCAGCACTCACCCATTTTACGCATCAAAAATATTAAAACTGATTTATATTCAGATCCTGAAGCTTCTGCACGCCAAAGAATTGGCACACTGCTTCTACCGTCTGTCCGTGTGCAGGAATACACTTCATCAGTGTATTAACATGATACTCTTCCAGCTTTTTCATGCTTTCCTGCTGCTTCATCGCATTCAGAACCTCTTCTGCACTGGCTACGCTTACATCAATGCCAATGCCGCACATTCCCAATGCTCTGCCTACCGCAGAAGTTTCACAATTTTCCAAATACGAAGTATTATTGATAAATGTTGATCCCTCTTTTTCATAAGCATGACCTGTTCCGATAACTGCACCAAAATCATCTTTCACGACCGCACGAATCACGCACACACCGTCACTATTGCTGACCAGTTCCGTCTCGATAGCTCCGTTCGGGTATAAAAGACGGAATGCCTTGATCCGCTGATTTACTTCTGCATACGCCTTTCCTTTTACATCAATTTTGTTGATGGTACTATTCGCAGCCTGTAATGCTTCAAACGTCATTTTCTTCCTCCTCAATCCAGTTACCTGAAAAGAACCATTCAACCAACTCTTTTCTAAATTCCTGCCGGTCTTCTTCTGTTCCCTTCAGGCATCTTTCTAAAGCGTAATCATACGCTTTGTCTTCTGTTACTACCGTATCTTCTTCCGGTCCGATTCCTCTGTATATCTTCATTCGTACACCCCGATTATCGCTCTTATGGTTTCTCTATCTGAGAATGGTGTTGACCCTTCCTCGTCTTCGTGCTTCAGAAACGTGATTAATGCGTCCATCTTTCCTTCCATCAGGCACAGGCTCTTATATCTGTCTTCGTCAACGAAATTTCTTTCTTTTCTGCCATTGCCATATCCTCCTCAATTTGTTATTATTATGTTGGTTATTTTTCTAAGTGCCTGAGAGGTTGCCGCCTCGCTACGGCACTTTCCTTACGCATTTTTAAACTTGTACTCCATCAGATCGGCAAGCATAAGGTACTCCTTCCCCATCTTGCTTTCTTTGTGAGTTTCCTTAACTTTTTCCCTAAACTCTTCAAGTGTTCCATAAAAGCATCCGCATCGAACGCCAATCCCCCCGTCTTTCAGTCTAAAGAAAGTAGTAGTCCTATACTTACGGCCGAACCCTTTTGCCGTGGTGTAATCATTCTCTCCGTATATCCGTGCATTTCCGCATATCCGTGCATTTCCGCATATCCGTGCATTTCCGCATATCCGTGCATTTCCGCATATCCGTGCATTTCCGCATATCCGTGCATTTCCGCATACCCGTGCATTTCCGTATATCCGTGCATTTCCGTATACCAGTGCATTTCCGTATACCAGTGCATTTCCGTATACCTGTGCATCTTCGCATACCCATGCCTCTCCGCTATGGTCGAGATTATCTTCTCTTTCCACGTATCCGCCAAGTTCTCCCTCTTCTACGTCTGCAAAATCTTTCAGAGCTTTTATCCGGTGGAGTATTCTGCTACCTACCGTAATAGTGTCATCTGTTAATTCATATTTTTTCATCTTTCTTCTCCTCTCTTTATATCTGCCCGAAAGCCACACAGCAGACCATTAATGCCACTGAAAAGCCGATCACGAACCAAAAGGCTTTCTCAACAGCCTTATCATATGTATCTGGCTGTCTTACCGGTTCTTTTGCTGCTTTTCTCTTCTTTACCTGAATCACCTCCAGTTTTTCCACGTCTCTCACCTCCTTCAAATGATGTGCAGATACCTCTGTGACGTTCCATACAGTATCTGATTTTTCTGCAATCCTTGCAGGTCATATGACCTCCCTCCCTATTCGTTCCTTTTCCTCTTCCGGGATCTTAAGAACTTTCAGAATCTCTCTCAGCTCACCCAGTCTGATGTCTTCCGGCACACTAAATCTTTGGTACAGTGTGCTTTTCGGGATTCCTGTCAGCTTGGAAAGCTTTTCTACGCTGACACCCTCCATCACTTTTCCTGACTGGATGATGGCGATCAGCGTCCTGTTCTGACGCTCCCGGTCTGAGAGCTTTAATTTCGGCATTCTGTATCACCTCACTACGTCTTCCTTATCCATCGTTTCTTCTTTTTTTCTGCTCATTGCCGCAGCAGTAGCAATCGTTCCCTCGAGATATCCTCTCTCCCTCTCGCTCATTACTGGCAGCTTGTCTGCCAGCTCTTCAATTATTTTCTTTTCTTTTTCCGACATCTGATCACCTCGCTTTCTTGTTGCTATGGGTCTATTATATGTGGCTTTGTGGTATTTGTCAATACTATTTCTGTGGCTTTTCGACTTTTTGTGATTATGCCACATTTTCTATTGCTTTTTTATCGAGAGTATGATATGATAAGACTCAGGAAGTGAGGTGGATACGATATAATGAATGAACGCCTGAAAAAGTTAAGAAAAGAATTAGATATGACTCAACAAGAATTTGCTGATAAATTGGGAACTGCAAGGAATAATATAGCGGGGTACGAAACAGGAAAGAGAAATCCCAGCAATGCAGTTATCTCTCTAATATGTAGAGAGTTCAATATTAATGAAAAATGGCTTCGAACGGGAGAAGGAGAGATGTTTATCGAACTATCCCGCTCTGACGAAATAGCTCAGTTCGTCGGACAGCTCATGACTGAGGAAGATGATTCTTTTAAGAAAAGACTTGTATCAGGACTTGCGGCACTGGACGATAATGGATGGAAAGTATTGGAAAACTTCCTTGATTCCATCCAAATAAAAAAGGACTGATTATCTCAGTCCCATGATTCCACGAATAAAAAAATATACATTTTTCAATCGTGATTCGTCCAATTTGTCAAGCATTTCAATGATTAAAGATTTTAATTCCATATGTATGACCTCCGTTCTCATGTAGAACGCTTGTTCGAAATTCCTTAATCAGATAATACTACATTTTCTGTGGTAAATCAATAGAAAAATCGAACGCACGTTCCTTTTATTTGTTCCTACATTAATAGGACAATCGAGAACGGGAATACATACGGCATTTTAATCAATCGTCCCAATACTGGGACACTTATTTAAATTCGGACTCAAAAAGGTCAGTCATTCTGCATTTGAGACCGATTGCCAATTTTTCCAATGTATCAAGCCGGGGCGAAATCTCATTGTTTGCTATTCGCTGAATAGTTGATTTAGAAACCCCCGTTCTGCTGGAAAGTTGGCGAAGTGATACGTTTTTGCTATACATTATTTGCTCTAATAAAATTTTCATGCTATTAGTTTGCTCTGTTATTGCAAAAATATATCTGTAAAATTATGGTATATTCGGCTTTGCCGTTTATATATGGAATCTTGTGGTGGGAACTAAAGGAACGGGGCAAATGAGGAGGAAAAGTTTTATGAAAAAGATTTTGACATTCCTTTTAATTGGAATGCTTATGCTATCCTGCACAACTCTAACGGGATGTGGCAAAAAAGAAAGTTCAAAGACAGAATATACTATGGATGAGTTCGCTGATATGTATAACGAAACTCAATCGCTTTTTAAAAAAGAAGCTGAAAAAGCATACCTTACTGATGAGGAGCGTTATTCAGAAAAAGGACAACAGCTTTATAAAAAATGTTCCGAAAAGACTGGCTTGCCTTTTAACAAGGAGCTCACTCTTCGTGGTGTAAAATATCAGGGATACGGGTGCGTGGATTTGAAATCCAATGACGAGAAAACCTCTATTCAATGCCTCTTTGCCCAGTCTGTTGATAACTTTTGGATATTAATACCTGACGGAACTACTGTTTCGATTAAAGGCACTTTTTCACCAGAATCAGCTCCAGGAGCTTACGGAACACTATTTGATGTAAGTCTTGTATCTCCTGATATTGACATCAAATATGAACCCACAGACATTAAAGACGCATTAAAAGTAATCACTAATGAGCAAGGTTATGAGAGCAACATTATTATTGAGGGCGAAATTTCTGAAATCATGACCCGTGATGAAGTGGAAGAAATAGTGGGCGGGTATGTTGATATCTCTTCTGCATTGCATGACGATGCCGCACTGATAAAGGGCGAGGATGGGAGTATTATTATCTTTTATGACAAAACCTTTACTGGTGAACTGACTGCCGGGGATAAAATAGCTGTTCAGGGAGCGTTGCAAAATGGATTCGGATATGAAAATCCTGCTACAAAAAAATATTCCTGCCTAATAGGTGTGATGCCTGATGTTGATAATTGCTACAACTTTACAGCACACGAAGACGATGAATAATCAAAAAACCGACCCTTCGCCAAAAGGGACGGTCAACTGGAAGAAACACACGCCAATGTGCTTCTTTTGGTAACTCCGAAGAGATACACTAATGCCAATGAATATTGTATCATCTTCGGAGCAGTCACGCAAGCAGAACAGCCGTTCTGTGCTGGCTGTTATTTTTATACTTTAAGGAGATGATAATATGGCTACAGCTAAAAAGTTACCTTCAGGATCTTGGAGGTGCTTAGTTTTTTCGCACTATGAAAACCTGTTCAATGAGGACGGAAGTCCTATGATTGACGAGAAGACCGGAAAGCAGAAGCGGAAAAGGATTTATGAATCGTTTACCAGTGACTTACAGGGAAGACGTGGAAAGCGGGATGCAGAAGCTCAGGCGGCTCAGTTCCTTGCAGAGAAAGACCGGAAGAAACGCCCTGAGAACTGGACAGTGAAAGAAGCTTTTGAAAATTACATAAAGTTAAAGGATCATGTGCTGTCCGAGACTACTCTCCGTGGCTATGAGACGATCGCCCGGAATCAGATCGGACAGATATCAGATATCAGCCTCCGTAAGCTCTCGCAGGAAGACGTGCAGAGCTGGATTAACATTCTGTCGGTAAAGTTATCGCCTAAGACCGTAAAGAATGCCTACGGACTGTTTACAGCGGTCATGCGGATGTATCTGCCGGATATGCACTTCCATATCACTCTGCCGTCCGCAAAGACCTATGAGGGTTATGTTCCATCCGATCAGGACATCACGGATCTGATCTGCTATATCCGGGGAACCGAACTGGAAAAGGCAGTGCTTCTCGCAGCGTTTGGAAGTCTCAGGCGTGGAGAAGTCTTCGGGCTAACGAAAGAGGATATCAAGGGGAACTCCATACGGATCAGAGAGACGAAAGTCCGGGGACGTAGTGGCATCATCAAAAAAGGACCCAAGACACAGAGCAGCTACCGATACATTATCATGCCGGAATTTGTGATCCGAAAATTTGACGATATCGAAAGCGGTCCGCTTGTCAGGATGCACCCGGAAGATCTCTCTAAAAACTTTAAAAAAGTGCTTCGTTCTGCTGGGATTCCTGAATTTCGATATCATGATCTCAGACATTATACTGCGTCCATCATGCACGCCCTGAACATTCCGGATCAGTACATCATGAAGCGTGGTGGATGGAAGTCTGACAGAGTACTGAAAAGGGTATACCGTGGCACGATTGCACCGGAAGAAGAGAGATTTACAGACCGAATCAACGAGCATTTTACGGAAATGATGCAACACGCCATGCAACACGATAAGCGAAAAGCCTTATAAATACAGCATCTTCCTGTAGGTTTTCTGGGTTCGATTCCCGCCAGGTCCACTTTTTCAAAAAAGTGCGTAATTTCAAGGATAGCGGAGAAAGCCTTTAAAATAAAGGTTCTCCGCTTTTTCTTTTACTGAAATTATTCTATTATTTCAGACTTTTTAAGCGTATTTTACAATCTTATGCAACACGAAATACGCAAAAATGCAACACGAAAACAGATGATACAATATTCAGCCCCGGAGTGACTGCTCCGGGGTAATCTTATTCCCTTGTGGCATTTGCTTTGTTCTTTCCGATTTCGAGATACAATATCATCTCTTGCGGCATCTGCTTTTTCATCATCTCCCCCATTTCTTCTGGCGAAATCAGATCCATGAGTTCCATCATCTTCTTATTCAAATTTTCCGGAACTCCCAGTGCTACAGCTCTGGGATAGAGCATTACAAGGCATTTCAGCGGATATCTGTCCGATGTCCAATTATACGGATCATGTGCTCCTCCATTCAATACTTTAAGTGTTCCTTGATATGTCTCTCCAATTAATTCTACTATTTTCTTTGTATACATATTGTTTACCTCACTCCGTCCAATCTTCTTTCTTTTCAAGCACGTCTTTCAGTACTGTTTCCGGCACGTCTTTCATTTTCTTTAATTCTTCCTCTGTGTATCCCGTTTTGTCAAGCTCTCTTGCTATCATTACCGGTGTTACTTCTTCTGGCTTTGCATTTTCGCTTTCTTTCTTCAGTTCTTCCAGCGCTGCATTCAGAGCTTTCCCGAAAACTTCTCTTGAATCTTCTTTCTTTTCTTCCTGTTTAGGAATGTAGACAACGATGGTTTTCTCCTCCTTGTCATAGCTTCCTGATTTTGTTTTGCAATCTGCATAGTTTTCTTTGTACTCTCTATAGCTCATTCTTACTTCTTCACAGTTTTCTGCTTTTTCTTCGTTCATTTTCTTTTTATAGCATTCTGGGCAGAGTCCGCTTTTTCCGAAATATTTAATCTTTCTTTCACGTTCTTCTGCTTTTCCGTAAATCTGTACTTCTTGTGTATGTCCACAGCTAAACGTTACATCGTACTTCATTGCTTTTTTCTCCTTTCTTTCCTCTCTGTAATTATAATATACACCAATTTAGTGTATTTGTCAATAGCTTTTTCACCGATTTGGTGTATTTTTAAAAAGTGAACGTGAAATCACGACCTTTCATCTTACAGGCAGTACATAATATAATACGTGTTGCCATCGTCTTCGACAATTCCCCAGTCTGGAATTGCTATCTTTTCCTCTAGCATTTTCCTATACTTTTCCTGCTCTTCTTTGTCGACTCCCCATTCCTCCATATAATCATCGAAGTGTCTTTCAAAGTCTTCTCCTTCGAATACTACAGTGCCTCTTTTAAGTTCTTCTTCCGCTTTTCTTTTTGAATATCCATTTTTCATTAATACTTCGATATCAGTCATCTTTCTTCCTCCTCTCAGAATCTCGGCTACAACTAGCCGTTCTACATAGTCGGGGCATTTGCTAAGCCCCTTCTCCCAATTTTCGAGACTCCTGTACGGAATCCCGAGTTTCCGGGACACGTCCTTTCTGGACATGCCCTGTTTTTTTCTAGCTTCCTCAATATTCATTTCACGCCCTCCTTACTACTTGAAATCTCTCCAGTGTTCCTTGAAGAGTTCTACGCATTTTTCATAATCTTCTTCAAAAATGGTCTCGTATCTCATAAGACCATTTTCGTCCTCTCCTACTTCATGCTGGATCAGGCATGACTTTGGCACCCATGTTGTTTTCCTTCTGTCACAGCCAAGATTCAGAAGAGCGTATACTGCCTTTTCCGTTTCTTTAATTACCGCGAACAAGTCGCAGCTTTCAATATTTCTGCCCATTTCCTGAGCTATTTTGTTTGCGAACCACTCTTTTACCTCGTAGCTTTTGCCTTTTTCCAACATTTTATTTTCTCCTTTCTTTCCTCTCTGTAATTATAATATACACCAATTTAGTGTATTTGTCAATAGCTTTTTCACCGATTTAGTGTATTTTAGAGCAAAAAAATAGGCCGGAGAAACCTCCGACCTTGTTAATCATTTCAGAACAGCTGAAATCTGTCAACTTTCTTCCCAAAGCTTCCGGCATATCCATCCTGTCCACCGCCTGTCTCATTATTGTACTGCCAGTCATAGTAGTTGCCGTTCACGGGACTGACTCTGTACTGTGCTTTCTGACTGCTGCCATCCGGGGCAATATAGATCACCTCGACTGCATCAATCGGCTTACCGTTTCCGGCATATCCATTTACCGGATCAGCCCAGTTGAACCCGGTCACATATGGCAGCCACTTTCCACCCAGTACATGAACACGGTATTTGACTTTTCCCACGTTACACATGATTGCAACGTCTGTGATCGCCTTGCCCCTGACTCCTGCATAGTCTGCAAGATTTTTTACGGATGGATACGTTTTTCCCCCGGCTTTCACGCAGTAGGTAAATACTACTGCCGCATTATAGTGTCCTCCTGATGGTTTGGCAGTCTCTTTCGGAACAGAAGCTGTTCCCTGTCCGTAATCAATATCACAGAGCTTCAGAAGATGCGTGAATCCATTCTGTGACAGATTGGCGATCCGCACACCGTAAGCTGATCCATCAGCAGCAATGTACTGATCATTTCCGAGATAGATTCCAATATGCCCATTCATCCATACTGCCCAGCCGATATGTGCATCAGATCTTTTGCTGATCGGGATCACCTCAACTGCTGTACTCCTGTACTGTCCTGATCCCCGGACAATGCCGGTATACCAGCTAATCAGACCGGAACAGTCTACGCATACCTTTCCGGCTTTCTTATCATCTGATTTCCATACACAATTAGATCCATACACTTTCCTGAGTGCCTGGATCTTTGTCAGGCTCATCACCGTACCCTTTGCCCCATATACATAGGGTGTTCCGATCTTACTTTTTGCAAATGCGATTAATCCTGCTGCTGTCTTACTCATATTTTTCTCCCTTCCTGCACCGGTGCAAACTTAGTTCTTCTTATATTTATTGCGATTCCACATTTCCGTGACACGTTCCCAACCGCCAGTGCTTACTAGATAGACAATAAATGCGGCAATAAATGATGCGAAAATGTAATACCACTCAATTACTACTGTATAATATGTGCATAGTACGATCACTGACACGGGTGTCAAGATCAGTGCTGTAGCCAGTGCGACTGCATTGGTCTGTACTTTTTTAAGTCCGGGCATTTCCTTAATAACCTGCACAATCACGCTGACCATGAAAGCCAGTACCCCAATTCCTGCCAGTATGTAACTCATATACTGCATTAATGTTTCAATGTTCATAGTTGCTCTCCTTTATTTCAATCCAAATTTCATTGCTACTGCACCAAGAACAAGACCGAGGACAGTTGTAAGGACGTATTTTACAGCTGTTCTCCACATATCTCCATCTCGACTTTCTAATGTTTCCAAGCGTTTCCCCTGCTGCTTCTGCTCGCCTACCATAAGCTCAATGCTCTGTGCCAGCTTCTCGACCGACACAGTAAGCGAATTGATCTGCTGTGTAATCTTCTCCAACACTTCAATCCTCTTGTTCTGACGATGGTTCTCGTCTTCGATCCGCTTCTTGAACTCTTCGTGTTCCGCCCTTGTAATTACGTCATCCATCTTTCTCACCTCCTTTCACAGGCTATAAATGCGTGCTTGTCATCCTACTGCAAACACCGGGCGAACCCCATAAGTGCTTGTAGCCATATCACTGCTAGCATCGCCGTATTGCGATATCAAGGTGTATGTCTGTGATCCTGCTACATTCCGCAACCAATAGTTTACACCAATAGTCTTCAATTCAGGAGCAAGCCGGAACAGTGCTAACTGTTGTGTATCGGATGTCTGCTTATTACTATTGTCAGTGCAAATATAAGTTCCATGCACCATTACTTCACTCATGAGATCCACGGACGCATTTATCCAAGCTCCATCGGAAAACATTCTATGAGTTAGCAATAAACTTTTAAATGTATCCGGCAATGTTTTCGCTATATTATTCAATCGAGTCGATTTCATTTCCGAATTTCTATAACCACCGTACGTACTGTTGCTTGTATGCATCTGTCCGCTCCCTAACACAGTATCCGGGACTATTAATATATGGGGTTTTTGTACTTTTTCTGATTCCGGATAACCTACATTTTTCCAGTAATTTACGTCTGCTATCCGATATTTCACTCCATTTATCTCCCAGTAATCACCAATATACAAATCCTTGAAGCTTCCATCTCGAATTGCAGCCAGCTGTTCTGCTGTGATCGACTCGCCCAAGGATTTTTCCCGGAAGATGTTGCGGTGCATTTCCGTTGACGGTGCCGTCTGCATATATACGCTGACTGCCTGACCTACCATCTCAGCGGTAGCCGCAAACTTTCCGGCATCCGCATCATCCCGGACTGACTGGGCAATCTGCTGTGTCTCGTCCACCTTGTCAAGAATCTGCTGCCATACTGTCGGCTCAGGATCTGAGGGAGTGCCACCACTTAAGGTTGCCGGCAGTGAAAAACTCTTGATATCGGTCGTGATAACCGTCTCACCCAATGTCCCAGACACGGATACCCCGACCCAACCAGGTGCGGCAAGAGCCTCTGTTGGCACGGTACAAGCATCATCTTTCAACAGCTGTGAATAGGTATTACCTGCTCCCCGGAAGAAAGCCGTCTTCGTCATTCCATCCCATTCCTCTGAGAAGCTGAACTCTGCTTTCAGATACTCCCTTGTTCCCTCTGCTGTCTCAGGCGGCTCAAGATAGAGCCGCTGATTTACTACTTTGATTTTCATGCTTTTTCCTCATCCTCTTTTACAAGCTCCGTCATACCGGAATCCTCCAGGATCTCTTTTACCTTGTCCTTTAACAGCCGTGGAACCTGTCCATATGTCTTCTTTCCCATCATTATCTGCTGTGCCCATAACATTGCCATCATTTCTTTACCTCCTGCATTTTGCATTAATATGAATATATTGGTTAATAGAGTTACCATTTTACTGATACACCTGTTCAGACATCTCCAAGATGCATCCTTTCAACATCTCCACCTGTTCTTTTAAATCTGCATTCTCCCGGATCAGTGCGTCCATCTTTTCTGCCACTGTTTCACCCGGCCTCGACAGAATAATGCCTATAATACCGGCTGTGTACTTGGTGATTCCCTCAAGAGTGGTATACCCCTCGTACTCTCCGACCGTCTGGCTACGTTCTGATATAACCATCTTCCGGGTCTTCAGCTCGTCCCCGAACATTCCCCGCAGATCCTCTTCCGTTGCTGATACTGTCTTGATCAGCAGTGTCCCATCCCCCTGGATGGATGCTGACTGGATCTGCAGATCTGTGCCATCGTTGTATATAAGTTTCATTTACACTTTTTCCTCCTTAATCTACCAACCACGCAATCTGTGAGCAGATATAGCCGTTATACTGCATCTGCACATTGGCTCCACGAAAAAGTCCTACTTTTCCAGTTCCTGCACTAACTGGTGTCACGGAAATGAAAAAATCCGGATAGGTCTGCCCTCTGACTATTGCTGGTGCAAAAACATAATTTGCCGGACGGTCACTCGCCGCAAGATTAACGATTGTTCCGTCTGCTGCGGAACTGGTGTCCACAAGATTCAGGATTCTTAACTTTCCCATCCGCTGTAATCGTACTCCTGATTTCAGCGTTTCTGTGGACGGGATCATATCTTGCTGAATTGTATCCATTGACGGCAACACATCCAACAACTTTTTCACTCCCGTCACATTGATTCCCTCCAACGTAATCTCAAATACCGGGCAATCATCCACAAGATCACCCTCCTGCAGATTCCCTTTTGTATATGCAGGAACTGTAGGTGTCCCGCTCGTTGGCGTTCCCATAATATACAGCCATTCATTTGTCTCGATACCGGTCTCTTTATTCCGGGTATACCGGTTTACGACCAGGTCTTTTCTCTTCATTCCCTGCGTTCCGTTCGTGATCGTGACCTCGTCATAAGTACCAATCTTCACAGCTGATACATTCCCGTGATGTGCCATGATTCCACTTCGGATCTTAAGCAGATTATTCGATGTTAATTCCGGTTCAAGATTTTCCCCGGAAGTCAGAATGCAGCTCCCCTGCCCGATCGTTCCCTCAAGGATCTGACGGAACTGCTGGCTGGTAACGTGAGGACTGCCAGTCTTTCCTGATACTATCTCCATGTTCAATCTCCTTCCAATTTATATTCTTTTGATATAACTCCATTTGTGACGCTGTAAACGATATTTCCGACTGATTTTTTCATTGCCATCCCTGTAAGGTAATCTCTGCCACCGATGACATCACCGATCGCCACATCAATTCCCAATTTTTCAATATCCATATCGAATGCCTTTTTATTGCAGATTTCTTTCAACTTTTCCACTGCTTTTGATTTAAGTTCCGCCGTTTCCGTTGACGTATTTTCGTAAACTTCCGCAATCTCATCCAATCCTGTATAGTAAGGCTCTTCCCGAAAAGATCCGTCCGGCCAGACATACAGATGGTATACAGTACGATCAGCAAGCTCCCCTTTTCCAGCTACGATCAGATGATTGATTCCGTTCCGACTGTCTTTCATCGTATAGTTCAGGCTGCAGTCTTTTGATAATTCCACCTGATCCGAATGATCTACAACCGGCACGGCACTGATCAGAACGTATCCGGGAATCCCTTCCTCTCGTTTGTGCCGGATCTCTAATCTGTATCCCTTACTTGCGAGCATTTCTACAATTCCATCGAGCAAGGTACAATATCTGTCGAACTGGTAGTTGCTCACAGACACCCCGGTATTCTCCTGGCTTACTACAAAGAGTCCGTCAAATTCCGGCTCGATCAGCGTCTTCAACACTTCATTCAGTTCCCCGGATATTTTTTTATAATCACTTCCGGCTGGCGGCTGGATAATTTTATGCTCCAGCATTCCACGCCATGTATAGCCTTTCAATTCCACGTAATCCAGAGTTGTATCGGTCAATACACTTCCTATGATTCCACCGTATTCCGTATCCGGGACGTACACCAACGCATCAAATGTCAGCGACTGTGTCCAGTAGCAGCGTGCAATCTGCACTGTAAACATCTTTTTGTCGTTGACATCAAATTCAACATTTGCGTCCTTCAGACTTCCGATTTCTCTTTGTGCATCTGCCAAAATCACCATGCTGCTTCCCTCCGTTCCGGGAAGATATCCAAATCTATCCCATACGTTCCCGCCCAGTTCACCCGGATGAGACCGCTTGGGATCTTTTCAAAAATGGAATATTCATAACCTCGTTCATTAAACAGATTGGATACAGTTCCATTTGTCAGATATTTATATACTGTCTGCTCTGCGGAATCAATAATCATGTATTCATTGCGTTCCAGTGTGGTTCTGACTTCGTACGGGTATCCGTTGATTAATATCTTCGGATTTGTGCAAGGTCCGTATATCGTCATCTTAAAATCTGATGCAGAGGGATGGTCAATTTCAAATTCAGCCGTCCCCGCCCGAACATCTGCGAAATCAAAAGGAAAATCAAAGGGGAAGTCCAGTCCGCTTGCCGCTGTCATCTGACTTTGCGGAAAAAGCTGCTGACTTACCACTGCCATCCATGACAAGGATGGGGCTGTAAAAGTAAGCTCCACCTCTGCCATATCGAACCCTTTCCAGTTCGACTTCTTTGACTTCTCCACACGGCAGGAGAGAAATGTATCATTGACGTACAATTTTCCATGTACTCCGAGATCTGCATCTACAGCAAGCACGCTGTACAGTTTTTCCATATTTTTCGCAAGACCTTCCCCGCTGCCATATACATCCACCTGTACCGTCTTCTGATATCCGCTTGCAGTCTCATCCCATTCGGAATCATACCAGTCTGCTTCTGCCGTATAATACGGATCAACAAGAAAATTCAGGATCACTCCTTTTGAATTTATGTAATACGCTTCTCTTATCATATTTTCGGCACCGCTCCTTTCGGCAGTTCCCGGTCTAACCGGGTCGTACCCAGGTATACCGGTCTGCTCTGCATCTTCTTAACACCGGCAGCCGTTGCATTCCCTACTTTCGTTGCCAGTTGCGTCAGATCCTCGTCTGAAATCCTCATAGTACTCTGTACGCTCTGCTGATTTATGATCTTTTCTGTACTCTGCAAGGCAAATGAGCTGGTGATCCTATTTGTATTCACCGCCATCGCCTCCCGCACCCGATTGGACAGATCTGCCATGTCCAGCGAATTCAGTGCCGAACGTGCCATTCGTTCTGAAGCCTTTTTTACAGCCGGAATCTGATCGTCAATTCCAAGTGCGAATCCCTTGCCAGAAAAACGCCCCGCTCCTCGCATTACTTTTGATGGTGAATGAATCCCCAGTACGCTCTTGACTTTTTCATAAGCCGTACTTGCCATCTCTGCCGCTTTTGATGCAGCTTTTCCAACCCAGTCACCAATTCCACGAACAAATCCTGATCCGAAATTAGACCCGGTATCGTATGAATTAATACTTCCTGCTCCGCTTTTTGCACTGGTAGCAAGGGATGTTCCTTTTGCCCTTGCATCCCCTGCCTTACTTCCGACAGCAGAAGAATATGCTGTTCCGAACGATTTTCCAGTACTTCCCGGATTCACCGATCCAGCTCCACGCTTCGCACTGTCTGCCAGTCCTTTTCCTCTTGTCAACAGCTTCCCGACAAAACTGCCGATCGCTGTATCGAAAAATCTTCCAAATGCACTACCGGTCGAGGTCGGGTCAACAGCCCCTGCTCCTCTTTTTGCAGCTTCTGCATTCGCTTTTCCCTGTTGTTCCGAAACTGACAGCTGTGATCCGATTCCTTCATTAAAAGAAGTCATCAACCCTGATCCGATTTCTTTCGTATCTCCTACTGATCCCCGCATAGCATCAAGCAGCCGGGAGATCACGCCAGTACCGGAAGAAGTAAGTTCCTCCTGACCTTCGTTCAATCCTTCAACCGCTCCCGGCCAGACATACGAAAAGATTTCTTTCACCGCACGGGACGGACTGTGGACATCAAGAGTCGTGATCAGGCTTTGCAGGAATGCATCCGCACCTTGCTCTGCCGGATCAACCAGCGTTTCAAACCCTTCCAGTCCTTCCAAAGCTCCATACCACGCCTGTGACCACGTCTCTTTAGTTTTTTCGTCCAGTCCTGAAAATCCTTTCAGAAAGCTTTCCATTCCTGCCTGCGCCTCAGTGCTCAGCGTACCGGATATCTTTGCCTGTGCCATAGCCGCTACAAGTTTTGCAGAGCCATCCTTACCGGCATTTTTTAATATTTCCTTGATCTGATCTGCACCAGTTCCGACCTGATTCAGGGCAATCCCCATTGCCTCCGTCAAGCCATCTTTGGTCTGCTGGGTTAATTGCATTGCTCCATCTTTTTCAGCGGAAAAAATACTGGTAAGCTTATCTGTCATTGCACTGGCCTGCTCGATGGCTGCTTCTGATCCAATCTCCAAAGTAGTGTCAATTCCGCTCTGAATTTCTGCCAGTGCAGAGTTGATCGTATCAGTATTTCCACTCATTGCTGCCTCTGTCAGGCTACTGTAATCGGAGATGACTTTCTGATTATCCTGCATCGCCGCATTGGCAGCGTCAAAGTTTGCCTGCAATTCTTCCAGTCCACTACCTGCTTTTTCAAGCTTTTCTTTCAGTTCTCCGTACTTTTCAGTATTCCGCACAATAGCTTCGCCCTGGGCATCATACCCCATTACTACAGCATTTGCCGATTCTGCTTCAAGTTCCTTCTCAAGTTCTGCGATCTTGCTTTTTTTGCTACTAAGCTTTTCGTAAGCATCTGCCAGTTCAGCCGCCTTGTCTGCCTGCTCTTTCATTGCATCCGCATAGTCTGACTTCATGGAGTCAAGAACGGCTTCTACTTTTTTTGCCGCAATCAGATCGTAAACAGATTTTTCCAAATCACTGTAATTCTGAATCAGTCCATCATTCAGGCTGATTTCTACACCTAACGCACTGGACAGCTCACCTGTGATATACGCCGCCCTTGCCTCCTGTCCTGCCTGCACCTTTCCGTTCGCATCAACAATCTTTTGCAGTTCTCCCCACAATGCTTCTGCATTGTCGATCTCAGATGTGGCTGCCTGAATATTTTTCTGCCTTGCCGCTGCCTTTTCGTTAATACTGTCAATTTCATCCTGTGCCGCCTGGATATTTTCCTTTTGTGCCTCCGTCAGCCGATCTGTTGATGCCGCTTCATCATCCGTCAGCAGGATTGCTGTTCCGATACAGGCTGCCAGTGCCGCCCCTGCGGTAACAAGCAGACCGATTGGATTTGATGCCATAGCAGCGTTCAGGGCTGTCTGTGCTTTCGTCCACAGTCCGGTCAGGGCAGTCGTGACTCCGATCTGACCGCTATAGACTCCCATCAGCGTTTCCCGGAGCGTCAGACCGCCGTTAGATGCTACGACTTGTAAATTGTTCGCTTTTTCTATTTTGGTCAGCCTTGCCAGTGCTGCCGCATTCAGGTTCGTCTGATTCTTACTGATCTTTGTAGCTGTGCTATACAACTTCAATGCTGTCGTAGCTCCTGCTACCAACGGAGCAACCACCCCAAGATTCCCGCTCAACAAGTCGATGGCTTTCGTAACCGGTGGGAGTGCCACTTTCGCAAGCGTTCCTGCCGCTTTGGTCAGATTTTTAAATACAGATACTGCCTTTTTCCCGGCTGATTTCAATCCGCCTGAATTGAGCGATTCCGACAAGGCTTCTACTGCATCCTGTGCCGGTTTCTGTAATTCTGCCGGCAGAAGACTTGCAAGTCCTCCCGCTATTGACTCTGCCACTTCTGCCGCGGCTGTCAGGAGTCTTCCTCTATTCCCCGATACCCCGGAGATGAAAGATTCGATGAAATCAACCGCTGTATCCACCATTTCAGGTGCATGGGACGCTGCATCCACGGCAAAGTCTGCAAAGATGTTCCCGGCTTCTTTTACAGCCGATTTCAAACCGCCATTTTTAAAGGCATCCGTCATATCACCTACAGCCTGCGTGGCTTGCACCGCCGTATCTTTCAGTGGTGTGTCAAGAGATTCATAAATTTCAATCCCGAGACCCTCAAGACTGGATTTCAGGATCGTAACCGCACCCTCGAGGTTGTCCTGCATCGTCTCCGACATATTCGCTGCCGTTCCATCAGCATTTTTTATAGCAGATGCAAGCTTATCAAAATCACTTTCTGACGCATTAACAATAGCCAGCAGTCCTGACATGGCCTCCTGTCCACCGATAGCTGCGGCCGCTGCCGCCTGCTCATCCGCTGGCAAACCCTGAAGGGAATCCCTCATATTTTCCATGACTTGCATCAGAGTTTTCATACTGCCATCTGCGTTTTTCATGGATATATCATATTTATCCAGTGCCGCTGATGCCTCTTTGGGCGGCTTAGCCAGTCTTGTCAATACACTTCTGAGGGCAGTACCTGCCTGGGTTCCCTTGATTCCCGAGTTTGCCATCAGTCCGATAGCCTGGGACAGGTCTTCAATGTTATACCCCAACGCTCCTGCTACCGGTGCAGCATATTTAAATGTCTCACCCATCATAGAGACATTGGTGTTCGCATTACTGGATGCTGCCGCAAGGACATTTGCGAAATGGGTGGAGTCCGATGCAGCCAGTCCCATCGCTGTTAAGGCATCTGTAACGATATCAGAAGTCGTTGCAAGATCTTCACCGGATGCCGCTGCAAGATCCATGATCCCCTCAATACCGGACAGCATATCCTGTGTCTTCCATCCTGCCATAGCCATGTATTCCATAGCCTGAGCAGATTCAGAGGCACTGAACTTCGTCTTTGCCCCCATCTCCTTTGCCTTGTCAGTCAGCTTCTGCAGATCGTCCCCTGTAGCTCCTGAAATGGCTGATACTTTCGACATTTCGGACTCGAAACTGACACCAACCTTTACAGCTGCCGCTGCTGCACCTCCGAGAGCTGTGGACACTGCACTCACCGCTGTTGCTACGGTTTTCAGACCGGTTTTCGCAAGTTTTCCCATTTTGCTTAAATCTTTTTCAATACCGGATGTGTCCAATCCGGTATCAATAATCACTTTTCCGTCTGCCAATCATCTCACCATCCTTTTAGCAGCTCGCTTACATCTTCGCCCCGTTCCAGTGCCTCCTCCAAAGCTTTCAATTTCGCCTTATCCGGTGCTTTTTCTGTATCCAGTCCGTAATATTCCTGCATCGCCTGATAGAATCTCTTTTGATCCTTTGATAAACCTTTTGCCGAGAGATCCAGTGTCCGGTACTCCATGATCTTCTGGAATCTTGTATCTCCTCCGAGATTTTCAAGTAAGATCATAAATTTCCACCAGTGCATCTCCTCTGTCTGCAGGTCGATTCCGTACTGCTGGATAAATCCCGCATAGATCAGATCGGCATCTGCCTCAAAATCAAATGCCTGCTTGCTGTTGATCCCGGCGATCTTCCGCGGAAAATGTTTCCGTTCCGGCTCTCTCCCGCAAGAGAAAAACCACAGCATCTTGTCAAAATGTTCTTCTGTATACCAGGTGTACTGACCGTAAAAAAGCCTGAGCATTCTCGCCATCTCGTCCTCAGTCAGCTCTCTGCCTGCATCCTGGAGGATTTTCTGACAACACAAAACGGTGCGAAAATCCCAATGGATCGGACATTCCACACCGCTAATTGTCAGACTTACCGGAAAAGGCTCTGTAAGGGAACTCATTCAGCCCCTTTCATTCCCAGTCGCTCTTTTACTGCTCTATACCTCTCACACTGTCGGATCTGTTCGTTAAGCAGTGCTTCATAAGCTTCCAGGCATAAGAGGTGATCGTGACCCGTTCCGCATACTTTTTCCCCTGTGCCTTCTCCGAAGGTTACATCAAAAAGGTGCTTGACCGTATCACACTGCTGTCTGATCGCATCCGGTTCCGTTCCTGTATCTCCAATCTTTGAAATTTCTTCCAGTTCTTTCAGATATGCCTGTTTACCTTCCTCAAAATCCGGGTCGAAAAATGAAAAATTTAATCTAACTCCGTTAATCTGCATTGTCTTTTTCCTCCATCTGTTCATATAAATCTTTTTCCGCTTCGTCCGCTACAGCCTCACCAACTGAAGCATTATCAGTGAGGGAGATTATTCCCCCTCTGTAAATGCCTTGGTTGCTGTGTTGAACGTACCCTTTACCCAGTCAGTCTTGCCAAGCAGGTTGCCGGACCCCTGGATCTCACCGTCATTGTCCTTGAATTCTGAAATTTCAACCGCAACTTTTCTCCGCTTTGCCTCATAAGTTCCAGCTGATTCGCTTACCGGTTTGTCCAGGTATACCTTCACGTAAAATGTATCAGCCTCCACCCCGGTCTTTTCGTTCTCGCCGATCTCCGAAATGTAAGCGATTGCCGGTTCACTCTGGATCAGATCAAACTCAAGTGGTGCTGTCCATTCATAACCGCCAATGCTCTGTGTTGCACTTTTCTGATTGACGTATCTCTTTGACGTAGTCTGTGCGGACGGTGAATCATCCAGCTGAGTCACGCCAATTCCGAGGAGCTCATATTTCGGGGAATCAGATCCCCCTGTAACGTCAATGTAATCTGCACGCTGGTAACGCTGCGTTACACCGGTGTCTTTTGCTGCTTCAAAAATCTGTAAATTCATTCTTTTCATTGCCTTACCTCCGTTTGTAATATAAAAAGCGGCACTGAATGCGGTACTGGCATTTCGTGCCTTCGTTATCGTATAAATAGCCGCCTGTCGTTGCCCGGACAGACTTGCTCGTGAGATTTCCCGACAGTGCCGGAAGTCTTCCCCGCTCCGTACATTCATCCAGCCAGTCAGAGAATTTTTCGTAAAATTCCGCTGTGTCCTTGTTGCTCTCTTCTCCGTACCATTCCCGGGAACAAAGAGAAAATACCATCTGTCGGATTGTATCTCCGTTCGTATACCGTTTGACAATCGGGTCTGCCGGAGTAAGTTCCAGGCTATACGCTGTTGCATCCTCTCCCAGCAGATCCACGTTCACGATCGGGAACATCTGTTCAAACTCTTCCAGGAACGGACAGCCTGCTATAAATTCAGCGACTTTGGTTGCTACACTCATCCTGCTTTCCCTCCACAAAAACTGGCTACTGCCTTTACAATCTCCGGCCCTCTGTCTGCCCACATCCGTTCTGCCCAGTGCGGACCCCGAAGACCGTCTCCTTTGTGTTCATAATACTGCCGCCTTGCATAAGGTGCATTGTATGTGATCGTGGAAATTGCTTCTGTGGCATCCGTCTTCAATCGTCCAGTCAGCCGTGGAACATAAGGATCGGACAGCCGTCTGACCTCACTTGTAAAAAATCTCTGTCCTTTTCCATTCTTGTTCAGGCTTCTCCTGAGCAGGATCTGATCTTTCGGATCCAACTGCATTCTGATTACCATCACGCACCTCCACTGATTCTGATATGCGGGGATGATCCGACGAAGTTCTCGGAATGGCTCTTCACCACCCCGACTACTCCGCTATACTGCTTTTTCAGGTCATCAATCCCTGTGACTTCTCCACCGCACCATTCTCCCTGGATAAAGAGATCCCCATTCTGAACAGTCCAGCAGGTCCCTTTCTGCCCTGTCGCAAATTGATCCACAGTTTTCCAGTCTGCACACTGATCAAATGGGATGCGGATCATATGCTCGTCCGAGCTGATCAGGCCACCCTGTGATGGCGTAGTCTTCCTGCTGACGTGATACCATGCCCAGTCAATCCGGTGCGGCAGATACACTATCTTTTTCTGCTCCTTATCCGGGTAACGGTTAAAGAGCGTGATCACTGCATTTGTAAGCATCACAATATCCCACCTTCCTGGACAGCCATCCCAGCGGAAGCAGATAGGTCCGTGCAACTTCGTAAGCTTTGCGGGATGCGACCGCTTCTGCTGTCTCTCCGTCCACCTGCTCGTTTACATAAGTCACACTGTATCCGTCCGTATTTTCCGACTTTACAGATCCGTTTCCCTGCTGATTTTTCAAGTCGCAAGAATAATAAATCTCTGCAACTGCACATACAGCATCTTTTACGGTATCGTTTTCGCAAGCGAAAATATCTCCATGCATATAAGTCAGATGCCTTATATAGGCTTCTGCTTTTTTCTCTGCTTTTGCAAATCTTTCAAGCGGAATCAGTTCACCACCGTATTCAGACGAATAATAGAAAGAATCCACGTACATATCGCCTTGCTCCTTCCTTATTCTCCCGCTTTCAGGATCGCAAACGGGCATCTCTTAGTCTTATCTTTTGCAAGAGCATTGATTGGATTCGGGATTTCCCATCCAAGACGCATCACCGCACGAAGAGCAATCATATCATTCTGCATCAGGTTGTATGCGATAGTTCCATCGGTGTTCTGAATCACGCCTTCCGTGAATAACTTGAATGTAATATCCTGTCTGATGGAATATACAAGCTGAGAGAAGTCTCCTGAAATCATCAGTGCCTTTGATTTGTCAAACGCTCCGTTGTTTGGGAAATTCATCGGAGAGCCATCTAAAGCATACTGCGTTGTTCCCTGCAGATCCTGCTTGAACAGCGGATCACCATTCGCGTTCTTCAACCCCCTGAGCTTTGCCCTCATGGAGATATCTGCCATGTGACCATTTACAAAGTAGCCAGATCCCTCAACTTTCGCAATGACGCCATCTTCTGCCATAATCTTGTCGTACAGACTGTCAGATGCTCCGAGTGTTACGACTGCACTCGCCTTTGTTGCAGTTGCAACCACATCTTCTCTCCATGTTGACGGCTTATTTTCTCCAAAAAGTACCGCTCCATCAATGACTTTTCCAAATGCTTCTGTCACTCTTGGCCTTACTTCTGCCCAAATATCATATTCCGAATCATCCAATACAGCTTCTGGAATCGGAACAATTACCGCAATTTCTTCCGCAGTGATAAACTTCTTGTCCCATGCCTGCTTTGCCGTTTTTTTCTGTCCATTGTCGCCATTTACAAAATAAGCGATCGGCAGCATATCCAATACCGGCATCTTGTACTGCTTACTGGTCATATTTGCAAGCTTACGCCCTCTCGAAAGGACTGCCGACTGTGCGATTGTTCCCTGAATAATCTCGCTTGCTTCCTGCACCGGGATTAAAGACTCCGCTCCGGTACGATCGATAATGCTTACGTCATTATCAAAAATTCTTAAATTCATTCTGTTTCTGTTCATCTTCTACCTCCATCATCTTCTTGCTGCAGCACGGATACGTTCATTGATAGAAGCATTCATGCTTCCACCGGCTCCCTCCGAAGAGCTTCCGGAAGACGTAGACACCCGGTACGTGCCACTGCCTGTATATTTCGGGTTTTCTTTCAAATACTGTTCTGCAGCTTTTTCAAATGTTGTCTTGTCGTTTACCAGTTTCGATACCTTGAACATGACATAATCAAGATCCTCTGTCTTCACTCCTTTGCCTGACAGAAATTTCTCGTTTTTCATCTGCTGTACTTCCTTTAGGGCATCGTCACGTTCTTTTTGCAACTTCGCCGTGTCCGGCTGATTCGCTGCACGTTCTGACTTAAATCTTGTGATCGCTTCTGTGACTTCTTCCTCTGTCATTCCCTGACCACGGAAAAAGCTTGCAAGAGCTGCACGTTCCGACTTGCTTGCCCTGGCACTTGCAATTTCTTCCAGCTGTTCATAGGTATAAGTTCCGGAATTGGAAGCTCCGGATGCACTTCCAGCGGTTCCCTGACCGCTGTTCCCAGTCCCGGCATTTCCGCTCTGTCCGTTAGAGCCAGCTCCGCTGCCGTCCTCAAAAAGCTGTAACATCATTCTTTTCTTCATTGTTTCTACCTCCGTTTATGCTTCGTTGAGCTCCCGAGCTTTTAACGCCTTCACGTTTTGGGCAAAAGAAAAACACCCCTCAGGGTGTCTCCTACAAAAATGTTATACAATTATATTCCCGGTTGATATCTGTCAATCCGAGAAACCACGAATCTAGCAGCAACTTCCCTCTGTCAGAAAGCCGCTCCCATTCGATCACGGTTCTTCCGCTCCCGGTATCTGCCCTGATCCGGTCACCTGTCAGATCATTCAGCGAATTGATCAGGTTGCAGGTGAGAGCGGATACCGCTGCACATGCCCGGTCAATACCATCTGACCCTTTTCGGCAGGCATGGCCTTTTAATGCAAGCATGTCCTCTCGGACTTTCACCTCAATCAAACAATCACTCCTTTACATTTCCGGTCATTCCCCGCCGGTGGGAGATATCGGATCACCGCCTTTCTATGGATAGTCGTTTGCCATCATTTTCTCGAGATACCATTTTTTTAATTGTTTTTCATTGTCAATCTGTCGCTCTATCATTTCGATTTCGTTATCGATCATTCTGATCTGTTCTACAATGTATCGCTGGTCTTTCTCGTTGTCATGCCAGTCTAAAATAAAATTTACGAGAGTACTAAACTGCAGATTGATTGTAGTCCTATATCTTCTTAAAAAATCTGGAAATACTCTTTTGATAGCTATGTAAAGGTAATCACAATCCACTTCTTTTTTCGGTTCAAACACTGCAAATCGGCTGTCTATGTTCCCAGCTTCCTTGATCTGTCCGACGAACTCATCGACTGCACTCAATTTAATAAAGCATGTACCGGCTTTATATTTCTTTCCTGATACAGCTCTCTCAACAATGCACACTTCACTGATATTTCTTTTTCTGCATCTTAATTTCATGTCCAGCTCAACTCCAACTGATCATATTGTTTCTTTTCTGTTTTCCTTCTTTGCTTTGGATTTAAAATGATCTTATGCATCTCAATGGCATTCATATCCTCAGCGTTTCCAGTTAAATCCTGCAGCATTTTATATAGCTCGTCTTTAACTTTTTTCTCTTCTTCGTCAATTTCTCTAAGATTCGTCAAAATCTTTCGTACATCTGGCAAAGGTTCATGCACGAAGCTGTCTACATACCTTGGTATGTTCAAATTGAAATCATTCTTTTCAATTTCCGAATAACTCGTAATATGCGAGTATCTCTCCACTTCTTGTCTGTTTAAAAAAGTATCTACAACTTTACCGGTCTGCTGTTCTGTCATATCGTTTTGTGCAGATTTTTTTATGAAATCTTTGCTCGCATCTATAAAAAGTATGTCCGGAGAATCATATTGCAAAATTAAAACGAAAACCGGAATACTTGTATTTAAGAACAACTTATCCGGAAGTCCTATTACCGCATTGATTAAGCGCTCTTGCACTAACCATTTTCGGATATCTCCTTCACCTGCCCCACGGAATAAAACACCATGCGGAAGAATTGCGATCAGTCGCCCGCCTCTGTTTAGATGCTCTAATCCACGTAATATGAATCCATAATCTGCTTTACTTTTCGGTATTTTATGTCCCATGATTCTCATCTCATCCGCCTCCGGAAATTTCATGGAATACGGTGGATTCATGATTACATTATCAAAACATCCTGCTTCTTGTCGTTCCTGTAAGGATACGATACTGATACCGCCCCGCTCTTCAAGTAAGTAGGTTTCCTGTACTGTATTCCTCAGACAATCCGCCTTGCTTATCGTGCCTTGCATACCGTTCATACATGCGTCCAGAATGGCAAATGGAATCGTCCTTTCAGAAAATTCCTGTTCGTTAATTTCAATCCCACGTTTTAATGCAGCCATTTTACTCAGAGCTCCTGTTCCGGAACACATATCCAAACAAGTACCGTCAATCATTAGATCGGCTACAATAGAGCAGATGCAATCGGGTGTAAAATCTTGCTTTAAACTTTTTCTATCTCCCTGCTCTTCCTGGAACATATCCCGAATATCGCAAGAAATTTGTTCTTTAATCTGCGTGATAGTCTTTTCTGCATCCGGTGATAATAACATCTCCATTATTTTGTCCGGAAGCCGGTAAGATTCTTTTACGTCAAAAAACTCCTGAAGTGTCATACCACAACCTCTCCTCGCCTTAAAAATGGGTACAAAAATACCACTCACTCTCTCGAATGGGTGGTATCTATTCAATTTGTTTCATTTCATCTTCTATTTCTTCTCTTTTCCAACCTTCCTCTGAGAGAATATCTAAGATTTCTTCCGGCTCACACAATATCTCTTCCAATTTCCAAATTCTTTCACGCAAGTGTGTTCTTCTGACGGCAAATTCTATTTCTTCATCAGAATCCCCTAGCCTTCTAAAAACATCTTTCATTTCCTCATCTTCAATTTCCTGAAGTTTTTTATCGATATCAGGTGTATCTGGGTCAAACATTGTCATTATAATCCCTCCATGATTTCTTCGAGTATTTCACCAAAGATTCTTGCTGCTTCTCGTGGTTTTTTACTAGTCATATATTCAGAAAAACATTCCGCAAAGAACTCTCGCTCATTTTTGTAAGCGTATTCTGAAATATGCTTTGTGATGAATTCCTTTTTAGAAAAATCTAACGCATCGTTCAGTTCTCGTCCTTTGTAGCCCATTCTAGTCCAGTCTGCACGCTCCGCACGTGTATAATCAAAATATCCTAATCTTTGTAAGACTTCTCTCCTAACTGCTACGCTCGTCCTTGTTACACCATATTTTTCTACCTTTCCTCCATATATACCTTTCCATGTAAGGTAACCATCTAACTGATGTCCCATTTCATGAACGATTATACTGTCGGCGGTAGTTCCAAGTGGAGAAAATCCAATTTTTATATAATGCTCATATTTTTTCTTTAACTTTTCGTAATCCGAAAAATAGGAACTAAGTTTAATAACACCATGCATAGAACTGCTTGAGGCAATCGACTTCAAATCTGAATCATATATGATTTTATTTGTATATCCTTTGAGCTGCGGAAATTTGTCAAATACTTTCTTAATTCCATTATATACCGATTTTCTTGATTTTTCATCAACTTTACTGAAATCAATTTTATCCTTACCGATACCCATTACTTTTGATAATTTTGACTTTTCAAACAAGTTATCTGTACTGGAGGCTTTTATAACCATTTTTCTGGATATTTTTCCAGGTGCAACCCTGCCTTTCATATCCAAATAAATTCTTTCACGTTCCTGTTTAAGTCCCATTTTCTTCGAGAACCTTGCATACTCATCTAACTGTCCTTGGTACTTACATCGAGCTAACATAACATCATCCGGATCAGCACCGCCTTTTTGCAATAGCTGCACCTTTTCACGCTGTGCCCGCATGGCTGTTTCCATCTGCCGCTGTCTTTGCTTTGCTTCATACAGTGTATATTCTTTACCACGGAACTCGGTTGGCTCGCTTTCTTTCCGATTCTGTTCGTCCAGCCACTCATCCATATAAGTCCGTACCGATACACCGGGAACAAAAGGGAAATAGGTATGATAACAGTTTGCTCCACATAGCCCCGTTACTGTACCGAGTCCACAGACATCATACAGCTGCTGTTGACTCCATACTCTACCCTGCCATATCGTATGCGTTGGTCTTGCCCCTGCGTGCCATTCCACTTCAAAATATTCCGTACCGAGCTTTTCTGCATTATACTCCGCAATCTTCCCAGAAAGCTGCGTCAGTCCGGTCATGACAGCCCGTCTTGCTGCGACCTCGATTCGATTTGCATACCCCGATGAATATTCTATCTGCCGAAGTCCGCTATTCGTGAGCTGAGTGACTACCCGCCGGAGAACTGTATTATAATCAAATGCTCCTGTGACAATGTCCATGCAGGCATTATCGAGATACCCACTGTATACCTGTGACAATGGAGTTAATACCTTTCTGCCACCGTAATCCAAATAAAAGCCTAGAGATCTTGTAATATTTTCCAAGTCCTCAAGGCTTTGCTTTTTGATAGCTGATGTCACCTGTATCAGATGTTCATTTTCTTCAAAAGGTATGTATTCCGCATTGATCTGTTCATAGAGGTCCTTGTTCCTGACGTATTCCCAGTCGATCACTTTGTCGTACAGTTCAAACATTTCCGGGTAAGAAGCATTCAGAGTGTCTTTCAATGCATTTTCAATGTCCTCCGAAGAATACCCTAGTATTTTTAACCGGTTAATCTGCCAGTCTGCTGTGCTGGTGATTTCGCCCGTCTTCTTAATTCTCCGAACAATATCCTGCATGATCCTGACTTCAAGATCTGCGTATCTTGCCGCAATCTTGCTGGCGATCTTTTCCTTGTATTCATTTCTCATATCACTCCATCACCTGA
>ERZ1027612.5-NODE-5-length-41459-cov-42.884520_pt1 | contig 41459 bp, 64 predicted proteins | sample MGYA00520520_ERZ1027612 | MGnify/ENA primary metagenome ERZ1027612 (study PRJEB33329, sample SAMEA3488691) | human gut metagenome | biome: ENVO:feces | place: Malawi | collected 2010-02-17 | study: EMG produced TPA metagenomics assembly of the PRJEB9818 data set (The... | reverse complement strand
TGATTACCTTATGACAGGAAAGGAGGATGAACAAAAAGAGAAAGATAACACTGACGATCTCAAACAAAAATTTGAGGAACTAAAAGAATTGCTAGAAAGTGGAAAGATGCAACCGTTACGTTATGACGGACAGCCGATTGACGATAACACAAAAGAGCTTTTGCTCAAACAGGTTGAGATTTCCATGGCTATGATGAAAAAATAAACAGGAGGGTTATGTATGAAACCGAATCAAATCAAAAATTTAGTACATGATTTAGTTAAAAAATACGAAACGAGAAATCCATATCAGCTTGCAGACAGCTTAGGTGTGATTATCCAAATTGGAGATTTAGGAGACTTATCTGGATGCAACATAAAGATATGCGACAAGAAATTTATTTACTTAAACAACGGAATTGATGATGAAAAGTTAAAAGAAGCTGTCGTTGCTCATGAACTAGCACATAGTATCTTGCACGATGAAGATTATTACTTTTTCTCCTATGGAGAACAGTTTTATTCAAACAAGGTTGAGATTGAAGCTCATACATTCGCAGCGGAGCTTTTAATACCAGATGAAACGATTATCGAACATCCGGGCTATACACTTGAACAGCTATCGTCATTAACCGGATATGCTGAAAGATTAGTCAGCTTCAAGAGACTTTAATTTTTTCTTTTTTTGTTTTATTTTTTTCTTTTTAATTAAATATAAATATTAATTATTATAATACTATATAGGTTATATATAACTATAGTCTTTAGATACTATATATTTATATAAAAGAAAATAAAAATACACTAAAAACGTTGATTTGTCAATCACAATTTTAAAAAACTTTTTGCATGGTGCTGAAAACCGCATAAAACCGTGGTTTTTTGGACTTTCAAAAGATAAAATGCATAGTTGATTGATGTTTGCTTGTCATTTGCCTGTCATTTGTCTGCGATACAACTATGCAAAAAGTCTTGAAAACCGCATAAATACGTGGTTTCTTGCCTGCGATTTGCTTGCGATTGTGATTGTCACGTTGCTTGTTATACATTAACAAAAGGAGGAGTATCATGAAAAAATCATGCAAATTATTAACTGTGTTTTTACTCGCTGTCACACTTTGTGTTTTTGGAAATTTGAATACAGTAAAAGCAAAATCTAAAGTCAAAATTTCTAACTCAAAAATTACTCTTACCGTTAGGCAATCTAAAACCTTAAAGATAAAAGGAACAAAGAAAAAGCCTAAATGGTCTAGTAGTAAAAAATCAGTTGCAACAGTTTCAAAAAAAGGAAAAGTCGTTGCTAAAAAGGCAGGAAGTGCTACTATCACAGCAAAGATTGGAAAGAAAAAATATAAATGCAAAGTAACTGTGAAGAATAAAAAGAAAACTCAGAATACAACAAAACCAACCACAACAGTTCCTGCTAATCCTTTAGGTAGCAGAACAAATCCTTATAACCCAAGAAACGGTGTTACGATAAATAATTATGGTTCTGTATATTATTTTAAATTAAACGAAGTGCACAAAGGAAACGATGCTATAAATTTATTGAAATCATTCGGGAAATGGGGAGAATTTGAACAGGAAGAACTGTCTAACAACCCTAACACAAACCTTGTGCTTTTCACATTTGATGTATCTGCGATCAGTGGATATGACAAGTATTTTTTAGATGGTTCTGATATATTGAATCCATATTGTTTCTATAATTCATCAGCCACACAAAACTTAGGTGGCGTATCTGCCCTTTATATTGATTGGGAATACGACCGTTCAGGAATTAAATTATATAACGGTGGTAGAAGTAAGATGTATGCAACATTTTTAATTCCAAATAACGTTGCATCTTTCACTTATAGTAACAATGGTTACTGGACAAAATATGACTTTTAAACAATAAAAAAGGACCGTACCACGCCAAAATAGGTACAGTCCTAAGCACTATCTAATATAAATACAAGGTAGTTATCATACAAGATAGTACAGCCAAACACCTATATTGTATCATGACTACATCAGTTATGCAAGAACGCAAAAAAGCCACCGTGAACGCTTGAGAAAAAACACGGTAGCTTCTTTGTGATAACATCGTTGGATTATAATATAAAATTTTAATATAGAAAGTTCATTTATATTGTATCATATCTATATTGTTTTGCAACGGTAAAAAAATCCACTCTTGCATGGCTGTTATTTTTGTACCCATTTTGTGATTTTGATTATTAAAAAAGGAGTGATACAATGGCAGCAGCTAAATTCAAAAAAGGAAAAGATGGTTACTATTCTACTAACGTGTGGGATGGTACTTACAAGGATAACGGTAAAAAGAAATATAAACACCTGCGGTCCAAAAAAAGCTCTAAAGATTTAGAAAGAATCGTAAAGGAGTTTGAACAACTAAGGGACCAACGGCAGGCAATGATCGATAGTGACATACTATTTATTGATTATGCCAGACAATGGAAAGTCTTATATAAAGAGTCTAACCGAGCAAACAATACCAATAAAATGTACGACAATGTAATTAACGTCCATTTTGACGGCATTAAATACGTTAAGCTACAAGATATACAGCGAAGCCACTTACAATTGATTCTAAACGGTGCTACAGGCAAACCACGGACACAACAACAGATAGTTATGACATTTAAGCAGGTTTTACACTCTGCTGTTTGTGATCGCATTTATTCCGCACAATCATTCGCAGATATTTTTGACAACTTCGAATCAATAAATTATAAAGCGAAAGAAAAACGTCCTTTAATGTCAGACGAACAGAGAGCCGTTTTTAAGGCTTCTTTTAATGAAATGGATAAAATATATGTCTATATCATTTACGGCTGTGGATTGCGGTGTGGAGAAGCCTTAGCACTAACAGAAGCAGACTTTGACCTAGAAGCACATACAGTATCTATCGACAAATCACACGACATATCAGATAACACACCAAAGAAAAAAACAGTAAAAAACATAAAAAACGGAGAAAGAATACTGCCACTGCCAGATAACGTATTCGATACAATCTCTAGTTACATAGAACAACTTAGAAAAGATGGCAGGAAATACTTATTCATAAATCGCGATTACAAACCCATGACAAAATCTGGTTTCCGCAGGATGTGGGGCAGAATCATAAAAGCAATGCAGACGGTCAGTGAAAGTCCTATTGAGGATTTAACAAGTCACATCTTCCGTCACAACTACTGCACAAACTTATGCTACCAATTCCCTAAGATTAGCATAAAAATGATTGCAAGGCTTGTAGGAGATTCTGAAAAGGTTGTACTGGAAGTATATAATCACTTGATGTTAGAAAAGGAAGATAGTATATCTGCTGTAAACGATGCATTAAATTTGGAACGAAAAGTGGAACAACCTATGGAACGAAAAATGGAACAACCAGAAGAAATGGTATCTTAGATTTTGGAACACGGATGGAACATTGGAACACGGATGGAACAAATACTTCCCTAAACTTTAAATACTTTCGGTTACTTTTAAGGGTGTGATTTTTGGATAGGTCATACCCTTAAAAACCGCATAAATAAAAGAAAAGCACGGATTTAAACCATTTCTGGCATCCGTGCTTTTTAGTGAGCGTGCGGGGATTCGAACCCCGGACAACTTGATTAAAAGTCAAGGGGTCAAAATGCTCTCAAACCGCATAAACTCATGTTTTCTTAATTTGGGTTGGAACAAAAATGGAACATTCTCGCTTCAACGTTGTTTATAATATCATAACATTTTCGACATTGCAACTACTTTTTTCTATTTTTTTTCAAAGCTGTGCAAGTTTTCTTTCCTGCGTATGTTCCAGATGTGCTCCATCCTAACTGTTTCCAGTATTTCTTCAAGGCTTGCGTTGTCTTTGCTCCCCAGATTCCATCAACGACTAATGGATGTTCATTTGCGTATGTACAATTTGCGTTCAGTTTCTTCTGCAGCCACTTGATCGCATTCTTGGAAGAGTTCTTTTTCACAATGCTGTATGATACTTTTACGTTATCATATTTAGGTCGTCCATATCCTGCGATACGACTATTTCCTAAAGTATAAGACTTCTTGCACACTGCACCACCGTTTGGAATAACTGCTTCTCCGTCTGATGTATTGCCCTCAATCGTATATATTCTATCATCTGATACACTATATACAATTCCAGTGTGGCAAATTCGTGTTGAGTTCTTGAAGAAAATCTGGTCCCCAACCTTTGGTGTTTTATGCCACTGGTCATTGTCTTTGAATTTTTGTGCTGATGTTGGAGTATATCCGGCAAATCCATGTAGAAGTTCTTTCGCAACATCTCTTCCGTAGGCTTGTACAAAACACCAGTCTACGAAGAAATCACACCAGTAAGCATCCGGACCATTTGTTCCAAAATATTCGCCATACTTAGTGTAGTTGTTGCTACCTGCATTTTTTGTTTTATCGTTAAGATACTTATTACTTTTCTTTTCTAAGTAACCAACTTCTCCTTTAGCTACATTAAGAACCTTATTGACTGTGTTCGCCATTGTTAGTCCTCCTTTTTGTATTCAATCACTTCTGCAATATCATTTTTACTTTTTGCAAGTTCACTATCTCCTACTCCCGGTGTTGTTGGGTCAACTAAGATACCAATAACTCCTAATAAGTTAATAAGAATACCCAACACCTGCACTACGTCATTCTGGGAGATTGGAACAACGACATTTAAGATACCTAAAACCTGATAGATAAATGCCACTACTGCCATAATCAGTGATGTTAATGTTGCCTTATTTTTTAATCTTAATTTGAGATTCATAGTTTCTCCTTTCATTTATTAAGTGTTTGTGTTAATATGTGAATGGAGATTTTCTTCTTTCTTAATCTCCATTTGTAATTTATTTACACCTTGCTTCATGCAGGGTGTTTTTTTATTTATACGTTAAATAATGATTTTTCAAGCTTACAGTATAAAGAATATAGAATTGATGGTTTTTACATTAAAAAAAATAGTCAACTAGCAATGATTTATATGTGGTATGGAAAAAGTTTAACGGGCGGAAATACAGCCCAAACCTTGTTAACATTACCAAACAATATTACATTTAACAAAGAAGTTTTTACACCGTGTGAAATTCTTGACGGTTCTTGGACTCCGTGCGGAAACACTGGATACATAACTATTAAGAATAACAAAGTCGACATACGCTGTAAAAACACAACATCTTACGGCGTTGTAATTGCAAATGCAATTGTTCCTGCTGAATATGTTAATATTCCATGGTCTATTAATTAAATAATTACTTAACTTATAAAAAGATTGCATCAAATATTCCAAGTTCAACAAAATATACAATTCCAAGTGAATATAAAATGGCAATTCTTGTTGCAACAATTAATTATTCTAATGCAACAAGTCCGCAATTTACGTTCATGTTTCCAAATTTAACAGAAACAAAGCGTATATCTGATGGTTACTGGTATGACAACACTTATCACGCAAGTTTTATGGCGTGAAACGATGAAAATGTTGTTTATTTTGCTTCAAATTTGCAAGTAGTATCTCCAACCGGAACAGTTACTTACGATGTCTATGCAAGATAAGACTAATTATCAAATACAATTCCACCTTCGTCTATATATACTCCAGGTGGAGCAATTACCGTATAAATTCCCCATTGTGGAAGATTACAGATTTGTATAGACGTACCGTTTGCAAGGCAATACACGTTACTAGATATAATGTTTGATGTGCCGTCAATTTTAATGCTTGAACCGTTTACATTTACTGTGATTAAAGAACATATTGAACTTCCATTCCCGTTTCCATAAAGAAGCAAAGCAAACTTGTCGCATTTTTTTTGAACGGCAGTATAGTTTTTTATTGATATATAGAAATCACTACCAGAACCACTTGCTTTTAGCACATTATTCTTAGAACTATTGGTTAAATCATTATTTAACTTAGAAATATCTGACTGTATTTTACTTATATCATTTTCTATATTTCCAATCCCTAATTTAGTTTTAATCAGTGACACAATCGTTGACCACTTAACCTTACTGGCGGTACTCTCACCAGTAAGCATGTAGTCTGAATCTGATATAGACTTTTTTTCTGTTAAATCTGATATATGTATTAAAGGTATATTGATTGCCATAATATCACTCCTTAATTCAACTTGTTTTCTCTGACGTAGCTTCTGATAGCATCAATGTGCTTTTTCAACTCTTCATCTACCACCCAGAAATTCTCTTTTTTATTCTGTGACAGCGGTTCTCCTGTGTTATCGTCAATTTCATTGTATGTGTATGACACTCTATCTCCACCGTCAATATTTAATACCATAAAGCTACTCAACTGTTTCATTTAACATTTCCTCCTGCTCTTTAATTAAATCGTTTATTTCTTCCATATACTCTTTCTCATAGTCAATCACTTCTTCATTCTTTGAGTTGTCAAATTTTTCAAGTCGTTCAAATTCGTAATCTCTCTGAATTGCTTTGATTTCCCACGAGAACTTAAGATTTTCAGTACCTTTTACGACAAAATAGCTATCTGTCTTTTCTTCTACCCATATGTCGCCTTGTCCCTCTTTCTGCAAGAATACTTGGTACTCAACACCTGTGTTTACCGTCTCCGAAAATATATCGTCAATGTCTATGTAACATTTTCCTGTATTATCGGTACATCCAGAACCAATATCCCCAAAATATGGGGTTGCTGTTTCATAACAATACTGCTTTCTTGTATCGTAATTTTCTGTATCTATGATTCTGTTTTTTGTTCCGGCAACAGACAAACTTCCGCCAATAGTAACTGGCTGATAAAAACTTGATCTTTCTTTTCCAAAATGAAATTTATATTCACTTACCGACCCAAGATAAAGTGATTCATCCGTCATATGCATTGTTATGTCTGTTTGTACTGTAATTGGTCCACTGCTGTTATTTTTTAATATAATCTCATCTGGGGACAAAATCGCACATGCACCAGTTCCATCCTTATTTTCAGATATATATATACCACCGAACACGTCTGGTGTTATACACACATATGATATTGGTTTTTCATCCTCACTTATTCCAAACGCATAATTATTTACTAAAATACCATCAGCATCTATTGTTACAATTTCCTTGTCAAAAAAATTATAAACATGCAGTTCTCCATTTCCATATGTGGTAGCTTTTCCACCGAGATTCAACACTCCACCTCGTCCGTAGGTAAAGTTGATATACAACTTACCGTCAGACCCACGATAAATACCTTGCCATGCTCCGTCATTGGTCAGCAGATTAAATATATCCTCGTGAGTCAGTGCATCAACATCTATTGCGACTGGAATTGTCTCAATATCAAGAACTTGTGTAAATCCACCTGCTGCATACATCGTGCATCTCAATGCTGTAAGGTTTCTTGATATACCGATACCACTTGAACCGCTTGCAGTAACACCACTTGAACCGCTCGCCAATACAGAGTACAGTGCATGAGTAATGTCCGTTTCATCTGAGGATGAAGTATAAACGGTCGTGTATGTATCTCCGTCAGTTGTTTCCTCAATCTTGAATCGGCACTTATATGCTGTACGTGCTGTTGCTGCACCGTCACGGTAATAACCAGACAATGTAATATAGTTGGGCACGATCGTGTTATCTGCGGACATTTTCACAATGCTTGACGATGTTTCCATGAAATAAGTTCTTCCTGCACTTCCTTGATTGCCCTTTTCTCCCTTTTCTCCCTGCGGTCCAACACTTCCATTAAGCACTATTCCAGATGGTGTATAGTACGCTGTAACTGTTTTTGTAGTATCACCGACTATTTCATATGCATTTCCTTTTGCAAGTCCTTTCATGCCTATAAATACATGAGTAGTTCTTGATTCACCCCACGTACTATTTACAGCAGAACCGCATCCTATCAATGTATTTCTCGAATTTTGACTTAATCCACTTGCATCCGCAGTAAATAAACATATGATTTTACCAGGTGCTACTGCACTTAATGGACTATCCAAAAGGCTTTTTGTCGTATATGTATCATAAGTTTTTATGCTTTCTACAGCGCCATTTGATGGATTTATAACAGCTAATGTATGTCCTCTACCTGCACTAAAATTATATTTTGTTCCATTTACAAGAAGATATGATGCATTATTACTAATACCTGGAACAGCATCAAAATTAGTCCCAGACACAGTGATATATGTTGCATTTTTACCTGCAACACCTTGTGGTCCTTCTTCTCCGGGGATACCACCCTTTAATTTAGCAATATCAAATCGTTTTGTAACAGAATATGTATTAAGGTAATTCGCTGTAATATCTACCCATCCAACATCTGTTGTTAATGCTGTCACAGTGTAGGTATGTGTTGAATTGTTCCAAGAGCCTACAACACCGCCTGACTTCTGCACACTATAAGTGCAGTCGTTGGATATGTCTGTGTGTCCATATAATACTTGTGCTGTCGTGTGGCACTCTGGAAACGTTGTATACTCTCCCTTATAATCTGTCGTGATTGCTTGATAATCGTTGTCCAAATTGATAAGCATAGCACGAGATTTTCTCGCTTCTTCCAGTGCCTTGTTAGCAGTCTCATCATCTGTGTATTTATTACGCTTCTGCCAGTCAGTTTCCACATAACTTGCACCGTCCGCTCTTGCTACAACGCATGTAAGAATATCTCCGTTCTGACCTTGATTCCACATATCCCCTGTGTCATAAGGTGGTGTGGGCTGTGTCAGAAATACACGGCATTTGCTGTCTGCTGTAGACTGTGCAAAAGATGCGGTCTGCAATGCTTTTGTAACGTCCGTATCTTGTACTAACTGCCATTTCCATGCATCTCCGTCCTTAAAAAATCTATAGGCATATCCTTTAGATTTCCAATAAAACAAGTCTCCCTCATGCTTCTTTTTATCATCTTCTGTTGTCCAGTCAGAAGCAGGGATATTGTTTAGCTTTGGTTCATAGTCGTAGTAGAATGTCTCAATTTGTCCGTCAATCTGGTTCTGTAGATCAGCTACACTTTTTGTAACTGTTTCTGCAAAGCTTGATACTTTACCATCGGCATAGTTTTTAGATTCTTTCACTGCATCACTAATTGCTTCTGGTGCTGATTTACCACCGATTGTGACGTTATCCCCAGAAATCTTTACAGCTCCAGTCTCCATATCTGCATAGAAGATAATGTTTCCAGACTTATCTTTGACTGTTAATGCACCAGTATTGATATAATCTGCGTTGATTCCCTCTACATAAAGCAACCTTGCTACCATTTCCCCTGTGATCGTAAATCCATAAGGATATGTTTTGCCACCGTCAATAGAAAAACCAATAACCTCCGCTGTCAATTTGATGACATTCTTTGATTCTTTCATTGTCGGTTTATCATGGAGATAATATATAGTTGAACCATCCAATAGCACTTCCTGTGTTGAATACATTCCATTACTATTTTTTAATGCTTCTTGCATCTTATCTAAAGCAATTTGACGGTTATTTCTTTCCTGCTCAACTAACTGTTTCCCTTGTATGATTGCTTTTTGATTACTTGATGTGTAGTTACTTTGATTCCTTAACGGAGATTCTGCACTATTCTTTAATGTTGTATACCCAAAGAATATAAAATTTACATCTGTTAATACAGAATAGAAGCTATTTTCTCTCCAATCGGTAACTTTAATCTTATCCATAAACTCTGCTATTGGATAAGATATATAGTCCATCGTAAAAGCTCTAAAAGTCACATTTTCAAATTTTTCATAGATCCATGAAATAAGTGTCTCTTCATGCCCTGCTACAAGTGGGTTCTCTACAGATAAAACATAACCATCTTTACCAACTTGTACCGTTTTTTCTGTGTCACTTGTATTGCCATCATCATCGGTTGTAGTAACCTTTTGTGTCATTCGTACGCCTGTTACCTGCACATCGTTCGTATCACTTGTCAGTTTATTGTAATCAACCAATTTATGAATATTCTCACTATCATAATCAAAATCATAGGTCATTATCTGTAATCGCCCTGTGCGGTCAATTCTTGCATTTCCACAGGCAATCATTGCAATAAATCCTATAATTTGTCGGTGTGTATACTCACTTGATGGCATCATTGGTATCTGGAAGTCATTGTGTAAAAAGTTACTGTCTCCAATCAAGATACCGCAGGTATCACAACTATCTATCAATACGCTCTTTGCTGTCGCAGGGAACGTCAATGACGTACTGTATGACTTATCAGCTTTATACATATCATCATGTCCGACAATCGTAACTACATTTCCGTATGTTTCTGGTTGTGTGACTGTAAATGTACCATATTCAATTTTTTCTGTTGTTTCTGATAATTCAAATGTTAGATACAGTCTGATTTTTGCTCCGAAGAAGTCATAATTGGATAAGTGATCATCGTCATTCATAATTTCTAACTGTACATTACGGCTGAGTGCAACACCTAAAGGGATAGTGTTAGCACCTGCCGCATCGACCAGACTATTATTATCTATTGAAAAATCATCTTCTCCTAATGGCAGTACAGTTCCATTCGCAAGCGTTACTTCTGCATTGCATTTAAAATCTTGTCGTTCTGTCATTAGCTGTTTAAATTCATCACTTACATTTATCATATCGGGTTAACCCCCTGCATATTGAAAGATATACTTGATACTTTTTCATGGTTATTTTTAAGTGTTTTTATCTTAATGTCCGATACCTGTCCGACATAAAACTTTGCTGTTCTCCATTCTCCGTAAAATACAGAAAAATAATGTAAATCAAAAGATTTACCACGTGCCACCATTTCTAATATTTCCGTAACCTTAGACATTGGCACATCTGATGCACTGTATGTAAATCTCTCAACAGTAAACATCGGTGTAAACTTTCCTTTACCAGACTGTGTCCTTGTGCTACCTTGCGTATAAGTAGTTTCAAATGCTACAGCTGTGTCTGAATCTGGTTGCCAGACTTTTTTATTATTGATTTTTACATAATCCTGTGCCATTTTTTACTCCTTTCTACGCAAGGCTGAATGGATTTCTACCATTACTCATTTGTCTTAGTTTTGCTTCTTCGATAAATTCATCAAACAACGTCCTGCGGTTAATCTGTGCTGTGAAATGATAATCTCCACCGTTGTTACCGCTATTGTCTGATTCTAAGGACTTCATAACAGATAATAGCTGTTCAAGTAGATTGAGTACGTCATTGTTGTTACTGTCTGTACTGTGTTGTTTCTGTGCGATCACTGCGGATGCTTTCGCAGGTATTACCGCTCCACTTGCTACGTATGGTGCTGTAAATGGTACATTTGCCAACTGTTTAGATTGGTCTAATAATGTATCAATCGTATCTGGAAAAGCTTTTTCCAGACCTACTGTAATACCGGCAGGAATCATCTTACCTACTGTATCTCTCATAAGTCGTGATGGAGAATGGATTCCAAAGAAGCTCTTTACTGCGTTCCATGCTTCTTTTGCAAGTTCCATCATTTTATTTACAAGTCTGTATGCATTGTTTCCAACACCTTGAACAATTCCTTTTACAACATTTAGTCCAACACTTCCCCAGTTCGTGCCTGAGAAAACTGTTTTCATATTGCTGATAGCTTCTTTCACTGGGCTGTCAGAGTTTCCTGCCATCAAACTTTTTAGCTTTTTCAGCCCGCCAACCATCTTGTCTCTTACATTTTCGACTTTATCAACAACGCCTTGCTTCTTCTCTTCCAATGTATTACTGATGCTTTCCATTGCATCACTTGCATGTGTACCAAAGTTAGAGATAACTCCTTTAAATCCGTCAGATACACTATTCTTCACATCTTCAGCTTTTGTTTTAACGGTAGCTAAGTTTTGACCACTCAGATTATCTCTGATTTTTGACATTGCGTCATTTCCAAACTGTCTAAACTTTTCAACGACACCGCTTACATTATCTTCAATCCCCTGCCTTAATGTACTTGCTGTTGATTTAACAGTTTCAATACCGCCAGAAATCTTTTCTTGCAGTCCGTTGACAATTCCTTGTCCCCATGTTTGAGCATTTTCTGGTAATTTTTCTATTCTTTCTTTGATGCCATCTCTTAAATCTCCTGCTTTTTCTTTTACAGATTCCCAACCGTTTTTGATTGTTTCTCCTGCTTTTCCAATACCAGATGCAACAGCATCAAATCCACTCTTTAATTTTACCCATGCTCCTTTGGCAAATTCTGCAACATTTCCTGCGGCTGCTTTGACCTTGTCCCAGTTTAATACGATAAGTGCAACTCCTGCGACTATCGCAGCAACAATAACTCCTGCCGGAAAAGTGAAAAGTGCAGCTAAGGCACTTAATGCTGTTCCTATCATAGATACAAATGAACCAATCGCAGGTATTAACGTTGTTGCAAGTATTCCCTCTGTACCAAATATAGCTACTAATCCTGTTGAAAGACCGCTTGCGATTGTTCCAATAATTCCACCGCCACCAGATTTTCCAAGTGCTAATATGATATTCGCTAATAAGCTTTTTCCAGTAAGCATTTTAGAAAAGCTTCCCGCCAAATTGATTACTCCAATCGCTGCACCAAGTGCTAACGCTAATTTTCCTGCTGTTGTACTTGCCAAACCAGAAATCAGACCGCCAAGAACATTTGTTATAATTGTGAATACTTGACTAAAGATTGTACCCCAGTCAATATTGCTTAGGAATGTTCCAATTCCTCTTCCAAGTCCATTCCAATCGGTGTTTTGCGCAACACTAGCAAACACACCTAACAGACTTGTCACTGCATCACTTAACGTCTGCCCTGCCGTTGCCCAATCAATTCCTTGAATCATAGTATTAAGACCATTAGTGATATTTGTTGCAATTCCAGACCAATCCACTGTCTTTACGAACGCTCCTAACGTTGCAAACGCTCCGTTAATCCCTTTTACTAACGTATCAGCAATTGTTGTGAAATTAACTTTATCAAAAATTCCATTAACAAGATTCCCTAGAGATGTTCCAAGTTCTTCCCAACCTGTCAACCCAAGATTGCTTTTTCTTGACATATCAGAAACAAATCCGTTAAAGATATTCCATGCAATCATAAATTCGTTTCCAAACAGATTTCCTAAATTGGTCCAGTTTACCTCGTTAACTAATCCACGGAATCCTACCGAAAATTTAGTTCCGAGATTTTTCCAGTCGATACCCTCTATTAAGAGATTCATTGTATTGACAAGTGTATTAATACCTGTACCTACAGTTCGTCCGAGCAAATCCCAGTCAATGTGATCTACAAGGCTATTGAATGTCCGTGTAAATGCATTTACAAAATATGTAATCTTCGGACCTACATTATTCCAGTTAATGGCATTATAGATTTTTTGTAATCCTTTATTAATACCGCTTGCAATGTATGCTCCAAGCCCTTCCCAATCTTCGGCTTTAATCAGCTTTCTGATTTTATTTGCTATCCCTTTGATAGAACTAGCAATCGGTACTTCTTGGAACATATCTGATGGACTAAGTCCGCCACCGCCACCACCTACGCCACCACCGGTACTAGGTGTTGTGTCAGAATCATCTTTGTTCTTTTTCTGGAACTGTCTGATTTCATCCAACCCAGATAGATATGTCTGATTCTCTTTGTTCGCTTTCTTTGTGGCATTGGCATTTTTTTTGCTTGCTTTCGCTGCATCATTCGATGCTGATGCCGCACTTCCCAAAGATGCCGCATAGTCTTGTTGCACTCCTACAGCTTTTGTAAATGTCTTTTGCCCTGTCAGTGCTGCAATAAACATTCCTACATAGGTTAATGCTTTTGATATTAAGTTAATCAATGTAACCAGTGCAGGTGCTACCGCTGTAAGAATCGGACTAAATGCTGTTGCAAAACTGTTTTTCAGTCGTGTCAGTGCTGACATCAAAGATGATAGTGCTGCATTTGTGCGATTAGAATACTGTGCAAGATTCTGCATACCGCTTGCTACCGCAGAATTGACCTTTCCAATCATTCCAAACACTGTTGAATATAAGATACTCATACCAACCATGCGACTAACTGAAAAACGTGCATTATCAGCACTTTGTGATGTATTAAGAAAGCTTGTTGCAAGACTTCCAATTCTCTTTCCAACACTAAGAGCGGATGAACCAACTTTTTTTAATGCATTTCCAAGTTTACCAATACCACTTGATAACAGTGTTGCAAGTATCCTTGTTTTGCTTAATTTTCCGTTTGTTTCCGCTACTTTACTTCCAATATTGGTGTAAGATGAACCTAACTTTCCATTTGTTCCAACAAGACTTCTTTCTTTTGCATCAGTTTTGGATATTTCCTTATTTAATGCATTTAAGGCTTTCTCACTTTCTTCTGATGCTGTCTTTGCGTAGTTTCCTGTAATCGGTGCAGTACGTACTTTTTCTGTTGGTTGCGTGGTTGTTGTTCCACTATCTAGTTGTTTCTTCTTTGCTAGTAATTCGTCATATTGTCTGCCGAGTTTTTCTGCTGCACTCTCCAATGCTAAAAATGCAGGGGAAGAAGTTGCGTTCTGATTTCTTGCAAAGATTTCTTGCTGTGCTGTTGCTACCTGTTCAAATTGTGTATCAAGGCGTTGCAAGGAATCTTCAAGAATCTGATATGCTGTTGTCTTGATATTTGAATTACTGATTTCATCCTGCAACTGTGTTGTCTGCCCTAAATCAGTATTTAAGGATTCAACACTTGTTTCTGTACCTGTGATTTCTGCATTTAATTTTTGTAATGCCTTTGCACTCTCTTCGCTTGCAAGACCTGTTCCACCAGTAAGCTTTGCAGTTTTAGGTAAACCACTGTCTGTACTCGCTGTTGGTGCTTCTAACTGCTTTTTCTTTGCAAGAAGTTCTTCGTATTGCTGATCTAATTTAGCCGCTGCACTTTCCATAGCTTGAAATGCAGGGGAAGAAGTTGCACTCTGATTTCTGTTAAATACATCCATCTGTGCTTTTTCCAACTCTGCAAGCTTCTGTCCTGTAGTTTCTATTGCTTTATCTAACGTATCAAGTGCTGTGGTTTTAATGTCGATGTTATCAAGTTTCTTTTCTGCCTGTGCGGTCTTTTCCAGTTCCTCAGCTACGGTCTTTGCTTTTTCTTCTACAACGTCCATACCTTTTGTATCTGGTGCTTTTATACCGCCACTCATGGCTTTTTCCATTGATTTCCCAATGGTTTTTACTTGATTAGACAAACGTTTTAAAAGGGATGCAATTTCTTTCACACTCGCTTTTGCTTCGGTTGTATCAATCTCTGTTTTGATGTAGATACTTCCGTCTGCTTTTTGTGTAGCCATTTAATCACACCCCTTTCCCATTCAATAAATCGTTTAAACGTTTTTGTTCTTCCAATTCTTCTTCGGAATATTTAACATCTATGTCAACAAGCGTCTTGTTTTCTTTGTAGAAATCTCTCTCCCAATCTTCCAGTTTCTTTCCTTTCGCTTTCTTCATGCGAACACTAAGAATCTGTGAAAACAAAGACTCTCCGATTTCCATATAAGCTCCTAAAAAAGTCCACCAATGTAAATACTGCATGGCTCTGATTTCTTTCCCAAGCACACGGTTAACGGATGGGATAATAACTGGTGCGTCCTGTTCCCAATCCATTACGTGTGGTTGTTTCTTTCCATCGTCTTTGATGCCCATATCAATAAACTCGATGGTTTTTTCGATTGCTTCTTCATAGTCCTGCGGTGGCATATTATCAAAATCAATAAACAAGATGGTAAGAGCAACAATCCATTTCTCGTCATTTTCAAAATCTGGATCATTAAATGTTTTTAAAATATCCAGAACTGCACGAAAATCTGTGCGTATTTCATAATCTATGCCACCAACTACTATGGATGTAGGAAGCTCCCAAGCTTCCATTATTTGTGATATTTAGACGTTGCCCTTTTAATTTTCGCCTGTTTCTTTTTAACTCTCTGGTCTGTTACCTGCTCAATTACATCTGCAATCTCAACAATGATATTCTCAATGAAGAAATCTCCGTTCTCTGTTAATGTCAGCGGATTGCAGATTGCAAAAATTGACTTAGAAGCTTTAGAGTTGAGTAAGTAATCAATCTGTTCTTCTAATCTGTCGGATAATTCCAGAATGTCTTTTTCTGTTGCATCTTCTGGAATCTCCATTTTTTCAAGATTTGAAACAACTTCTTCGTATCTTCTAACGATATTCAAATCAACAGGATTGAAAGAAAATCTTCCAATCTCTGCATCATCTTCATTGGTCAGTACCACATTTAAGGCACCGGTTTTGACTTTTCTTCTTAATTCTTCCATTTTTTAACCCCTATTTTCCTGTGCTAGATATACTCACTGAGCTTGTAGATGCTGTAAATTTACCTGTTGTTGGGTTATAAGTACCTTTTGTGCGTTCTCCAACATAATTGACAGTAAATGGAATCTGATAACCAGATGTATCCCCACCGTAGCTTGTAGGTACTACATAGCACGCCTGCTGATATGCTTCGTAAGCTCCTGTTGTAGGTGCTTTCCACAAATGCACTTCTACTGCATTTGTTTTTAATTTGTCGTCAGTATAACGATTATCAACGATTTCCTGTAATTTCTGTGATAATACAGAATCTGCTTCAGCATAATAAGGGTCTGCTTCTGAAGATACCTCGTATCCGTTGTGTTTAAATGTAGATTCTCCGATAATATTTTTAGACGTTTCTGTATCTGGATTTAATTCGATGTTGTACTCTTCCAAATCTTTTCCCAGACGTTCATAACTAGATTCCCCGCCACAAAGTGAACCAGAGTCTAAGAAATGAGCCATATATTTACGTGCAATTTTACCTGTTGTAACTGCTGCTGTATCTGCCATTTTGATTCTCCTTTATCTTTTCAAGGTTAGTGATCTGCTTCATAATGCAGACCAGTTAATGTGTTATCTATCAAAGTCATTTTGGTATCGGGCAGAAATATTGATTGCCCAATTCTCAGACTTGTTTTCGTTTGTGCTGTCCAAATATGCAGGTGTCTGTCTGTCAATCGTTAAAAACTTTCGATTACCTGTCAGAACCGGATATTCTTCTAGCTTATATGTATTATTGTTAATCGTGATTGCTTGCTTTTCCAACCACTTGCCAAGGCTGTCTAACCACTCTTTAATATCTGCTTTTCTCTTTTGTTTTGTACCGCTTGCACGACATATCACACAAAACGGATATAGACATACCTGTGTGACATGTCCTGTGATACTCTCTTTTTCTGATTCAATCACTGCACCGCTTACTGGGAACATTGCTTTTCCGCTTGCATCATCAAGTGTAGAAAATGCAATTTTGTCTCCCTCTCTTAACTCTGGGAATTGATTTACAAGTTCTTGCAATGCTGTTGTGATTACGTCAAAACCATCAATGTCGTACTTGACTGGTTTCTTTTCTTCTGCCATTAACTGCCTCCTGCCTGTTTCTTAACATGAGTAACCCATGCTTTGCCATGATTCTTCTTTGCTGTTTCAAACCATTTTGGAGTCGCTTTCGGGTTCTGGTAGCTTAAGTCAACTTTTGCATTGGTATGCCCTGCAAATTCAGTGACTAATACTTTCTTAGCACCTTTTCTTGCCCACGGAGACCCTGTTAATTCGTCAACCATGCCTTTACCATAGTACAAAAAACGTCCCATTGGTCCAGTACCTGCACACACCATCCCGGTACCTGCAAGAGAAGCACTTTTTGCCCTTGTCACATTTATAAACGTACCTGTTTCGTGTGGCATATAAGGGACCATATCGGTCATAATTTGACTATCTAGCCAAAATTGAGCATGCTGTATCTGGTCGTCAAACCTTTCAAGGCTGATATTTGCAATCATGTTAGACGTATTGATATTGACATTTCCTAATTTCTTTTTAGCCATATAACCACCTACTTAGCCATTACCTCAAAGTGTGGGATTATGTCGTAAAATGCACTGCCAGTGATTGCAAAGACATAATCATATTTAAGTTTCATTTCTTCGTAGAATCCGTCCATATAATCATCGTCTGCAATCGGTTTTTCATTCTCCCATTCGCCAACAACAAAGAAGTCAAAGCCATTAGCCTTAGAACTAAATGTAAGTGCTTCTGGCAGCTTATCATTCGTCTGTTTTCGCCATTCTTTAGGTGGTAGCCATAATTTACTACCTACCATTTTTTGACCGTCTTTTAAGGCATACTGCACGTTCAATACAGCATTGTCCTGTGAGTCAGAACCATACTTAGCAATGATACTTGCTTTATCCATATTCAAGTTTGTATTATGCAAAATAGAGGGATACCATGTATCTCCCAATTTACTCTCATATCTGTTGAAAAGTGTAATTGTATCGTTATACATCGTACCCCTCCGTTTTTTATGTTGGATATATTCCCATGTACAGCAGATTAACTCCGTTGGCATCTGTAACACCAGAAAGAAAATCTCTTATTGTGTCGGAATATAACTGCTTTTGTGCTTCTTTGTCTGCCAGACACTTATCTATCAATGTAGCCGTGCCTGCGTTATTAGAAGTCACATAACTTATACTCTCGTTTCCTGCACTCTTAGATGCTACCTGCTTACTCATCACAGTTCCGTCTTCTAATGTGATGTAACCCTGTGATGCTTCAACTCTCGTTTCTGCCTGTTCAATCTTATACGTGATTGACAGAAGTTCACAGATGCATCTTTTGACTGCTTCTGCATCGTCTTCGTCTGTTGGAAAAGCAATCTTAAGCTTTTTGACATTGTCCACGCCTGTTGTGGCATTATCTATCTTCTTGCAAGAATCCCAGACCAGACGATTAAAGTCTGCTTCTGGGATTGTTTTCTCTCCAAAAAGGCTTTTGTAATATTCATAGTCAATATATGCCATGAAATCACACTCCTTTTATCCGTTGGATTTAATCATACCCATACGGATATTCTTTTCATTAAATGCTAAAGACCATTTAGCTTTATCTCCTAACTCAGCAACTGTTGGAGATTCTTTAGCAATCTTATCAGCCTTGATGCTAAATCCGTTAGGGTGTAAAACATATCCCTGTTTTGTATACAGCTTCTGAATACCTGCTTTTTTCTCTGGGTCATAATTTGTATAATAAGGGTTTTCGTAATTTGTCTTATCGCAAGTCAGAATTGAACCAGAGCCAATCATAAATGTTTTGTAAACAGGCAGGGTAGGCTTGGATGTATCAACCGTAAATCTGTCAGTTACAATTGGAATAAATCCACCGATTTTAGGTAATGTCACTTCTTTTTCTACAACGTTAGCAATAGTGTATTTGTTGTAGTCAACAAGTCCCATTGCTTTATATTTTGCATAGATATATGAATGCATTACAAGTAATCCTAATTTGTCGTCAGAATCCCCTAATGCTTTCTGCTGTGCAAAAATCAATGTTGTATCATCAATTTTATTTGCATCAGTTGCACTGTCTCCGGATGCTGATAAATCCGTGATGTGGTTTTCCATGCCGGACAAACTTAATACGCCCTCTACTGTAGACATTAAATCTCTTATCCTAGTCTGTTTGTAGAACCCTGCCACACTATTTGCGACATGTGTCATAGGGTCAGCGCCAGTTAATTCTTTTGTAAAATCCTGTGACTGCCATGCTTTCATTCTCTGAATCAGCATACAAGTCTGTTTACTTCCAGTAATTTCTGTTGGTGTATTATCTGTTAAACCATCGTTGTTAAGTGCCTGCGAATCCTGCTCATCGATCGGTTTGTAAAAAGGAAGTGTTGCAACATTACCTTTTTCTCCGATTAAATCCATGATCGTGTTGTCTTGCACTAGCACACCAGATGCAAGGATTCTATCATTCCATGTTGGGTTTTCTGTCATATAACGAGAAAATTCTTCTGGGTCAAAATAAAAACCGCCAAATAATCCTGTCATTGCCATAATAAAAAAAGTCCTTTCTACCCTAAGTGAATAGATAAGGACTTTGTATATCTTTGTCCCATCTACCTACAACTATTAAGGGATTTTTAGGTTAGCGGCTCACTTCCAAATTGTGAGTCGGTATTATCTGTCATTTAATAAGGTTGCATAGTAGTCTGGGTCCTCTGCCTTAAGCTTCATTCTGTCGTCTAAAGACATTTCCCTTAACTTCTGTGTTCCCTTTTTCTGCTCTCCGCTGTTGAACTTAGTTGTAAAGCTTGGGATTTTAACATCTGGTGCTTTTTTTTCATCAATTAAGATGTTATCAATTGGTTTCCCATCTTTAGTAGTAAGTTCTTTAAATACATCTTCTGCATTTTTCCCATTCTCTTCTTCTAATTTCTGAATCATCTGGGAGCGGATAGAGTCTTCTGTGATTGCATTTACAAATTTTTTATCGGATAAGAAATCTTTTACCTTGTCTCTTAACTCTGTCTGCCTAGCTTCTTTTGCTCTTGCTTCTTTTTCGTCTGCAAGTTCCTGTGTTAATGTTGTAATCTTAGTCTTAAGACCGTCAACATCTTCTTTCTCTAATTCAGCTAATCTAGACTGTACATCGTCTAAAGATGTTTTGTATTCATCTTTTTTCTCTACCTGTTTATTGTAGTCAGCTACAGTCTTGTAGTTTTCGGCATGTCTTTTTTTAAGCTCTGCCTTTTTATCTTCTGGTACTTCGATTCCTAAATCTTCTAAAATCTTTTCGTAATTCTGCATATATATCCTCCTACGATATTTGTATACCGCTCGTCTGCGGTAATGGATTAAGGCTTATAAACCTAAGCCAAGGTAAAAGAGAAGAGTGGAGTTGAACCACTCTTGAGCCTTTAACTCTCTCTTAAAACTTATGCAAGGAGGCTAGTTGATTGAATCACATGAGCATAAAACAATCTACTCTTTTATTGTAAGATACTGAGACTCTTTTTTTCTACTCATTTTACTATTTTTTTACGAAAAAAGCACCATGTGCCAAACATGATGCTTCAACGTTTTGGAGGAGTATAAAAAATTACAGCTCTACCAATCAAGGGGGTCAGAAAATAAGTGTTATGGATTGCCACTTCTGTGGCTAATGGAAACAACAGGACTCGAACCTGTGACTGTCCACTTATGAGGTGGATGCTCTAACCAACTGAACTATGTTTCCACGGACCTCGTGTGAAGTCCTGCCGTATTATACTTTATAAAATCAATAAGAAAAAGGATTGTAACATGAAAAATCTTCGAAACAAATCACATACTAGCAAGTAAAAAATGATTTATTCAACAACAACTATTATTTGTTACAAGTATTATTGTAAATGCTATACTATGGATTTTTCAATACACTTTTCATAAGTTTTTTTAAAAATTTCTTTCTTGCATGGGTAGATTTCCCCATCGACACAAGTGATTAACATATCATCTTTTGTCATAAGCATCTCCCCCTCTAATGTCGGGTAGTGTCAAAAACTACCTGTTTTTATTGTTTAAAATTCCTGTTAAACCTTGATTTTTGGGAGGTTTGCAAATAAAAAGAGCAATTACCCCCTTTTTCATGTATAATGTAATCACCACAAAAACAATACCACGAAAGGATTTAATTGCTCATGAACATTATACTTTATCTTATCCAGTTAATTCAATACCAACATAAACAAATCTGCTGGCTTTTAAATTTTATCTGCAGATATATCCCTCTCAGACAATGGGCCTTCGATGATTCTCATTCTCCCAAATATCAGAAATTCAAGATCGATAAGCTTCCTAAGATCATTCACTACGAAACTTGGGACTATAAAGACTATATCCCTTATCTTGAATGGAAATATGGTAAAAAGGTCAAACCCGTTAATCGTCGTTCTGATTGTGATAGATGTTAGAAAGTGTGTACTCAACTCTCTGTGTTTCTCTAATGTCCAATAAATCTCCCTGCCCTTTATCAGTATCTTTCGGCCTGCATTGCATCATAACAGTTTCTTTTTTAGCGTCCCAGAACCAGAAACCACCCCATGATGGAAGTTTTACTTTATCTCCTGCTTTCATTGCTTTAAATGCTTCTTTAAAATTCATTCTTTATTCTCCTTTACTTTTCGTGCGTTGTCAGTGCGTTTATTAACTCGTCTCTTGTTTTTTTTAGACCCTCGATGTTGTTCCCTGTGATTTTGTTCTCAATCAAGTTAAACATACTTTTCATAACTAAATTAACATCGTCCTGTTGGCTGTTAATTGCGTTGTAGTCACTGTTAAGCTTCTGCTTAATGTCCTTTATATCCGTCTCTATTGACGTTATACGTTGCTCTAAATCGTCCGTAGGCTTCTTATAATGCTTATAGGCTTTGTACAATACGCCTACAGCTCCCCCGATGGTTATAATCCACCCACACGCAACCATGAATTGATTAATAGTTTCCAAATTATTTACCTCGTGCGTTATTATACCTAGTCGCTGCACCTCTAGCGGATGATGCTTGACTTCTGCCCCATCCTGCGGTGTTGAGTCTTTCGTTTTGTGTCTTAAGATTGTTCTGCTTGCAGTAATCTTTATAGGCTTGATTCTGTTTTTGCAACAGTGCAGCCTTTTTTTGATACTCCATGTCAAGCTCGTGTTTTAATGCTTCGTCCTTTGCGTTGTCCACTGCTGTTTTCATACCGATTAACTGCCGTTTTGTTTTTCTAATACGTCTTTCAAGCTCTCGCTGTCGTTTTCTCTTCTCGTATTCTTTGCGGTTCTCTTCGCTGTCGTAGTCCTCGAATGGGTTATTTATTCCATCCCCCGGACCGTGACTATGTCGGCAGTTTGCCCCATGGATTCCTTGCACGTTTCCCATACCGCAGACCGAAAAAGGCGGAAATCTTGGGTCATTACCGCTTTTGCTGTAAAACTTGCCTTGCCACCAGAAGTGATTGGTTAAGTTATCCCCACCGTTTCCAATTCTGGCTCCCAGATGTGCCGATGTTAGGATAATATCCCAATCCATCTCGTCCATACGTGCGTCTGTAATATCTGCTGCCATCTGACTTACACCAGTACGGACCGCTCTCGCTGTAGCTGTCTCTATGCTGTCTCTGCGACCGCTAGGATACGTTACGTCTGCACCCTTGTCTATAATGTCGTTAACAGCTTCTTTGACCGCTTCTGTGTAGCTCGTTGTACCGCTTGCGGTTTGGCTATATGCCTTATCCACTGCATCTATGTAGTTATCGTGGCAGGCGTTCGGCATTGTACCGGTGTAGTTATGCATCTCTCCCTTTGTCTTTTCATAATTCCTTTGCAACAATCGTTGTAGATAAGGACTTTCCCCGAGTGGTTTTGGTTCAAGACCTGCCTTTTTATACACTGCATCATCCCACTCTATAGCCTTTATACCTGCTTCTTTCATGGTTTGTGCGATTGTATCAATGCTTATCTTTGTTGTTTGTGCAATCTCTTTCTGTACCGCCTGCAAGATATACCCTGCATCCTGCAATACATCCATTTGCCACTTGTCAATAGGTGTAAAAAGGTAATCTTCGCCACGTCCTAGCCTTATCATCATTCGTTCGATAATGACGGATACAATCTTATTATGCAGTTCTTCCGCCTGCTTCTCTGCTTTTTCTGGCACATACCATAAGTAATCTGGCGTTAGCATAATCCCACCGCCTATTCTTCGGGGTCTTTTGCCATTAGTGTTGCATCTAGCATTTTCCCAACTGCTGCCGCATCCGCAGGCTTGCCCTCTTGCGTTAATGTTTTATCTGTTTCTGTACTGCCTGTAACTCCCTTTTTACAGATGCTATACACCAGCTTTTCTTGTTTTGTAAATGGTTCGGGTAGTTTTACATCTTCGCCACTAAGGTGTGCGAGATATTTTTCAATCCTGTTCTTCCCCATGCTTTCACTCCTCTCCGTCTGCACCAAAAATGGTTGGTTCTTTCGGCTGTGCTTCTGCTACTAATGCTTTCGCTTCTTCTTCGCTAAATCCCTCAAATTTGACTAAGTAATACCAGAATGGGACTTTTCCTGCAACAGTAAAGCTATACCATCTTGATCGGTCCTCATTTTCGTTGTATGTAATATCCCCAAAGTCAAACACTATTTCATACGTTCCAACAGGGGATAATTGATATAAATCTGCAAATATACTAAGTGCATTTATTAACTCATTCATGCACTTTTGTAATTTATCTCTCATATCCTTAACCGTCTGAATAGTTCTCTGCTGATCTGCTTCTACCCATGTAGCTGTTTGTATACCTGTTTTTTCATTGAATACAAAGTAACCATTGGAAAATCCGCATTTATATCCAATTTGGCTTAACAATGCATTGATACCCTCTATTCTTGCAGATGTATTCAAGGATGGATTTACTTCTTGATAAAATCCATCCATTCCAGTGCCATTTACGTTTTTGACGTATTCTGGTAATTTTAAACGCTTCTTGTTTCGTTCAACACCTGCCTGCATATCTTTCACAGGTGCACCACTTTCCATGAGCCTGTCAGAATCAATAAGGACCATTCGCCTACTATCAAAAATTTCTGTTGCGTTTCTGCTGTATGCTATATCTAAATCCTTTAATTCTTCTATAGCATCATAGAAGATAGGTAATCCAAGACTTGAATCCTCATCTACACTATTTGCTTGTGGTGTCCGCAACACTCCATATAATCGTTTACCATCTAAGTTTGCGAGTCCTACATCTTCAAGTTCGCCTTTCCAAGGTGTCTCGTCTATGTCTATAGGCTTTCCTGTATCATTTGCATCTTTAGAAGCATAACAACGATTAGTTATCTGATACACATCTTCGATATAACGATGATATTCAAGTTTTGTGTAGTATGTTCTACCATCCCCAGACACTTCCCTGTTGATAAACACAATACCTTGAATCTCTCCGTTACTCTCATCTGTTACAATAAAATCTTTAGGAGTTATAAGGTCTACACTCTTGCCGTTTGGTTTAAGTATTACAGTACCGTATGCACACGCAAATTCTGTCCAGTGCCTTATCTCTCCAAGCACCTTGTTAATTTGTTTCTGTAACCAGTCAGCTCTTGCACTACCGTCAACAGTTATTCCTATCGCCAATGTTGTAAGACGCCCCATTTCCGAGCAAACAGCTTTTGCAAAATTAACAGTCTTGATATGTTCATCATCATCTAACCAGTATGGCATACCTTTATAGATATACATACATTTTTCTACTGTCCTCTGCATTTCCAAAGATGTTACAGTATTAACTTTAAAATCGTCTCTTGCCTTTTGTCTAAAAAGGTTACTTAATATCTCTTTCATTCTGCTAAATATACCCATTTATTCCACCGCTATCAGTTTAACGTTTCCGATTTTTGTTTCTATATCTCCTTGTATCAAATCTCCATTAATCGTAAGACAAACCCCACCATTATGGATAGATATTTTTTCTATATTCTCGATGCCTAACATTACATTTCCAATTTGTATACAAGTTACATCTTTTAGATTTATCATCATTGTTTTTATCTCCTTTATGCACTCTCGCCACGCCTCATGCTCATTGGACTTGTCGCATACCTTAATGCATCAATGAAATGATCGTTGCCGTCTGGATAATCTGCCTTGATTTCTCCGTTTTCATCTACTTCATGCTCGTAGCTTATTACCTCTTCATACAGCCGTGGAGTTCTCGCAGGGTCTATGACTAAGGTCCTGCACTGTAGCCATTCATAACTATACTTTCGGCTACCCGGATATACATTCGTTTTGTTCGCCACAAGTCCTGCATCTCTAAAGTCTAAGATGCTTTCTATCTCGTCAGCTCCACAACTAATACTATAGTCGTTGTATCCCTTACCTATAATCATCTGTGACATTGCAGTGTTGCGGATTTTTTGACCGCCCAACTCGTCTATGCACAAGATTTTTTGTGATGCAGGCATATATGCACAACGTACAAATGCTTTCGGGTCTGGATAGTATCCCCAGTCCTGCCCTTGATAGATTCTTTCCTGCCTTGCGATTTCTTCGTCTGTGATCGTGCGGATTTCCAGAAGTTCGAAGATGTTTGTACCCAGTCCTACAGGGATTCCCAGATACTCATGCTTGTATGCTCGTTCATTCGTTTCTTTTAGATATTCTGCATCGGTTATGAACTGCTGTCCTAACCATTCCACAGGAACTGTTGTATAGTCACTCTTGTGTCGAAAACTGTCCTCTCTCGCTTCTGCTACATACTTATTTGCCCAATTATTGACACTAATCGGTGGGTTGAATGTCTTAAATACTACAAACTTAGAACCGCCACGTAATACAGACTGTTGCACCGTTCTAATCTCTTCGATACCTGCGAACTCATCTAATTCCTCGAACCATAGGTATTTGATATATCCTTTAGATACCTTTATAGACTTTGTTTTTTTAGCCTTGTCCAGTCCTCTATAGATTATCTTTTGCCCTGTCGGCTTGTATACGTGCTGTAGTGGACTTTTGGAAGATTCCCACAGATCACTTACACCCAAGGCATCTATAGCCCATTCTATCTGTTCAAACACTGAATCTCTTAGGGTATTACCTACTTTTCTAAAGATTGCTGCATTTGTATATTCTCCGTTGTTGGCATCCTGCATCATTCCCAACGGAATCTCTACACCAACAAAAGAAGATTTCGTTGACCCACGACCACCGTATAAGTCGTAATAGGTATGCTTACCGTCTTGTATGTCCCAATGCACTTTATAAAAAGATGGAGCAATCACATCTGTTAGATTAACCATGTAACCGCTCCTTTACTCTCTAGGGATATTGTTCACGATCGTGATTCCCTCTGTTTTACTCTCTTCCTGCTTCTTGTCTGCATCCCAATCTTTAAAGTTATTTCTCAGTGCAAATTGTGCACCGTTCGAGCTGTCCTTGTGGAACAAACTTTCTTCCATCTGTGCTTCAACTCTACTCTTCGCACGCGTGATGGTGTCGTAAAACTTATCACTGTCTTTCTTATGTTTTTGATAATACAGTAGATCACTTCTGCCACTGAATCCCAACGCAAGTGCTAATCCTGTTATCGTAGGATGCTTTCTGTCAAGGATGATTGGATACCCTTGTTTGTTGTACTGCTGTTCCCCATTAATGACTAATGGTTTTCCCTCACAGCTTTCAAAGTATTCGTCTATCTTCTTCTGCATTTCTTTTACACTTTTATATTTAGGAGGTCTTCCACCTGCTCCCATCGTCTCACGTCCTTTCATATACCTTTGTTGTCGGTCCTGCTGTCTTGTAATCATCACATACAGTCAAGTATCTGTCTCTTATCAATCTCTTGCCGTTATCCTTAGTGCAGTACATAATCCCTCTGTCAGATAATGTATTCTTGCATCCTGCACAGCACAGGCTTTTATCTTCCATCCTGCACCTCTTTCTTGTATCTACCGCATACACACATATGACTGCACTTAATATTCACTAGGACAACTTCTGTTTTATTGTCTGGGATAGCTCTTCTTTTCGTCTCCGTCATAATCTCGCAGTATACACAATCATTACAACAGTTCTTTAGTTTATTTACAATCAAAAAAGACACCTCTCGACTATGGCTATTATCTATATGATAATTATACCATAGTCAGTAGGTGTCGTGTGTACACTCTTTTTATAAGGTGTACATACTATTAGCATTTCTTAGTAGTTAAATAAATAATTAACTTTATAATTCCTATTGTAATAAAAAATATTCCTAATTTGTGTAACATAATTTACACAGATGAACGATTGTGTTATACTTAAGTTACGGAAGGGCTTTCGCCCTCCCTTGAAAAGTTAACTTAATAACTTTTCAATGATAATTAGGATAATTCCTATGATTAAGTCCGTTATTGACTGTCTCAACCAGTCTTTATCGGGCTTTTTCTTTTTATCGTCCATCTGCTTCTCACCTCCTTTAACTGTCTTTATCTTACCATATCTTTATAACTTTGTAAAGTGATATTTTATAAATTTTTCAACTTTTTTTCATCCTCTTCATCTCTTACATATTCCAGTAGTTGCCCCGGTTGCATTTCTAATATGTTACATACAGCATTTAAAGCCTTTAGTGTTATAGCTGTATCCTCGTTCTTTATCTTATTTAACGTGTTCTGGCTAAGTAAATTAGTAGTTTTAGCCTTATATGTTGTAAATCCTTTTCTTTGCAGTGCATCGTATACATCAATTTTGTACTTTAACATTTTTCATTACCTCCTATTTACTACATTATATATTATATAGTCTTTCCACGTCAAGAGAAATATTATCAAAAAAAGTGATATTTCCTATTGACATAACTTTTTAAAGTGATATAATAAAAGTAAATCAAGAGAACAAAGCAATCAGAAAAGGAGATAATAAGATGAAAGAAGCAATCAAAAAATTAGAATCAAAAGGATACTACATTGACAATCAGTTTGACGGATGGTTCGGAACTTTTCCAGACAGATTTGAACTTCACAAAGGAGATGAAATCGTTATGGATAATTTATCAGAATCACAAGTTATTAGCTTAGCAGAGATTTTATAAGTCTCTGCTAGACAATTTAGGAGGTGTTATCATGAAATATTTTACAGCCAAAAACTTACAGCAACTCAGAAAAGAATACAAAAAATTAATGGTAGCCAATCACCCAGACAATGGCGGAGACGTTGTTACATGTCAAGAGATTACAGCCGAATACAAGAAACTGTTTGACATGTTCAAGGCAGGGCAGACACCAGAAGAAGAAAAGAAAAATACATTTGATTATAAGGCAGACGAAGCCTTAAGAAATGTAATCAATAATATTGTTTCTTTCGATGGTGTCAATATCGAGGTGGTAGGCTCTTGGATATGGGTAGACGGTAATACATTCCCGTACAAAGAAGAGCTAAAGAAGTTAGGCTTTAAGTGGTCTAAGAATCGTAAAAAGTGGCACTTCTCAACTGAACCATCTGGAAAGTGGTATAAGAAGAAAATGTCTTTCGAGGATATTCAGAAAAAATATGGAAGCGAAAAAGTAAAGACTTCCAATGTTTCAAAAATTGCATAGTAAAAGAGATCTGGAAGAACTCAAAAGCTCCCAGATCTCTTTTTTATTATTATCTCGTAATCATATCCCATTATACCCAAAAAATCCTTTAAATCACTTAAGGATACTTTTTTATTATTAAATTTGTTGTTTAGCTGCTGCGGTGTTGACAATCCTAAGAGCTGTGACGCTTCTGTCATTGTCATGCCGTTCCTTTTTAGTAGTTCTTTGTAGATTTCTTTTAATTGCTTGTTGTCCTTGTAAGTAAAGTTTATATTGTATTCCATCAACCACACCTCTTTTCTGTTTTTAAATCATTATAATTTAAAATATATCATATGTCAAACGAAAAAAGTTTATTTTTACCATTGACATTTAAACTAAAATCATTTATACTCTAGTTAAAGATAAACGAAAAGCATTTAAAATGGAGAAAAGAAGATGAAAGAATTAAGAAAAGAAATTGAAAAGTTAGTCGAAAATGAGGACTTCGTTTCCTACGAAGAATTTATTTACGAACTGGAAGAAGAAAAAGAAGAAGTTAAAAAATATCTCGAATGGAGAGCAAACGGTGGGAAGATGAACACTGAAACACTTCCAGACGGATATGTAGAAGCTTGTAAAAAGATTTTAGGAGGGATTGAAAATGAATAAAGTAATCGCAAGACACAAATTTTGGTTACATCAAACAGAATGTAATATTTCCACAGCTTATGTGGAAGTATTACACGAATACCAAACCGTTGTAATGTATATGGATGATTTTGAAGAAATTGATTCTTATACAACTTACAGCAAGCAAGAAGCATTGAAGCTCCATGAGTCACTTGTTGAGCAGTGGAAAGATAGGCTTAATAAAAATCGTCTTGTCAAGGCTGATCGTGACAGTCTTGTAATACCTGCATAACATACACCACCCACCCCGGAGGTTACGAGGGTAGAAAGTTGGGAAATATGACTAAGAACGCAGAAAAGAACGCAAGAGCCATGTTAAGCAGATTATCAACCGAACAACTTATAAAAGAATTTGACATGACCGAAGATGTACCAATCAGCCTCGAATTATCCATGGTTCGTGGTTGGATTATGGATGAACTAGAAAAGAGAAATCCAGAAGCTTTTGACAAGTGGTTAGATTTAGATTATCCAGATAATGAATCATTAAGAAATTTGTATTTGAACGCATAGAATAAGCCGTAGGAATTAACCTACGGCTCTTTTTTATATCACGTCAAAAGGCACCGGCGGACATTCTAAGAGATTTATACAACTTAATACATGTTCTTTATCCTTGCACTGGATATAAGGGATATATGAGCCGTTCACGTACTCGAATAAGGCTATCCACGTATCTTTCATGGTAACAAGTACCCAATCTATACCGTTGCAGCTCTTGTTTTCTCTCTGCCCTGTCCCGTGTTCGTCAATCCACTTTTGAAACTGATCACTGTTCATGTCCCTACTCCTCGCTGATGCTTTCCAGATTTTCTTTTAACGTCTGCACACACTCATTGAATCCGTCACGTTTACCGCATAGATACATATTGTGACCGCTGTAATCATCCATAGGCGGTATTAATGTACATAGGGTGTATAAGTCTTGCTTATTCATGTTTAGCCATCCTTTCGTACATTTCGCAGGTACACGTCAGTTTATTAACCTGTTGGCACTTCTCTAAATATATCTTGTCCATTTCTCTAATCTTATCTGGTGTCAATCCTGTCTCTCTATACTCTAAAAGTTCTTTTAAAGCCATTACAACTATTTGTTCTTGCACTGTTGCTGTGACACAATCATAAAAATCTAGTGTATTTTTGATAATATGTTTATTTAACTTTTCTGGTTTTTTATAGATCATTTTCTTCCCCTCCTGTTCCTGTTCAAAGCATTCCGTTTCATAAATTTTTCTTTAGATAACGACTTGTAATATGGATTTTTCCTTTTGATAACGTTCTTTTCTTCCTTACAATCGTCTTGAAACTGTTTATATCCGTCACATAGGGTATGGCAGTTATAAGCTCTTCCTGTGGCTTCTGTGCACCCATAGCACGGATTATCTTTCCCTCTCATAATAACGCCCCCACTTTATACATCTTCTGGACTTCTGTTATTTGCTTTGATAACGTCAAATCCATCTGGATAACGTTTCTCTAATTTTTCAATGTTCATTTGCATAATTTCATCCAACGACCAATTAAATGATTCACAAATCATAGCAACATACCACATTACATCCCCAAGTTCTTTTTTTGCGTGTTTCTCGTCAAAATTACTTTCATGGAATATCCATTTTTTAACCATGTCAGTAAGTTCTCCAACTTCTCCAGATAATCCGAATAAGCCGTTGATAATTCCACCCAAGTCAATCCCTGTGTCTGGTACGTTGTCCTCTACTCCCTGTTCTAAATTATCAGCCATATTCATTATTCTTTCTATTCCTAATCCGTCATTAGTTCGCATTGCCTTTACTTGATATTCTTTACCGTTCATTTATAACACTCCTTTATAACTTGATAACCCTTTGTCCTCTGTCGTACTGATTAAGTATCTTATCTAATACAGCTACTGCATACTGTCTTGTTGTACATTTTTCAATTACGTATTCGTAGGCTGCCATATTGCACCGTATTTCATATCCTTTAGATGTTTTTGCAATATATAAACCAGTAGCCTGTTGTATATTTACAACCTTTGCATCGCTAATTCTTATTAACACTTAAGTCCTCACTTTCTCCCCAGTCTAACCGGTTCCCACACTCACAAACTTCTGTCCATTCCGCTACATAACTTTTACATTTAGGACATCTATATAACGCAACGTCTTTTTCTTTAAGATTTTTGTGCCGTTCTCTTATCGGTAGGCTGTTAAAAACTGCTCCGATATGCTCATAATCTTCTAACGTCATTGTGATCGTATCTCTTGCTTTAGCGGACTGGCAGAAACCGCTTACTACCAGTCCTAAGAAAATACCAACGATAACAAGTAAGATTTTTAGTATCATTCTTTTATCTCCACTTCTTTATAGATAATCACAGTATAATATTTTTCAGTTATTGATGTTTTGTGTTCTATTATTTCCACCATGCAACCTTTATCTGTAATATTTTTTACAAATTCTTTAATCGGAATTACATTCGTCATGGTGTTAGGATAAGTCATTCTTGTTACTTCTTTTAAAGCTTTTACCTGCTCCATTCTTTTCCCTGCCGATTCACACGTATTTTGTGTTTTTGTGTTAATTTCGATTGTTTCAGTAATCCTTTCTACGCACAATTTTAATTCATCTTCGGACATTTCCGAAAAATCTTTTCTTTTACAATCATGTACAAACTCGCATGAACTGTCACATATATTTTTGTTACAATAATTTTCTAACGTGTCTATCATCTGTTCTCTTGTCATTCCTTTACCTCCACTTTGATTCCATAAAAAAATTCATAGTATTCTTGTAGCCCCTCGTTGCTTAACCATGCAAACGGCATCTTATTTACACACATTTCGTAGCATTTACGTTCTTTACATGGTTCACAACTTTCTTTGCAATAAGCACGTATAGCTTTTTCCACTTCACTTCTTGTCATTTTTTTAGGTTCATATCGTTCCATAGTAATCTTCATATCAACTTCTCCAACGATACGTCCTGCTTTTTTGTCTTTTATATATGCCTTTTCTCTGTCAAAACTTACGCTTAATTGCATAGCAGGAATATTTGACTCTTTTATGCAATTATATAAGTGGCTTTGAAATCTCTGTGTTATTATTTCATTTATTGTTATTGTTTCATTTTTAGTCATTCTCCCACCTCTAAATCTTTTGCAAGCTTAAATCCTGTTCTTCCAACATTTCTAAGATTCTCTTTAATCAGTGCATTGTTTGGTGTTCTGTTTCTCTCATACCAGTTCCAGTCGTTATCCTCTCTTATTTTTATTTTCATTTCATACCGCTTTTTGTAATTGATTTCTTCTTTTGCCATCTCTAGGCAAGCAACCATGTAATCTATTTGTTTGATAACGTCCATGTCAATCTCCTTTTGCTCTTAGCATACAAAACAACAGTTCTGTCATGCTTTTTCTTCTTAAGCCTGTCCTGCAATTAACAATCGTCTTTAAATACCATTTATTAACATCACTATCTGCTGCTATTTCTCCGTCATAAAATCCATCTTTTGCACCTCTGACAGCTACCATTATTCCAAAGTTTGTAGATGAATCTGGATAATACTCTTGTATGTATTTCTTTAACTTTCCCGACCTAATATCTGTCAATAACTCTTTGCCACACTCTAACGTTGTAACAATATAGTTCTTCTCTCCTAAGAAATTAAGTCCGTTTCCGCTGTAAACATCTTCTTTGCAGCTCTTAATTTCATAGCAAATAAAAATGCCTTTTTCTAAAGCTGATACACTGCACTGCCCACCTGGTGCAAACTGCATGAAATCAACTCTTTTCGCTTTGCCTGTTCCACAATCTACAGTTACCTCTCGTGAATAATGCTTTCCGATTCCTGTCAACTTTTCTCTACAAAGAAGCTTGCTTAAGAAATCTGTTGTTGTTTTTCTTGAAATCATATTCTTTCCTCCTACATTTTTATTTGCTATCCAACTGTTCTTTCGCTAACTTGAAAACTAACATGTACAGTTCAAGTATTCCTGTTGATGTTTTCCCAAAGTCATTTATAACTTCAAAAACACTTTCATCAATATCTGTAAACGCTTCGTGCCCATAACTTCCAATTCCTGTTTCTTCCGAAAAGTCATAGAGTACATCTGATAAAAAATCATCTATTATTTCTTCTTTTGACTTAAATTGTGGATAATCGTCATCAATTTCAAAATAAAGATCATTTTCTTCTATATATTGTGCAATATCTTTTTCTGCTTGTTCTTGATCGTATAAGAAAATATGTCTGTCAAGGCAGTCTATCTTTTCTTTGAAATATCCAACGTTATCTACAAAATCTTTAAATCCATTCCAACACATATTGCGATAATTAGTTGCAACCAACTGACCTAAATCGCCTGAAATATGCAGTCTGTAATAATCTTCTTCAAAAAGAAATCTGATTCTATACTCTGTACTATTAGGTTTTTTAAAATCTAATATCTTTATGTTCCCATAATCTGTAAATGTAGCCTTATGATCTTTGAATTTTTGCTTCATTTTCTCTAAATCCATGAAAAATCACATCCTTTTATTCATCCTCTATAATTCTTGCCGGTGTGCTGCTCTTTTCAAAGCCTTCACAGCTATAATCATCAATAACTACTTCCCCGTAATCACAGAGTAAATCTTCTTTCTCGTATTCCTCTAACTTCTTTTTTGCTTCTTCTAAACTGTCTGCTTCAATAGTTCCCTCGATGTGTCCATATCTTAAATGCCCAACAATATAATCTAATTCTTTTTCAAACTTAAATTTCATTTCTTTCTCCTTTACTGTCCATTCTCTCCCCTGCCGTTAATAGCAGGGGAAATCATGACTTATACAATAGCGAGTTATATTGTACTTATGCGTTGCTAGGATTCTTATTTAATTGTTCGTGTGGTATATAAAAATCCTGTGCAACAAGCCTTTTCTGGCTTGAGTCTCTGCCCAATAAAGATGAAAAATGGAAGAATCTGAAAATACAAAAAACATTATTTACAGTTACTTAGACAGAGAATCAAACCAGAAAAGTATTATTTAGTTATTACTTCTTAATCTTTTCTAATTCTTCCTTAAAGTGCATTTCCATAAGGTCCGCAATCTTTAAATATTCTTTTGCGTACTTAGTATCTTTGTGTGTTTCTTTTACTTTTTCTCTGAATTGGTCTAATGTACCGCTAAAGCATCCACAGTTTACACAAACGTTTCCGTCTTTAGTAACAAAAAATGTTGTGTTTCTGTATTCACTTCCGAAACCTTTTACTGTTGCGTACATCTGATTGCCAGATACACTTGCATTGCCAGATACCCTTGCATCGTCAGATACCCATGCATCGTCATATACCCTTGCATCGTCATATACCCATGCATTGCCATATACCCATGCATCGTCATATACCCTTGCATCGTCATATACCCATGCATTGCCATATACCCATGCATCGTCATATACCCTTGCATTGCCATATACCCTTGCATTGCCAGATACCCTTGCATTGCCAGATACCCTTGCATTGCCAGATACACTTGCATTGCCAGATACCCTTGCATTGCCAGATACCCTTGCATCGTCAGATACACTTGCATTGCCATATACCCATGCATCTCCAGCATGATCCAGATTTTCTTCTTTCTCTACAAAACCACCTAACTCTCCTTTTTCTACGTCTCCAAACTCTACAAGAGCTTTAATTCTGAATAACTTAGTTCCTAAAAAATTAGTAATAAATTCTGTTGTTAATTCAAATTTTTTCATTTCTTTAATCTCCTTTTCTTATTTCCAGTAACCACTGTGTGACGTTACATGAATGAATCTTCGTCCATGTTGCTTCTTGAATCGGCTTTGTCTAATCTCTTCTTTGACTTCTTCCACAAGTTCATCTTCCCAGAATCTAACAAGATAACCAGGTACTCCATAAATTGCTCCACATTTCTGTACATGTAGCTTTTTAACTACTTTTTCTTTGACAACTTGTTTACGAAACTCTTTTGTGTACTCTCTTCGCTTCGCTTCGATACCGTATTTTTTCCACTTGAAGATGCTCGATGGGTCTACTCCATATTTTTTCGCAACAGAAGTAACCTCTTTCGTTTCTTCTACCTCTTTAAGAATTTTCTTCTTAAGAGCTTTGCTTATTTTTTTATACCCCATCTTTAGCCACCTTTCTGTAGATTGCCACGTTTCTGTCCGTCAAACTGTCGTGTCGTTTGCCACATACCTCAATACGTCCGTCCTGCACTAGTTCTGTCAATCGTGGTTGTACCTGCTGCCTTGTCGGTTCTAATACTTTTTTGTGCTTATACAACACCGTTGCGATCTCTCGTGCTGTCATTGCTCCGTATTCGAGCTGTTCAAGAATTAAAATATGTATTGCTTCTTTATTAACCTTTTTGTGTGATTCTCTTCTAGTCTGCTTAGTAATGGAAGAGCTTCTTAAAGCTATCTCATTACTAAAAAAACTCATTTGGTACATTTTCTATCACTCCTTACTCTAATTGCTTCTGCATCATCTTCATCTCTAAATCATCAAAGTCATAGTCTCTTTCGCACTCTAAGACACTTGCAGGATTCCGCTGTGGCTTCGGTTCTTGTGGTTTTTCGTAGTTCTCGTCCAGATAATCCACGTAACCAGAATTAAAGAATGTACTTCCGTTCTGTGGCTTTCTCCATGAAACATCTTTTTCTAACCCATCCAGATACCGTTTCAATGCCCTCTGTATGTGTTCCTCTCCTATCTGGTACAATACTTTTTTCTTAGCATCGGATACCTGCCCTTTACCACGTTTATTCGGATACTGTTTCCAGAGTTTTTCAAAGCATTCATTGATTGCTTTTTTGTTTGATTTCTCGCAAGTTTCTTTTACTTTTTCCTCTGTTTGTTCCATTTTTCGTTCCACTGGTTGTTCCATTTTTGTTCCATTTTCAACCTTGGCAGTTGCTTCTACAACTTGTCCACAATCTATGTACTTTTCGTAGTCGTTAACTGTGTATATCGTGTATTTATTTGTGCTTTTTGTGGATATGTACCCAGTATCTTTTAGCTTCTTAAGTGCTGTTCGGACCTGCGATTCTGTCAAACCTGTCTCTGCACTGATTCTCGTTATCGAAGAAACGAATTGCCCTGCCTTGATTTCTTTTCCGCAGTATCTTCTATCTTCCAAATTGGTATGTAGCAGGCAATGATAGAACAATCTAAATACATTTGTGTTTTCGTACCATTCCCAGTCAGTATTTATATTTATGTTCATTCACTGCCCTCCTGCTTAATCTTATGGATATTTGGTTTCATGGATAGTCACTTCTATCCGTGGTCTTTTTTTGTCAATCTCAAAGTTATCTGTAAATCCTTTTACATATTTCCAACCATCATCTGGGAACACTCCTGCTTCTACAAGGCTGTCTAAGATGTATTTCTTAGCCGATGCAATATTGTCAGGATCACGTCTGCGGTCCTTTTCGTACCATGTAATTTCTACACGAACAGGGAATATTATTTCTCTGCCTTTTTCCCTCAATTCATAAGGGATGCTGCATCTACAGATTTTCTGATTACTTCTCTTGCATTTTGCCCCTTTATAAGGATTAGTCCTGCAAGCATTAACGTAAGCATTTAATCCGTCCAACCTGCCTTGAATTGTGTACGTTACAGCCATGACTTACCAAACTCCTCTCTAAATGATTCCCTGTCTCCTACGTGCTTCTCATAAGCTTTCTGTGCCAGTTTCTTATACATTAGATCGTAGTTCTTATTTAAGTGTGCTGACTGTTTACCGCCTGTGTGATGTTCTCTACATAATGGAATCACTAAATTATACTTATCTGCTTTCTTCCTGTTTGCCGTTCCGTGCAAACAATGATGTATCTCTACGTTAGGACTTCCGCATAAATAGCAATGCTCCATATCATCAACGATGATTGACTTTTTCTTTCTCAATCTTAAGTCCCCACCTTTCTTCCATTTCTTTTATCTCCTGCGGTGTTGCTGTCTCAATTCCAAGCTCTTTTGCTTCTGCAACAGTTCCTTTAATCAATTCAGACATTTCCTTTGTATCGTAGGTATGACTCCCACGCATCACTAAATTGATTCTGAATAACTTTCCTACCTTATTGGTAGTTGTCTGGGTTGTCGGTTGTAGATGGCAAAATTCAAGGTCGTATACCTCTATATCGTTGTCCAATGGAAGTGATACAAGAGAACCGTTTATAATCTCATGCTGTCCGTACTCTGCTATGAGTTTGTTCTTTATGTATACCTTGCTGTTGTCCGTTACTTCTGCAATCTTTCCAACCAATACGTGAAAGTATGCATTGGCATCTAAACTCCTGCCCTCACGGTACTGAACAACCTTTAGCCGACATTCTTTGTCTTTTAGTCGGTCATATTCCCCTCGTATGTCTTTTTCACATACGAGAGAAATGACCTGTTTCCCAGTTTCAAAATCAATAGAAATGTCATGGATTCTTGCTTTAGTCTCCATCAACTGCCCACAGCTTTCTGACACTCTCTTTGTCTTTATTGGCTACAATGTACTTGTACTGCCCCTCTGTAATATCTTTGATAGATTCACGTTTGTAAGACTTCAAAATCTTATTGATGTCAAACTTTTCATCTTCGCATAAATCCAATAATGTTTTCTGCTTTACAAGAGAAATCTTCATCTGATCAAGTTTTTCTTTGTTCTTTTCCTGTTCCTGCTTATTAGCTCTTGCAGTACGTTCTTTCTGGTTTTCGTCTGTGTCTGCATCTTTTGTATCATCTAATAAGAAGATTCCATTTAAGGCATACTTACGTGCATAAGATGATGCCGTTCCTGTTATCTGTGAATCGTCCATACCTTTTTTATTGAGTGCTTCTCTTGCGGATGCCGTAGCCATAACACTTTCGCCTGTCTCAATGTCAAAGATAGAAACTGTGGCTTTGACATACACCCGATCATTAACCGCCTGCACATCATCAGATATGTACATAGATAATTTATTTTCTGCAAGTAACGGCTTGACCGCTTCTAAGATTCCCTCTGCATTTCTGTATTTGTAGTTACCGAAAGAGTTAAACAGATTCTTAGGTGCTTTCAATGTTGTCTGAATCTTCATCATTTTTTCATGTATCGTCATATCCTTATCTCCTATCTAATTCTTAAGCTTTCCGTCTGTACCAGTCTCATGTTTTCATTCGCTTCAATAACTCCTGCTTTCAAGTCTTTAAGAAGCTGTTTCTTGTCAACCTTGTCTGGCTGTGGAATTAAGTATTTCTTCGGTAATAATTCCTCAACTTCTACCTTTACACTTGGTGCGTTCTTCTGAATATTAAAGCTAAACAGCGGTGTTTTAAATTTCTTCTTATCTACCTCTAACATCATTGCTTCAAGGTATTTTTTCAGATTGTCTGCACTGTTACGCAATGCTTTCTCTCTGTCTGCTAATCTGTCTTTCTCTGTTTTCACTGCATCAGCATTAGCTATCAGAGTTCTAATCATCTTTGCAGTGGAATCAGCCTTTTCCTCGAACTCAAATTCGATTCCGTCCATAGTGTCTTTAATATCATCAAGTGATAGTCCCTGCTCATCAGCCATTAATAATAATTCATTAAGTTCATTTTTGATTTCATATAATTTATCCATTTTCAATCTCCTATTCTTCGATATATTCCTCAATGCAGCTAAGGTAATTTCCTTGTTCATCGACCTCTTTGTCACTGCATACATCGTCAAAAAATGCTTCTCTAAGTTTTGTGAGTTCATCCATATTGCTTTCGAGCATTTCCCACATATAGTCAATAAACCACTCTCTATCTTCTTCATTCCCTTTAATTCTCTTCTTAATATAATCATCTGCATCTTCCATAGGGATTACTGTTCCGTATTCATTTTTGTATCCTGCGATAATCATGACTACTCACACCTCTTTGCTTCTTTAAGAATCTCTTCTACGTCAAATTCCTTTTCCTGTGGCTCTTCTTCCTGCATTTTTTCTTCTAACATGTTAATCAGTAATCTAGTAGTTGCAATGCACACCATATTTTCCATAAACGCAAGTGGTTCTGGGTTGTTAGAAATTCTATCGTCTAAAACCGAAGTTGAAGCACGAGTTAATTCATCTTCACTGTATGTCCAACAATCTCCGCAAAAGATGTTTCTAATTACTTTTTCATAGTAGTCCGTCAACACTGTTACTAACTTTTTGTCAGCTTCTGCGTTTTTTTCCTCTGTTACATTCTCTTGCCGTGTGTTGTTGATTCCATTAACGATTATTTTTTTAACCGCCTCTTTAAATTCTTTTTTTGTAATAATCATTGTCACATTCTCCTTTTCCTGTTATAATCGGTTTATAAACTTTTTTGTTAAGCACTTTAGACCTGCACGTCTGGGTGCTTTTTTAATGCCATCCTTTACGCTCCATTTCGATTTCTGCCAGACCTGCGAGTGTGCAGACTGTCATAAATGCAAACGGTGCGATTCCAGGACCTGTTAAAACAAGTCCTAAAACCATAATCATTGTTCCTGCTCTCATATCATTTCTCCTCTCTGCATTGCTCTGTTCTCATTTGTTAGCTTTCTTACTCTCCATTTCTCAAATCTCTCTGTATCGAAAAATATAGGAGAATTGGACTTAGGACCTTTTTGTGCAAAGTCCTGTCCTCTTTCTCGATAGGCTTCATCAAGGAATGACCTTGGAAACCCCATCTTGACGAGTTCTGACATTCTCATGATTGGCTTATCGTATTTCATACTCGCTCCTTTCTTACTCTTCGGATGATTCCTTGAATCTCTCCTGCATCTTCTGTTTTCTTTTCTTGTCTCTGTGGTTGCTAATAAGTACAATTACAATTTCTGCTGCAACAGTTCCAAAAGCACCAACAAACAAGCCAAGATAATATGGTTCTATGTACATTTCTGTACTCCTTTCTGTGTTATAATCTCCTTAGGAGGTGTACTATGTCTAAAAATCCTTTACCGCATCTTGATAAACTAGATGAAGAAACCATTGATAAAATGAAATCTTCTGACTATTCCAAAAATCAAAAGGTTCAAGATGAAATTTTAAAATTTTTAGAAAATGATAAACAGCTTATCAAAGCAATTCGTAAAGAATGGTTCTGGACAAAAGGTATTATGATTTTCAACACTGTTTTGTCCGTTATTTCTGTTATCATTGCTCTTATTTCGCTAATAGTATCCATATACAAATAGCAATTACTATCACTGCAATAATCACAGTAATAAGCTGTATGAAGAAGAGAGTTCTTAAAAACATTAAGTCTCTCTTTTTTTGTTTTCTCGTTCTGCCGTAATTTAGGTAGTAGAACAAATCATCAAAATTCATATACACCCTCTTTTCTGCTATCTTCTAAGCTTCTTAGTTCTTCTTAACACTACTCATTCTCCTCTAAAAAGTAATCTACTGTCACACCGAAATAATCGGCTAAAGTTTTAATACTTTTTAATCCCGGTTTGATTCTTCCTGCTTTCCAATCAGAGAAAAGTGAACTTGTCATTCCAGTATCTTTCGATACTCGGTAATCCGTAATACCTTTTTTATCTCTTAATTGACAATATTTTTCATAAACCAATTTTTTGCTCCTTTCTTCTTAAATCTGTTGCTTTTATCTCGGTTTAGTGATATATTGTGATTAACGAATTATTTATCACTTGATTTCACGAGTCACTCGCCAAACCGACTCGCTTTTACCTCGCTCCCCCCGAGCTACAAGTGTATATTAGCACGTTCAGACGAGGTAGTCAAGGGTTTTATTTCGTTGTGTCGAATTATTTTTTATAAAAAGGGGCAACGCTATGTATGAAATTTTTGAAAAATTGTTAAAAGGACGTGGCATAACAGCCTATCGTTTTTGCAAAGACACAGGAGTTTCAACTTCTACAATCAGCACTTGGAAAAAGAAAAATTCCAAAATTGGTATGGATTTAGCAGAAACGATTTCAAATTATTTTGGGGTATCTAT
>ERZ1027612.2-NODE-2-length-85818-cov-8.383179_pt1 | contig 85818 bp, 152 predicted proteins | sample MGYA00520520_ERZ1027612 | MGnify/ENA primary metagenome ERZ1027612 (study PRJEB33329, sample SAMEA3488691) | human gut metagenome | biome: ENVO:feces | place: Malawi | collected 2010-02-17 | study: EMG produced TPA metagenomics assembly of the PRJEB9818 data set (The... | reverse complement strand
CGATGGATGCAAATAAGGGGGGGGGTGGTAGGCACGGGAAAAGCCATCGGAAAACAGAGGGCAAAATACAGGAATGAACGTATTTTTAGGCTTAATTTTAAAAGATCAATAATAAGACGATATAAACATAGTATTTTATATTAAAACATCGCATTCAGCCTTAAAACACGTCTTAAACACTCGTTTCGTGTTCTGTAAACATCGCATTTTTTCCTGTAATGTGCAAAAAAATTGGCGATGCTAAGCAAGCATACGCAAAAAAACGTTTGGCGTGTGAGAAAGCCGCAACTTTTATTATATAACCTTTTTCGTCATTTTGTTTTCTTCTTATAGATTTTTTCTATGATATTTATCTTTTCGTATATGTTTTATTCTATTCTATTTTTTTTACTACGTGTATTTTTCTCTATATAGTATATATATATAATATAGTAGTATATATATATTATTTACTCATATACTATAACATCTTCGATATTATAGTATATTCGTTAATAGTGCTAGCCTGTTTGCTTTTCCGTTTCCGCTTGCTTTGTTTTTTCCCCCTTTCCCTTTATCCCCTTTCCCCCACTTTGTTTGCGTTGTGTTTTGCGTGTTCCAGTGTTGTTTTTTCGTTATTGTTTACATTTAACACGAAATTAACTTAACTACGTATTTTTTCGTACTTTATTTGTGTTAATTCAATAGTGCACACAGTGCGCACTAACCTAACAAAGGTTAATATATTAGTGCATATTTTGCGCATTCCGATAATGTACGTATATTTGCAATACAAAGAAAGGGAAACAGTTCCCAAGTAGTTCTTTAAAATACTGATTAACTCCTATCTTATGCAGATCGCAAAGATATTATATTATACACCTGTATACAGCAGGTTTTCGATTTACTGGAAATAGAGCTATATTATAATATCCCTTTTCTTTTTTGCGTTCCGTTCTGCTTTTGGTTAATTGGTTTTCGTTCATTCACATATTGAAAATAGCGGCTTATTTGTTGCATAGTAGCAACCTTACAAGCGTAAGACTATTAAGTAGGTATTACTCAAACATTGGTTATATCAGTACCTACAAACTAGTAATTAGTTATGAGACCGTAATAGTGAGTTATACGGGTGAGACGAAAGGAGACCGACCCTAGTAGTTATAATATAGTGAATAAACCAATACAATAACAATTAAAATCTAAATAACATCTAATAATAGCAAGTATCCAATATAACGGGTAAATCTGATAAGAGCTAACAAATATTAGTTCTTATATAGTTCTGTTATATTTGGCTTGCTATTTTTGTTAATGTAGCCTATATATTCCTGTAATATATAGACGGTTACAAGCCCGATAAATACAGAGTAGCAATATAATTACCAATATTAATATAAATCTATGGAAATAATAGTATCTAAGAGATCCGGCAATGTATTAGTATATATACCGGAATTAAAAAAACGTATTAGTTTAGATTCTAGTACGTTTTTGTGGTTTGATGGTAGTTTTTGCCATAACGATATAGTGAGACACATTGAACGTAATTTTAAGATAGATATTACGAATGTGATATATTTGTAAGCATGCGTATTAAATACTAATAAATACTTTTAATCATGGAAAAGATAGAAGAAAAAAAGACGTTTAAGTATGTTGTTACTTATATGTTATACAGACATACAAACGTACTTGTAAAAGTAGGAAAAAAAACTTATGAATTTGTAAATGTGTGCGATGATAATAAAACCGCTTTTGGCTGCAATACGATAGCAGTTCTTTATGATTTTAAGGCACAAAAATATATAGCGGTTAAAGTTGACGATGAAAAGTTTAACAAGGTTGAGACTATAATACTACCAAATCAATAATAATTAAATAAAGGAGGAATAAACATGAAAAAATTAGTAAATATTTGCGATTTATACCCCAACGATAGCCATAAGTCTTTTTACGGGAAAGCGAAAGTAAAAATATATAGCGATAATACAAAAGTACTTCAATCTTATAATACAGACGTTGCAAAAATAGATGCAAACGGAAATGTTATACGACTGTGGGATAATTGGACTGCTACGACTGGAAGGCACATAAAAGCTTTTTGCGGATTGAATAAAAAAGAGTTTTTAAATTTACCTTTAAATAATAACTAAGTTATGACTACAAAAGAATTTAATAATAGCATTATATCTAATTGTTTAGGTGAATTCTTAGACAATGAGGGAAATACAAATGTCGTTTATATTGAATATAAAGACGACACGAACGAATTAATAGCCGGTAACGTATGTAATACCGGAATAATTCCGATAACTTCGATAGATTACGACGATGATCTTTCTATAGATGCAAATATAGAAATTCTTTGGGATAAATTAGATTATATAGGTTTTGAAAGAATAGGATAAATAAAAAGAAATAGGAGAAACAAATCATGAAAAAGAATGTAAGAGAATATAAAAATGTAGGGGTACAATTTGCATACGTTTTGGACTGCATTTATAACGATGAAAAATTAGATATGAGTGATAAAGAAGCTATTAATTACTTCTTTGACTGTTTTGATAGAGAATATAACGACGCTTATTATAAGCGGTTATATCCTAGTTTACAGGAACGAGTGAAAGAATATATAAAAGGTTTACCGTCTTGTTTCGGTGTGGCTTATTGCACTGATACTATAATTAATATAGGCAAATCGTGGGGATATTGCAGAACGGAAAGACAAATAGTTGATTTTCAAAATAATTGGTTTTCGGTTATTGCGTGGAGATTAATTCAGTTAAAAGAGAAATTAAACTAAATACATTATAGCATGGAAATAACATTTAATATATCGCAAAAATATTGGTCTGACTCTTTTATAGATTCATTAGTTAATGTAGAAAGTTTTAATAAACTTTGCGGAGAAATAAATACAGGCGCAAAAGGTATTTCATCTTCTACCTGTAATATACCCCGAAATAGATTTGCCTTTCATCAAGCGGATAAAGCAAAAGTTATCGTAGAAAAAAGACAAAGAAGGGGCTATATACAAATTGCTTTTATTTTTTAAATATATATAGTTATAAGGAATTAAAATAATAGAGTTATGAAAAAGCCTCGAAATTTAAAACAAGCTCTTGAAAATGGCTATATAATTTATAGATTATATGAAAAAGAAAATAAACGTATGAGAGTCCATTTAAAGGAACGTTTTCACATATCAGATAGGGAAATGTTTCTGCAATTTTGGATTGATAGAGATTATTTTAAGCGAAATTATCCAAATATTTACGAACGTCTTTAAAAATAAATAATATGAAAACAATTAAATATAAAACATTAAAGGGTCTGTTAAATCAAACTAGGCAAATAACTGTAGAACAATTTCTCAACAGTCGGTTTTATCACAATACAAAAGGGTGGATAAATTTTAAATTAGATGAAGGAGAAAAGAAAAAGGTTTTGGAAAACTTTTCAAAAATATTGTTTTTCAACAAAGAAAGCGCAAAAACAAATGTTTCATAACCTTGTAAATAATTACGGTGATCCGTCTTTGTTCCAATGTTTTTATATTGATAAAAGAGGGTTTAGTAACAGTTTAAGCGGCGAAGCTTTTGATTATTGCAAGAGACGTTTTAATAAATAAAAAAATGGAAACAAAGGAATTTAAAGAGATAATAAAAGGCTTTTCCGCTTTATGTGCAATACTTTTAGTATTGTATATATTAGGAATTATATTTTGCTAACCAAATAAAAAAGAAAGTCATGAAAGCATTTAAATTAGATATTTATAGAGATAACGAACTAGTTTATAGTAACGTTTATAATAATAACATTGTATCTATTTGTGATCATATTGTGTCTTTTACCAAATATTTTCAAAGTAAATTATTTGTATCAGTTAGACAAATGTATTTTAATAATCTAGGCGAATTGAAGCCCAAAAAGTATAAAGGTAGGTTTAATTATTCGCTATCTTGTACTATAGATAATAATACGTCTTACAAAGAATTGATATCTTTTTTTGGAAGGCACGAACCTAATTTGATAGATAATAAAGATTTTACCGATTAATAAATAATAATATGAATAAAGAAAAAAGAATTGAGTTCCTAACAAAGTTAGCAAACTTGTTAGATGAGTATAATGTAGAAATAGAATTCACATGTAGTGAAGGCTCTGATACTTCTTCTTTGTATGATGATAGATTAATCATAGCAGAAAGAAAAACAGAGGTAACAATTTTAGATACTTTTAATGAGTGGTATTTAAGTGGTAATGTAATCAAAGAAAATATGTAATCATGAAAACAAGAACAATTATAAAGAAAAGATTTGAGTTCGTTTGCTCTGTTATGAACAACAAAGTATATTATTCAGAGAAAGAACAAAAGAGAATAGCAAGAAGAATGTTTGTATTAAACAGCTTAAAATAATATAGGTATGGAAAAACTAAATAATTATTTGGTTCGATGTCATAACATCAATATAACTCCACCGTATTACGATTTTAAAGTAGCGGTAACTAAGAGATATATAAAACAATACGCTAAATTAATGCGCGAAAAATACGACGTTGTAATAATTGCAAAAGTTGATAGAACTATTTAAAATATTAAAAACGGTTTAGGAATAATCAAAGTTAAATTAATGGAGGAATAGATCATGAAAAAATATACAGAAAAGCAAATAGAATCATTTAAAGAAATGATTAATAACGGTATAATATCTCAAATAGATGGAGATTGCGAGTTATGCAGAAGAATTGCAAAAGATATTCATGAAATAGATGAGGGATATTTCACTTTTGAAAATGTTTCAACTAATGAAGTTGTAAATGAATGGCGAGAAAGGGGTGAAGATTGGGATTTATTAAAAACTATTATAAACAATCAGTCTGAAAAGAATAAAGAGCGATTAATGGAACATTTATTGAAAGAATACAAAGAATATTTTCCTTTGACGGAAATTAACCGTAAATCAATGATTGAACTATTACGTTTGCCATTCTTTGCCACAAAAGAGGATATTTTAAATGAATTGAAAGAAATACTATGAAAAAGAAAAAGTTTGATCCAATAAATTTCATACCTAATCAGTCAAAATATCAAAGAGGTATTTTAAATGAATCTTTTGAAAAAGAATTAGAGGGACTTGCAGCGAATGAAATTCAAAGGGAATTATTATTAAAGAAAAGTAAGAAACATCTTAGTAAAAAATAGTATAAAGAAAGGAGTAAAAATGTTGTTTATAATATGTTTGATTATTTGGGGCGGTTGTACCGTGTTTGAAGGATTAACTAAAAAATAGTAATATGAAAATACGTAAACTTAAAAAAGACTATGCGGTAACTGTTTTAGATGTTTCTATATTAAAATGGGCGTTAAAAAACAGAAATAAGGGAGAACTTTATAGAGATTTAGTAAAATCTTATAATAAAAGTAATTTGTCTATCAGAAATAAATATCATAGAAAGCATAAAGGACGGATAAAATTTAGATAAATATTATGATTGAAGAATGGAAAGATATAGAAGGTTTTGAAAATATATATCAAGTTTCAAATTTTGGGAGGGCTAGAAGTCTTAAAAAGAATAAGACTTACATTCTTAAAAATAATATAGATAATCACGGATATTATTATATTATACCTTATGTGAATAAAAAGACTTTTAAACATTATAAAATTCATAGGTTAGTAGCATTATTATTTGTAGATGGATATAAGCCGGGATTAATTGTTAATCATAAAGACGGGAATAAGTTAAATAATAATGCTACTAATTTGGAATGGGTTACAAGGTCATATAATAATAAACATGCTTATGATATTGGATTAAAGAAAAAATGTATTTCCAAAGAATGTATAAAAGCTCGTATAGAAAAATATGGTATAAAAATAAAGTGTATTTTTATTGAAAATAAAGAAGAAATGTATTTTAATTCCATAAGAGAGGCGGCACGATATATAAATGGAACAGACCCAGGTGTAAAATATTCTTTAATCAATAATACGATTTATAAACATAAATATAAATTTGAAAAGATATGAAAGCTATATATGCAAGGTGTTCCACCGATAAACAGGACTTTTGCCAACAAAAAGAATGCATTGAACAATATCTCAAAAGAATAGGCGAAAATGCTAATTTACATGAAGTTGTAGAGAAGGTGTCAGGTACTGTTAATCATAAAAAAAGGAACTAAATGATTTATTAGAGCAATGTGAAAAAGGTTCTGTTATATATATATCGGAATTATCTAGGTTAGGTCGTAGTATGAATGATTTATTTAATATTGTGTCTTATTGTGGTGACAATGATATAACTATAATACAATGCAAAGACGGTACAACTATAGAGAATAAATCTATAGGAGGAAAAGCTTTATTATTTGCCTTGTCTTTGGCGGCAGAAATAGAAGTTGAAAATATTAGGCAAAGAACAAAGATGGGATTAGCAGCAAGAAAGGCAAGAGGGGAACAAACAGGCGGAACAAAAGAATTGTGGGGGAAGAATAGTTCTACAGATAGAATAGTTTCAATAAATAAGATGCACGATGAGTCCGCAAACAAAAGGCGAGAAAATGCACGTGTTAATGAAAGTAATGTGTTTTTTTGGGCTTTCATTACTGATTGGATAAAAGATAAGGGAGAGCCTAGAAACTACGAAATTTGGGGAGATATTGCACAAAGGTTGAATAATCTGAATCAAAAGACAGCTACAGGAATGGAGTATAATTCAGTTCGTGCGGCTGCAATGTATCGTAAACTTAAAAAAATAATGAAATAACTTAAAAATATGGACAAAGAATATATTGAAGTAAAAGGAATAAAATTTGAAAAGCGAGATGATTGGCAATTCATATTTCCCAAAGGATGTCTTATAACACCCATTTATAAACGAAATAAAATTGTACGTGTATTAGTTACCAATAGAAAAAACAGAGATGTTTTCTATATAGAATCTAATACTAATCAACTTCAATTTATAAATGTTGATGTATCATCTATGAAAATACCACAAGGTATTAGTTATTTGATAGAAACGAGTTGTACGATGAAAGTATTGGATACATGGGTATTAATTCAAGAAACATAATAATATGGATGCATTACCAATAATAGGACAAACGTATGACTGCTATGATGAAGGCAAAATACAAGAAAATAAACGTTATGATGTTAAGATAACAAAGATAATTCCCTTTAATAAAGTTCCTAAAGACTTGTTTCTTGAATGGAGAGAGGTTAAGACATGGTGTTGTAAGTTGTTTGCAGAAGAAACGGATTATATTATTATAGGAAGTAGTAATGAGAAAGGGAATGGTAAAATATCTGTTATCAAGTTGGCAAGGACTAAAGATGGCGGATGGTTTGGAATAGGTAGTATTTGGGGTAATGGTCGTTTAATAATAAAATAGATTGCTAATATTTTAGTAAAAATATATAAAGCTATGAGCAAAAGAATTTTAATAGAGAATTATTTCAGGAATAAATATCCTGATGAAAGGTATCAGTTCAAAGCATATCATACTATAGAGGATATGTTTGGAGTCAAGGGGAACAATCTTTATGTCGTTGAATTTATAGATGTGAAGATGAGATACCCTAAAACATTGGAGTTAAGAATTAAAGAAAATGAACTATTAAATATTTGAGATATGGAAAAGAAAGAAGAAATCATTAGAAAATATATCAAAGGAATTATTTCGATTGAAACCATTACTGGGGTTATCTATGTTTCAACTAAAAACTGTTTTATAAGAACAAGCGTTTTAGAGTTTATAAAAGAAAGAATAGGATATAGCGAAGTAACTGTTGCTGTTAAAAATCAAGATGGGTTATTAACTTATATATTTGAATGATATGGAAAAGCTAAAAGAAAATCAATTTATTCCTGTTGGGAAAAAAGTTAAAGTTGGATTGAAAATCTTTAAAGTATTGGAAAATAAAGATGAAGATACTTTTACTTGTAGTAAATGTTCTTTTTATGATAGTGATTTGTGTCCTTTTATGACAAAATACTTTTTAGGACACTGCGATCATATTTTCAGACCTGATGAAAAAGAAGTTTATTTTGTTGAATGCAATGAATAAATACAAAAATGGACAAAGAGAAAGAAAAGCTTATCAAATTTGTTATTAGAAATGTTTTCTCCATTGAAGAAAAAGGAAAAAACACTCATGTAACAATTAAAAAGGGATTTATAAGATCGAATGAACTGGAATATATCAAGAGAAAACTAGATTATAAAGATATTATGATCTCTGCAAAAGATAACGAGACATTAACCTTAATAATGATTGGATAATATGATACCTTTGATAATTTTGATAGTATTATATACGGCAAGCTTAACTTTAGCAGCGGTTTTAAATGGAGAACAAAGAGAAATTTCTTTTTCTTCTACCCTCATTAGAATGGTAATAGAAGGCTTATTAATTTGGTGGTTGGTAGAATCATTTAAAGTATAAACAATTATGAATAAAATAGATTTGAATGACACTGTTGTTGTTGAATTGACAGAATGGGGAGCATGTTTTTTAAATGCCAACAACACTTTTAAGAACATGACATCAACTTCGAATAAACAACGAAAAACAACATATCAAGCGGGCGAACTATATCGTACACAATTATGGGGATTAATGCTAGAGTTTAAAGACAGCATTAGGTTTGACAAAGGAAAAGCATTTATTGATTTAAGATTAGATAAATAATTATGTGGATAAGAATACAGAATCAACGATTGAAAGACGCAAGTATTAAAGAATACAAAGGACGTGGTAATAGTGTATCAAGCGGTAAATACTGCATTGAAATGAAGTACGGGAACGGAATAAGATATTTCTACTTTGACAATGAAGTAGAATATGATAGAGCTTTGTTTCGGCTAGATGAAATATTGAAAGTACAAGAGGTTTAATTAATTTAACATAGGAGGATAAATTATGACAGAAGAAAGATTGAAAAAAGCAAATGAATTGTTAGAACGAATCAAAAAGTATCAAAAAGAAATTGATTCTTGGAAAATGGCAGTTCGTTTTAGAAATCAAGAAGTTTCATTAAGGGCTGACGACATGGGTTACGACGTTCATACAGAATTTATAGATTTTGAAGTGGTGAAAACTTTAACGTTAGCTAGATTGAAAAAAGACTTAGAATCATTAGAAACAGAATTTAAAAACTTATAATTATGGAATTAACAGATATTGTAACGGTTAAATTAACAGAAGAAGGTGCTCGCCTATTAACTAATTACACTTTTGCAAATATTTTTTGTGTTGAGCTTAAAAATGAGGAACTAATAGATAGGATGATTTTTTATGAAGGGGATGAATATAAAACCCCTTTATGGAAACTAATTAAAGTTTTTGGCAAACCTGAATTAAATATTATGAAGAATAGACTATTTACTGACTTACAAAAAGCGGAGGACAAGGATGACAGTACAAGAACTAATTGATATTTTATCTGAAATTAAAGATAAAAGCAAACCTATAAATGTATATTGTACGAACTTTATAATTATTGAATATGACAGTTGAAGCTTTAATTGAACTACTTGAAGAAGTAGAAGATAAAACTAGAGATGTGAAATTCAACGACGGATGGAGTGATTATCTAGTTGAAATTGTGGAAACCGAAGCAACAAAAGATGTTATCCTATTATAACCATGTGGTTTTAGTATGGTTTTGATATGGTTATCCATAAGGTTGTTTAAAAGTTATATAAATGTTAAATGCCATTTTTCTCTTGCATATCTCAAAAATAAAGAGGATATTTGCCGATGTATTAGGAAGTAGGACGCTTAGTACGGAGATTTGATTTTCATGTTATATAAAATAATAACCATCAATCCGCATTGTACGTCCTACATTTTACAATGCGGATTTTTAATGCCGTATTGGAAATAATTCTAATACGGCTTTCTTTTTACACCGAAAATTATTGCAGTAAAGACCGCTTGGGAAGAAAGTTATAAATGTGATACAAGGGGCTACATACATATCACAATGGCATAAACGATGTCTGTATGTTCGGGACGTAAACCGATTAGAGTGAACTTGAATTATTTACGTTGATATTCAAGACTGCGAAAGAGGCGATGGGCGACAGGATAGTTCAATCGTAGACTTTTAAAGTTTAAGCCGAAAGAGATAGAAATATTTCTTTTTAGGCAAACTTTTACCTGCTCGTGAAGGCTTAAAGCTCTTGGATAGTTTAATAACTAATAACTAATAACTAATAATATTATGAAACATTTATCTCATACATTAAGAGAAATATCTCTTTTAGTTGTTCCAGGAAGTACAATTCAAGAAGTAGCAAAAGAGGTAATAGAATATAGAGATTATACAAATTGTATTTCTATATCTTTTTTATTTAATAGAAGATATATATATGTTGATAAAAGTTCTACTGTTGACTCTATTATTTCTGATTATTATAATAAAAAAAGACATACTTTTGAATATATTGAAGTTACTAATGATATTACTAGTATAATGCGTTCATTTCAAGAACAATGTGGAGCTAGTTATGACTTTAGAACAATAATAGATAATCTTCCTGATGAAGATATATGTGATTGCTTTTTAACTTGGATGAAAGAAAACGGATATAAAAAACAATAATATGGAATTTAAGAATGAAGAAAAATCAGAATTTGCCAATGCTATATATAAACTAGGCAAAGTAGCAATATTAAGATTTGCTGAATTGTTAGAAAAAGAAGGTGTAACTGAAAATACTGGTAAAACGATAGAAAATGCTTCTGCCGTCATAAGAAATTTTGAAAAAGCAGGCTTTGACTGTACAGAAGAGAAGTTTGCACTTTCTAAAGCGCAAAGTATATTCAATAAATCAAAAACATCATGAAAGGATTACCTATAGGAACTGAAATAAAACTCCCGTTTACAACTTTAAAAGTAGAAGAATGTGATGATGATACAATCCTTTCTTGCTCAAATTGTTTCTTTTTAGACGTTTGTGAAGAGAATGGTAAATTTGTATATGAAACTTTTGGGACTTGTGATGCTTCTGAAAGAGAAGATAAAACCAATGTTATATTTAAAGAGATAAGCCATGAAAACATGGAATAAAATGATAAAGAACGGATGGAATAATGCTAGGGAAGTGAAGCCGAGCAAATATAACACTGTTAATGTCTGTCTCAAAGATGGCAGATATATTAATTCTTTTTGGAATGGGAGAACATGGGCTTATAATGTAGAACCTATTTTATGGAGAGAAATTGAAGAAGTAATAGTACCAATGTGTAAACGAATTTAATATGGATTACAGTAAATACGAAAACCACAAGAAATATCCTTCTTTGAGTGAAGAAAAAGCATATAAAATGACTTTAGAAGGACAAGTATACAAACTTACTGCAACCGGAGAAGAGATAAAGAAGATGTTGGATGATATTCCCAACAAAGTTAAAGAATGGAAAAATAAGATGGAAAAAGCATATAATCAAGAGAAAGAAAGATTATATCTGAAATTTAAAGAAGATGCAATTAAAGAACTTGGGTTAGATGAATATCCACAGGTTTTACAGGATAGAATTTTTGCTAATATCTTGAGATATCATAGCGGTTTGGGATATTATGAGATGTTTCAGTCTTTAACCAGTATAGCTGAACTTCTTGAAGGTTTAGAAATAAAAGAGAAAGAATGAGAAAATTACCTGAAATAGGAAAGTTTTACGATTGTTATGACGATGGTAAAATACATGAATCTCGAAAGTATAAAGTCAAAATAATATCTATTATCCCATTTGAAAAAGCATCTCTTTATTTGCGTGCACAATGGAGAAAGGCACAAAATAGTTATTATTGGATATTTGCAAGAGAAACGGACTATTTTATAATTGGAAACAGTTATGAACGGGAAGATGAAGGGATAATAAGCGAATCCATCTTTGTTCGTACTATAAATGGAGAATGGTATAGTATAGGTAATTATTGGGATAATGGACTTTTAATTGTAGAATAATTATGCGAACAGTAATATTATTATCAGCCATATTAATAGCTGAAAGCATTAACCACCAATGTGTAAACGAGAATGTAGATCTTTTATCTATATGTATGCTTATTTTTATAGTCATTGATGTTATTGAATTTGTTTTTAAATATTTTAAAAGAATATAATCATGAAAGCAGAAGAATTAAGAATTGGTAATTACGTTAAAATAGACGAAGGAATTGGGAAAGTGGCATTTATAATGGACAAAAACTTTTGTAATGAATATGCTAATGATGATTACAATATAACAGTAGAAATGGGAGATGGTATTTTTAGAGAAGAGGAAGAAGATAAAGTTGAAGGTATTCCTCTGACAGAAGAAATACTCCTGAATTGTGGATTTGAATATATAAATACCGATAATAAAGTATGTGGTCTTATTTCTCCTGAAAATGGGAATGGGGACAGGTATCGTATCGTACATTTTTTAGATGGTGATTTTAGAATGGTATTAAATACTTGGAGATATGTTTCTATTAAAAACGTTCATCAACTTCAAAATTTATATTATGCAATTAATGGGAAAGAATTAAATATACAATTATGAAAACAACAGTAGAAATAGTAAACTTAGTAAGTAGAGCACTTGAATTATGTCCAATTAAATGGATTGATATAAACAAAGATTTTGTTAAGTTCGAGTATGGTGGCTCTATTTTTAAAATATCAAAAGAATTATCTGTAGCAGAAGTAAAAGAATCCTGTTTGTATTGTACAGCAGCAGCTATCTTTCTTGAATTACTAATAATTAAAACAGAAAAACATGAAAAGTAACATTTACTACTTATTTTTAGCACTGATGGCTTTATTGCTAATGTCATGTGAAGAAGCACCACGAACTGAAAAAGATTCAGTTATAGAGTATGATGTGATTGAAATTGATTCATGTGAGTATATTATGGTTCAATCAGAAGCGTATCGTTTGAAAAAGATAACCAGTATAGCACATAAGGGTAATTGCAAGTATTGCAAAGAAAGGAATAGTACAGAATTTAAACAGAAGATTGATGCTAATACAGAACATAAGACTGTTACTGATACTATCCTAATTTATAAATATGTTAAACAAGATGAGAAATGAATATAGATAAATTAATAGATGATGCTATTGGAGGCTATAATGCATATCTACGCTACTGCGACCTTCTAGCTGTGGAGGCACAAAGATATATTGACTTTGATGACTCTGTTTCTTGTGAGTATATCAATGGCACAGGACTTAGTATCTTGGTGACATTACCTGAACCAAATGATTATGCTCTTTCTGAATGTGTATGTCCTGTAGTAGGATTCTTTGAATATGCCAAGGGAAAGGATAAATTATCAGTAGATGACATTAAAAAACTATCATTATGAAAACAGAATCAAGTGCAGTAAATCCGTATAATGGAATGTTCGGGCAGCAGGGATGGATTTGCCCGAAGTGTGGGAGAGTGTATTCACCTTATACCCAAATGTGTTTGTATTGTAAGCCCAATAATACAACAACTGTTTCTAATATTGGTAACAGAACTAATAATATTGTCAGTGAAAAAGAACTAAGAGAAAACCGTAAAACAGAATAAAATATGGAAGATTTAATAAAAGCATTGCAGATATTTCTAAAGTATGGAAATCCTGATTATCCGACTTATTGTCTTTACGATGAATTATGGGTCGATATTGATCCTGAAAAAGTTTCAGAAGAAGATTTAGAAATGTTAAAATCACTCGGATTCTTCCCTGACAAAAGTAGTTTTTATTCGTTTAGATTTGGTAGTTTATAACCTTTCAAATAAAGATAATTATGAAACAGACATTAGAAGAAACTGCAAGAAGTGAACGTGAGAAAATTATACTAGAGCTTCATGATGACTATAGTATTCATAAAGATCCCGAACATTATATAATATCCAGTGGAGTAATTCAAAAATATGCTGTTCCTATTTTTAAAGCTGGTGCAGAATGGCACGCAAAGCAATCCCCTTGGATAAGTGTTGAGGAGCGGTTGCCGGAAGATTTCCAAGAAGTGCTTATACTTCGTACATATATTGGTGCTAAGTCAAGGGAAAGGAGATATGAAGTGTTTACACAAACTTTTTTTAAAGAATATGGTTTTGAAATTTGTGAAACACGAAAAGAGCTTAAAGAAAAAGTCTTAGCTTGGATGCCAATCCCGTCTTTCGATGAAATACTGGAAGTCAACAGAGATGTACTAGAACGGATTAAGGAGAAAGGAGATTGACTAATGAGATTTATATTAATTATACTTATGATAACCATGCTATTATCTTGCAAAGATGATATGGCTGGTCGTTTAAAAGGCGGAACGATTATCACTGTTAAAGGAGACACTATTGAGTTTTATGGAGGAACGTTGACTTATAACGGATTTGGATCTAGAAGTATTAGGGATATTGCAATTAATGACTTAAAGAAGAAAGGAGATTGAAACATGAGGATAAAAAATGTAGGGCAGCTTAGAAAAATCATTGAAAATCTTTCCGATGATTACGAAATTGAGATGATAGCTAGGCAAAAATTGTCGGATGATGAAGTAAGAGAGTTGCATAATAAATATGGTCGAATATATCCTTATCCATACGAAACCCAATATGTAGAACTTGAATTTGACGATATAGGTGTGTCTGATAAAGTGTTATGTTTGGGTGTAACTTATAAGATTTATTAAGAATGAAATGACTGAAATGATATTTTCGCAGGAAGAAAGAGATTTAAAACTCACCTGCACATTACATATTGATACGTTTTCCTCTTCTCGCTATAATTTTAAGTTAATGCAACGAGAAAAGGGCAAACGAAAATGGCAAGATATAGAAGGATATGAATGGCAATATCGTGTACACACAGATATGGATGATATTTTAAGATACCTTTCAAGAAGCCAAGTTATGGAATTAGCTGAATTAGAGTATAAAAAGTATGCTCCAACAGAAAAAATGTTTAATGTATAACAATATAGAAAGGAATTAATATGGAAGGGGATTTATATGCAGTATGCGAACTAACGCCTGAACAACAAAGAGCTTTTAATAGACTAAAAAAGGCGTATAAAGACTGTGAAAAAGCAGGAATTTACTTTGCTAATAATTACGGTGATTTGATGGCTTTTAATAAAAAACTTGTGGCGGGATATGGAGATATGACGATGCATGCCGATGGAGAATATGAGGTAGTACTTGATAATGGTTGTCCTGCTGAATCTATGCGAATTGCTAATGAATGGGCTGATGATACCCATGTGCTAGGACTTACTAAAAAAGGCATGAAATTATATTTGCAGGAAGAAGATTAATTAAATAAAAAAAAGAAAATTCACAGGAAATAATTATGGTAGTAGAACTAAATAAAGAAGATTTATGTAACTTATTGGGTGGTACTACTCCACCTTTAAAACTACTTACTAAAATAAGTAGAATGGGACTTGGATATTATACAGGTGGATTTGATGATAGATGGACGTGGAGGCTTGATATTGCTTGTGAAGATTATACTGAACAAGAATTATGGGATTTGTATAAGGAGATAACCAAAGATGATAAATAGCTATGCCAACAGTACTAAGAGAAATCTATCCAACAGCCAAGAAAGAGCATATATGTGAATTTTGTGCCTGCAAGATACAGCCGGGACAAAAGTATGTCCGTCAGACAAATGTTTATGATGGGACTGTGTATGATTTCGTCACACATCAAGAATGTAAAGAAGTAGCTCATGAATTGATGATGTACGATGATTGTGATGATAGTGGGCTAGATGGAGAATCTTTTCGTTCAGAATTGGATTCATACGTATATGCCAATCATTATGACGAACACACCGATGATGTTTATACTAGTTGGCAGGTTAATCACTATGAGATGGCGAAGAAAGTATTGAAAGAACTTAAAATGGAGAAATGACAATGAAATCAAAACAAGTATTATCAATAGACCAAATGAAACATTTGCAGGAACTTGGATTAGATACGAGTGATGCAAGTATGTGTTGGTGCTTATTTTTTGGTGACAAAAAAGAAAAATGGGAACTTGAAATATATAAATATGTAATTAATCAGAAGCGGAATCCTTCATTTTGGGAAATAATTCCATCATATACCTTACAAAACATTCTCGATAAACTGCCACATTATATTAATCTAGTCCCGTCTGAACATATTCTATTTGCATGGATGATTGAAAGAGACACTATAGCATACCGTAATGTAGAAAATGTTTATGAATGTCTTAAAATGTTTACTAACACCTGTTTAATTGATGCAGCCTATGAAATTCTTTGTTGGTGCATTGAAAACGGATATGTTAAAGAACTTAAAAACGAATAACTATGGGATTTACAACACCGTGTTTTATACGCAAAAACACACCGGAGCTTCGGAAGAAGTTGGAAGAATTGGGGTATAACATACTTAATTCTGGTAATACAACCTTAGATGCACATAATTATGACGGTAGAGGAAGTCATAAAAGAATTGAAGAAGGAAGAGCAATCATAACATCTTATGGGGATTTATATGGGGTGATATATGATATAGATACCGTAACCAAGAAAGGCAGAATTGATTGCGGAAATAACGAAGAACTTTTCTTGGCAATAGCCGCATTGAGGGATGATACAGACAAAAATCAATGGTTTGTAGCAGATTCACCGCTTAGCGTTTCTTATGATGATATTGTGGGTAATGACCATTATTTCACAGAACCCAAAGGCAGTATGTTCTTTTGGGATGAAAATTGGATGCACGCAACAATCATTTCAGGGAATTACCACAAGGCTAACGTAGCAGAATTGATCGAACACTTTAAAGAAAAGGAGGAATCTATGGATGATATAAAATTGTCATTACGACAAATACGAATAATGAAAAACGCTATAAGATTTTATCGTAATAGAATAAAGAAAAGTAGATATGAAGCTTATTGCAACATGTTTATAACTAATTTTGATAAAGATTGGGAGGAACTGATAGAAATAGGGTTTGCGAATAAGAAAACTTTTGGTCTTGAAAAGACAGTTATGTATTTTGTTACCGAAACTGGAATGAAATATTTAGAAATATTATTTGAATGTACGATAATAGAAAAAGAATAAAATGAAAGAAGAATTTATAACATTAGAAACAGCGAAGCTACTTAATGCTGCACTACCTTATCGAAATTTTTATCGACCATCACAATCATTGGTACAAAAATGGCTACGTGAAACCCAAAACCTACATATTTCCATCATTAGAAACGCTTGCGGTTATGGCTATGATATATGCAAAGCTGACAATGGCACTCATATAACCGATGGGATATTTAAAGGCACGAATGATGGCGGTCAATGGGACACCTATGAAGAAGCATTGGAAGCTGGAATACAGAAAGCAATTGAACTAATATAAAATACAAAATTATGAAACCATTTGATTTAGAAAAAGCAAAAGCAGGTGCGCCTCTATGCACAAGAGAAGGATTTAGAGCTAGAATTGTGTGTTTTGATGCAGATAACGATAGATTCCCTATTGTTGCTCTACTTAAAAGCGATAATGGCAAAGAATATCCCGCTTCTTTTACTAAAGAAGGACGATTTTCTGATGGGGAAGTAGACTCCTCAAACGATTTATTAATGGTGGGAGAGAAGAAAGAAGGATGGATGAACATATATAAAAGAATGGATCAAGTAATGAATTCATCTATTTATGAAACAAAAGGAGAAGCTATGTATAAAATAATTAGAGAAAACGAATATCCTACATACATAACTACAGTTAAAGTAGAATGGGAGGAATGATATGTATGATTATGAAAAGATGAAAGCTGAAATGTTTGAAGGTGACAATGCTAGCAAATATTCCAAATTATATACTATTGTTGTTGCCACATGTATTAAAAAAGGTACATTTACAATAGGAGAAGTATTAAATGAAGTGTGTGGTGATAGTTGGGAAGTGATGTGTTGTATAGAATTCATGGAAAAACATGGTTTTCTAAGAGAAATACATGCTTTAGGGAATATGACACAAGATAGGAGATTTGTTTCATTAATATAAAAAATAGTTTATGAAAAAAGTAATTTTAAAAAAGCTTATTCTCCAAAATTGGAGAAAACAAAACAAGGAAATATCTTTTAATGAAGATATTACTAAAGTATATGGTCAAAATAAAGCAGGTAAGTCCTCTCTTCGTCATGCATTCCTATGGCTTATTACAGGATATGATGGGGAAAATAGAATGAACTATAATTTGTTCGACAATACTAAAACATATACACCAGAAGATTCTCCTGCTGCTGTCGTTGAGGCTATCATCGAGGCAAATGGATATGAATATTCATTGAAAAAAACAGCAGAAGTCGGATGGATTAGACGTAGAGGAAGCAATTCTTATGAAAGAAAAGGGACAGATGATTATAAGTTCTTTATTGACGGAGTAGAATTGAGTGCCGGGAAGTATAAAGAAAAGGTTGCAGATTTATTTTGTGATTTGGAAGTTCTTCGCTCTATTTTGGATATTAATTACTTTTTATATTTAGATTGGAAAGAACAACGTAAATATCTTGCTGTAATGGCAGGTGAAATAACAGACAACGACTTAACGGGTAATTACAAGGAATTATTAGAGCAACTAGAGAAGTATTCACTCTCTGAATTAAAAGCCCGAATTTCGTCAGATATTAAACCTCTAAAAGACTCTCTTAAATCTCTTCCTCTTACGATAAAAACTTTGGAGGAAAATCTGCCAAATGTAGAAGAGGCGGAAAGTGCTAAAAAAGTCATAGAAGATTATAAAAATCAAATTTCGGATATAGATAAAGAATTACAAGGAAGTGCTGAATCTATTAAACCTCTAATAGAAAAGAGAAATAAAGATTTGCAAGAAATATCTGATTGGGAACGGAATATTAGAACTGAAAAAGAAAAATACGATGAAGAACAGAATAAGATTTCAGCTTCTATTCTTTCTAAAATATGCTCTGTAACAGAAGAGAATAAAAATATAGATAATAAAAACGAAGAAAACCGAAGAAAAAGAAGAGTTCTATCTGATAAAATAAAATCATTAAATATAGATTTAGGAATTCTAAATGAAAGAAGAAATAACCTATTAACTAAATTGGATGAATGTTTGGAAAAGGAATTTTCAGCAGATAAATGTTCTTATTGTGGACAAACTCTTCCTAATGACAAATTAGAATTATTAAAAAAGGAGTTCTATAAACAAGTAGAAATAGAAAAAGAAAATATAATAAAAGAAGGGTTGAATGTAAAAGCAAGAATTGATGATGTAACTAAAATAATTGCAGAATGTGAAGCGAATCTTGCTGATATTCCGACTACTCTTTTGGGGAAGAAAGATCTGTCTGCTTTACAAAAAGAATATGATGAAGTTCAACAAAATGTTATCCCATTTGAGCAAACTGAAAAATATAAATCATTAGTTAGCTTATTGGAAGAAAAGAAAAAGACAATAACAACTATTCCTGAACAAGATAATTCAGGTTTACTTTCCATGAAAAAGGCTTTGATGTCGAATATTGAAGAGGAAAGCAAAAAAATGGGACTTATTGATGAGCGCAAAAAACAAGAGAAAAAAATAGAAGAATTTAAGAAACAACTGAAAGATACTGCCAATGCTTTAGCAGAACAAGAAAAGTTAGATAATCAAATTAAAACATACGAAGAAGAAAGAGCTAAGATTATTTCTGATAGAGTAAATAAATTCTTCAAACGGTGCAATATTACCATGATGTCGCAGGATAAATCCGGTGTTTGGATTCCTGATTGCGTGATTACTGGAATAGATGGAGCAATTGCTGCTACATCAAACGGTGCAGAAAGAATACTTATTGGTATTGATATTGCAAATGCTTTTGCAGATTTCTTCAATGTAAGTTTGCCTCTGTTTGTTGATGATATGAATCTAATAGATTCTAGCAATGAAATAAAAACTTGCCATCAATTAATCGAATTAATAGTAAATAACAGTGATAATGAATTAAGAGTTGAATAACATGGAAATAAATGAATTAAGAGTTGGGAATTATGTCAGCTATAATGGATTAAATTTAGAAGTATATTCTTTTGAAAATAAATATCCAAGAAGTGAAAAGAGATACGACAATACAATTCTTGTAGATTTGCTTTTTGATGGAATTATTACCGCAATATTACATGAAGTTAAAGGTATTCCTCTAACAGAAGAAATACTTTTAAATTGCGGATTTGAGAAAATAAATCATATTTGTGGATATTCTTTTTATTCTTTTAATAGAAAGAGTTTAAAAGATATAAATGCTTACATGCCATTATACATATACCTTAACCCTAATTGTGCTAAAATAGCTGATTTCACAGTTAAACAGAATGTAGAATACGTCCACCAATTACAAAACTTGTTTTTTGCAATTAATGGAAAAGAATTAAATATTAATCTTTAAAACTAAAAGTTATGAATGAAATTTTTAATCGTGTTTATTTTAATGGTAGGGAACTTAGCTACAAGGTTGGTGATGTAGAAGTTATTAATGGTAAATTTCCAGAAGAATTCGAACTAAAAGGAGATTATCTGATAAATGCAGAAGATTTAGCTCTTATTACCGCATTAATATCTGAAAAGATGGCAGCGTATACTAGGAATTGGGGTTGGGGGACACTCTCTTCTATTTATATTTGTGATGAGGATAATCTAATAAAAAAGATGAAAGAACAGCTAGAAAATTATAAAGAACGGCTAGATATGTTAGATAAAGAATGTAAAAAAGTAACTAACATTAAAAATAAAATAGATGATTTCAATAATCTTCCGTGGTATGAACGTATCTTTAAGAAAATAGAAATAGAAAAATGAATAACAATTTAAGTGTAAATGTAACCCTATCTGAACTGAATGGGGTTATCATAACTAATGATGAGGTGGGTGGGGTGGAGGAAAAAGGTATTTTTATCCCACTAAGATTTAATACAATATATAGGAACAGAAAAGGGGAGTACATACTGACATTGAAAGCTGTTGAGAAAAAGCCTAATCAGTATGGTTATGTATACGGCTTACTCCCTAAAGCTTCCAAGAAAAAAATAAGAGCTTGAAATGTTAGGACAAAGTACTAATACTTGGTGTGGAAATATAATAAGAAGCACTGAATATACAAAAGTTAAAAAAATAGAGTATCAATAGATGATGCGTTAAAAAAATAACAATATGGAAAATAAAGAAAAAGAATTAATAAAGAAATTTGAAAGTCTTTCTAAATTTATAGAAGATAATGATATTCCTGCTCTAATCTTAATTAAAGCAAATGAAGATCATTTTTCAGCAGCAATTTCCAATATAGATGATATTACGGAATTATTTGCAAAACAATCACATAATGATGACGATTTAGGACATGCTTTGTCTTATATAGCTACATTAACGATGGGTTCACAATGTTCTATGAATCATAGAAAGTTCTTTGAGTTTCAAAGGAATGTATTGGCTGCTATTAAGGAATATGATGAAACCTTTAACGGCTTATTCGATGAAGATGAAGAAGAAGAAGTAGATAATAAAAATTGCGATTGTTAGTTTTATATATTCACATTTTAAAAAAACATTATTATGGAAAAATGGTTTTTAGGTTCTCTGAAATACGAAAAAGTAATGGAGAACGGGAAAGAAAGAAAAGTTACAGAAAAATATCTAATTGATGCCTTATCTGTGACAGAAGCAGAAGCTAGACTAATAGAAGAAATGTCTCCCTTTATCAGTGGCGATTTTTCGATAAAAGCTGTGGTAGATACAAAATACGCAGAAGTAGTTCCAAGCGATAATGAAGCTGATGATACTTGGTTCAAGTGTAAACTTGGGTATATCACCTTAGACGAAAAGACTGTGGCTGAAAAGACTACGACAATCAATATGCTTGTGCAAGCAGCAGATTTAAGACAAGCTGTAAAGAACTTAGACGAACACATGAAAGGTACAATGGTTGATTATAGAATCGAAAGTGTATCTGATAGTAAAATAATGGACGTTTATCCATATAATAGTAAATAATAATGGAAGCAATATATATTGAAGGTCAAATTACTGCCATACTCCCCGAAAATAGAGGTATGGGACAGAAAGGTGAATGGGTTAGCCAAGATTTTGTATTAAAGACAGACGATAACTATCCTAAAAATATTTGTTTCACTATTTTGGGAGCAGACAAGATTAAAGAAGCGAACATTAGAATCGGAGATGTTGTTAGTATTGGAGTAAATATCGAATCCAGAGAATTTAATGGACGTTGGTATACATCTATAAAAGCATGGAGTGTTAAAAAGAAGTTTGAGGCACAGGCAGCTAAGCAAGCACCTCCCGCCCCAACACCACAGCCATCGCAACCAACACAGACTCAAACATCTTCTTCTGTGGATAACACAGCCGATCTGCCGTTCTGAATTGGCGAAACGTTACAAAAGTTTAAAGGAGGTGGTATTGACGTAGAGGTTATTGGATATAACAAATAATATCTCTATATTTGTGGAATGAAAGGGATAGTTGAAGGTAGCTCCTTCAATGAAAGGCTATACTGGTGGGCTTTCCCTTCATTCTTAATCATCAGTATCATTTAAAACCAGTATAAATGGAAATATATCAAAATTTATCTTTGGGGAATTTACCAAATGAAGAATGGAAGGATATAGTTGGATATGAAGGACTATATCAGGTGTCTAATTTAGGAAGAGTGAAATCCTTACAGCGACAAAGTGCACCTTTTTATACTAAAACAGGGCAAATTTAATTTAAATATAAAAATGGCAGATAAAAAAGAATTAGCTGTATTGGCTGAAAACATAGTCAGCAGTGTAACAAAAAAAGTTGAAGGATTAGAAAAAAGCAGGAATGCAATTTGCAAAAGACTTTAATCCTATTAATGCGCTTAGGTCATCTATGCTTATTCTTCAAGACATGAAGGATAAAAATGGTAAACTAGTATTGGAATCATGTTCAAGTGGCAGTATTGCTCGTGCTTTATTCAATATGTTAAGCAAATCATTAGATGCCAGTAAGGGGCAAATGTATTTTATCCCGTATGGTGAAAATCTTACTGCACAAGAATCTTATTTTGGTTCAGTAACAAGAGCTAAAAGAGCCGTGCCTGATTATGTCCCTATCGTGAAGATTATCCATGAAGGAGATAAATTCATTATGGAAAATGATATTGAAACGGGAGAAACGAAAGTTGCGAAACATGAAACTTCATTCGAAAATTTAGATAAACCAATAATTGGAGCATATACTTGGGCTTATTATCCCAACGGGAAAAAAGATTTAGTTGTTATGACTATGGCATCAATCCAAAAATCGTGGGCGAAAAGTTCAAATAGTGGTGCAGTTTCAAAACAGTTCCCCGAAGAAATGGTAAAAAGGACTATATTGCGAAAGGCTTGTAAAATGATGGTTAATACAGACATTTCTAATGCTTCTCCCATTAGTTCATTGGAAGAGGATTTAGGAGTAGACTTAAGCCCAATAAAACAACTCGACGCTGAACAAGTAGGTGAGGTTGTAGAATATGAAGAAGTAACGGAAACTGTAGATGCGTCCACATTAGGTAACAAAGAAGAGCTTAATGGTGCAAATGCAGGTGACTCGGTAACAACCAAAGAGGAAAAGAAAGAACAAATTAAAGAACGTCCGTTTTAATCATGGATGATGAAGATGAAATAGATTCTTCATGGGAAGAAATGTATCCTGATTGGATAGATGACGGAGCAGATATTTTGTAAATAAATCAACTTAGTCCCATTTTGTTTAGGTAGTAATACCTATTCGGATGGGACTTTTAATTAAATATTATGAAAAGAAGAATTGAAAATTTCCTCGCAAAGTGTGTATGCAAAGGTATTGAATTGTATATGCGGAAGTATCGAATATACATGTCTAATGAGGAGTTGATTCCAATGACTAATGAACAGTTCAAAGAGGAATTGGTAAATAATAATTCCCTAAATTTTTGTGAGAATTATTTCGAACGATACGATAAATATAGAAATTATGAATTATCAGAAAAAAGAGGAATACATAAAGGAGACCAATTTCTATGTATCAAAGATGTAATAATGGATAATGAACCAGATGAAATTGCTTATTTTCAAGGGGAAATATACTTATCAGAAAATGATGGTTGTATAACTGATGAATATGGTGATAAATCTCATTGGTGGTTAAAGGAGGACGATATTAATAGTCATTTTAAAGAGATACAATTTTATGAACGTAGATATAACAGTTAGTGTTAATATACAAGATTTATTTAATTCCATGTCTGCAAAAGAAAAAGCGGATTTTTGTGATGTAGCTCTTGACTATCTTGACGACAGCGAACTTATAGAAGTATTGAAAGATAGGAATTGTGATTGGAGTGATTTTGGATTAAAAGAAGAATGATATGAAAATATATTATATAATATCAGAAGAAAAACTACTTTCGTTATTAAACGCAGAAAGAGAGTTAAATGCATTAGAAAATGCAGGAGTTGACAATTGGATAAATTACCCATATAGGTATGATTATTTCGATAAAGAAGATTATCCTGAATGGACACCTGAATTATTAAAAGATAAATTTTCAGTAATATATGACAGTGAGGGAATTATTAAGTAAAGTAGAGGATATAGAATCGAAACTATATTATAATATGGGGGAATATAGACAATTCACCATTGATACGATTGATGATATTCTCGATGAGTTGAACAATTATATTCAAGAACCTTTCCAAGCTTTAACAGATGAAGATCTAGTAGGAAGCTTAATATATAGAATCAAAAGTATTATGGGAATATGTGACCCACGTTTATTGGACTATAATATATTTGAAGAATTACTTTATTTAATGAAAGAGGATTATGACAATTCTAAGGATAGTGGGGAGCAGTAGTAAAGGGAATGCGTATATCCTTGAATGTAATAACGAAATCCTTTTAATTGAAGCAGGAATCCCATTTAGACCTATAAATAAGAATATTTCCTATAAATTTAGGAATATTGTTGGATGCATTGTTTCCCATTTGCACATTGATCATGCTAAATATATACCGGAATTTTTATTAAGGACTATTCCGGTATATAGCAATTCAGAAGTTGCAAATAAATATGAAGGAGTTATTTCAATATTTCCTAAAAAGAAATATCATATTGGCACTTTTTATATCCAATGCTTAGAAGTTCCTCATAATGCACAATGTTATTCATATATAATAGATTGCCCTGATGGAATGAGAGTCTTGTTTATAACTGATTGTTCTTGTTTTAAATATAAGGTGAAAGATGTAAATGTTTTAATGATTGAAACTAATTACAGTAATGATGTGATTGTAAATAATGCGATACATGATGAATGGTCGTCTAGTGCATCTGAAAATCACTTATCATTAGATCAGGCTATCGAAGTTATTAAAAGACATAAGTCTCGTAATTTAAAGACAGTCATAGGGCTTCATCTAAGTAATCAAAATAGCGATGAAAAAAAGTTTGGTGAGAGAATATTTGAAGAGACAGGATTTAGAGCTATATTTGCAGATAGCGGTATCACTGTAGAACTAAAAAAGGAGGAATTTTAAATGGCGAATCCTAATTACTTTAAACTTAGAGACTATCTACAATCTTTAATAGATATGACGATAGAAGCGGAGAATAAAATTCTATATACTATTATTTCCCTATTGATTCTAGGGTATTTAGACAAAGAATATGGAATTAATAAAAAATGGGTATAATAAGGATATATTACCTGTTAATTTATTATGGCAAATAATGGATAAAAAGAAAAATGGAGAATGAACTAATTAAATCTGAATTGATAAAGAAAATTTTATATACTTATGGTCAATATATTGCGATGCGTGTATTTTTCTACACATTAGAGCATGAGTTATATGAAGATAGTCATATTATTAAAATGGCTTTAAAAGAATGTAATGTCGATGTTGCAGAATCATTCACAAAGGATGATTGGATTAATGAAATAAGGAGATTAGGATATTCAGGAGAATTTGCATCTTCAAACGAAGAAGAATATTATGAACAAGCTAAAAGAATGATGGGATATGGAAAATAAATGTTACATAGGGATAGACCCCGGTGCTTTGGGTTATCTTGCGATACAAGTAAATGGAGAATGGACTCACATGAGTTTAAAGGATAATGACTTTTACCAAATATCAGATATGCTTGAATATCTAAAGTCTAAATATCCAAACATAGTAGCAGGACTTGAATGTGTTCATGCTATATTTGGTAGTAGTGCAAAAGCTACATTCTCTTTTGGAGAAGTATATGGGAAATTACAAGCCTTGCTTATAGCTCATAAAATACCTTATCATCTTATTGCTCCTAAAACATGGCAAAGCGATATATGGCAAAACAGTGATATGGTGGTAACATATAAGAAGGTAAAAATCAAAAATAAAGAGATTAATAAGAAAGAAGTGAATACTAAAGCAACATCAATCAATGCCGCAAAACGTCTTTTCCCTGAATTGGATTTTAGGCGAACCGATAGATGTGATAATATTGATGATAACAAAGTAGATGCAACTTTAATTTGCGAATATTTAAGGAGAAAAAACTTATGATGATAGATACTGATAAATGGGTTACTATTGACACATACGCATTTTTGAAAGGGATTAAGCGTAGATGGGTTTATGATCTTATAAAAAAAGGTAAGGTGCAAACAATCAAATTATGGGGAAAACAATTAATATATATAGGAGATGGAAATAAACAAAACTAGATACTTCTTATTCCCTTACATGGCTGTGAAATATGGAATATATGTGTATGGGAGACAACTATTCACTGTTACAGGCGATCTGTCTATACGGGAAGTTGAACACTATATAGAAAGGACAAAAAAATGTGATAATGTGATAATTACAGGTATCTTTGAAATGTCAGAAGATGATTATTTAGCAAGTAATTTAATTGAATGAAACCATGAAAGATTTGATAATAATGATTGTAGCCTTTGTATTTGTTGCTGCATTTGTTGGACACATGGAAATAAATTTATCTCCATTTAGTATCAAACTACCAATGTGGCATAGAGTAGTATGTATGATTCTACTTCTTGTTACATATATACTTTGGAATTTTGGAGAAAGACAAGATGCCTATTCAAAAGGATTACAAGAAGGAATGAGAATAACTTTGGAACAAATTAAAGAAAAAAAATGGGAAATAAAAATATTTATATATTAGAAGCATCTGCTTATCATTGGGCGAAAGACGAACATATCTCTTTGTTAGAACAAAAACAATGGATCGGATATGGAGATATAGGCAAAGACAAACTGGAAAAAACAATGAAACAAATAGCAAAGCTTTGGCAAGAAGTTTATATCGACAACAGAGATGACACGCAGGTTATAATCCATTTGTATTCTACCGTTCAAAGCAATGGGTTAATATTGAAAGATGACGTTTGCGATTATAAAATAATTGGAGGTAAATAGCAATGAATACAAGCTTTGAAAAATCGGCTAATACCACTGATGAATGGTATACGCCAAAAGAAATTATAGACGCATTGGGAAAGTTCGATTTAGATCCATGCGCTCCGGTTAAACCGCTTTGGCAAACAGCTACACAAATGTACAACAAGAACCATGACGGATTAACTAAAGATTGGGTAGGTCGTGTTTGGCTAAATCCACCTTACTCCCGTCCTCTAATAGAACGTTTCGTTAAACGTCTGGCAGAACACGGTAACGGAATCGCTCTACTATTCAACCGTTGCGATAGTAAGATGTTCCAAGATGTCATCTTTGAAAAAGCAACAGCTATGAAATTTCTACGTAACCGGATTCGCTTCTTTCGACCGGATGGGACTCGTGGAGATTCGCCCGGTTGCGGCAGTATCCTAATAGCTTTCGGTGAAGATAATGCCGAAATATTAAGAACTTGTAATATTGCAGGGAAATATGTACGAATAAATTAAGGATTATGAAAGAGAAAGAAATAAAGCTTTTGGTAAATGAAGCTCATGTTTTACAGGAAAGACTACTAGACATTGAAGATTATATTTGGGATAATATTAAAAGTGAAGTAAAGGCTAAATCTTCTTTTGGCGAATATGCAAGTCTTTTACGAATAGTTTTTTACCCAAATTTCATTAATGTTAAAGTTTATGATTCCGGTTATGATCTATATGAAACCGAAATTATCAAATTTACCAACGAACAATTATCTGAATTAATGCCATGAGTGATGAACAGATAAATGAGCTTCTTCGGCTAACGAAAGAAAACAACGAAATGCTTGCCAAGATAATATCACACATAGAAAAAATCACCGATGATGATTATTTAGCCAAGCATTTACTTCAAGAATTTATCAATAACGTTGTAGCCGACTTGTTTGCAGATATGCTCCTTCAACCAAAAGGGAGAGGTCATATCAATTCGGAAGAAATAAAAGATATTATTAATCAGTTAAAAATGTAGCTTTATGACAATAAGTACAAAATATGATATTGGAGATATGGTTTGGTTTATGTATGACAATATCTGTGTATTAAAGAAAGTTGAAAATATAAACATAGACGTATATCACAAGTATGTCCAATATATGTTTGATGAAATATGGTTATCTGAAAAGCATTTGTTTTCTACAAAAGAGGAACTTCTAAAATCGTTATAACAATATGAAAACAGATAGGAGTAATTGGGGAGTAAGATGGGGAGAAGCCTTATATAGGATAGAATTGTTATGCTTATCATAGAAAGTTTTAAATATTATCAAGAAGTAGAAACTAGAAAAGGCTGCAATGAAATATCTTAAATACTCAAAAGATTATAAATCATGCGAACAAGCGGCAGACATGATAAGAATGTTATTTAACAGAGATGTAAATCCTAGCGAATTAATGCACACAGAGGATGATATATCTAATTCTTTAATTGATAGTTATATAAAACTACAAGACTCCCTAAGGTACTTCCCAAGTCCTCGTTATCCTTATGAAAAAGAAGATATATTATCTGTTTTAGCTTATTTATATCATCATAATTATTGGCTAAGGATGAAATGCTATGATTACAGTATATTCTCATGTAAAGTATTTGATGTATTTTATGAGAAAAGAATGATTCACAGCAGAGGAGTAAAATGGTTAATTAACGAAAGCAGTGAATATTGTTTATGGAATGGTAAAACGAAACATGTTGATACGATGAGGTTTAGAGGTACTTTTAGAAAAATAGAGAAAGCCTTTAATGAAATAATAGAGAAACGTAGAAAAAGAAAGGAGAAGAAATGACGGGACAAGAATTAATAAACTATACTTTATCTTTAATTCCCAAAGAAGAAAAAGATAGAGTATTCAGACAAGAATGTTGTGGTATAGATAATAGTTTTATTGGTTTTTTAGAACCATATTATTATCTATCAAAGATAATACCAAAGAACCATATTGTATTCGATTTTGGTGCAGCCTATAACCCTCAATGTTATTTTTTCACCAAACATAAAAGATATATAGCTATATCTCCTATAGAAATAGATGGGAAAGAAATGTTTAAAGCTCCTAATTGCGATATATATAGATGTACAACAGGAGAGTTCTTAAATAAATATTACATGGGAGGGGAAAAGATGTTTGCTATTGTAAACAATGTACCTAATTGGTACAATGAAGATACAATAGAATTAGTAAAAAAAGAATTTAGAAATTGTTACACATTTTACGTTGGATTATGACAATAGGAAACTTTTTAGCATTCATTATAGGACTGTTTATCGGTCGTGTCTTAACTTATCTTGGAGATAAAACTTATAAGTTCTTAAATAGACCAAAGAAAAAATTAGAGAATAAAGAACCATTAATCTTTGATGGAGTCGATGACTTTGTTAAATGCGCAGAAAATTCTCTTAAAGATTATACAGTCATTAAAGGGGATAGTTGGTCGGCAGGGAAAAGACATAGCCATATTATTATTCTTGAAAATAAAGAAAATGAAAAAGATGATTTACGATGGCTTATCCCAAACATAATAAGTCTAATATCTATCATCATAAGTCTAATTGTTATATTAAGATCCGTATGAATAATCAAGAAATAATAGAACTATCAAAGAAGTATGAAGATCGAAAATACTTTGAGAAAGACCCTGTTTCTTTCCTTTGGAAGTATAAAGACAAGCGAGACATTGAAGTCGCAGCAGTAATCTGTTCTACCCTAGCTTTCGGCAACCGTCAACAAATCTATAAAGCTTGCGAAAAGACATTGGCTATTATGGGAGATTCACCATACCAATGGATTACGTCTAAAAAATATCCAGTACACATTGGAGATGATCGTTGTTGGTATAGGATGCTCAAAAAGTTCGATTTTTCAAATATTTGTTATTTTCTAAGACAGATATATGAAAAATTTGATTCACTTGAAGATTGCATAATTGATGCAATGAATAATAATAATGAATTCACCTCACATATTGAAGTTTTAACGGCTATTTTTATTGGATGCAATGGAATACCCCAAAATACCAAATCGTGTTGTAAACGACTTAATTTAATGCTAAGATGGCTAGGTCGCAAAAATAGTCCAATAGATGTAGGAATGTGGAAGTCATTAGACCAATCAAAACTTCTTCTTCCACTTGATGTTCATTCCCTTAATACCCTAAGAGAAATCGGAGCAATCAAGAGAAAGAGTAATGACATGAAAACAGTCATAGAAGCAACCGAGTGGGCTAAAGAAATTTGTCCTAATGATCCGGTATCACTTGATTTTACCTGTTTGGCAAGTCGTATGAAGAAGCGCATCCCGAAGAGTTTGAAGAATCGGAGGAAGTACCAATGAAGCCTAACCAAATATTGCTAGTAAGTGTTTATCAGGTAATGGCTCTAAATGAAATGTGCAACTGTTGCGTTTTGGATATTGAACCCTCAATAAAAATAAAGATAAAGAAACCAAGAAACTATTTTATGCCGCAAAGAAAAGGGTAAATTGGTATCAAAAGGAAGTTAATAACCTGACTATTTCCAGTGGAACAGTTTATGCAGACTTCAACGATAATTTAGACGTTTACATACAGCCTCTTTTATTCAAATATCGTCAAGCTTTAGAGGATTATCTATCTACAATTAAAGGTGTCGAAAATCCCTATTTTGCATCATTGGTAGAAGTTGCTCGCTCAATGACTAAACTTTCTATCACCGAAATATCAAATAGAATAAAAGAATGTATTAAATTTGCGGAAGATTCGATTGCTCTAAGACATTATAAGCAGAAAGAATTATTGGACATTATAAACAATCTTGTAAACTGGGTGTTTAGAAAAGCAGAAGATATAAACTACAATGATAGCTCTGAATGTGTAGAAGCATATAAGAATCTAGTAGACGCATATCAAAACCCAAACATTATTGGTGAATGTATTATTAAAGCTCAACAATTAAACGATAAAGAAGATGAAAGTAAAATTTAAGAAAATGCATCCAGATGCAAAGATTCCAGTAAAACATTACGATGACGATTTTTGTTATGACCTATATGCTACTTCATGTGAAGAGATAGCTCCAAACGTATGGAAATATAAATTGGGATTAGCATTTGAGATAGATAAAGAAGGATATACCTATTCTATAAAATCTGCAAAAAAATTGCAAAATATATGGGTGTGGAAGGTGATGAAACACTTATATTTTCATTAGATTTCCGCCCTCGGTCAAGTGTTTGGAAAACTGGGATGGTATTAAGTAATTGTACGGGAACTGTTGATGAACTTTTTCGCGGAGAAGTATCAGCAGTATTTTATCATCTAATGCCTAATATGCCTAGATATGAGATCGGAGATAGAGTTGTTCAATGTAAATTGGGTCTTACTTTGCCTATTGAATGGGAAGAAGTAGAAGAATTGTCAAAAACAGATAGGAATGAGAATGGATATGGAAGTACTGGCTTAAAATAAATGTCATGGGATTTATTCAAAAAGCTTTTTTAAGAGCAAACAACAAGAAAATATTAGATAAACTAAAGGAACTTGGTTATCATATTTGTCCTTGCTGTTATTTTGATAGAGCTGTATGGATTCATATATGTATTCCTACTCAATCTATTCATGGCATTGGTTATCCTGATGAGTGTTATAATCTTTCATTAGAGGACGAATTGAAACGTTTTTTATCAGAAAGGGAAGAAAACGATATTGATTGCGGTGAAAATGAAAACTTATTCTATTTTATTGCTGCACTCCGAGATGATACCGATGACAGACAAGTCTTTACTAACAGTAAAGGAGATTGGGGTATATATCATGATAACGAATTAGAAGGAGGATTATCAGAAATCGAATTTTTGTATCCACCCAAAGATAATGATAAAGATTATTATCATAAGGCTAGTGTTGAAGAATTAAAATTGTTGTTTAAGAAATGAGTAATACAGGACATAAATGGATCTACCGCAAAATAATACCTCGTCTTAAAAACCCGATAAGGTATAAGGTTCGTGTATATTACGGTGCTAAAAGTATTGATGTCGGCATGTTTAGAACATTAGAAGATGCTCTGAAAAGACGTAATCAATATATCAAAGATAATAATATAAGCGAACTTGCATTGAAGAAATATAATACACGGAACGAAAATAAAGATTGAACATGGGAAAGTATTTTACAATTGAAGAATTATGTCGGTCAAATACAGCCGATGCAAAAGGAATAGACAATACTCCTAATAACGCTCAAAAAGAGAGATTAAAAGATTTAATAGAAAATGTATTAGACCCTCTAAGAGAAGCATACGGGAAAGCTATTATGGTTAATAGTGGTTTTCGTTGTCAAGAGCTAAACAAAGCTGTAAGGGGAGCTTTATCAAGTGAACATCTCTGTACAAGAAGTGCTGCTGCTGACATTACAGGTGGAAGTAAAGAAGAAAATAAAAAACTATTTGAATTAGCTCAACAATTAAAACTTCCATTCCGACAACTAATAGACGAAAAGGATTTTAGTTGGGTGCATATTTCTTATAATAAAAATGATATAAAGCGGCAAGTATTGAAACTTTAGAGAAGAGGGGCTATTTAGCCCCTTCGCTTTTTAGTGATTGCAACTCCATAATTTCATTTGTAAGTTGAAATCTTAATTTCTCAAAATCACAATGAGGTAAATCTCTCACTAAATCATTGATTGCCTCATTAATCATGTAATTCTTACGTATGATTGCCAATTTGACAGCATCATATTTTACTCTTTTTGTTTTCATAGGCTATCATTTTTCAGACTTCAAAAGTTGCTCTATTTTCTCTTCTGTAAATCCAAATTGCTTAGCAAATTTCATAAAAGACTTCTTTTGCTTTTCGGGAATAAGTGCAAACATAGAGTTGATAGGTTTATCACTCTGTAATGCTTTCTTGAAATCTTTGTTTTTCATATTATCATTTCTTTATTCTACAACAATCACATAAATATTTCTTTGCCGAATCCCATGTCTTATCTATGATGTAATCACCTAAATATTGTATTTCCTCACCATGAGGGCTTATATCATAAGTAAGGCATATATGGTCTGCTAAGTGTCCTGATTCATGAGACCAAGTTTTTTCAAACTCTTTTGCACTGCTCGTTCTACCTATAACAATTACACTTTTATGCGCTAAGTGATTAGAAAATGTAAGTCCGTTATTATATCCACATGTGGTTAGATTTTTATAAGCTCTTTTAAGAGACTCTTCTCCACATTCGATATATTCTAATTCCTCTATTACATCTTCAAAATATTTGCAAGTATAATCATAAAAGATAGTGACAGTCCAATCGTATTTAGATAAATATATTGTTTTTATTTCCATAACATTAAAAAAAGGCACATTTTAAGTGCCTAAAATTAAAGCATTTCTCTCCAATTTAATGCTGTACCATTACCCATACATAAAGCGAAAAAATATCTGAAAGGCTTTTCTGTACCAACTCCTGCATCTTTGTCATCTATATAATCTTTAATTGCTAATGCCAAATGCTGCTCATCGGAAATAGAACTACCCCAGTTATCACTTTTAAGCATGTTGCATACATACCAACTATTAGAGCCATTGTCTAATTCTAATGTGACACCATATCTGGTTAATAGCTCTTTTACTTTTTCTTTTGGCACAGGAATGTATGGATTATCATCTTTATCTTTCATTTTAGAAATAGCAAATTCTGCCATTTTCTCACTAAAATTAAACCCATAATTTTGTAGATAAATCCGCATATCTTCCGGGATATTATCATATAAATCAAAGCTTGCTCCTTTTTTCATATCTTTTAGTATTAAAGGGGGACTATTATATCCCCCTTAGTTTGTATTAGCGACGACGACGACCACGACCAGAGCCTCTTACACCTCTGCGTTCTCCCATCATTTCTTCATCATCGTATTCATCGTATCTATTCCCGTAAGAACCACCACGACTACCACCACCATAAGAACCGCCTTGTCCGCTACGTTCTCCCATTGATTCCATTTCGTCCCAAAGGGTTTCGAAATCTTCTTTTAGGCATTCAAGACTCTCTTTGAAGTCCTTAAAGGCTTTTCCTAATCCGCCTTTTCTTTCGCCTTCCATTATTTCAATCATTCCCATAATATTATTATTTAGAATTTGTTGTTTTGGGTTTATTAGACGTATTCATTTCTATCAAAAGAGATTTTATATCTCCCAATCCATCTTTTACGGATTTAACCTCCTGTTCCAATGAATTAATCCTATCTTCTTGTTGCTTCTCTTTAGCAAATTGAGGATTTAGTTCTTTTAAAATACTATCACAAGATTCTATAACAGACTTATGATATGGAACGCTTTCTACAATTTGCTTACTAGTTTGTATCATTGCTTCAACTTCCGAAATGATAGCCTCCTTCTTTTCGGAAACAATCACATTTGGATAAGCGAACATTTCACCATTTGCTGGTAATTTTTGAAAGTCTAAAACTTCCTCGCCACATCTTACCTTAATGTCAATAAGCATTTCTGGTTGAGGACTATAAGGTATTGACGGATTATAAGTAGGATATTTAGGGACAGGCGAACTTACAGATTCAATCTGTCCTATCTTAACTGTTGGTCTTTCTCCTTTAGAAAGAACATATATAAAACCACCTTGTCTACTTGATGAAAACATATAATAAACTTTTAATTTGTTTTACATAGACGGGATTTTACTCCCGTCTATAGATTCACTTACTTGCTACTGATGTAGGTGCAGGGGTTGTTCCGCCTGTCTGAAAATTGACAAAACGTATAATCCCCTCTCTTTTATTGATAAAGGCAAAGACCTCTTTTGAGTTTGTTATATCAGAACCAATAACATTTGAGCTGTTATGATCTATAACATTTACTTTACTTTCACCATTATTAGAAGAAGAACTCCCTACATTTGTACTATTATTGGACGTTGGAATAGCAATCGTTACAGGCAGTGCTTCACCACCTGTTGGAACTGCTTGATTAACTTGCACAGTCACATAACATTCACAAGGAAGCTGATTATACAGACATTTGTCAATCCCATAGTCTACACTCGCCTCTGATAAGGCTACGTTTGTTGTCGGCAACTCAAATATACAGAGTTGTTTTAAACAAGAACGTTGTCTTGTCGGAATAGCTGGACCGGGACCACCTGTCCACCAGTAAGGACCAAAAGGATTTAAAGGATTTCCATACATAATATTTTTCCTTTCTTTAAATTTTTACTATCTTTGTATCGGGATAGACAAGAGTAATTAACTTGTTGATAAGAGTAAACCGAAGCTCTTCCCTTTCTTTTAAATCTTCGGTATCATTTAATTCGGTAATCAAATGAATAACAAAGAATTTATTGAGAGTATAACTCTCGAAGGAGAAGAATGGCGTGACGTAATCGGATATGAAGGACTGTATATGGTATCTTCATTTGGAAGAATTGCATCCTTATCTCGTAATGTAAAAAACAGATATGGAATTAAATCGACAAAACAAAGAATACTAAAACCGACTATTAGGAAATTAAAAGAAAGTTATTCTTTATATACTGTTTCATTATGGAAAAATAATATAAAGAAAACTGTAACTGTTGCTACAATAGTAGCTAAGTCTTTTTTACCTAACATAAATAGCAGTTTTGAAATAGACCATCTAGATGGCAATCCATTAAACAACAACGTTGAAAACCTAAAATGGTGCAGTCATACTGAAAATGTAAATAATCCAATAACTAGGAAAAGGAATTCTCTTTCTAAAATCGGGAAATTTAACACCTCTAAAAGTATACCTGTTGTTCAATTAAAAGATAACATTTTAGTTAAGGTATATCCTTCTATGGCAGAAGCCCAAAGAGAAGGATATTCTCAAAGTAAAATCTCTCTGTGTTGCAACGGATTTATAAACCATTATAAAGGATTTATTTGGAAAACGCTATCCGATTACGAAATTATTACCAACATGTCAAAGAACGCTTTATCTAATACCAATACTTAGCAGCCGCAGTTACTATAAGGTGTCGCATTCACATTTACAGGCACGCTATAATTAACTGGGATCATACTACCCATCGCCGGAATGTAAGGAATTGTTACCGTTTCCGGTTGACGGCATTCAATTTTAGCCAATCGAGCACTTAAATCACTAAGAGCAGCATTTACAGGCGCAATAGTTTGAGCTTGGAAAGCTTGAATATTTCTTGTCTGTGCATCGTTAGAAATTTGAGCAAGCAAAGTACTCTTATCTTCACGAAGCTTATCAATTTTATCAAGCAAGTTCTGATTCTGCATAGCATCCAATTTAGACAAGATAGCTTGCGTATTAGCAGTTGCTCCATCACGTAAAGCCAAAGTGTTCTGATTTGCAGTATTAACCAATGTATTGGTCTGATTGCAAATAGACAACTGATTTTCATAACCTTGCGTAGTAATAGCATTCTGTGTCTTGCAGCAACAATCTGCAATAGCCTGTGCAATCTGACAATTTCCAGATTGAATGCTATTGATAATTTGTTGGCTTGACATACCCACTTGATTACCAACACCTTGAATTTGTGTCATAACGCCATTAATAGACTGTTGAATTTGTCCAACCGAACAATTCAAATTGGTAGCTAAAGTGTTAATAGCCTGACCATTTCCTTGAATAGCACTCATTAGTAATTCCCTTCCTGCATCATTGTTAATCAAATTTGGAATACCAGCGACACCATATCCGCCACCATTTCCACCATCGTTACCACCATTATTACCCCAACCATTACGACCGAAAAGAGGGAAAAGGAAGAACAAGAAGATAATCCATAAGAACCATGAGCCATCTCCACCAAACCCGTTTCCATTTCCTTTGCTATTCAAAGCCATTAACAAGTTAGGATCAATACCTTTCTGCTGCAAAAGTGGAGCAAGCATAGCCATCATTCCACTTCCGCTTCCACTCCCTGCATCAGGAGTATAAACAACTGTTTTTGATTCCATAAAAAATACATTTAATATAGTCCGACATTGAACTATGCAATAAATAAGGTGAAAACTACAGAAATATACTACGCAGTATTTTATAGTATATATCACGTTGAATACCAACTGTATATGAAATATTCCCGAATATATTTGGAAGGTAGTGTACTAATTAGTACATTTGTGTCCATAATAGTACACTATGACTTTAGAACTTGATGTAGCAAAGAAAATAGATGAGATTGAGAAAATAGTCTGCACTCATTTTGGAGTGACAGAACAAGAACTTGTAAATAAAGAAAGGATGGAAAATGTCGTATCGGCTAGAGCTTTCCTTTTTTATATATTACATTATAAGTTGGAAATGTCTCCATTAACAATTAGTAAAGTATATCCAAGACAACCTCGATCTATAAAAAAAATGTGTGCTAAAATAAAGAATGGATTGAAATTTCACAAGGTATATACTTCTATTTATGAAGATTTACTGAAAAAAATAGAACCCATACTGCCAAAAGATTTGGATAAGTTTTGGAATAGAGAAAATTAGTACTATTTTTGCAGTGGCAGATAAATCCTAAGCAAAGAGTGATAAGCGTCATAAGTGTATTATAAATACACCTCTCTTAGGGTCTGCCATTATAAGTTACTTTTGCTAGGAGATGGTTTCCAAATTGTATTAGTAATTGATTTATAGCACAGGAGATGTCTTGAAAATATACTCCTGTGCTTTTGTATAGAACAGATATTAAATAAGAAAAGCCGGAATTTACTCCGGCTAATCCTTCCTGAAAACAATATTATGTTAGTACTTTTATTGATGCCCCACCGTTAGGATGGTCGCCACTGTATGTAATAACACTTGCCAATCTATCATCTATGCTTCTCAAAAGTTTAGTTTGATTTGCAAGCTCACTGTACATTGGGTTCTGCAATGGGTCTAAGCTAGTAAATGCAGCAAAGAAATTGTTGATAACCATATTGGTGTCTGCGACAAAATATCTCATTGAATTAAGATAAGCTTCAATAACATTAGCGGTTTCTTCCGTCACACCTTGAATACCTTTGTTAAGAGTAGAGCCATTGTCCTCTCCACCAGTAATTGGTACACCGAAATTCTCTGATATTGTTTTGAAATACTCATTTAAAGCAGGCATCGTTTCTTCAATTTGTTTCTGCAACGCTTTTAATTCATCATCAGATAAATATGAATCCGAACCGATCATATTATTCAGATTATTCATTATTGGTTCTAAGAATTTTTCTATTCCTCTTAGAGCCAACTGTTTCATAATTACATTATTGATATATTCATCCCATTTATCTTCTAATGCTGTTAATCCATCACCTGTTTCTTTATAGGCTTCTAGCCAAGCAGATGCAAATTCTTCTGCGGCAGATTTCATGTCTGCTCCGCTACCAAAACCTCCTAATTCATTAAGTTTCTGACTCCTAAGTTCATCTGCCTGTTCTTGCAAATCAATTATAGCTTCTTTCCATTCATCTATTCTATCCCAATCTGTATCTTTCTTATCTTCTTCGGCAGCTATCATGTTTTGATAGCTCTTGATTTGGTCTTGAATATTACGTTGAGCATTTTCAGTACTCATATTCAGAGTATCAATAGTATATGCATTTTCTATTGCATCACCTAATCTTTGATAAGCCTTTTGAAGCTTTTCTACTTGCTTTATTTCCTCTTGAATGGTTTGCTCTCTTCTAGCATCATGTTGCTTATTTAATGTTGTGAAAATAGATGTTATAGAGCCAACCGCATCGGCTACTGCTCCGGCAATATTGCCACTCTTGAAATTGTTCCAAGAGGACATCACTTTATTATTTACATTACCCAATAATTCTCCTGCTTGTGCCGCTTCTCTCCATCCTCCTTTGGACGTATCAACGCCTTGTGATTCTTGAAGTTCTTTAAATTGATTCATTATATCAATGGTCGCTTCAATAGATTGGTAAATACCAGTAACTATCTTGTCAATCATTGACATGGCTGCACTCATTCCACCCTGTATCTGTCCCATTTTACCGGATATGTTAGACAGTTTACCTTGTGAAATGTTCAATTTATCATTAGAATTATTTAAAGCACTATTAGCATCTTGCAAACTCTCTGTAGCTGCTATAAGGTCATCTTTTGCGGACGCATCTATTCCAACTCTACCTCTAGCTTGTTCGGCTTCTGTTTTTGCGCTTTCAAGTCTATCTTTAGCAATTTTCTGCTCTCTCAACAGTTGATTATATCTTTCTGTTTCTGCATTAAATTCCGCTTGTAGTCTTTTTAGTTCTCTAAATTCTGCAAAAGCATTTTTACTAAACGGAGATTTAATCTGCTTTAATCTGTCTTGTATCTTATCTATCAAATCTGTATATACTTTCAAATCTGATGCATTTAGATTTCCGGCAGAAGAGTTTATAAGCTCCTGCATTCTAGCTATCATTACTTCTAATTGAGAAGCAGAATAAGCGGATAAGTCACCCATAGCTTGAATATATTCAGGAGTTTCTTTGAACTTATCTGTATTAATCTTGCTAACTTCCTTATTTACTTTCTCTGTGACATTTTTAACGACTGTCGCATATTGTTCGGCATTCAAGCTTCCTTTATTGAAGAAATCAGTGGCAAAGCTGATTTCAAGTGCTCCTGAATTTTGTACTTGTTTAACCTTGTCTACAGATTGTTCTAAATAATTATACAATAAATCAGAACGTCTTTTAAGTTCGTTCTTTTGATTATCAGTTATTTTTTTCTGTATCTTGAAATAAGAATTAAGTTCTTTTTCTCCTAATTTTGTAACATCGGGATATTTTTCCTCTAACGCTCTAGCTATATCGTCCAACGTAGTTACATCAATGCCAAACAGATTTTGAATCAGATCTTTAGGAACACCTTTAGCCTCCAATTCGATATACAGTTGATAGCTATTAAACATTGAGTCCATTTGACGTTCAAATTCACTGATATTATCAAGAGTCGCTGAAACTGTAATTTCTGAACGTAATTCACCAATGGTATTTTGCCAACTTCTCTTTAATGCTTCCGCTGATTTACCACTAATAGTATTAGAAATGGACTCCATCTCATTAGCTATCGAAGCCTTATCAAATTTAAGTTTTAATGGCTTATTGAATAATTTTTGATAAGCTGTTCCAAAAGATGAAGTTATAGTGCTTGTAGCATCTTCTTCTCCCATTGTCTGTCTTAGCTTCTCATATTGAGATTGCATTTTTTTCAATAAGTCTAATTGAGCCTTTATCTTACGTTCATAGGCTGTCTCTCCGGCTTTTTCGCCTTTCTTATCCGTATATCCAAAAAGTTTAGCTAGAGCTTGTTGAGCCTCTCCTGCTGATTTTGCTAACTGAATTGCGACCTTTTGATTCTTATCTATATGAGGTGCAAGATTCTCAACAGAATTGGCATTTTCCTGCGCTGCTTCAATTAAGGCTTTACCAGCTGCAAAAATTTTATCTCTATATTCTTCTACATCTGTTTCTGCTGTAACAATTGGTAATTTTAAAGCATTTTTTCCTTTTATTTCAGGCTTATTATTATATTCATTTACATATTCAGATAGTTTTTTTTGCAGGTCGGTCATTTCTTTCTCGACTTCCTTTTCGTCATAAGAAATGCTAATACCTAAATCTTGTTTTATTCTATTTTTTAAAAAAAAGCGTGCAAAATTGCTTTCCGCCCCGGCAGAAGATTTTATAAATGTTGCCATTCTCTTTCCTAAATCTTCTTGTTGCTCTTTTGATAAAGCTTTAAATTCAGCTAATGTAATATTTGCTTCTTTAAGAGCGTTATCTCTTAAAGAAACATAACTTTTGTTCATCTCCTGCATTTGAACTACTCTATTTTTATTAGCATCTTCTAAATCTTCAAGTGATTTTTTAGCTGTAATCCTTAGATTATTGAGCATACGATTTGATGTTTGAGTATGCGTCGCCAATGATCTAGCGTATGCTAAAAGAGCCTGTGTTTTTTCTTCAATAGTCGTATTACTATTTATTATTGAATTAACCTGTGTTTTAATAGAATCTGGTATTTCTTTTTCCGTTTTAAATAGGAATTGGATTTCTTTTACTAAAGAATCATAATCTCCTGTTAGATTTTTGATAGCTTTTTTTTGTCTATCTAAAGATTGTGTATAAGATTCTGCTTGTTCTCTAAAACTATCTCCAAATAAAGGAGTTCCTGCTTGCATTAAGCGATTTAAGGTCTGCGTTCTTTCAAGTTCATCATTGTATTTTTTTTGTTCAGATGCTAATGATTTTATACCTTCTTTATTCTGCATTACCTTTGTGTATACTTCGGGATATTGCGTTTTTAGTATATTTAAAAGTTTCTGCGTTTTTTCTCTTTCTTCATTAGCTTTTTGTTCGGCTTCTTTATATTCTTGCGTCCCCTTCTTTACGTTTGATAAAGAAGATTCTGCATCTTCTTGTGCCTTAACTTGCTTCTCTATTTTATTTGTTAAAGATTCAAGATTGCTTTTTTGAGTATCTATTTGATTATTTAAAACATCGTATGTAGCACGAGTTTCGTCAAGTCTTTCTGTTAAATCTTTTAAATAGAAGATAGTTCCTGCAATAGCTGTAGCTACAAGAATCCACGGGTTTGCCTTTACAAAATTAAATGATTTTATTAGAGCATTTGTAGTATACCCAATAGCTTTAGCTAATCCACCTTGTGCTATCATTGCTTCGGTTGCCGATACGCCAATCTTTCTATTCGCTGCTGCTGCTATTGCAGCTTTTATAGAATATGTAACAAAAACTGTGCCTGCGGTATTTAATGCTATTGCAAAATCTCTCCATTGTGCAACTACAGTATTTAATATATTTATAAATCCTTTCAAAACTCCATCATTAGCCTTTCCTATCTCATTAAACATAACATCAAAGTTATCTTTAAGATTGGAAATCATACCTGCCAATGTCTCGGCTTGGATTTCTTGCATGTTATAAAATATACCTCCTGCTGACGTAATTCGTTTAAAAACTTCTTCTACATCACCAAAGGCAACCATACGTTTAGTTATTCTAGCTTGGACTTCGCCAACAGATACCATACGACCCTCTAGTTCTGTATACATAGTGGCAAGCTCTTGAAGCAATCCGACACCAGCTTCTGTAAATTGTCTTACTTCTGACGCACGTAAATAGTTAGCAGCCTTTACCTGTCCGTATGCAAGAATAAGACGACCCATGTCTACACCAAGTCCTGCCGACACATCAGCAAGTCTTTTAGTAGTATCGTATAGTTTATCTGACTCTATTTTGTATGCAGCTAACTGTTTTGTATAAGTTACCAATTCTTTTACTTGGAATGGTGATTTAACAGCTAATGCCACTGTTTTTTCCCATAAAGCGTTTGCCTCATCTTTGTTTTGCAAAATCGCTTGCAATGCTCTTTGCTGTAGTTCAAATTCTCCTCGTACAGAAAATAGCTTTTCCACATATTCCTGTATAGCTGAAACGCTAAATAATAATCCTATTTTCCTAGTTAATTGATCGGTAGTATTGAGTACACTACTTTGAGATCTTTTAACTCGTTCCATACTTTTTGCAACATTATCATTTGCTTGTTGAAGCCGTTGTGTTTCCGATGCTATTTTAGATAATTGGGAAGAGTAATCTCGTCCAGTAGAGTTTAAGGCTCTTTGTGCATTAGCTAATGCTTCAATCTTTCTTGCCCGTTGAACAATAGTGACCTCGCTTTTATTTAATGCTCTTGCGTATTGTTCTTCGGCTCTTGCTGCTTCTTGATTAGCCTTATTTGCTCTTGCGCTATTTTTCTTTTCTTCGGCTTTCGCAGCTTTATCTAATGCTATTGCAACCTTTTGAGCAGCTTTACCAAGTTCATCTTCCGCCTTCGCTTGTTTTTGCAGTAAGGATTGACCACTTCTATATAAAGCATTCAATCTTTCTAATTCTTCACGTTTTCTTTGTTCAGGCAAAGATTTTGAGTCGGATTCTAAACTTTTTAGTTTAGCTAAATTGTCAGCTACCTTCTTTTGCTCTAACTGGTAATTTACAATCGCTTGTTGTTTTTGTTGATATAATGCTATTGTTTGTTTGATTGATTCGGCTTCGGCTAGATTTGCAGCGTAATTAGACTGATCTTCTTTTGATAATACACCACCCTTACCACTTTGTATTTGAGATAAAGTGTTTTCATATTCTTTGATTGAACGATTTATTGCATCTAATCGCTGTTGTTGTATCTTTAAGTTCTCATTAATACCTTGCCATGCCAAAACAGAATTATTGGCAGACGATGATTGAGAAGATATATATTTTAATTGATTCAGCTTATTCGCAACTTCGGCTATTCCAGCAGCAGCCTTTTCCGAATCACTCGTGTATTTTTTTAACCCTGACCCTAAATCTAATTTACCTATATTTTTTAATGCATCAAGCCGTTTTATCAATGGGTCAACAGATAAAGCCATGCTCGAAAATGCTTGATTGAACCTGTTTGCTGTTTTTTCGCTACTTTCAGCTATAGCATTTATTTTAGTATCTGCTAATTCTAGTTTCTTTAATACCTCATCAGGTATTGTTAATACATATCCTGTTGCTCCCATTGTTATTATTTATTTTTGATTAAAAATTGGTATGCCAAAATCGTTTTTAAATAAGTCGTCGGTTGAATTTATTTTTGGTGCTTTGTCTTTTTTAGCTTGTTCTTCTGACAAATATTCAATATGAGTTGTATCGTATTGTGCTAGCAATATTTGAGGAACTGTCATGTGCCACATGTATTGTTCCATAGTCACAGATGGATAAGCTTTTATAAAATCAAACATTTCCCCGTAGCTTGTTCTTGCGATGACTGTTTTCGTTCTTCCATCTTCGTCTTTCTTTCCAGTGTCATTTGGCGGAACGTCTGTGTCAATTCTGTAATCGCAAAAAAAAACTCAACTGACAATAAGTTAAGAACTTCAAATAGAATAGTAGCCCAGTCTTTCATATCCTCGCATTCCCAAAATAAAGCATCATATACTTTGTCATATTCAGGATCACCACTTTTAATATGGTTTTTATTATTCAACAAAGCAAGCGTCAGAATACGACAGACAGATGGCATATTGATAGAAAGACCTTGTAATACATCACTAAAGGTCGCCTTTTCTACTTTATTTATTTGTGCGGCTTCTTTAGCTATCAGCCACATTATACCGGGTTTCAATGCTGTAATTTCCCATTCTGTATCTTTTAATTTTAAAAGGCTAGGGCTGTCAGTCATAATCTGTACAAGACGTTCCATAGCTTCATCAGAAACAGGATCTTTTATCGTTTTATATGTTGGTTTACTATTTGTCATATCTTTTAAAAAAATAAGGGAAGGAGTAACCTCCCTCCCTTTTATTAAAGAATTGTATTTTTCTTTTTAGATGTAACTCCATTAGAAGCTACCCTTGTTTCTCCGATTGAACTTTCTAGGGAATTAGCCGGAGACACTGATTCCCTTACGCTCCCCCCGTGCCATCTAATGACATATCTGTAGGCGGAACGGTATAATCATAAATCATAGCCAAAGGAGTCAATGTTGCACTATCTGACCCATATTTGAACTGAACAGCCTGTGCAGATCCGCCAAGAGCAATACGACCGATAGAAGTACTCATTGAATCAAGAGTAATTGTCGGACTCAATTGCAATTTCGGCAATACAACAGCGGTATATTTACTGCCATTTTGAAATACCATGTCGATACGAGCAAATTTCTCTACATAGCCATCAGGCGCATAGGCGTTCTTACCTGTACCAACAGTAAATCCTAGCAAATCTTTTAAGAGTTCAGCCTGCAAATCTCCAATTTCAGTAGCAAACGTATAGTTACCTGCTTGAATGTTGTTAATGATTGGAGTTGAAGATAATTCATTTTCAATAGGATTTTCAGTATTATCCTCTTGTGTGATAGTAGTTGAATCACGAATAATATCCATACATTGCCAAGTTTTTGTACCGGGTACGCCATCTACATACGGTGTTACATATAAAAACTTGGGATTGTAGATAATGGAGTTAGCATTATCTTTTCTAGTCTCTGTAACTGTTAATGCCATAATTTTTTATTTTTAAACGATTAATAATTGAATTTCTACTATATTACAATGCATCTTAGCATCACTGTCAAAATCAGCAAATGTGCCTTTCTTACTAACTGCATAAGACGCATTTTTATTGTTTTCTAAAGCTTCATTTAGAGCTTTTTCGAGTTTAGACATTACAGCAACATTCTTACGTCCATTGCTGAATGGCTTTGCATATAACCAAACTAATACAGTTCCTACACCATAGGCATTCAAATCTTGGATAGAATTAGCACAGTCAATCACAACAAGGTCAGACCAAGTAGTATCAATATTTGTAGGGACAGTTGTAAAGAAAGTATTAGAAGATACTTTTTCATCCAATAATTCATTGAAAAAGGTTTCAATAGTTGATATATTTAATAAATTCTTATCCATTTACTTTCCCGTTTTGAATTATAGAAACTTTAGCTTTACCTACTTCTTGTGCCAATGCTCTAATGTCATCTCCAATCATAGATATAACTTTATATTTCCTACGTAAATTACCTCCGCCTAATTCTAATATTCCACCATAAAATATGGCTACTGCAACTACAAGCTGCATTCCCTTATCTTTTGGCTTATAATCATCGAAAAAATCAGAGATAGCCTGTCTACCTGTAATTGCCTCTTGTTGATATGGATCGTATTTAGAAGTTGTTGCAGCTTTACTAAAATACATTTTACTATTTGGATAAAGTTCGCCATTATAAAAAACTGCACTCCCATAACTATCGTGAAGATTTTGGGTCTTATTCTTATTGTAGTCAGCCTCTAAATAAGCCTTTTCAATTAAGTTCCGACCTTTTATAGCCAATTTCTTCGCCAAATCATCAATATATGGACTTACACGTCTCATTATCCACTAGTATTATCTTTTACATAAACCGCACAACCACCTAATTGAGTTGGTATAATATCAATAACGATAGCATCAGTAATAGAGAAGCCATACATCTTGCTCCTAAATTTATGACCTTTTTTAATTGATATACCTACTGACTTATCAAAAGGGAAATACACATTGTATGCGTTTGATATTACACCTGAATCTTCTTTCTGCGCCCCTTGTATATCACATTTAGTTTCCAAGACTATAATCTCTTCTTCTACCTGTTGATCGGCAGGTTTGCTTTCATCAATCCCATAAGTGTAAAATACTCCATCAAAAGGATATTCTTGCATTATGTCCCTATCTATAATCATCAGTCGTACTCATTTATCCAAGTTGTTGTACTACCACCTAATAATTCAGCCTTTGGATCGTCCCATTTCTTATACAGACCTATCATAATATTATATACATCTTTTTTAGAATCGTATCGTTGGCTACCAATCGTTTGAGTATAAGCTCCATGTTGGTTCGTCAGACTAGCAGTGTAATTGGGAGCGGTAAAAATAACATAAAGCAAATCAGCCAATAGCAAATCTTTTTGCTGTTGTGTAAGCTGTTTGGTATCTGTAATATCTATAACGTCTCTATCTACTGCAATACGGGTAAGGACTGCCTTGTCAAAGACAAAGGCAGTCAAACCTTCAAGATAGTGTATAATATCAATTTGAGCCATATTAAGAATCTGCTGTTGCTGTATCAACAATAATATGTTCCGGGAACTCTGTTAAAGCAGGAATAAATGACGTAATCAAACGGGTACTCCATGATTTATATTCACCATCAACCATTTCTGCATTGTGAAGCAAAGAGAAACCATCAATAGATGCGAATGTTTGAGAAACCACATTGTTTCCAGCCATACTTGCCATACGTTCATCCAAAGTATTGGTATGCATGATAAGTCCCGCAGGTCCAACCGGACGAAGAACTGCTACATTTTCAGCCCAGCCATGAATTGTAGTATCACCGCCCCATTCTTTATTCTTTTCTTCTTCTACTACAATTTCAATAGGAGATAACCCATCAAATGCAGCTACAGCTCTATTAAACTGTTCTTTCAGAATAACCGGAATTTCAGGAGCTTCCATCGGGCTGTTAGTATTCAGGTTGCGCATATAGTTAACCCACTGCTTGACTTCTGCATTTTCCAAGAAAACATCTTGATACATTTTCTTAGGAATAAGCCATTTCATTGCGCCACCAAATCCTGTTCTTTGTCTGAACTGATCTTCAATGAGAACCATTTGAGAGAACAGTTTAGCATCAGGAGCAGTCCAAACTTTTTTACCTGCCTTTACAAAGTTTTCTTCGGGAATAGCAGCCTTTTGTTTAATACCCTTTATACCTCTACCAATATCATATAGCACATAGCCTTTGGTTTGAAGTTGAGCACACATGTAATTTGCAGTTTGATCTTTTGCATCAATCAAATCTTGGACACGTTTTGTCCATTCTCTGATAAACTTAGCATCATTACCAAACTCTGCATAATACTCCTGTTTGTACATACGTTCCATAGCTGTCTCTGCAATAGCATCTGACGTAAAATCTGGAATTGTACCTGTATAGAATGAAAGACCTTCCTTGTTATACGGATGCGCCTTTCCTAGTGGAGCACGCATATCCAATACTCCTGCTGCACGATTTATAGAGGCTTCAACCATGAAAGAAGCTTTTCCTGATGCATCTGTAGGAGTTACTTGTGGATTCACCGTAAACTGATCTCTCCACCAATTATAATTGATATTAATCATTCCTGAATTATCAATATAATCACGGAGTATTTGCTGACCTTCTCCGCTACGGAAAAAAGCCGCATATCTACTATTATTAAAATCGAATCTTGACATACTTCTTATTTTCTTTAAATTTCAAACCAACCATCAATTCTTGACTTGTTAATAGCTTTAACAGCCGGAGGAATCGGAGACATCAAATAAGTGTACATTGTTGCGTGCAATGCAGGTGTAACCATATACGTAGCTCCTTCTTCATCATCTTCATCTGTTGCAGGTCTATATTTCAAATCCAAATCACAAGGAAGAACGGCATTCGGATTCTGAACAAGCATCTTTTTACCGGAACCAGCTTCGGCAGCTTCAACCAATACATCATCTGCTGCTAATGCACCAATAGCTGCGGATAGCGTCAGTTTCCAAACAATTTTTTGTTCATTGGTCGTCACCTCAACAGCTGTTACCGTTGCGGCTGTACCTGTCGCATCAAATGTTTCAGGAGCTTTCATCAAAATATCACCTACACAAGGTTTGTGTCTGAAACCATCTCTTTTTACAAATACAGTCGTGCCTTCTGCTTCAACTGTTGCTTGTACTTCAAATACCTTCAAAAGAATCACTTCTGCATTTTCGTGACTATTAGCGACACCATTACCATTCCAATGATATTCTACCAAATCACCTGTGTACATCTTACCGCCTGTTTTAAACGGATTCTTGATAATACCACCAGTTTGAGGGAATACTTGGTCATTCAATACGCATACTCTCGGTACAAAGACTTCTCTAGTACCTCCGATAATACCACTTCCCTGTAACATGGTTCTACCATACATTACGGCTGCGGTCGTATTTAAAAGATTTTCTACCATATTCTTATAATTTTTTATTTTTCATTTTTAACATCATCCCAACTTATCTTACTCTTAGAGGGATCACCACCAATAGGCTTGTAAGGGGTTGTCCCATCAGGTATATCAACTCTGGAAAGGTTGTATAATTCTAATGTAGACTTCGCTTCCTCCTTTATATCTAAATCTTCCGAAATTTGAATTTTAGAAATGTAAGTGTCAATCCACTTATCATCCTTAATCCCAGCGGATTTCAATTCAGACTTAAAGTTTTTCCTTACTTGTGATAGAGCTTTTTCCTTTTCTTCTCTTTCTATTTTGTCTTGCAACTGCTGTATCTGCGCTTGTAATTGTGATAAGGCATCGTCATCAGTAGGCGGAGTTTTAGACTGTTGCTGCTGTGTAGTTTGAGATTGAGTGGGTTTATAGCTCTTAATAAAATCTGCCTTTTCTTTTTCAAAGTTTGCATTAGTCCTTTTTACAAAAGGTAATGCCTTACTTATAAAATCAGAAAGTTCAGTTTCATCATTTACCAATAATGGAATTAGGTCATCTATATTCTCATTAATTGTTCTGTCTGACAAATGCAGGGTTTTCCCACCTTCTGTCAGTAAGCCTTTGAGTTGTTCAACGGCTTGTTCTTTTGTAAACTTCATAATTCCTCTAAGTTATGTTAATAATTTGCACACAAAATAAAGGAATAAACTAAGTTATCCCATGAAATAAGGGAACTATTTAGTACACCGGTGTACTAAGTTTTTCTAATATTAAAAAAGCAGAAGATTTAGAATAGTATTTTTGCATAAAATAGTTTAGTCATGTCAGATTTAAAAGTAGAACCCAAAATATTTAAACCACAAGAAGGCGGACAAGAAGCTTTTGTCCGTTCAAATGTAGATGTCTGCTTCTATGGCGGAGTTCTCAACTGTGGTAAGTCTTTTGGAGCAATTCTATCTGTAGCGGAATGGGTAAAAATACCTGAATTTCGTGCTGTATTTACTAGACGTAACTTGGGAGAAACAAAAGTAGGAGGCGGTATGTTGGATGACATACAAGCTGTTTATGGAAAATTTGCTAATGTCAAAGAGTCCGACAGCCCTCGTATTACTTTTAAATCAAAAGCATTTATAGATTTGACGCACTTGGCTGATGAGAATCCCAAGAAACTAATGGAACGTGTAAAAGGATGGCAATATGATTTAGTATACCTAGATGAGTTGACATCATACGATTGGAGCACATTCAATACTATTATTACTCGTAATCGTGGAAAAGCTGGAATCGGTTCAAAAATCAGAGGGACGACAACCCTAAAAAAAATCATTGGCTGCGTATTTTCTTAAAACACTATATAGGAGTAGATGGATTTATTCGTCCAGAAATGGATAGAAAGGTTATGTATTTTTATGTCACAGGAGAAACCGTTGATTCTGTTATATGGGGTGAATCTAAAGAAGAAGTTTATAGACAATGCAAAATAGATATTGATCGAAAGCTAAATGCAGTCAATAAAGGTAAGGAGGTATTCACTTACGAAAATCTTATAAAGTCCTTTTCCTTTATTTTGGGGAATATTTCTGAAAACAAGGCTTCATTAGAAAACAATAAAGATTATATTGGTAGTGTTGCTGCATCTGGTGGGAAAAGAGGTCAAATACTATTGGAAGGTAATTGGAATGTGGACGAAGATGATGATTCAGAAGCACCCATTTCATTCTATAAAGCTCGTGAAATAAAATTGGCAGATCCACAAATTAATGGCGATAGATGGATTACTGCTGACTTAGCAGATACGGGAAAAGATAATTTCGTTGCATTGGTATGGGATGGATTTCACATTATAGATATTGTAGTATTGGGACATTCAACGCCACAACAAAATGCGAATACATTACAAATTTTAGCTGATAGATATAATATCCCAGACACTCATATTATATTTGATGGTAATTGTGGTGCTTATATCAACGATTATATACCAGATGCTATACCATTTATATCATACAGTAAAACGAGAGGTGTATATTTCAGAGCTTTTTGTACATTAAAAGATGAATGCTATGACAGAGTTGTTTATCATGTAAATGAAAAAGGAATATCCTTTAGCGATAAGGTTGCTTCCAAGATGTACACCCATGAAAAAATGAAAGACGAAATTACTGTTTTTGATGAATTTGTTGAAGAGTGTTCAGTAGTACGTTTTAATGAACAAGGGACAGGAAGAAAACGATTAGCAACTAAAAAAGAGATGAATCAAATGCTTGGTCGAGGACGTTCAATGGACGTATTAGACCCAATAGCTATGAGATTTTTACCCGTTCTCCAATATCAAAAGGGAGATGAGTTAGAAAAAACTTCTATCAAAAGAAACGATAGAAAAACCGGAGAGACAAATCTTGAAATTTATAACGATAGTTTTTGGGCGTAATGACAGTTAAAGATATAGAAAATACAATTAAGGATGCTTCTAAGATGAAGCACGAAGTGACGGTAAGAGACATATCGTATGTTATCTTATTCTTTGAATATTGCAGTTCTGTTGTAGCTTATAAATCTATTTTCGATAAGGATGCTGACGAAGATAGTATTAGAAAGTATGATACAAGCAAAAAAATTGATTTCTTGAAAATGTATATTGCTAGTAACCAAAAGAAAAAAGATGAAGATAAATCAAAAGAGTCTCTTGTCGTTTCAAAGATAGAAGCAGATATAAGCAAGGAAGAAAATAAAGCAGCTATTATTGCTTTGATTGATGAAATCAAGCAAGCAGAAAATGACGGTTTAATAGACAAGAAAGATAGTCTAAAAATGCAAGCTGATTTACGCAATAAACTTGATAACAAATTGGATTCGGGCAATGAAGATATTATGCAATTTATCATTGTCAATCAAAAATTCAATTCTATATGCGAATATTGTGGGCGAGAAATTTCAGTCCCCACAAAAGAAGATTTAATGAAAAAATATAACCTAGTAGAAAAAGACAATGAGTGAAATTTCAGAACAAGTACAAGAATTATTGAATAACCCTGAAAAGATACTACAAAAGAAACCTTTTTTTCGAGGTTATGATACATCGTGTGTATGTAATAATATACTGAATAATTATTTGAAAAGAGCCGGATTTACAGATATGGTTTCGGTTACTCTTCCTCAATTAAAAAAACGTGTTATTACGCAAGATGAGTATTTGATGGAATTAGAGCCTGAAAACCATAAGGTTTTATACGATCAGAACATACCTTCTATTACGATGAAACTTGATAATGGAGGCTTTGTTGAAGTTCAATATAAGAAGATGGCGGTTTCTTTCCAACAAAATATTAAAGACAAACAGGTACAACATTTATGCGGACTTCCAATGTCTTTTACTCTTATGGATGCCAATCCTGATGAAAAACAAAGAGCTGATTTTGTTACCTTTAAACAGTATTGGGATTTAAGAAACCAAGACGGAATGAAAACCAAAATGGTTGACGTTCAAAAATCAGTTGGTGATGTAGGACTTTTATATTATTTTGATAAAAACAATAGAATAAAATCCCGTATATTATCCTATATGGATGGCTATGTCTTATGTCCGCATGACGATGATAATGGCGACCGTATATTAGAAAGCGTTTATTATAAGATTGATGATGTAGAATATATTGATTCATACGATGATACTTATTTTTATCGTATGATAAGAGATAATACTAACGTAGATGATAATGGATGGAGACGTCTAGCACCAAAGGCTCATGGTTTTACAGAAATCCCTTTAATAACTAAAAGAGGAAAGGTCGCATGGGAAAATGCTCAAAGTGTTATTGAGGCTTATGAAATATTATACAATATCTTCCTTGTAATTCAAAAGAGACATGGATGGGGAATATTATATATAAAAGGAGATTTTGAAAACAATGGAAAGAAGATAGCAGGTTCAGTTATCTTAAACAGTAAAAACACATCATATAGTCAAGAAGCAAATACGGATGATGCTAAATTTTTAACTCCACCATCACCACAGGGAACTATAGATACTTTGCAGTTAATGGAGGAAACTATACAGAAAAATTCCAGTACAACGTTCTTGCTCCCTAAAGATGTAAAGACAACAGGAGATATATCAGGTGTTGCTATAATGCTTACTCAATCAATGGATATTGAGAATGCATCAAAAGGTGTAATAGAATGGCAAAATGTTGCGGATAAAATGGTTCGTCTATTTAAACAAGGATTAGCAAAAGAACTTGTAGTCTCACAAATTCAACCCAGTGCTATTACGGATTTCGACAACTTACATATTAACGCTAAATTCAAAGTATATAGACCTCAATCTGAAACTGATATTGTAACAAGATTACAAACAGGAGTTACATCAGGATTTCTTTCTGTTGAAACTGCCAGTGAAATGAACCCTGACGCAAAACCGGATGAGAAAGCTAGACTTGAAAAAGAAAAGCAAAATAAAATAGATGAGCAACTATACCAACAGGAACAGGCATTGATAATATCTCAAAAATATTCAGAACAAGATAATAATAATAATAAAAAGGAGGAATAACTATGTACACGAATATCATAAACAACATTATAGAATTAGAAAAGGTAGAAACATTTATTGATATAAAACCTTACTATGTTTTCTTATATCCGAAATCAGAGGATGCTAGCAATGTGATTATTGTAGATGGTCTACCTACATATCAGAGTAAGAAAGAAAATTTAGCTTTGCCTCTGTTAACTTGCGTTTGGAATCCTATTGCATTAAACAACATTGTTGTTACAGATGATATGCTTTCAAATTATAGAATATTTATAGGTTATATACAATGATTGGTGGGGCTAAAGGTATAGGCATTGGTATTGATTTTGGTATACCAAATCAATACTGTAGGGCTACTAGTAAGCCCTACATTGAAAAAGACGTATTAGATTCATTACGTGTTGTTGTTTCTGCTTATGGTAAATCTAATAATGATGCTGACCGTTCTATAGTTAAGAATCTGGTTGATGCTAGTAATCCGTTCATCATAAGTAATGCCGCTTTCAAGCTGAATAGTGGGTTTGGAGAATACGAGCAAGACTTTACTGATTGGGAAAAGAGTCCCAAAGTAACATCTTTTGATAGTGAATCTATTAAATTCACTAGCGATGTTTCTTGGGTATTATTGTATCATCCATCTAGTATTGGAGAAGATATTCCCTCTTTCAAAGTTCGTATAAAACTTTATGGAGAAGGTACTTTATATTATAACTATATAACCCAAGAAGGAACATACACTAATGTAGCTGTAAAATCAGAGATTTTTGAAACACCGATTTGTTACAACACAAAATATACAGGTGAAAAGGGAGTAAACGTTGGATTTACTCTTGGCGTTATCTCTGGTGAATGTAGTGGGACTATCGAGCAAATCCCCTCTTTCGAAGGCGCATTTGTAACCGATGGAGTGGATGATATGATTACTTCCACTAAGACGTTTAAAGAAATGTTAGTAGGGAGCAATGAGTGCACTGTTGTTAGTATGATAGCTAATTTGGATTCAAGGCAAATATTGTGTAATTCTAATTTTAGTAATACTAATGGATATAATGTAAGAAATACACTTGAACCTAATGGAGTAATCAGTATATTAGGTTATACCGATAAAAATGGTACGACTAACAACCTTAATTTAATAATGGGTGATAAGAACTCTATTAAATTAGTTGATAAGGTAAATTTCAATTCTGATTATGTTTTTCATCCTTCATCTTATAATGCAGCCTCTTTTAAAACTGCTTGGTACTGGACAATCATTGCCAACAAGGTACTGACTATCGACCAAATCAACCAAGTAATCGCCTATTTCAACTTGGATAGAACTCTTAAACCTGATATACTGTGTGACACTATCAAGCAGGGAATCACTAACGAGAACCACGCAGAGTTTGGCGACAAGCTGATTGACTTTTCAGGTAACGGTAGGGATATTCAGTTGAACAATATTGCTTGGAAAGGGGATTCTGGTATTGGGAAGTATAGTGCAGATTTCGAATCTTTTGATTGGGCTGTCAACATAAGCCAAAAACAACACAACAAAGCCACTATATCGCTCAATGGTAGGCTGTGTAATCATACGGCTATTGAAGTTGATGAAATGAAAGTAAACATCATCGGGAATGTTACCGAATTAATATATTGGTATATAGCAAATCCTGATGATACTACTAGGTCGGAAATAAGACTGACTTCTGGTATAAATACTCTTCCGAAAAGCTATGCGAAGGATGATGGACAAACGTACAATATAGGCTTTGCTTACATATCAGGAGATAGTGAGATTACTATTGAGCAAATTCCATCCCACGCAGGTGCTCTCTGCCTTGACGGAGTAAATGACTTCGGCAAGGTGGCAGGGATGCCGATTTACAAGGATTATACTTTCATTATAGATAGAGAAATAATATCTATTGGTGATACAGCCGGAGTAGTCGCTTCTAAATCCGAAGATTCAACAGATGTAAACAAACAAGGTGCTTTCTTATTTGAGTACTTAGGTGCTCCTAATAATATAAGTACTTGGAGTTTCTATAAAGATAATGGTAAAGTTGCTAATACTGATTTTACTAGAGGTATAAGTTATCAATCAACATATAGTTATAATGGGAAAGATTTAACTATCGGAACATCTAAAGATAGTGATAAATTATGGCTAGGAACAATTCGAGATAGAGATTCTCGTTTCTTCAATGGAGCTATTTATTCTCTTATGTCTTTTCCTTATTCTATGAATAAGTTCTTAATCGAAAGACAACTAAAGAAACATAAGTTAGGTACTCTATATCCTAATATGGTTGAATTTAGACCTGTTATTAAAAGTAGTGTTGAATTAGCAAGTAAGCCAACATTTGTAATAAGAGGAACTTCTACATTGTTAAATGCAGGAGATTATATACCTGAAAACAGTGAAATATGGGTGGTGATAACCATGAATAACGCTGCTGATAGGATAACTAAATTTGTTATCAACGGTAATACTATTGATATTCCTAGTTCTGCGTATAATCCTTCTACTATGAAATATGGTTTTCCTTTCACAATAGATAGTAAATCTCCACAGAAGATTACTATGACTATTGAACAGGATGAAAACTACGTCCAATGGAATCCTGTTGTTACAAGTAATGTAGAATATATTAAGTTAGATTTTTATTTAAATAATTATCAAAAGATAATTAATATAGGCGATTATATACCCAAAGATGCTTATCTTAGAGCTAATTTTTATCTAAAAAATAATGTTGACGAACTTACAGTATTTACATTTAACGGAGTAAATATTGATTATAAAAGAAGTGTGGTTGATGATACGGCTTTTAATATTGGCGCAATATATAATTATGATTCTCCACAAGAAGTAAACATCACCATTGACGAGTACATCCGATACGAAGATATTAAACAACCGTATCCTGTAATATTCCAAATCAAAGATAGAAATACTAGTAAAATATATAATTGGGGAGATAAAATTAAGGTAGGAAGTTCTATACAACTTATTCAAGGCGAAAATCCTAATCTTCTTTCAGGATTATATAGTATTCAGAATTACGTATATGAAGGAGAAACTTATACTTACAATCAATTAAAAGAACTTGTTATTACAATAACTAAGTCAGGTATTCAGTTATCTTGTAATAAGGTTTGGATTTTTGATGATAATGAACCGAAATGTATTCTATCTCCTAGACTATTGAATATACCTAACAGCTCATATAAAATACTTGGATACATTCCTGATATATCTGGTCATGGTAATAATGGTAAGATAAACAATTCTGCTTATGCAGAAATGAGTGGAGCGAATGGTTATCCTTATGATTATAAATCAACGTCTGATTTCGTGGCTCACGCTAGCAATGCTGTTCTCGTAAATAGCGAAATTGTTAAGTTTGTAAATGTTTTAACTCAAACTTCTTTCTATTATAAAGGTACGAGTTATAAAGGAAAAATTAAAGTAACAGGAATAACTAAAGCTATTGCTAGTGGTAAGGTTAGATATTTAGATATTTATAGTAATTCTACAACTAACGATGAAAGAATTATTATTGATAAAGATGGAACATACGATGTAAATATAGAAACCGAAGATGCAGTTAATATCTTTTTCTATCTTACTCCTATAGTTTCAGGAACAACCGCTCTCGATGAACCTGTTTATTTAGAGCAAGTGGGAAATTATGAAGGAGCATACTGTCTTGATGGCGTAAACGACTTTGTTACTATTCCTACTGTTAATGGTGGTAAACAGGTGTTTATGAAAGTAAACGTAATGACTACTATTGATAAAATACTATATGACCAAAGAAATTCCGAAGAAGGAGGTAATTTCTCTGACCTTTTTGCTATTATGACTTCCAATAGCGATAGTATTTTAGCTTATGCTGGAAGAAATCCAGATGGGAAAACATATATTGATGGAATATTAAATACAAATATTACCTGTGGTCAATTACTTAATATTACACATAATATTACTGCTCTTGTAGGTGATAATAAACCATTAGGAAAAGGAGGTGTTATAATCGGAGCAAGCAAAACACCTGCTTCATATTGTAAAGCCGCTGTATATGACTTCATGCTCTTCGATGAAATTTCAACGGACGACAAGATACAGGAATTGAATGAGTATGTGGGCGTTGAAGCAAAAGTAGAACTTCCGCCTTATTATTGGGACGCTTATGGCAGGTCAAATACTGAACCTGCTTACGATAGAGCTTTAATGCTCAACTTAGGTAAGATCCCTAGTAATGACACTGGGAATGCACTAACTGCTAAAAATGTAGCTTATAGCGGAGATAGCGGTTATGGTGGTGACAGTACTATTTATAAATTCTCAAAGGAACCTATAAGTGGTCAATGGAGTTATAATGAAGATAGGGTAGCTTTTGAAGTTTTAGATAATGGTGATAGTGTTAGAATTACCCAAGCTAAAGCAACAACAGCTTTATTTTGGAACAGTAATCCTATTAAAAAGGCATGGTATAAAGTAAATGGAGTTAGTACTGGGAAAGGTATTAAATTCGGTAGTGATGCTTTTAATATTTATAGTGTAATTGCAGAATCTGACGGTATTTATGAAGTTGATTGGTCGTTAAACACCAACGAATCAGGAACTAAAATAGTTATGTGTATTATGAGTAATGGTTGGACAGGTGATTGTGACATTACTATTGAACAAGTAGCTCAATATCCTAATGGTCTAGCACTTGATGGAGTAGACGACTATCTTATCAATGAACGTATTCCTGCGTTAACGGATTATACTTATATATTTAAGAGAAGATTACTTAACGATTCAGTTAATAGTGCTTCCATGAATAAAGGTCTAACCGAACAACAAAGAGCAACAGTAATTGACTTTAGTAATCAAAATGGTAATATTGAAGGTTATTCTTTTGGGAATGGTATACCAGTAAGTAGTTTAAGAGATAGTGATATTATATATGGTACTACAAATAATGTTAACGGTACTAGTATAACTAAAGGCTCGAATCCCGATAGCATAGGAATAAATATATCCAAGTTTGCTAGTTACTATAAACAGATGGTATTCTACAAACTAATGCTCTATCCGAAAACTATATCGTTACTAGAGATTAACTTCCTAAAGAACCTGATGGAGAAAGACGAAATAATTGATTTAACTAACCCAATATTTATACAATAAAATGAAAAAGTTAATTGAAAAAATAAAAGCTTGGTATAAAGAAAGCAATAGAGATAAGCACTCATACGTGGGTGCTATCATCTATTGTACTTTTTTTGTAGTAGGTTTTGCATTAGGGATAGAACTTATTCCTAATGCTGTTATCGCTACAGGAGCTACAGCAGCTTCTATGATGTCAGCTGAATATAAAGACAAGGAACATGGCTCTTTGTTTGATTGGCTAGATATTCTTGCAGGTATGACATATCCTATACTGATTGATATTGTTTGTTTAATTATTTACTTAATTATAAAATAAGATGAAATATATTGTATTACCAAAATCCGTTTTAGACGAAGTTCCACAAGAGACGTTAAATGAGTTGCATTTAGTACCTAGAGTAAGCACAGATGGGGAATCTGTATTAATGAAAGTCGCAAATTACGAATTACTTTTCCCTCTTGCTGTAACTCTTCCTGAACTAGGAGAAGATACTCCTGTTGAACCAATATATCCATATCCTACTTATGAAGGAAATGCCCTAAATACTTTATTGCAAAGTAGCAAATGGACTAGTCAAGATAATTCTGTTTTAGGCGAATCTATTCTTGAATCCCCAACGGTGAAAACTGCTTCTTCTAAAACAAGAAAGAGTACAAAAAATACCGTACTATAAAAAATATTATTATCTTTGTATAAATATTAACAAAGACTTAAAACAATGGATTGGCAGAATATTATAACATTAGTGGGAATGCTTATCGGTGGAAGTGGGCTTTATGGTTGGTATAAAGCACGACCCGAAAAAATATCATTTGAGATAAAGAATTTGAGGGAAGTTATTGAAGTGTTGAAAAAAGAAAAAGAGGAGGATAAATTAGAAGCTGCGCAAGAAAGGCAAAAATTGGAACGAAGATTAGGTGAAATAGAAATAACCAATTCTGTATTACAGAAAGCTATTCAACAATGGGTTAAATGTTCCCATTTGCCAAAAGATGCAGTGTGCCCCGTATCTGATTTCGTAGACCGAGCCGAAGAGCTAATAACTAAAAAGGTAGAAGCGTTGCACCAATCCATGAAAGAAAATAATAAAGAATAAAGAACCCCACTGTGCAATGTCGAGAACACAGTGGGGAGAATACTAACCTAAAAAATCAAAAGCATTTTAAACATATTGCAAAAATAGCTATTATTTTCAAAGAAGCAAATAAAATGGTAGAAAAGTTACTTATATATACTGATGATGAGGAATTAGGCGTTATATCTTTCCCTAAAGATGGGACGCAAGCTGCCCTTAGTAGTTATACATTCACCGAGGGAAGAATGGGTAGCGTAAATATAAGTAGCAGTCTCATGTATCCTAAGTGCTTGGATGATGAATGGACACAGAGGGAATTTGTGGAATTTAGGGGAGAAAGATATTGGATTTTAGATACACCTACTTCATCTAAGTCAAATACAGATTTAAGATATAAACATGAGCTTGTATTTAAATCCGATAGAACTAAACTGGATAATACTTATTTCTTTGATGTAGTATCTCCTGATGCAGGTGATGTAGACCAATTTGTCAGCAATAGTACAAAGTTCACCTTCTTTGGAGACATTGCAGAGTTTGCAACAAGATTGAATTACTCTTTACAATACAGTGGAGTAGGTTATTCTGTTGTAATTGATGAAGGTATATCCTCCGAAGCTAAACTAATGTCGTTTGAGGACAAGTATTTTAGTGAAGTTCTACAAGAAGTATTTAATGTTTATGAACTACCTTATTATTTTGTCGGTAAGGTAATCCATATCGGATTTACTAATAATGCTATTACTCATACATTTAAATACGGTTATGATAGGGAACTACTGACAATAACCAAAACAAACGCAAACTATAAAATAGTTAATCGCTGTACAGGTATCGGTAGTACTGAAAATATTCCTTATTACTATCCAAATGATACAAGAAAGACGGAAGTTGGAGTAGAAGCTGACCCAAATAACGTTTCTATTAAGCAAGCTGATATTACCATTGTTAATGAAGATAAGTTCAAAAAGAACGTTTCTATCAATGAAGAAATTTCATATAACGAAGTCGATTATACCGATGCAGCAGCTTTAGCTTACAATGCTTTTACCTTTGGTCTTTTCATGGATCAAGGCTACGTTAATCCATATACTGAAAAAAATAGAGTATATCTTTCTGTTACAAGAACTGATAGTGCAGGAGAGCGTTATTGGGATGGATATATGTATCTGCGTTTAAGTGTTAAGAAAGCGGGTAAATATTGGTTTTCTTATAGTTGTTTGCAGACTAGAGAGCACAAGAACCCTGATGCAGAAAAGCCTTATACATGGAGACCTACAGATGTAATTATTAGCTTCCAAGAATATGGTGGTGCAAGCATTCCTTTTTCATACAGAGGAACATACGAATTAGATTTAGGCGAACTTGAAGTTAAAGAATATCTATTGACTTTCCAATTCCATTATAGAAGAAAAGAATACATTGATTACACAAATGTATATTTTACTTTTTATGATACTCATTGGAGATATTTTGGTAAAAATTGGAATCATAGAGGAGAAGTTATACCATTGGACAGAATAGGTATATCTATCACTAAACAACCAACTGTAGGAGATAAATTCAAGCAAATTAAGATTGAGAAGGATTATATGATTACTTCTCCTAATCTATTGCCATCTATATACAGAGAGACGTTTGGTGCAGAACGATTCTATGACGCAAAAAACCAAACCTATATAAATCCTGATACAGGAAGCTACTACGACTTCGAGAACCCTTATACGGAAGGTAATCCTAAGGAAATGATTGTTTCCTTTGACTATATCAAGCCAACTATTAAAGGTATTGAAAATGCAGCAGGATATAAAATAGGAGAAATATTAGATGTAGCTTTTGATGATGATGATAACGATGAAATAGACCCTAACACAAATGAATACGAACATAAATATTTCTACATAAAGCTAAGAAAATTTGATGGGGATTATGGCTTTAATCTCTTTGACCAAGCTATCGTAGGTAGTGATATGACCATCTCAATGACGAGTGGTAATTGTGCTGCTTGTAATTTTGTCATATCCGTATTAGAAGTAGAAGATAAAGACAATAATATCACAATATTCAAGAATCCCGTACAAGTGGATTCTAGTGGCAATATCGTAACGGGTAGTGAGGATGATAAATGGGATGAGGCAAATATTCAGCCTCAACAACAAGATACAACAACAAATGAGGTATGGATTAGGGTAAACAAAGATGATGATACATTCGGAGTTGTAATGCCATCTAACAACCGCAACTATAAGCCTAAATCAGGAGATTCGTTTGTTCTGTTACATATTGATTTGCCTAAACAATATATTCTTAATGCAGAGAATGAGCTTAAAGAAGCTATCATTAAGTATATGGCTGCCAATAATAGTGAAAAATTCAACTTCTCTATTAACTTTAAGCGTATATTCTTTGCTGAATATCCTGAAATGCTTTCACAGATTGATGCTAATGCACGATTGCAAATCGCATATAATAAGAATGATGATGGCACAGACAAACTTTATGAACTTTATGTTAGCCAATATACATATAAGGTAAATGAGACAGAACCTCTTCCTGAAATTACGGTAGAATTATCCGATACCATAACGATACGTAAAGGTAATGTCCAAAAATCTATTGATGCTGTAAAACAGGATATTATGTCGTCTATCGGTTCTATCGACTTTTTAAAGATGGGACTGAAATACTTTATTAGAAAAGATGTTGATGATTCAGCTAACGGACATATAATATTTAAAGACGGGATTTATGTTACTGGGAATAGCGAGGAGGGAGCTACCGATTTCCTGCGTGAAGGTGGCATAGATAACATTCAAGAGGGTAACGGAGATTTCATACAGGAAGATTCCGGAATTATCAAGGCTGTAGAAACTCCTCAAACTCTTGGTAGTTTATATAATGTCAATCCTATTGTAGATGAAATTGCTACAGAAGATGTCGTACTTGTAAAAAAAGTTGGTTCTACGGAATGGACGCAGGAAAGAAAGAGTATGACAGAAGGCATAACTGATGCTCCAAGCAATGACATCTTATATGGTCGTAAAAACAAAGAGTGGATTAAAGTTCCCGACACACCGACAAAACTTCCTAATCCTAACGCTCTTACTTTTACAGGTGCAATACAAGCTATATATGATGGTTCTGCACCAATTACGGTTAACATACCGACAGGTGGCGGTGGTAGCATAACAATAGACGACCACTTGGATTTAAATTCAACAAATGCAGTACAAAATAAAGTTGTAACTATGAATATAAATGAATTAATGGACGAGGTGTTTAAAATTTCGTTCGATACTTTTGTTGGCGGAGGAACTTTTGAAAAGGGATCAGTTGTTACTCCGTATATTTTTTGGTCTATTTTATATAAAGATGAAGAAGTTGTACCAACAACTGCAACCGTAAATGGGAGCACAGAAGGAGTTAATGAGGAGAAATCCAAATATTCGTCTCCTACTACAATTACTACGGATAAAAATTATAAAGTGATTTGTACTTACGGAAGCCAATCTATTGAAAAAACAGCAAACTATATTTTTTCTTTGAAAAAGTATTGGGGCGCATCTTCTGTAACTGAATTGACCAATGGTGATGTGATGTTAATGAATAACGGATGGGCTAGTCGTACTATGGGGAAAACGACTTTTGATTGTACAGGTGGGAAATATATTTATTACATTATACCGTTTGATATTTATGGAGAAGGCGTTAGTTTTTGGATAAACGGTTTCAAGAATACCGATGTTATTGTCTATGATATGGAAATAACAAATGGTAAAAATGTAACTGAAACATACAAAGTAATGCGTCTAAATAACATTCAAACTGGGGTTTTAGAAGTTGAATTTAAATAATAAGAAAAATGGCAGAATTAAAAGGAACGCAGGTCGCTGCGATAGTAGTTCCATTCACCGATGCTGATAAATACGCAACACATGATGCGGAGTATGGGAAAGGTGGTTTTAGGAGTGTAGAGACTATAGCTTTACGGGACGCAATACCTACGGAGAGAAAAACCAAAGGTATGGTTGTTCGTGTAAATGAAACAGGACTACATTATTATTGGAATGGAAGTGCATGGACTGAATGGTTGCCGAAAGGTACAATGTTAGTAGACGCAATGTTTGATATTAATAGTACTAACCCCGTACAGAACAAGGTTATTACTACAAGAATAAATGAACATGCGGCAAAATTTGATGATATTTATAGTAAAATAGAAAATATTCCTACTATTACTATTGATACAGCTCTTAGTACAACCAGTACTAATCCAGTACAAAATAAGGTAATCACAGCAAAGACACAAGCGATAGAAGTGTCTGTTGCTAACCTTACTTCTATCGTCAATGAGATACCTATTATTACTGTTGATACAGTATGGAACGCAACAAGTAACAATCCAGCTTCATCAAAAGCCATTGAGAGTACAATATCTCCTATAAGAACTACAGCTAACTCCGCTAATGCTAAAGCAGACAGTGCATTAACTACAGCTAATAATGCAATACCAAAATCATATATTGATACTACATTAACAGATGGCGCAGAAGATACAAGAGTCCCTAGCACAAAATTACTGTCTACATCGCTATTATCTTTAATAGTAGACTTTAACTCTTCTATTAATAGAGTAGAAGCTACGGCTGACTCTGCAAAAAGCACAGCAGAAGCGGCTATACCTAAAACATGGATTGATGCTAGTATTGATGGTACTGAAACATCAAATGAAAGAGTGCCCGGAGCCAAAGCTATCGTTGATTATGTTAAAACGCAAAGATCGGCAATAGACATTAGCTTGAATACTGTTACTGGAAGGCTTAATACAATTGAATCTTGGAAAAATACAATAGGTAATAAAGGTACGGCAAATGGTGTTGCAAGTCTTGATTCTGGTGGTAAAATTCCAGCATCTCAACTTCCGGCAGGATATGACAATGTTGATATGTTGCAGTCTTTTGTAACAACAAATCCGAGTTCCAATATGCAAATCGGACAAAAGTTTTACAATACGACAACTAAGAAAATTTTTACTGCGACAAGTGCAACAACTGGTGTCGAAACTGCGGTAGAAGGCGGTGATAAAATATATATTAATATCACAGAGAATAAATCTTATCGTTGGACGGGAGCCACAATGGTTGCCGTAGGAGACGGTTCAGGCGTAGCTCTTGGCACTACCTCTTCTACAGCTTTCAGAGGTGATTATGGTAATACACTTTACACAAATTTTGGTAGTGGTACTAACCTGCAAGGGACTAAGGACGCAAGAGATTTCTTTTATAATATGTCGTTGTTTAATTCATTAGCGAACACAAGCATATTAAAGGATTTGGTTGTCCAACCGGAAGCCAATTTTGTTAGATTACAAAATGATATAGTATATTTGATTGGAGAGGTTAATACTGGCGATGGATATGATATACCTGCCGCTACAACTACAAAAGCAGGTGTTATGACAGCAGATATGTACAAGACCCTGCAAGAGATAGAATTAGCTACATTCCCTCTATCGTTAACTGCTAGTGGCGGAGGAACTTTTGAAGTAGGGTCAAGCAATAAAAATGCAATAGGTATAATTGTAACTAGAAAAGGAACAGATGTCACTTCTAGTTCGACAATAACAGTAACAGCATCAGGAAGTGTGACAGGTTCGCTAAGTTCTGATAAAAAAACTTGGACACCATCAACAAATATATCATCTAATACTTCTGTTGCAGTTAAGGCTACCTACGGTTCACAAAATGCTACCAAAACTGTAAATTATACTTTTAAATATAAAAAGTATTGGGGTACATCAACTAGTGCTTCTCTAACTTCTTCCCAAGTTATTGCATTAGCAGGAAGTACATGGGCTGATTCAAAAGCTATGGGCGCAACTACTTTTGACTGTACAGGCGGAAAGTATGTCTATTATGTAATACCATCTTCATTAGGAACTCCCGAATTTTGGGTAGGAGGACTAAAAAATACAGATGTCGTTACTACAAGTGCTACTGTAACCAATGCATCAGGAGGAAGTGCTACATACTCAATTATGCGACTAGCGAATATTCAGACAGGAGTCCTCTCTGTAGAATTTAAATAATTATTTACAAACGGGGGGGGGGCAAAATCGCTCTCTCTCCAAAATATAATCTTATGGCAGAAATCAAAGGTACAAATGTTGCATCTAAAATAGTTCCCTATACTGATTCAGACGAATATGCTACTCATGACGAAAAATATGGTGTAGGAGGATATAGAACAGTAGATAGTGTAAGCGAGATGAATGCTATTCCTGCTGCAAGAAGAAAAGAAGGAATGCTAGTATATGTAAAAAATGATAGATATTACAGGTTAAATTCTAGCAATACATTTGTGGATGCAGGAATTATAAGTAGCGGAAGCGATGTCCAAATTTATCAAGTTAACATAGCTAAACTCAATTTTAATACCATACTTGATGGAAGTGAAGCTACCAACGACCAAATTGATGAAGCTAGTTACTGTATTACTGCTTGGTTGAATAATAGTATTGTATTATATAACGATCCTAATTATTTTTTAATGCAAGGAGGTTATGTAGGTACATTAAATATGTCATTAAATTTAAGCGAAAACACAATATGTTTTATACTCCCTCATAATGAGGAACTAGGTTCTGGTGCATATCTTTATCGTTTAGACAACAATAGCAATATATGGAATGTTGTATCACTAGATGTAGCTGGCGGTAGTAGTGGAAGCAGCAATATAAAAGTTCTTACTACATCAAGTTTATTTGAGAGAAATAGAAATAATGCAATAACGCTCAATGCAAACGATACAACTATCATTAAATCTTTATTTAATAATCAATATAAAAATGTTCAGTTATATTATTTAGGTGCTAATAGTATATATCCTGTAAATGTATATAGTGCGAGCTTTTCTAGTACTTCTCCTTCTACAGGTAATATGGTATTTTTATCTACAACAAGTGAGACGGGAGTACCTAATGCAGAAGTAATAACTTACTCTAATAGTACAAATACTTTTAAAACAGGTAGCAATAGTCAAATAAGCAATGAAATAGTAGTAGATAATTATAATCTCTCTCAAAACGGTTATGTAAAGTTTCAAACCGGGCTGATGATTCAGTGGGGAACAAGAGCCGGAGCAACAAACGGAGCAATTAATCTGTATTTTCCTACCAGTTTCTATAATACTGGTTATAACATTTATTTCACTGGAGCAGTAAATAATACAGGTGAATCTTTTATATATGCTCCGGGGTATGACCTTAATGGTAAATATACATCATATTGTAGAGTGCTCACCCGTGGAATAAATTCAACACCTGCTATTGTATGGACGAGTTGGAATTTTACATGGTTTGCCATAGGTCGTTGGAAATAGTTACTTCCATCTGCCAATAGCAAACCAATCCCATGATTCTTGTGATAAACCAGTAGTACCCCCACTTGCATAATTTCTATTTAAGTAGAATCTACTAACGGTCTTATTTGTTGCTATAGGAGAAGCTGAATATATTGCAGAGTCACTACTAGGCTTATATACAGTTGCAAATATTTTATATTCAGTATTATAAAAAGATGTAGGCATAGTCACACTATACGAAGCTGTAGATGAACCTCCAACTCTTCCCCACTGAATCATCAGCCCGGTTTGAAACTTTACATAACCGTTTTGAGAGAGATTTGAAATTAATTATTAACTTTACAAAAAAAGATATGAAATATTGGAAACAAGGATTTTACGATGAACCTATAGAAGGTTCGGTAGAAATAACAGACGAATATTGGCAGTCATTACTTGATGGACAAAGCGAAGGAAAAGAAATAGGAGAAGATGTGAATGGTCATCCGATTCTTCAAGAACATATCTTCACTTTAGAAGAAGTAAAGGAAAATGCTTTATACAATATACGTTCATACGATAAATCAGAATATGTAAATAGCTTTTCTTTGAATGGAGACAATATTTGGCTCGACAAAGATTTACGTGTATCTATAGCCAATACTGTAGCTATAAAGAAAAATAAGAATATCGAAAAATCAAGTATTTGGTATAACAATAAGGAATATATGCTCCCTGTTGATTTTATATTAGATATGTTAGATGATGTGGAGATATACGCTGATACTTGTAATAGTGTAACACAAAAACATATAGCTAACGTTAAGGCTATGACAGATATAGATGAAATTGATAATTACGATTATACTTTAAATTATCCAACTAAATTAAAATTTGACTACAATGAAAAAAATATTTTATGATTCCAAAATAGCTAAGACTATTTTATTTAATGGATATTCAACTATTACACTTCTTGCTTGGGTATTTACAAAATACAAAACATTGATGCAAGAAACTATAAACCATGAATGTACTCATGCCAGACAGTGGATTGAGCTTACTGTAGCAGGAGGGTTATTTATATGGCTTGGGATGCTAGTATTTGATTATTCTGCATGGTATCTTGCTATTTCTCCGATTGTATTCTATTTATGGTATGGTTTAGAATATTGCATAAGAAGAATTATGGGATTATTTGCTTCGGGTGACAACAAACAACATACTGCATATCGTGAGGTGTCATTTGAACAAGAAGCTCGATTGGCTGAAAAAGATAATAATTATCTTGAAAACAGTCATTATTATGCATGGATGAAGTTTATAATCAAAACTAGAAAGTAATATGGCAATTCTATCAAATGGTAAATTTTCAGGATTCCTGTGTTCCATAAGGGACACAGGTAAAAAACTCAAAGACGGTGCAGCCGTTATGGTTGAAGATTTTCTTTCCGGCTTCAATGGGTACGGATGGAAATTGTGGAAGAAAAGTAATCTTTGGAGACTTGAAATCGACGAGCTTCTTGTTCGCAAATCATTCACGACCTTTGAACATATCATATCACAAATAACTTCCATTAGGGGAGGACAAACAATAAGTCAAGGGCACGCCAAAATAAAGGCTGTAACAATAATTGAAGCAGACGTATATAGGGAGAATGATGGAGAGGAAACTATCACCCAAGAGCAATGTTATCGCTTGGAAATAGACGATGAATCAAATTCTATTGTAGAATATGATTTTGTACAATGTTTAAAAGGCGATAGACAATACTTGGTTCAAGTTGGAAGTGTTTTTCAATACTATATTAATATCCCTATAACCGAGTTTGATTCAGATGCAGAAACGGGTGAAGTATTAAATGCTCCACAAGCAGGAGATGAAATTGTTCAATTTGGGAATGCGTCACACCAAGATAAATATAAAAACAGACATTCTGCCCTTTATCTCCATGTAGATGAGGATGAACCTGCTATAGATCTTATGACCAATATGTATTCTAAAGATTGGTCTAATGCTATAAAGGTTCGTATAGGAGGAAATTTACCCGGTACTGATGGTGATAGAGGATTTTACAGCGTAAATGGGAAAATAATATCTGTTGATGAAAACAATGATATAGTATATGAGATTAATCCTGATGGTTCAGGATATTTCGCTAGAGGAAAATTCTCATGGACTAAAGATGGTTCTCCTAAATTTTCAGGGACTATTTTGTTGCAGATAGATGAAAATAATGTTTGGGAAGTTACCGAAGCTGGCGAAAATATTATTGGGAACAAAGATGGGAAAAGAATAGTAATAAGCCCTGTTAGTCAAGATATTAAAGTTTTTGATGATAGTAATAATAATGTCCTTTCTATCGAAGGTTCTAATAGAAATGATATAAGCGATTTTTTTGGTGGTACTCCTCCAACTATAACTATCAAGAATATACCATTTTCTATTGTAGCAACAGTTACAAGAGCGGAAATGACTGTTACAGAAGGATTTTATACTAATACATTGATGAATCTTTCCGTAGAATTTAATTATAATTATTCACAATATTCAGAAAGTTCAGCTTCGGGTAACATTTCAGGAACTTTGTATCTTGATAATTTTTCAGATTCTTCTTATAGCAATTATGTAAACAGTAGCGTTGTAGCCGCATTTAATGTAGATGTTACGGGAACAGGAACTTTTGTTGTAAGAAATACTACTACTATAGAAAAAGGTTATCATACTCTTAGATTCCTTATATTAAAAGATAGATCTGTCACTAGTTTTTCAATTAGTTCTTTAAATGTTGAATTTGTTATTGATTCTTATTTAGCTAGTTTATTTGCTAATGGTATTGTATTAGGTTCTTCTACAAACAATCTTTTTTATGCAATAAATAAACAACCAAATCCATCGCTTAATATTAAAAATCTATTTTTTGGAGTTATGAATGATTTTTCAGGATTAAAAATAGATACATCGGGGTCTTACTCTAAAATAAATGGTCATTGGGGACTTTTACCTTCATTAATTGCCTATGGCGTTGTGTGGGGTGGAAATACCCCTACTTATAGAGCTATAAAAACTTTTGATGGAAGTTCCTTTCCTGCTGCTACTAGAATGGATTTAGGCGTTTATCGAATAAATTTTCCTACTTCTTGGAAATCCTTAAACATAAGTGGAGAAAATGCGTATGTTATGTTAACAGGAATAGGATTTACTTTAAATGGTGCGGTTGATGCTCCAACAAAAGCGACTTTTAAAGGATGGGTAACTAACGGCTTTGATGTATGGCTATCAGATGATGAAACTGTTAATGATGGTGATTTTGCTTTTGAATTAAAATGGTTAGGATGACAATAAAGGGAGCAATTAAGCTCCCTTTTATTTAGTACATCTTCTCCATATTGGAGAGTCTTGGTTTCTTATTCACTGCCTTATTTTGCTTATAAGGTTTCTCCTTTGCTTTTTTAGCTTTTTGTTCCGCTTCTAGCTCTGATTTCAAGGCTAGGATTTCGGACTTCTTAAATCCTACTTTTTGATTCCTAAAAACTTGCTGCTTAATTCCATGCTTCTTCATTAAATTAGAGAAACCAACTCTATTAGAAGAATAACCCAATAGTCGCATTGCGCCATCGTAATTAAGGAAATCATCTTCTCGAACATATTCACTATTTACTTTTTCAATACTATTAATTGCTTGCGCCACATCATTCTCGCTGCAATCCTCTGAAAGTATATCCAACAAACGTGAAAATACTGTATCAAACAATATCTTCTTCAATCCACTAAGTTTACTTACCTCTTCTTTTAAAAGATCGTATGCTTCTGCTTTTAGTTTACTAATCTTATTGTTATTCTTCGTTACCATAGCTTTTCTTTTGTTTTTTAATTCTACGTACTTTTCTAAAATGGCGAATACCCAATACAATAGTTGTAATAATTCCGATTGTCCATATCGCTGCCAATACAACCAAAGAGAAATATCCTTGTGGCATGAAATCATACTGCATATCAAGAACACTAATAAGTTCAGAAATAAAAAGAGATAAAGCAAGGAAACGCATATATCTACAATTATATTTCTTATCAGAATTAGCTTGGACATACAAACAATATTCAAGAAGCACTTTATATGAATCATTGAATACTGAAATTCCGTTCCATGCATAATACATAACATACAAGAAATATGCTGCACAGAATAATATAGTAAACCTAACTATAAATTTGTTCATTTCTTCTTAGATTGTACAGTTAATGCTATTCTTTCTGTTAGAAATCCACCTTTCCCGGAACTACTCTTTATCTTTACAGGTGCATTGCCCTTTTGCGCACGTACAACCTTCGTGTTTGTTTTGACACGAATCGCTTTCTTCGCCATATTCAAATTGAATTAATAAATCAATAAAATGTTTGGCTTTCTTCAAATCCTCAAGACCATTTTTATCTCTAAAACGAGTAATATATTTGACTACATTTCCTTGAAAGAAATCCAAATTATTTTTATATGCATATTCGGTAGGTTGAATAACCAATTTTTTGTAATGATTTCCGCCAACCTGAATATTTGAAAAACATGTTTCCCCTGATAAAATAGAATAATTAATTTTATCTGGAATACGTTGTGGTTCTATCAATATTTCTTCTTGTCCATGTGGTCTTGCATCATCTTCCATCTTCATGTTCTTCGACATATTTATCTACTGAATCTTTAAGTTTTTCCATTCTTTGAACCTCTTCCATAAATTTATCATCTTCTTCGGTTTCAGGAAGTAATTTTGTATCTCCTAATTCCTCAAATAATTGGTTTCTTCTTTTACAAATAAATGTAGCAATATCAAGATAATAAGGATCATCAATAAAACAAAGTGGAGGAGTAAACAGAATATCCATAGTTGCATTAAAGAATGTATCGTAAATATCTTTCTGCTCTTTTCTTAAAGAATCATATTTAGATTTATATTCAAGAAGAAAATCTAAATGTCCATATAGAGATCTACATATCGGTTTTACAAACATATAATAACCAGTCATTTGAAAAAGAATGCCTGTTGTAAACCTAGAAAGTTTAAATGTCTCATAATCATACTCTTCGAGTAAATCCTCCTCACGTACAAAGATTCTAGTTGGAACTACATCATATTGTCCTTTTAAAGATATGATTTCGTCCATTATAGAGTCGAAGAAATGCGTATCCTTACATTGGGATTTAAGTAATGCTATCTTTTCGTCAAGCTTACTTTTCAGCTTTGCTTTTCCTTCCTCTATTATTTGTTTGTCTGTTTTCTTGACCGCTTCTTCTTTCTGATTCTCCATCATTTCCAATTTCTTCATGTCCATTTTCCTCCTCTTTATTTGTTTCTTCTTTTAAATCTTCTTCAAAGGTTATAGGCTGACGCTTATAATTTTTCATGTTGTTCTTAAATTCATTTCTGCTAATTTGTTCTTTAATGCAAACATTGAAGAAATATTTTTTAAGATCATCATTCGTCATGCCATTAAGGTATTCTTCATCATCAGATGTTCTGGAAGAGATGAAATCTATAATATCCTTTTTATTTTCCACGGCAGGGATAAATTCATCTTTCAAATATTCATAGGGATATATCTCCACAAGTTCATGTGCTATACCTAATCCCGGCAATGTTTTTGTTACATTTACCTCATTCCATGCGAAAAAATCATGATATGCAAGAGCATAGTCCATGTGTCCATTTTTTCTTAAAATCTTAACAATCGCCCTAGCCCATACCTGTTCTTTATCGTTGGGTTCAGGAAGAGATGAAACGCCACTATACATTAGCATCTCCAACAATGATTCTTCTGTTCTGCTTTTAGTTCTCATTATTTTTTAAATATTAAATAGTTGAAATTTATTTTATATACAGCACTATTTTTATAAATTCCTACGCCTCCTCCAAAAGCTATATTTTTAGGAGTAACAAACAGGAGATTAACGCTTGGGATTACATTCCCATCAAATGTTGTAATGTCAGCTCCGATATATCCTTTCCAAGCATCTTTATAAACGGTGCTAGTTGTAGTATTCGTTACGGTTTTATATTCTGTTTTATTGAATACATTTATTTTATCCAAGCTTGGATTAACACCGGAAATCCAAGCTTCATATTTCCCTGTCTCGGAATAATATTTCTCCTCAATAGGAAGATTCACATTGGTTGAGTCATTGACATAAACAATCAAAGTATCTATTACTTTTTTATATTTATATATTGGTTTCTCTACCATCAATGTGTCCCATTTAGTAATATAAAAGGTATCTGTTGTATGAACTGTTTCAATATGAGGTTTCCTGTTAGCTAAAAAAGAGGTAACAATCCATACTAAACAGATACCGATTATAATATATGGACTATATGTTTTAATCCACTGTTTCACGAAGCTTATCGTCTATATTTTTTATTTCTTTTTTATAACTATCATTGAAAAAGTTTATCATTTTAGAAATAAAAGGATTAGCTATAGCTATTTCCTTATTTTTTTTCTCATTATCTTCAATAATATCTATTAATAATTCTTTACGCTTAATTAAGTTCTCTCTTTCTTTCCCAATATATTTATATCTTGGTTCTTCTTCTCCCGAAAATTCCTTAAATATTTTGTCAAGAATATCATCAGGTATTACTCCATCACATACTACAGGATTAAATTTTTTCAACTGTCCACAGATTTCGTCAAATGTCACATCAAACCATTTACCATCTTGATAAGCTTTGGCTTTTAATTTGGGCTTCTCATTTTTAAACTCATCTTCAAAAACGTCTTTCCTTCGAAAATAATCACTAGGCGAATCATTGAACCAATGTAGGAAAGTTGAAAACTCATTTACTCCATTTTTAAATCTTATAATTTCATATTCCCCTTTAACACCAACACCTATAAGAAATCCAGCAATTCTTAATTGAGCTTCATTTGTGTAGCCCATTTCATAAACATGTTTTTTTACTTCTTCTAATGTTCTCATAATTATTTTTTAAATTTCTAATGCATCTGTTTGACCTTTGATATTTTTCAATTTGAAAGAAGCCATAATGTATGGAGTTCCACCATACAATTTGTCATCTGACGGTTCAATAGCTTCAATTAAAATAAATGTAACTTTACGTTTTCTAATGTTGTCCCAATACTGTATTTTTCCTTTGCTTAGAAAATCAACGAATGAGTGATATGTCTTTCTTCTATCGTTTCCTATAAATATGCATGTAAAAGTCAAATCAGTATTTTCTCTAATAGGAGTAGAGTTCTGATATACTTGAAGTTCATCTGTCTCTGCAAATTCTTCGGTATATACAGATTTTATTTTTCCATAAGAATCAAGACCAGAAAATTCTTTGTAAATCAAACCGGGGAAATCTACTTCCAAATCTTTTTCCGGCTGACCAAGAATATCGACTCTACGCATATAGCATTTATAATCAGACATTGGCTACCTCCTTTTCGTCTATATATCTTTTAATTATCACTTTATCTTTATCTATATCACCTGTTATGAATGGTTCTCCTCCATAAACAAAAAGATATACCTTGCTGTTTTCGCCTACTTTAATATCCAAATAGGTATTTCCAGCAACGTATATCTCGCATATATGATTAGGTTTAATATCTAAGGTTGTTTTAGATTCTAAGATACAAAGCAATGTTGTGTCTACATAAAACTCATCTTTGTCATAATTACAAAGCATTGTACTTGTATAGCAACCTCTTTTTTTATTCTCATACTCACATATATATTTACCATTTATGTAAGCTTTGAATTTGTCACTAATAAAAACAGGACTAAGCCCCCATCCTTCGGAAAGAGACTTAGCCATGTACTTTATAGAGTTTACATCGCAAGCAAGCTCAAATAATTGCTTTTTGCTTTTATTATCATCCCATAGATTTGTGTAATTGTCACACAAACCTTTTGCGATTGCATTATTTTTAAATTGCTTTAAATCTATCATTACTGCCTCATATTTGGGACAAATATAAATATAAATATCAACTATTCAAAATTTTTATAGCTTTTTCAACATCACGTTTAGATATACCACGAAGAGCATGAGTTTTTATGAAATGTTTCTTTTGAGAAAGTAACATATCTGAATCATCATCAAGGATTACATAATTAATTACATCTTCATGTTCCCATAACCAACGGTCTATTTCTATACCACGACATAGACCATAGTGTTTTTCTCTATTTCCATGTTTGAAGCCGTACATTCTTGAAGTAATACCTACGATATATTCAGGATATGGAAAAGGATTATGACCATAAACTGTTTCTTGCGTTGTAATAGCTTCAATAGTCTGTTCCAATGTATATCTTCTCCAAGAAGAGGATATAACAATTTTAGCTCCGGTCGCATCGCAAATCTGTTTGACTAGCTCAACCTTTTCATTATCAATAGTCCAATTACTTTTCAGTGTGGTTATAACACCGTCAAAATCAAGAAAAACGATCTTATTCATTGTATTCTTTTTTAAAAATAAAAGCTACTTTTCTTTCTCCCTTTACTGTCTCTACTAATTCCCAACCATCTTTTCCATAACTGGTTAATTCATAAGAAGAAGGGAAACTATTTAGATAATATTCTTTTACTAGGTATTTAAATCTTTTCATCTTCTAACAATTTAGAAATAAATATATCTTTTGCCTTAATCATAACATCAGTCGGTATATCAAATCTAGTCATTTCTGACATGTAATTCCATGCATCTGCGACCTTTGCTATAAGATCATCTTCCACTATAGCTAATGCTCCATACGCTTTACTAATAGACACCGCTAAAGATACATATCCTGTTGTGTCCATCCTCTCATTTTTGTTCAAATCTAAAGTATTATCCTCGATATACTTTTTTGCTTTTTCATTCATATTAATTCTTTTTAAAATGGACAATAATCTCTTTCCTTGAACACATTATCATCGTCATAATAATATTGTTGATAATCATTCATTTCTGTATATTCAGGTTCTCTCTCTTGTATAAGAGGAACAGGCTTTGGTTCTTCTTGCCAATTATAATTTATGTTTTCTGCTATCTCATTTTTGAAACGTCTTGTTTCGATCTCATAATACATTCCACATAATAAATCGACCTTTCCGAAGCTTCTATTTTTACATACTTCTAGTACATTGCCATATTGAAGCATTTCTGCTATCTTAACCGTTCCAAAAAACTCTTTTCCACGTGTTTCAAAATCCTTGTTTACACGATGAATAATAAAACAGTTGTCTACGGCATTAGTCAAGTCCGCAGATCCTGAAATAGATTCCTTTCTAAGAAAATCCGTTTGCTTTCTTGGATGCGCTACAAGTATGACATGAACATTATGTTTCTTAGCAAAATCACATATAGCAAGAATGAACTGACTTTGTTTCTTATTATTATCGCCCTCATAATCTTCTAAATTAAGAGTCATCAGGTTGTCAATAACTACTAAATTAATGCCTTCTGATTCAATCAGGGTTGTTATGTCATTCATTAACTGCTTCCATCTTGTTCCATATTTATTATTATACAGAAATAACTTTCCATCCGTCCAACTATCTATACGATCAGAAATATGCTTTGGAGCATAATAAAAATCATCATATCCCTGTACTTTCTGAACATAGTTCTTCCCGGCTGCAAGTTGGTTAATCCACCCCTTCAAGCGTGAAGCCACTAACTCGCCCGACCATATCGCTACTTTATATCCATAATTGATTACATTTAAAGACAGATTATTAAGCCAAGAAGATTTTCCTGAACTATTACTCCCTGATACTAATGTTACCTCTCCAAATAACAATCCTCCAATATTCTTATCTAAAACCCTATACCCTGTAGGCATCCGAGGAATGTTATTCATATCTACATATTGAATATCTTTCATCGCAAACCATTTCTTTCCTTTATCTTCTGTTTCTGCTACAGGTACAAATTCTTCTTTTTCTCGATTATAGAAATAAGGTCTATGGGCTTTACTTTGATATTCAGCATAATCGGATTTTGTATAAGCATTAGGGTCAAAATGTAAACGAAAATCTTTCCATGTATATCCGCTACAACTAGAATGCAAACATTTGAATCCAAATCCTCCACCTGCCATTTCAAAGATAGCTGAATCAGGCGCACGATGGGAAGTATTAAATGGACATTCCTCTAAAACATACTTAGTAAAAGCTGCCGTTTTTACTACATTTCTGACTTTTATCCCATATTTAGTTAAAAATTCCTGTAAATCAAATTGAGTAGGTTGATAATTATTCGCTCTGTTAGGCTGTTCAGGCTTGGGAAGCATAGCGGCTACCTTTTCAAAAAACTCATTTGGTGTAGGTTTTATTTCGTCAGGAACTTTTAGTATTTTACTTTCACGTTGAGGACGTTCAGGTGTATCACTACCTTTTCTACTATAGCACCCGTATAATTTACATATCCGGCTGGCATTAAAAGTACTTGTATCTACCTTTACTTTTTCTGTAGAAAAAAGCATATCTAATACTTGTAGAAAATCCTTCATAGTTTGAGTATTTTCAGGAGTATTAGCCATATTCATATTTATCAACAGATGAAAGCCATTGGCACTATCACAAACAATAGGTTTGGTAAATCCTTCATCTCTTAAAAATTTGAATACATCATTTACTACAGATTTAGCAGCTTCTTTTTCTTCATCTGTAGAATTAGTGTCAGATGGCTTTTCACAGTCTATATCTATCAAACACCAATCTCTTCCAATAATTTCAGCATCAGATGTTGTAGACTTAGGTCTAGTTACTATTCTATCTCTTTGTTCACGTGAATAGCATGAATCCAATATGGAGTTAAGAGTAAAATAAATATTACAATCATCATAACGTTTGATAGCATTGAGAAGAGTATCAACGTCCGTGAAGTATCCAGAATATGTGCCTTTTTTATTATTGTCAACGATACGAATCTCAACAAGCTCATGGTTATGCTTGAAAATATCGTACCATTTACGTATCATTGGTTCATTCATATTTACTTTGTTTTACGCTATTTGACTACTACTTTAAATGGAAGAGGATAACCGCCAATCAAACGATTGTAGACATCTTCCCAGCAGTACGGCATATTGGCATTATTTGCCAATTCCTTTGCTATCTCTTGTAATCTTTCTTTGCTCATATCTATATTATTATTAGTTAATCCTCAATGGAATACAATGCCTGCATACACTCAAAGGGGAAAGATGAATTTAAAGCATCATATACTTCTTCCGGTATATCATCTTCGCTTTCAAAATTACCTTCAACACTTTCAGAGCCAAATGCTGTTGCAACATGCTTCTCTTTATACTCCTTACCATTAATGGTTACGGCTGTTTCCCACCCGTCAGAGGTTACTTCGATTATTATCTTATTCATTACTGATTTGTTTTTAATATTATATCTAATGTTATCTATATTTGCTCGTTTGAGCTTTAATGATTGGCTGTTCTTTCAAATATCCCATGTCCGGCAAGTTATTGAGCAGCGTAGAAAAATTCTTCAAAAAAACGTCATTTCTTACACATTCTTCTACGTAGGATTTTATAGTAAACTCCAATTCCTCTTTTGAAATTGTCTTTAGTAGGGATTCGATTTTCTTCTTGTCATTAGAGCTTTTGCCAGTCCCCATATTCCTCTTCGGACATTTTGATGGATAGAGAGAATACAGATATTCGACATCTTCTGAAAAAGTTAGTTTCTTCTTCTTCTCCTTTTCTTCCTCCCTTAAACCCTCTTTCTTATTCTCTATATTATCATCAATATTAATATTAATATCATTATCAATTTCATTATCAGAGTTTGCTATTGTATTTGCTATAGTTTTGCTATTGCATTTGCTATTTATTTGCTGTTTTATAATTATTAAAATATCATCTAAACTAATTCCATTTATCCACTCTCCTACTCTATGTTCATTTAACAATTGTAAACATGCATCCTCTATTTCTCCCATGTTTTCTACTTTTTTTGAAAAAACAATAGATATTGGAGAGCCTACTTTATTAGATACCTCTTTTTTTCTTTTTTCCACATTTTTAGAAATTCCTATTTTATAACATTTATCTACATCGTCACGAGAAAATATATATAAATATCCGGGTTCATTATATAATTTTCTTTTAGAAGTATATCTTGCTGCATTTCCTCCATTTGCACCTGCTAATGCTCTTTTGTTAGATAAATCGTAGTCGGAAATCATTCTTTTTTGACATAGATAATTACCTTCATAATAAAGTACATTATTATCTATCAATTCAGATATTCCAATTTCTATTTCATCTACTGTGTAAGGCATGTGTCTAACAAGCATTAAAGCAAAATTATGATGTATATTTTCTGATTCTTTATATTTATCTTTCAAAAATAACATTCCATATTGTTCTGATTTATGCATAAGACACATTATACGAATATATATCCCTGTTGCATGAGGACTACATTCTGCTAATTTTTCATCTGTCATAAAATCCTGTATATATAGAGGTAAATACGGATTATCCCTCAATGCCATAACTAATCCTCCTTTACAACAAATATAACTCCATCAATATTTTCTGATTTGATCTTGCCTTGTTTAATGAGGCGATATACATGAACAGCAGACAATCCTGTTGCATGAGCGTAATTTGATACTTTTACTAATTTCTTTTTCATATCCAATTTATTTATAATGTTATATGTTTTACCTGCAACAACACGAGGTGAAAAATAAGCCGGAATAATAGGCGGCTTCCGGCTTACTCAATTACTCATGATTGTAATAATCCCAAGTGAGGGATAGGATTACAAATATAAAGTTTTATTTTTAATCCTCCAACTCTTTTTGTATTTTCATTGCGACAAGTGCTGCCATTAACATTTTAGTTTGCATTACATCATCTTCGTCAATATCTTCATCTAAGTTTAATTCTATTTCATCCGGAATATTAGAGTTGAATTTTTCTATTTCTTTTGTTTCAGCTCCTTTTAAAAATGCAAGATGAGTTAGAGTTTTTATACAAACTTTATTCAGTTTGATCTTAATTTCTATTTCTTCATTCATATTTTTAATCTCTACAAGGAGACACATATCCTCCTTCGGTTGTATATTCAGTATTTCCTATCTCAAATAGTGCATTCTGTCCGCTTGGACGAAGGACTACCTTGTCAGAAGATATAGAGTTTAATGCCAACAACAATTTTTGCAAGATAAACGTCTGCTTAAATTCTTTTCCTCCTACAACTTCAACTCTTTCCTCTAATTTTTTATTTAACTCTATATTCTCCGAGACAAATGTGATTCCAGTTTCATCAAAATTAAGAGTCATTGTTCCTGTCTTGGTATCATCTTGTACATATATTGCTCTTGATACAATAGAATGAAATATTTTTTTGTCTATTTCCACTTCAAACAATGGCTTATATTTGAGCAACATATAAAAATCCAATGGTTTGAAATCATATTTGCGGATAAGCAACATTGAATTTTCCCCTATCACAATGATATTCTTTTCTCCATTTTTTATAGTGACCTTTTGTTCGTTTGCTAACGCCTTACGAAGAGCTGCGAAAGCCGACATGTCTATAGATACTTTTAGTTCTCCCTCGTAGTCAATATATGCACTATCATGGTACATCTTATCAAAATTGAAAGCAAATACATCAACCTTATTGTCTTTTATAAACAAATGAAGATGTTGATGGTTCGGCTGAAATTCATCATATTCCAATAATGGCATACCTTTCTGAATCCAATAGCCAAGCAAATTAGCATCCAATGTAAATGTATCGCAATTAACCTCCTGTGCCAATGTAGGATATACCCTTACATCATGCAAAGGAAAATTCATCGTACTGTTTGGTGTGGAGACAATAGCATTCAGTTTTTCATTATCTACATCTATATCAAAGTAATCCTCCATCAGAAGAGAAACATAGTTCTCAATATCGTCCTTGTCTATGCAAAACTCGATATTCTTATAAGACTCTTCCAACTTGAAATGGGTCTTTATCGCATTCTTGTCATTGTAAGATAACAACCAACACGTATTATCGACTATTTGAACTTTAACAGATTGCAAAATTGGCAATGGAGTTCTTTTGGAAGAGAAACTACCACCTGTCTTTATTGCGTTTAAAAAATCCTTTTTATTAAACTTAATCCTCATCGTTTAGCAATAATAAATTGTTATAATATTCATCTCTTTTTTTTATTCTAAAATCCACCATAGTATTCAGGCATTTTATGACTTCGGGGCACTCTTCACGACGAAGCTGTAAAAAGTTCTTCAAATCCTTCAATGCACGAACAGCTTGATCTGTCTGATCCACTATTTTTTCAGCAGTTCTAATTTTATCATATAATTCTGCTTTCATTTCTTCGCTTTTACATAATTATCACAAAAAGTTCCATTATATGCAGGTTCTAAAAAACCGTAATAAAGATAAATCTCCCCATTTAAAGGGTCAAAGATATAGAAATCAAGATATTCTTGATATTTTTTACAAGTATCTCTGATTTTACAATTCATACCATCGCACATAATACTACACTAGTCCTCCCTCATCATTGTAAATTGCTATTAATTCATTCATCCTGTCTACCAAGAAGCTTGCTGCCTCTCCTACCTGCTGCGATATTGAGATATAAGGCTTTAACTGATTCTCATACATGGAATCCATCGCTTTGATGGTATCTTCCAACTTTTTTAAATTTTCAGGTTTCATAATTTTTCAAATTCTTCTTCTAATTTTTTATAAAATAAATACCATCAATTAAAACGTAAGGCAGAGTACCTTTCTTAATTCGCTGCCGAACCGTCTCCTTAGCAAGATTATTCTTCTCTGCGTAATGGCGTATAGTTAATAAACTATTCAATTCTCTTTTATCCTCGATACAATCAAGTATTTCTTTTAACTTTTCATCAATACATGCATAAGAATCAGGAGAATAAAATACTTTCATATTAATACCTACATTTATATGAGTACTAATATTATTTTCACGAATATTTGTCTTAATAGGGTCGCTAACAGAAAGTGTTATCGAATCTTTAACTACTAAATCTTTAAATTTTACCATCAATCTAAAAGTTTAAATTCATATACCCATACAAACGGATTACTTTCCCATGTGCCTTTGCCGGAAACTTTGTTTATCAGGGCAGCAAAGGCTTCACGGGGTGTATAATAAGCCATTTTACTTTTTGCGAACTCATATACCCAAGGTATTCCGTACCCTATTTCAAACGAATTGCTAGCGTATATTCCTTCCTTAAAGCAATCTTTATCTGATATATCTTGTAAGCGTTCAACCTTGATGTCGGTAATTTTGATATGGTGGGGCATTAGGTTAACTTTCACAAACATCTTGTTAGCCCATCCAGCTGCTCTGTCTCTGTGATAATGAATCCCATCCTGTACCCATGAATACTCTCCATTATATCCAATGTCTTTATAACTTTGCGCAATGGCAACAACTTCACCAACTTCGTATTTCGGTTGAAATGTCATACGCACATTGTCGTTACTATCCCGCCATTCTATAACATTTCCGTTGTACTGTGTCTCACAGATAACGAGATTATCCGTCTCAACGTAATATTTAAGAGCTAATTTATCAGGAATATAAAAAGTTCTTCTCGTCATAGTCTTTCGACCTTCCAATACGGCTTGGGTTAAGCCGTATTTATCGTTAAACATTATTTTTTTACTCATACAAATTTATTAGTACCTACAAGATGTTTGCTTTTTTCATTAAAGGGAATACATTTTTTAAATGACCCTTCAAGACAAATATATGGATATTCATAAAGTGGATCGTAATGACTGAAAAAGCTAATCTTCCAATTAAGTGCTTCTGAATTACGAACTAATACTTTTTGAAAGGGAGATAAAGAGTAAATATGCGGTTCATTTTCTAAATAAACTTCCAAATATTCTCCTGTAAGAATTCTATCCTTTATAATTTCGCCTTGTCTACTAACTGTGATAACATTCTCAACTCCTAATATGGAAACAGCTAATACAAGTACTTCCCCAATGCCTGATAATTTCACCCCTTCACTTATAATTTGAGTCACACTGTACCCTCTTTTTGTGAAAATAGAACCATTCACGTCCTTACTTATAATCTTTTTCAAGACATCAACATTAAACGGTACACGAATACTATTATCTACTTTCATCGTCCTGTCCTCCCTCTTTTTTAGGTTCAACATTCATAGTATTTCCCTTTTGCTGACTTTTCCATTGAATTATAGTCATGATAGCAGCACCGAAAATACTGTTTACGAACTGGGTTCTCTGATTATCATCTTCAAGAGGAAGAGTTGGAGGGTCAAGTATAATCTCCGAAACACCATCCAAATCAGAACCGGACACACCATTATCTTTCAATTCCGGTAAATTCAAAATGCTTCTCAAATTAGAAGCATCAACATAACAACTTACTTTAATACGTTCCATATTTTTTGGTTTTAAATTAATGTTCTGCAAATATAAGTTGGCGATTGCCAATCGCCAAATGTAATTAAGGCTTTAACACTACATTAACGTTTAGCATATATAAAAAACAAGGGACAGCTTCACTAAGCCATCCCTGTCCCCATGTTCAACTGAAAGAAAAAAAGTAATCAAACACCTTTTTATGAATAAAAAATTAGAGATAATATATAGGGGTAATATCACTATCACCCCTACATTTTTTGTCAAACACTTATAAGTAAATTCTACTGTACCAGTACTGCAAATATAGAGAACATTTTCAATACTACAAAGAAATTCCTTGTTTTTTTTGCCCCATCTCTGTCAAATGGTTAAACCAACGAACAGCAAGGTCGGCAGACCTATACGTTTTACCCATGTACAGCGAATCTCCAAATCCGTTGCTACTGGGATAACTCACACAATCAAACATCTTGTTCTCAACACGACGGAAAACCTCATAAACAACATTACCGCCACAGTCGTCAACGCTTCTATACATATAAGCATAAGGAGACTTGTTCACCAAAGTAAAAGTAAAACCCTTAGTCTCACCACGACCCTTTATTACATTATCCAATTCTTTCATCTTTCTTATTTTTATAAACGAAAATATATGTTTTATAACAGCTATTGTCCATCCATTACCAAGCATCTTGTAGATTTGGGTGTCTGAACAATACCATTTATACCAATCAGGAACTGTTTGCAAACGAGCACATTCAGCAGGAGTGTATTTTCTAAGCCTTCTTTCACCATTTATAGCAACAGGGACATAATCAGTATCTAAATTGCATTTATAAACAGACGATGTTATACAACTTGACTTATCCACTCCTGACTTTATTTTTATCTTTATACCTCTATTTTTGCTCTCTTTTTCCAACCATGAAAACATTTTGTCACTGATGAGATACTTCTCATCAACAATATTATCAAGTATATCCCTTAAATACAGTCCGTTATCAGGAGGAAGAGGTATATTGGTGTGTAAATCCCCCAAAAGTCCATATCTACCAGTACGTATATTACTCCAATAAATACGTTTTCTGTTTTGAGCAGATACCAATGCAGAATTAATATGAATGCCCTTGATACCCAAAGCACCATTTATGACATTTTCCCATTTCTTCTGCATCTCCACATTTTCCAAAAGGAACAGAATATCAGGATTGACATTCCTCAATTCAGTCAAAATACGCACATACTCCCAAAATAGATAAGATTCACCCTCAAACTTGCACCCTGCATCCCTCAACTCCAAATATCGTTCAAGAGAAAGGATTTCCTGCTTGTCAGCCGTAGAAGCACCTGCCATACGACCTCCGAAAGAAAAGTCAGTACAAGGACTACCGCCAATCAGAAGGTCAATACGACCCAAATTGGATATATCCAATTCCCTGACATCACCAACATGGATAACGTCAGGGAAGTTGCTGCTTGTTTGCATAATAGCATATTTGTCTATCTCGGAAGCATAATAAACCTCCGGCTCTATACCAAGACTCCCTCAAAGCAATCATGCCGCAGCCCATACCATCAAACAAAGACAATACCCTCATTCAGAAATCTTCAAATTAGGTAAAACACTGACAGCATCAAACAAAATACTAGAAACAGCATCCTTGTATTCCCTCTCGCTTATCTCCTCACCCAAATAATGAACATACGCCTTCTCTGAAAAGTTAATCCTAATACAACCACTATCATCACGACTAACAGAAGAAACCCTACATTCTGCTAACATTTCATTATCTGAACCAATATACAAATCTTCTGGCTGAACATCTAACAATACATGATATTCATAAAAAGGAGAACGAGAACTGTAGCGATGTTCAGATTTATAATAACGACCTATCTTATCCTTAAATTCAGGATAATGCCATTTAGCAAGGTAATTTTCATATTCCTCCCTAACAACATAACGCTCCTCATCCAATTGCGCCAACTTGTCCTGATACCAAGATAAATCCTTCTTTCTTTCTTAACTCCCCTTCCTTGTTTTTTTCGTTGTTTTTCAGGGTTGGGGATTTTATATTTTTGGGGTGTCATAAAGTAGCATTTAATAGCCATAATTGATTTTTGTCTATTTTCTGCTATTTTTTGTTGTGTCTATTGGCTTAATTTATTATTTTTGTGCTTAGCTATAAAACTAAGATTTTATAATTTGTACTTTCCCCGGTCTGTGAAGATAGGGGTTTCTTTTTTTTTGTATTTAACTTATTACTTGTATTTTTTCCTTACTTTTAG